>Ga0209526_10000497_pt1 | contig 25563 bp, 17 predicted proteins | sample JacPinW_OM2H0_M1_FD_188566 | JGI IMG/M metagenome (GOLD analysis project Ga0209526, IMG submission 188566) | Forest soil microbial communities from Algoma, Ontario, Canada - Jack Pine, Ontario site 1_JW_OM2H0_M1 (SPAdes) (version 2) | ecosystem: Environmental > Terrestrial > Soil > Boreal... | reverse complement strand
AGCAACGGCCGAAGTTTCTAGAAGTTCGCCGATGAAGCGATCGGCCTCCGATCTGTTCATGCTGCTGTAGTCCCCATAAAGGAAGATCAGCACTGGCAACGGCTCGGGGCGTGACGAGCGGGTTGTATCAACGATCTGCTGCAACGTGCTCTGCAAGGCCAACTCACCGGCTCGATCGGCGTACTTGGTGTCGGGGCCGGGTGCAAGGACGTGCTCCAACGTGGTAGACACATCCTCGACATTTCTCGTGGGCATTAGGTCGAGATTCGATCGTCCATCATCGCACCAATGCGCCACCGCCACAGTATCTCCTTTCTCCACGTATTTCAGAGCTGGCTGAAAACGGCTGATTTGTCCTTTGAACAACCCTGAACCTTTTGCTTCATAGCCTTGCATGTGGCATTGTACGATGAACCAGAGAGCGAGAGGGCGAGTCGTAAACTGTGCGCCGCTGTCAAACGTCTCGATCGAAACCGGATAACCGTTGTCAAAGACTTGAAAATCGCCTCGCTTCAATGTCTCGTCCGGAAGGCCATTCTTGGCATTCAGGGCAATCACATCGACCAAGACTAGAAGCCATCTCATAAATGCCTCAGGAGGATGATGGCGGAAGCCAAGTGAATCATCCCGAGGAAATTCTCTGGGTAGCGTTCCCAGCGGACCACGATGCGGCGATAGTTATGCAGCCACGCGAACAAGCGTTCGACTTTCCATCGACGACGGTAACGCCGCAGCACACGGCCATCCTGGGTCAGAGTTCTGGTGCGCATGGAGGTGTGTGGTGCAATCATCTCGATGCCGTAGTGCTGCATCAACCGCTCGTCGAGGCGGTCGCTGTCGTAGGCGCGATCGCCGATCAACCGTTCGGGGAGGTCGGCGAAGAATCGTTGTTCGAGGGTGGCTTCGACGAGTTTAGTTTCATGCGGAGAAGCGCTGGCCACGTGCACGGCGAGAGGAAGACCATGGCCGTCGCTGATCGCCATGATTTTGCTGCCCTTACCGCGTCGAGTAGGGCCGATGGCGGAGCCCCTTTTTTCGCCGAGCTGAAGCTGGCGTCGACAAACGCTTCGCTCAGATCGAGTTTGCCGCGGTCGCGTAAGTCCTCGGCGAGTTTCTGGAGCAATTGCAACAGCACTCCAGAACGCTGCCAGTGCTGAAAGCGGCGATGACAGGTCTGATAGGGCGGATAGCGATTCGGCAGATCGTGCCAGGGAGCTCCCGTGCGCAAAATCCAGAGTACCCCATTGACCACGGCGCGCGTATCGCGCCAAGGTCGGCCACGTCCATCGGACCGCCGCCGCGGACGGAACAGTGGATCGAGCACCGCCCATTGGGCGTCGGTAAGGTCCATGCTCTCGATTTACGCTGTTCCGCATAAGTTTCAACTGGTCAGTCGGTTGAAAGTGTTTATGAGATAACTTCTAGTGTCCGCAACCGTGAAACGCTGCTGAAACTCACCACAGCATGACTGGGAATCTGTTTGTTTTCTGCTAGGGTACCTTTTCCAGAGTAGGGTACATTTGCGACGTGCATACCCTCGCTGCCGTCATCGTGGCGTTGTTACTTTCTGAGGGCGCCGCCGCGCAAAAGGCCGTATCCCTTCCGACCGAGGACGGAGGCGTAGTTTACGCTGATGTTTACGGAGAACAGGGTGATAGAGGCATCGTGCTGGCCCACGGCGGGCGTTCCAACAAGGAGAGCTGGCAGGAGCAGGCTCGAACGCTCGCGGCGGCTCAGTTTCGAGCGTTGGCGCTCGACTTCCGCGGCTGCGGTAAGTCGCGAGGTCCAGGCCAGTCCGACTCAATGAGCGCGCGGCTCCACTTGGACGTACTGGCGGCGGTCCGCAATCTGCGAAAGACGGGTGCGAAGAGCGTGTCGGTAATAGGAGGCAGCAGGGGAGGAGGAGCTGCGGGCAATGCATCAATAGCTTCTCAGCCGGGTGAGATCGATCGGCTCATATTGCTCGGCGCGTCACCAAACGGCCCGGCCGACAAACTCAAGTCATCTACCTTTTTCATCGTGGCACGCGATGATTCGAACGAAGATGGACGGCGTCTCCCTAGAATTCAGATGCAATTCAAGAAAGCTCCCGAACCAAAAGAGCCGATCATTCCTGATGGCTCTGCGCACGCTCAGTTTCTCTTCCAAACGAATCGAGGGGAGCGCGTGATGCGCGAGATTCTCCGCTTCCTTTCCGCGAAGTGACCAGATTGACAATCGAGACCTGTTCATGACGTCGCGAAACTCAGGACATGCCGCGTTCTACAACTCATTCTCAGGCCCGTTGCACCAGGGACATCATTTCGGGTGCGTAACGTTCTCCGACGACTGGAATCTGCGCGAGGCGCTCAGCGATTTTCTTCCGGTCGCGCTCGGTTAGGGTTACCCGGAGGGCACCCATATTCTCCTCCAGATAGTGAACTCGCTTTGTCCCAGGGATAGGCGCAATATCTTTGCCCTCCGAGAGCACCCATGCCAGCGCCAATTGAGCCGGCGTCACGCCTTTTTCGCCAGCCAATTCTCTCACCGTTGCAGCCAGCTTGAGGTTTTCTTGCAGTGCCTTCTCTCCGAAACGGGGATTCGTCCGTCGCCAGTCGCTCGCATGAAGGTCCTCGAGTTTCCGGATGGCTCCCGTTAGAAAGCCGCGGCCAAGAGGGCTGTATGGGACGAAAGTAATGCCAAGTTCGCGGCAGGTCGCCAATACACCGTTGACCTCCACCTCATGCGACCAAAGCGAGTATTCACTTTGCAAAGCGGCAATCGGGTGGACTCTAGCAGCGCGCCGCAGTGTTTCCGGGCCAGCCTCCGACAGTCCGATCGTTCGGACCTTGCCAGCCGAAACAAGTTCGGCCATCGCACCAACTGTTTCCTCAATCGGAACGTTCGGATCAACGCGATGCTGATAATAGAGATCGATCGTTTCGATGCCCAGTCGATGAAGGCTCGCGTCGCACGCACGGCGGACATTCTCAGGCGAACTATCGACCCCCCGGATTCCATCGGAACCGATACGGAAGCCAAACTTGGTCGCGACGACGATGCTATCGCGAGGAACCTCGCGCAAGAAACGCCCGAGCAGTTCCTCGTTTTTATACGGGCCGTAAACTTCGGCCGTATCAAGGAAGTTGCCGCCGAGCTCTAGATATCGGCGAAGGACTCGAAGTGATTCCTCATCATCTGCTGGTCCATATGCGGTGGACATGCCCATGCATCCAAGTCCCAGTGCGGAAACCCGCGGTCCATTCTTTCCCAATTTTCGGTGTTCCATGTTTCCTCCCGTTATGGGTTCCTTCCTAAGATGTTTTGAGTTTGATGGACGGTACGTCCCGGAGCCAAAAATGGCGAAGGGAAGGGTTTCTTCGCCTCCCCGAGTATCAACCCTGAGTTCATTGCTCGGGCTTGCCTCAGCGTGCAAAATACCTGATCCATTGCGCCTTAGTGCGAGTGGACCTAGACCCAGTGGATACGGAATGGCGAGGGCATGGCGGAAATTCGTATCGCGACCTCGGCGTTCACGGCAGACGGATGGAAAGAGAGTTTTTAAAGCCCGAAAAATATCTCCCTTTCTACGCAACGAGATGCAACACCATCGAGCTGGATAACACGTTTTATCCGAGGTGTTTCAGTGAGGCAATAAACGCGCCGTTCGTTCCTGCCAAAACGTAGATACAGAGAATGTGGATCCACCAGTACATGGCCGTCCATCTTGGCGTGACCCAGAAGGAAGCCAACGTAGCTGCGTTTGGTATCGGGTTCTATGGGGAGTTTCGCAGGGCTTCGCGCTAACGAGCAGTCTGCCGCAATTTGCCTTGCTTGGGACACGCAGTTGACTAGATTGTCGCAACTCGTTCGCCGTTGTTGACTTTGCTGGCCGACGCGTCACAATGAAAGTCCCTTCCAGAATCGCTCTCCTTGCAGCCGACGGCCCTGTTGAGTCCAATAGCCAAGCGCCGTAGTTGCGTAGTCACGACGGTCGATGAGCGAAGAGTCTATGGCCTCTATTTGCTCAAGGAGCGCGGTCGCTGCGCTGACATTGTCCGCTGCAATCAACGCGGGGCCGGCTCTGGGGTAACACGCCAATGCGGCCTTTGGTGCATCACGATTTACGAGGACGGAACTATGCGCAGTCCTGATCTCGTTATGCTGGGCTACTACGACACCCGTCTTGTCGCCCTGTCTGTCTTCATCGCGGTATTGGCTTGTTATGCAGCTCTTGACCTCGCGGCGAGGGTGACTTCTGCTCGAGGCGGGGCCCGCTACCTCTGGTTGAGCGGCGGCGCCGTAGCCATGGGAATCGGCATATGGTCGATGCATTACATTGGCATGCTCGCGTTCCGCTTGCCAGTGTCCGTGGAGTACGACTGGCCCACGGTATTGGTTTCGCTGCTGGCCGCCATTTTCGCTTCCCTAGTCGCGTTATTTGTCGTGAGCAGGCAGAAGATGGGCCCCCTTCAAGCCCTGATCGGTTGCGTCATGATGGGCAACGGTATAGCCGGCATGCATTACATTGGCATGGCGGCGATGAGGCTGCCGGCGATGTGCCACTATTCTGCTGGGATCGTTGCCCTTTCAGTGGTTCTCGCGTTCGTGATTTCGCTGGTCGCTCTATGGCTAGCGTTTCATTTTCGCGCCGAAACTACATCTGGGGGCTGGCGGAAGATCATCAGTGCATTGGTGATGGGCGCCGCCATTCCTCTCATGCACTACACCGGCATGGCCGCGGTCAGTTTTGCACCTTCCAGCTTGGTCCAGGGGGATCTATCACATGCTTTGAGCATTTCTTCCCTGGGCATCGCCAGCGTTCTCGTCGTCACTTTTATGGTTCTCGGACTCAGCCTCCTGACATCGCTGGTAGACCGCCGATTCGCCTCTCAGTCTTTGGAACTCCGGGCCAGTGAGAGGCTCAATCAGATCCTTGAAGGAGCCCTTGATGCCTTCGTTGGAATGGACTCAAGCGGCTTTATCACGGATTGGAACGGACAGGCGGAGACTACCTTCGGATGGTGCCGCTCCGAGGCGTCGGGACAATCGCTTTCTCGACTGATCATTCCTGACCGCTATCGTGATGCCTACGAACGAGGTCTCCGGCACTTTCTTGCCTCGGGAGAAGGCCCAGTGCTGAATAAGAGGATTGAGATACCTGCGTTGCACAAAGACGGACGCGAGTTCCCCGCAGAACTGACGATTTCTGTCACCAGTGGAGGAGGTAGGCACCGCTTCGCCGCATTTGTGCGCGACATCAGCGCGCGCAAACGGTCTGAACAAGAATTACTTGCAGCGAAGGAAGCTGCCGAGCAGTCGAACCGGGCCAAAAGCGAGTTCCTCGCCAACATGAGCCACGAAATCCGCACGCCGATGAACGGCATCTTGGGGATGACGGAGTTGATCCTGGACACCGCTCTTACTGACGAGCAACGCGAGCATCTGGGTCTCGTTCGACTTTCCGCGGAGTCCTTACTCCTAATCATTAATGACGTTCTGGACTTCTCCAAGATTGAAGCGGGGAAAATGGAACTTGAGTTGATTCCCTTCGATCTTCGCGAGAGTTTGGGCGAAACAATGATGGCACTCGGTTTTCGCGCGCATCAGAAAGGATTGGAACTTGTTTACGAAGTACAACCTGAAGTTCCTGAGGCTCTGCTGGGTGATCCTGGGCGGATTCGTCAAATCCTGGTCAACCTGGTTGGCAATGCCATCAAGTTCACGGAGCACGGTGAGATTCTCGTTAGCGTAAATGAGCAATCGCCAGGATCGGCCACGACCGCCCTGCACTTTGCGGTGAAAGATTCGGGCATCGGCATCCCCGTTGAGAAGCAAGAGAACATCTTCGATGCTTTCTCCCAAGCGGACGGATCGATGACGCGCAGGTATGGCGGCACAGGCTTGGGACTCACGATCTGTGTGAGACTCGTGGAGATGATGGGAGGGCGTGTCTGGCTGGAGAGCCAGCCTGGCCAAGGGAGTACATTCCACTTCACCGTCCATTTGGCAATACAGGACACGGCTTCGGCTCTGCCCGTTCCTCTTCCGCCAGAGCGGTTGCGCGATCTACACGCGCTCATCGTGGATGACAATTTCACAAATCGCCGAGTCCTTCATGGCATGCTAACTCGTTGGGGAATGCGTCCCACCTCGGTCGAAGGCGGCCGGGCGGCGCTACAAGCACTCGAGATTGCCAAGAGCACGGGCCACCCCTTCCCGCTCATCTTGTCGGACGGTCAAATGCCAGATATGGATGGCTTTGCACTGGCCGAACAGATTCAGAAGGACCCGGGTCTGATCGCCGCGACGATCATGATGCTTACATCGGCCGGTCACCTTGGTGACGCCGCCCGGTGTCGAGAGCTAGGCATCTCCGCATATCTGGTGAAGCCCATTCGCCAAGCGGAACTGTTGGATGCGATTTGCCAGGTTCTCAATAAAGTATCCACCACGAAGCGCATTCCGTTGGTCACCCGCCATACTTTGCAGGAAAACAAGCATCGTTCCCGAGTCCTCCTGGCAGAAGACAACACGGTAAACCAAATTCTGGCGCATCGCCTGCTGGAGAAGCGCGGCTACTCTGTGATCGTCGTCAGTAACGGTAGCGAAGCGGTCAAGGCTTTTGAGAATAACCAGTTCGACGTTGTGCTGATGGATATCCAGATGCCCGGCATGGACGGCTTCGAAGCTACCTTAGCAATCCGGGATAAGGAAAAGCTGACCGGTAGGCACGTTCCGATCATTGCCATGACCGCGCATGCCATGAAGGGCGATCAGGAGCGATGCCTTTCTGCCGGTATGGATGGCTATGTGTCCAAACCGATCCGCACAAGTGAATTGTTTTCCACGATCGAAGGCGCGCTGGTAAAAAAACCGCCCGCTCCGGCAATTGATGCCGCCAGCGTTTCCGATCCAATCCTAGGCCGAACCCAGTAAAGTGGGGCTGGGGATCACAGCGCCCTGCATCGTCACCTCATTTTTCATTCTTGACGCCGTGCATACCTCTCGCGCCCGTCGGTCCGCAAACGGCGATCTCGGAAGTTAGCTGTTGGAAGCCATCTTGGGTCTTCGATGGCGGGTCGCCCAAAACCATTTCCTCTGCGTTGCCCGTAACTAGCGGGCTTTATAGGCGTGAAAGTCGAACCGGTGGGCATAGGCCCTCCCTAGCAAGCCGTCCGTCAGCCGCAGCGCAGGAGTTCCATCGGCGCCCGGCATGAAGCGGGCTGCTGGCAGATCAGACCACGGAATGGATTCTTCAGAGATGCCTTCAAAAATTCGGTTCTACGCCCCAGGATCGGCGATTCTGGCGGGATGGCTTCAGCGACCAATCCGGGGCTCGCGCTGAACTAGCGCGGGACCTCGACGTCGGAATCTCAGGCACAAAGGACGCGCCTGTAGCCAACTATGCAAAGCAGTTCGTGAATCGGTTTGCATTCGCCGGGCTTTCAGGTACAGTGAAGTTACCCCCTTCCTTGAGGCTCTTTTTTGTCCGCTTGTTTTTCTTCCACTAGCTACCGATTGGATTCGGGCCGCCCCGACGCCAATACGAATGCGGGACTCACATACCGTTGACTCCCCGGGGCTCCACCGCGCTCAATTCAGTCGAAGGCAGGCGATTCCCTTGGTAAGGCCCTCGCGAATCTGGGCCTGGCCAGCGAGGACGCCGTGTCTGCTGGCATCGCGGAAGGATTGCGGCCCATGTATTTTGTTCCTATATTCCCTTAGTTTTGCTCGTCGCGGGAGATGGTCGCTATCTTATTCGCTCTTGAGGAGATCGCAAAGGTAGCCGCGTGATGGACATCTCGATTGCGACCGTCGGTCTGATTCCTGATATCCAGATCGCGCGCTTGACCAGTCTCCGGCGGCGCGCGACACCGGTCGACCATCTTACCTTCGTCTACGGCTATGGCCGGCTCAACTCGCCCGGCGGCGAAATTACCTTTAGCCCGGTTGCTTCCCAACTCCGGATTCTGGATGCTGAAGTTCATCAATCAATTGAACGGACCGCGAACGTTTCAGTTCCCGTTTCGTTATCAGTTCTAAGCGCAGCACCAACCCGTCACTTGCGTTCTATTCCGGCGTGCGGGACATGCAGCTCCAAGTGGGTGTAAAACGTCGAATGGCACTATCCACTGCATCACCCAAGCAGGTCATATCGTTTATTGTGCTTACACTCGTGGCGCAGTCTGTCGGATTTGCGATCCTTGGCACAGGCCGGGCTGGAAATCTCTGATATTGTGGCCGAAGCGGCGAGAACCGTCCTCGTGCGCGCTCATCAAAAGAAACTTGACCTCGCATACCATGTTGCCCCCGATGTTCCTCACTACGTTATCGGGGATTCAACCCGCCTGAAGCAGGTGCTGATTAACCTGCTCGGCAACGCAGTCAAGTTTACCGAGCAAGGTGAAATCATACTGCGCGTTGAGACTGAAGCATGTAGCGCGGGCGAAATCAGCTTGAGGTTCTCGGTTTCCGACACAGGTATTGGCATTCCACAGGAAAAGCAAAAAGATATCTTTCAGGCCTTCTCCCAGGCCGATAGTTCGGTGACGCGCCGGTTTGGCGGCACTGGTCTCGGCTTAACCATCTGCTCGAAGATCGTGGGGTTGATGAAAGGAAGAATCTGGGTAGAGAGTAATGCCGGAAAAGGCTCGATATTTTTGTTCACTGCTAAATTCGGACCAGGTTCTCCTGCGAACACAATTGCAGGGCCGGCCAACGTGGCGCTCCTACCCGGTGTGCGAGCGCTTGTCGTGGACGCGCATTCGACCAGTCGGGCCCTCTTGCACGAGAGCCTGACTTCCTGGGGAGCTGACGTCGTGGCCGTAAGCACAGCCGAGGAAGCCCTTGAGGCCTTGAGCAGGGCAGCCTTCGAGGCCAATCCTTTCCGAGTGCTTCTGTCCGATAACCAGTTGCCGAAGACGGATGGTTTTGCCCTGATTGAGCAGGTCCAGCGCTCTCCCGGGCCTTTGCCAGGAATCATCATGATGCTGACTTCGGATGGCTATCGGGGCACTGTTGCCCGCTGCCGCGAGCTTGGAATTGTCACTTCTCTGATTAAGCCGCTCAAGCAGTCAGCGTTACTGTCCGCCGTAAGAAGCGTGTTAACAGAATCAAACCGCGACCATGTCGCTGCCAAGCCTTCTTTAGATGTAGACCGCGGCGCGACACGCACGTTGAATATTCTCTTGGCAGAAGACAATCTTATGAATCAGACGCTTGCCGTGAAAATGTTACAAAAGCTGGGCCATAGTGTGGAAGTTGTTGCGAATGGACGCTTGGCCCTAGAGAAAGTAAAATCCGACTCACTCGACTTGGTACTTATGGATGGCCACATGCCCGAGATGGATGGGCTTGTTGCAACCCGTGCCATCCGTCAATGGGAGAGCGTTCGCGGAACACACATTCCGATTATTGCCATGACCGCCATGGCTATGAAAGGCGATAAGGAAGCCTGCCTGGTGGCGGGCATGGATGCCTTCGTTGCCAAGCCTATCAGCATGAATGCTCTTCGAGAAGCCATCCAGCAGGTGATGGACGCAATCACTCCGTAGGCCCAACCCTTCCGCGAAAGCGAGGAAATCCAGAACGTCCATAGCGAAATGTCACTCGAGGAATGAACGTTAAGCCGTCGATTTACAGCCGACGGCGGTGTGAGGGATTTAGGGGCAGTCCGGGCCCGACGATCACGAGGCGTATTTGCTCCATTTGCCGCCGGGCGTGGTATCTTGGCGCACGGGACGACCCAAAGGCCGGTTTCGCCTCGTGTTTACTGGATGCAGCTTCTTAGTTGTACCTGGCAATCGTCCAGTAGGTTCCGGCAAAGCTTTGCCGCTGCCGTCGTATTGGAGGCAGCAAGCTCATCGAGGGCCCTCGGTACTGAGCCGCAAAGCGCATTCCTTGTGCCCGGAATTCCATCACGGAGAGCAATGAGGACCACCTCGAATTCCTCAGAATCTAGCAGTCCGGTGAGCAACCCAATCGGAGTCTTATCCGGCCTCCTTGTCGTTACGGTCGAACAGGCAGTCGCTGCGCCGTATGCAACCTCGCGGCTGGCTGAGGCCGGGGCGCGAGTGATCAAAATCGAAAAGCCGCCAGCGGGAGACTTCGCGCGGCACTATGACTCTGCTGTCCATGGCGAGAGCGCCCATTTTGTCTGGCTGAACCAGGGCAAGGAATCCGCTGCCCTCGATTTCAAGCAGCCGGCTGACCTTGCCATCATCCGCGCCATGCTTCGATGCGCGGACGTCTTCATTCAAAATCTCTCCCCTGGCGCCCTGGATCGCGCCGGCCTCGGGCCCTCAGAACTTCGCGAAGTGCATCCTCCTCTCATTACCTGTTCGATCAGCGGCTACGGCGAGACCGGCGAGTACGCGAGCATGCGCGCCTACGACAATTTGGTGCAGGCCGAAGTCGGCGTCTTTGCCGTCACCGGCAACGCCGCCGGCCCGGCGAAAGTCGGCATTCCCATCTGTGACATCAGTGCTGGCCTGCACGCTTACCTGGGCATCTTGGAGGCTTTGTTCGAGCGTCAGCGCACTGGCCGAGGCCGCCATATCTCCGTCTCTCTTTTCGAATCCGTCGCCGACTGGATGTCCGTTCCACTCCTCTTCCATCAGTACACCGGTCAAGTCGCCCAGCAAACCGGCCTCCATCACGCTTCTATCGCTCCCTACGGCCCTTACTCCGCCGGTGATGGGCGCCCGGTGATGATCTCCATTCAGAATGATGCCGAATGGATCCGCTTTTGCTCATCCGTTCTTCATTCTCCGGAAATCATTCGCCATCCGCTCTTTTCCACTAACCCAGACCGTGTTCATAATCGCGAAGTCCTCGATAAAATCATCCGCAAGACTCTCGCGCCCATCCATCGCGAAGATTTCATTCGCCGCTTGCGAGATGCGCATATTGCTTTTGGCCTTATTCGCTCCGTGGAAGAACTTTCGGCCCACCCGGCTCTGACGAGGATTGAAATCGATACGCCGACAGGACCGGTCCGTCTGCCGCAGCGGGCCCTGCCACGCACCAGCTTGACGCACCGCAAGAGCGTCCCAGCGTTTGGCTATCACACCGATGCCATCCGGAAAGAATTCGCGGCTGGCGCTTCGTCTTCCGACTCGCCGCAATCGACGATTCCGACTTGAGCCTCCCTCAACATGTACCGGCAAATCTTCGATCCCGTCGCACACTCCCTGCTCTGGTCCTCCCTCTTTGCCGTTACGCCTTTGCTTGCCCTTTTCGTGCTCCTCGGCCTCTTGCGTTGGGAAGCCCGCTGGGCGGCTCTCACCTCTCTAGTTATCTCCGTCCTCGTCGCCATCGAAGTCTACGCCATGCCCGCGCCGCAAGCTGTGGCGAGTGCGGCGGAAGGTGTTGCCATCGGATTTTTTCCCATTATTTGGGTTGGCATCAACGCCATCTGGCTCTATAAACTCACGGAAGTAAAGGGCCACTGTCTCGTGCTACGCCGCGCGTTCGACGCCGTTAGCCGCGATCTTCGCGTGCAAACGGTGTTGATCGCATTTTGTTTCGGTTCGCTCCTCGAGGCCCTCGCCGGCGGTGGCAGCCCCGTGGCCATCTGCGCCGTCATGCTCATCGCCCTGCGCGTACCGCCGGTGAAGGCCGCCGTGGTCTGCTTGATCGCCGATACCACACCAGTTTCCTTTGGTGCTCTCGGCTTGCCCATCAGCACTCTTTCCAAAATTACTGGCCTCTCTGTTTCCCGATTGAGCGTCATGATCGGCCGCCAGACCCCGCTTCTCGCCGCCCTAGCTCCTCTCATGCTTGTTTATATCCTCGATGGAAGGCGTGGTCTGCGGCAGACGTGGCCTTTTGCTTTGGTCGCCGGAATCAGCTTCGGTGCAGGGCAGTGGCTTGGCTCTGTAACCTTGCCCTTGGAACTAGTCGACATCGTGGCCGCGCTCATTTCGACCACCGCTTGCCTCGTTTTTCTCCGCCTCTGGTCTCCCTTGCATATTCTCTTCCCAGATTCCCTCGCTTCCGGTCTTCCGTCTGACCCGCAAGGAAAGGCCGCGGAACCTCCCCTGTCCCGGCGTGAGTTATTCTTCGCTGCACTTCCTTATCTCATCGTTCTCATCGTTGTGGCGCTGGCGCAGTTTGGCCCGATCCATGCGCTGCTTTCACGGGCTTCTTCCACTTTTCGTTGGCCAGGACTCCACGTTGTCGATGCCAACGGGTCGCTCGTCGCGTCGGTGACCGCCAAATTCGAATGGTTGCTTTCTGCCGGCTCCTTGGTTCTCATCGCCGGTCTAATCGTCGCGCCCGTGCTTGGTCTGAACTTTAGGATACTCTTGATCACCTATCGGGAAACCCTGCATCAATTGCGCTGGGCCATCGTTACCGTCAGCGCCGTGGTCGGTGTCGCCTACGTGATGAATCTGTCGGGTCAGATCGTTACGCTCGGCATGTGGGTCGCAGGTGCCGGACATGCCTTTGCGCCGCTCGCACCTCTGGTCGGTTGGCTCGGCACCGCGGTAACCGGCTCCGATACATCCGCAAACGCCCTCTTCGGCATGCTCCAGGTCACCACCGCTCAGCATGCCGGCCTTTCCGACATTCTCCTCGCGGCCGCGAACACCTCCGGCGGGGTTTGCGGCAAAGCCATCTCTCCACAGAATCTCTCCATCGCCGCCGTAGCTGTCGGTCTAGTCGGCCGCGAAGGGGATCTGTTTCGTCAGGTCTTCGGCTGGACCGTCTTTATGATCGGGCTATTGAGTTTGCTTGTTTATCTTCAGTCCACTCCGGTTCTCGCTTGGATGGTTCCCTGAACGGGGTCGTCGAAAGTCATCGGACCGGGCCTAGGAGCCGCCTTTTCTAGTTGCGTACGGAATGCCGGAATTGCAGGAGTGGACGCTCCGAGCGTGTATCGGCGCCGCTGTTCATCAAGCGTTTAGGTTTCTTCTGTAAATTTTTGTGTCGGCATGCCTGTGATCTCGGCCTCTTCATCTCGTGCGCCCGATAGGGTGATTAAGTTTTTGTGGGCGTTTGTTGTTTGCACGCTCTTGCATTTTGTCTGCTCCCGCGGTCAAGCTCAAAACTCTGTCCCCGCTGCTGAACTTGTTGCCAGGGTTGTAAAGAATGAATTGGAAGACCGAGCGCATCAGTATAAGTGGATGTACAGAATGGAGAAGTGGGATGGTAGCCAGACGCTCACCGAAAAGGTGGTCGAAACCAAATCGGGTCCGCTGTTCCGGTTGGTTGCAATTGACGGTAGACCGCTCAATGCGGAGGAGCGCCAGCGGGAGGATGCGCGCATAAACCATATTTTGCGTGATCCTGGCCCATTGCTGAAACTACAGAGAGAGCGTGAAGAAGACGAGCTAAAACTCGAAAAGCTTCTTCGTCTGATGCCTGTAGTCTTTGTTAGTGACTACGACGGTGTCGATGGCGATCTAGTTCGAGTGAAATTTCGTCCTAATCCTGGTTACAGCCCAACCACCTATGAAGCCCGCGTTGTTCATAGTCTCTCGGGGGCCATGCTGATCAATGTACGGAAAGAACGATTGGCAAAGCTATCAGGACAACTGATCGAGCGCGTGCAATTTGGATATGGTTTGTTGGGGCGCCTTGAGAGCGGCAGGATCGATATTGCGCGGGTAGAAGTCGGGAGCGTGCAATGGAAGACGGCGCTTATCGATATTCAAGTGGCAGGACACTTGCTCTTATTCAAGACCTTGAGCAAAAAGCAGCACGAAGTTCGATCCGACTTTCGTACCGTTCCTGATAGTCTCACCCTCGCCGAAGCTAGCGAACTTCTTCGGTCAGACTAAGCGCGTGCGGAGCAGGAATGGGTGAAATAAGGCAGGATAGGGGAGGCTAGATGAACACGAAGAGAATGGTATTCCTGGTGATGCTGGCTGCTTCCACGGCCTTCGCGAGCCACGCGCAAACGGCCGTAAAATCAAATGGCGATGCCGGGGACATGTCCCAAATAATGTGGCAGAAATTGGAGGCACAAGTAAGACAGGCCGACCAGGAACTCGATGGCGTGATGGGCGTGGCCATCGAAGACCTGGTCACCGGCCAAAATTATTTTTTGCATGGCGACGACGTATTTGCGCAGGCCAGTTCAATCAAGATCGCCGTGCTCGCCGAGCTGTACCGACAGGATCAACTTGCGTCACAGGGCAAACCGCAACAGGCGCGGCTGAGCGATCCCTACACGGTGCAGGCCTCTGATCTCGTGCCGGATAGCGACATCATGGGCGGATTGACCCCGGGTGTGACCCGCATTACTAACCGCGATCTGGCCACGATGATGATCGCCGTCAGTGACAACACGGCGACCAATGTACTCATTGACCGTGTGGGCATGGACAACGTGAATGCGCTGCTTTCAGGGCTCGGCCTGCAGCACACGCGCTTGCGGCGCAAAATGATGGACCTAAGAGCCGCCACGGAAGGCCGCGAAAATATTTCCACACCGCATGAGATGATGACCCTGCTCGAAGACGTCTACAAGGGCAGAGTACTGGACGTGACGCGTATTGAGGACTTCTGGAAAATGCTCGGCACGCACAAAGATAGCTGGATTCCGCGTTTGCTGCCGGACGACGTGCGTGTGGCGGAAAAGCCAGGCGCGCTAGAAGGCGTACGTAACGACTCCGGAATCATCTTTGCGCAAGGCCGGCCTTTTGTGTTGTGTATCATGACCAGCTACTTGCATAGCGAGCGACACGGCGAGGAAACGATTGGCAAGATTGCGCGCGCTGCCTATCTCGTGTTTGACCGGTTGGGGCGCGCGTCCGAATACGGCCGCGTGATTTCAATGGGGAATAGCGGCGCGCCAAAATAAGCAGGTAGTGCTCCATCATTCCGACCCGTGATCGAATCGTCTCGATTGAAGCGGAGGTTCAGATTCACACGAACGACCATTCGATGCGCAGCCGGCCTGCAGGCGGACACTTTGCTTGGCCCATTTCATCGGCAAGTTGCTCCCGCCAAACTTTCGTATAGAAAGTTCGGTATTGGCCCGCACCTTCACCCGGCGGCGACGTCACGGATATGTGCGACTCGCGGCGCATGGGCACGTCTTTTGCGTTTGCGAGCGGCGTGCAGGGCCTGGGTGGAACAGGGTGAGATGTTTTCAAGGAAGATATTGGGGTCTGACGGACCTGTAGGACGTCGCAAGGCCCGTGCGGACCTCTGCCGAACCGGCAATTTCCGCGACGGCCTCCGGAGAGCGCTTTGAATCCTTCTGGAAACCCAGTGGTCCATGGGCAGATTGCAGTAAGGTAAGAACAGCGCGAACAGCGCTACCCCGCGGCGGGTCCTCGGGGTATTGTCCTTATACCTTGTCTTCATATCGAATGCCCGCACGTCCCAACCAATGAAACTCGTGTCCCAAAATATTAGGTTCGCGGCGACGGACCTGAGCAACCACTTAGCATGCCACCACCTTACTCGTCTGGATCTTAGCGTCGCACGTGGCGACAGAAGCGCGCCAGAGTTCAAGTCGCCGGACTTGCGGGTCATTCAAGAGCTGGGAATCCGGCATGAGGCTGCCTATTTAAAGTCTCTTCAGGATGAGGGCGTTTCGCTCATTGATCTGCGAGGGATTCCAGACGAGCAACAAGCAGTTGCCGAAACGCTCTCATGCATGCAAAGAGGAGTGGAAGCCATTGTGCAAGGCAGCCTAGCCTCAGGACGATGGTTTGGACGGCCGGATGTACTGCGGAAGGTGGCCAATCCGAGCCTTTGGGGGAAGTGGTCGTACGAAATTTATGACTGCAAATTGGCTCGGGAGACGCGAGCGGTAACGATCCTCCAGCTCGCACTGTATTCCGAACTACTGAGCGAGATCCAAGGTGAGAAGCCAGAGTTTATGTACGTCGTGCCACCGGGAAACGCTTTCACGGCAGAAGTTCACCGCTACGCAGACTATGCGGCGTACTACCGCTACGTTAAGGCGAGGCTCGAGAAAGTGTGCGAGGACGAGCGGGGATTTACTACCTATCCGGAGCCATGCGCGCACTGCGAAATTTGCGTTTGGTACCGAGAGTGCGACGCGAAGCGGCGGGGTGACGATCATCTCTCGCTGGTCGCGGGACTGACGCGACTGCAGCGCAAGCAGCTCACTTCTTGGCAAACCGGGACCGTGGCGAAGTTGGCAGCACTGCCACTTCCCCTTGAGCGGAAGCCGGTTCACGGATCGAAAGAAGGATACGAGCGGATAAGGGAACAAGCGCGTGTTCAGGTCGAAGGACGAACGCGAGCGAAGCCGGTTTACGAACTCCTGCGAACCGCGGAGGGAATGGGGCTGTCGAAGCTGCCCGAGCCTTCGCGAGGAGACATGTTTGTGGATCTTGAGGGAGATCCGTTTGTGGGGAACGGAGGGCAGCAGTATTTGTTTGGCTTCGTCGCCGCGGATCAAGTGGGGAGACTGAACTATGAAAGGAAATGGGGACTCACGGCAGTCGAGGAGAAGCAGGCGTTTGAGTGGATGGTAGACGAGATCATCGGGCGGTGGAAAGAAAATCCGACGCTACATGTCTATCATTTTGGAGCCTATGAGCCCAGCGCCTTCAAGCGGCTGATGGGTATTTATGCGACGCGGGAAGAAGAAATTGATCGCATGCTGCGTGCCGGGTTGCTGGTCGATCTGCACACGATTTTCAGACAGGCGGTGCGCGCGAGCGTAGAAGAGTACTCGCTGAAGGCGGCTGAGGTATTCCATGGGTTCGTAAGAAAAACGCTGCTTACCGATTCGCGAGATGCGATGCGTCATGTCGAGCACCGCCTGGAGCTGGGCTGGTCAGGAGAGATGCCGGAGGCAATGCGCAATGCGCTTGAGGGATACAACGGAGAGGATTGCCTTTCGACGGCGTCCCTGCGCGACTGGTTGGAAAGAGAGCGGCAAAAGCTCATCGACGCCGGGGCGGTGATCGCGAGGCCAGCGATTGGGGATGGTGCGCCGCCGGAAGAATTGGATGAGCGGCAGAAGCGCGTTGGGGCATTGGTTGCGGAATTGATCGCCGGCGTGCCCGCGGACGTGGCCGAGCGCTCGGAGGAGCAAGGGGCGCGGTGGATATTGGCTCAACTTCTCGATTGGCACCGGCGAGAAAACAAGGCGGCCTGGTGGGAAGGGTACCGGCTCAAGGAGTTGGACGACGACGATCTGGCGGAAGAACGAGCATCGCTTGTCGGGTTGCAGTTTGTGAAGCGAGTGCGTGTGGATCGAAGGATTCCAGTGGACCGCTACATATTTGAGAAGCAGGAGTCGGAAGTTCGTCACGGAAAGGATGTGTATTGCCGCGGAGAAAAGATTGGTTGTGTGGAGGCTATTGAGTTTACCCAACGCACGGTCGATATCAAGAAAACGAGGAAGACGGCTGAGACTCATCCGACGGGCGTGTACGCGTGGGACCGGCCCTTTGAGGTGCGGGAGCATGCGGAGGCGCTGTTCCGGATTGCGAGTTGGGTGCGGGACCACGGAGTAGGCGCCCCGGGCGACTATCGTGCGGCGCGGGATCTGTTGATACGAAGTGCACCTCGACTCTTACGAGGTGAAACGATCGCGCCGGTTGAAGGCGAGGAATCCAAGGCTACGGCAATGCGAATTGCCAGTGCCCTAGACGATTCGGTGTTTGCGATCCAGGGACCACCTGGCTCCGGCAAGACTTACACCGGGGCGCGGATGATCTGCCAGTTAATACGCCAAGGAAAGAAGATCGGAATCACCGCGCTCAGTCACAAAGTGATCCGCAATTTGCTCGATCAGGTAGTGGAGGCTGCGCGTAAAGACAACATCGCCGATGTGCGATGCATGCAAAGGTCGGATGAGGAAGAAGAGACCGCAGAAATCCGCATGGCGAGGAACAACGGGGATGCTTTGGCGGCGCTGCAATCTGGCGCGGTGAACGTGGTTGGCGGCACATCATGGCTGTGGACACCAGCGGAATCCCTCAAGGCGGTGGACGTGCTGTTCATCGATGAGGCGGGACAGATGGCCTTAGCGGACGTGGTGGCGGTGGCGCAGGGAGCTAGGAATGTGGTGTTAATCGGTGATCCTCAGCAACTGGAACGACCATTAAAGGGAAGTCATCCGCCCGGCGCCGAAAAGTCTGCCCTACAGCATTTGCTCGGCGAACGTAAAACGATCTCGGAAACGATGGGGTTGCTCCTGCCCGAAACGTGGAGGTTGCATCCGAAGATTTGCGATTTCACATCGGAGCTATTTTATGACGGACGTCTCGCGGCACGGGGCTTTACGAGCGACCGGGTCTTGGAAGGGCATCCTTGGTTGAGTGGAGCGGGTTTGTGGTTTTTTCCAATCGTTCATGACGGAAATCGGAATTCCTCGCAGGAGGAAGTGCAGGCCGTCGCCGGAATCGTGGACAGTCTGCTGGTGGCTGGAGTGCGGTGGTTTGAGGAGATGGGGAACAGCCGACAGGTTCGCTTGGATGACATCTTGGTGGTTGCTCCTTACAACGCGCAGGTAGCCGATCTTTCGATGCGCTTGCCGGGGGCGCGGATTGGGACAGTGGATAAATTCCAGGGACAGCAGGCGCCTGTCGTGATTTATTCGCTAACGACTTCGTCGCCGGAAGACGCCCCTCGAGGAATGGAGTTCCTGTATAGTCTGAACCGGCTGAATGTGGCCACTTCGCGGGCCATGTCGACTGTTATTTTGGTTGGCAGCACAAAGTTGCTGGAACCTGATTGTCAAAGCCCTCGGCAGATGCAGCTCGCAAACGCGTTATGCCGGTATCGGGAGCTAGCTGCCATGCGCCCTGGTGACGGTCGTTAGAGCGGGCTGCGAATATCAGTCTGGTATTCGAACACTGCACGATTGAAGTATTCCCAGGTGGCGTCGGTTCTCCTTTTAGCGTAGGCACATCCGGATCTTAGACGTTAGTCGAATACTAAGGGTGACTAACCGGTTGCTATTCGCATGTGTCATATCTGACGACGGCACTCCTTCGCGCAGCGTTCCTCGTACAAGGCGACTTCACGCGTGACCACCACGGTCCGGGTTTCAAATAACCGCGTTAAGTGCACGCATTTGGCGTTTCGATTGGGGCCACGAGGCGATAACGCCCGGATGGTCGCGCATTCTTCCACGCCACTTCATCGGCTGTCGTTCCCTGGTTCCTACCACATGGGTGTTGGCGACCGATGCGGGCTCCCGTGTTTGAGCCGTGCACAGTCAGAAACCCTCAGCAGATAAGTTGGGATTTCCTAGGCCGTGGATGTACCATGCCGGGAAGGAGAACCATGTGCCAAAGTTGCGTTTTGTCCTTTACATAATCGTTATTTCTACATTCTTCGGCGGTGCGCCGAGCTCGCCGCGATCTGCGGATAGTGCCTTCGAAATCGTGGATAGTCAGACGTTCTTGCAGTCCAACATGGCACCTGCCGGACCCCATGCCAGGACCTACGATCCCGCGGTGGAGAAGCTTCTCTCGCAGATGACGTTAAAAGAAAAGATCGGCCAGATGACGCAGCTTGAAATCGGGATGATCACGGACGGCAGCGATCAAGCTATCCGGGTCAATCCGGCAAAATTGCACAAGGCCGTAGGGCAGTACGGAATTGGCTCCATCCTCAACGTGAACAGCGAAGCGCTATCTCCAGAAAAGTGGCACGAGATTCTTGGTGCGATACAAGCCGAGGCGAAAAAATCACGTTCGCAAGTCCCCGTCTTGTACGGCATCGACACGATTCACGGTCCCAATTACATTGTCGGTGGCACACTGTTTCCGCAACCATTGGCGATGGCCGCCACGTGGAATCCGGAACTGATGTTGCGCGGCAGCCAGATTGCCGCAGCGGAAACGCGCAAAGCAGGTATTCCTTGGACGTTCTCCCCCGTGCTGGACGCCGGACGCCAGCCGCTTTGGCCGCGTTTATATGAAACGTTCGGCGAAGATACCCATCTTGCATCTGTCATGGGCGTGGCCACGATCCGGGGCTATGAGGGAGTAGACATTTCCAATCCCCTTCAGGTTGCCTCGTCGTTGAAGCACTACGTTGGCTATAGCTATCCCACGACGGGGGGCGACCGCAGCCCTGCTCTGATTCCTGAAATCACTTTGCGTGAATACTTTCTGCCAACGTTCGCGGCGGCCGTCAAGGCCGGTGCTCACACCGTTATGGTCAATTCCAGCGAAGTGAACGGCATTCCCGGACACGCAAACGGCTATCTGCTGACGACTGTTCTGCGCGATGAGCTGGGCTTTCAAGGCGTCGTGGTTTCCGACTGGATGGACATCAAGAAACTCGCAAGTGTGCACCACATCGCGGCTAACGAAAAGGAAGCAACCCGGATCGGGGTACTCGCTGGGATCGACATGAGTATGGTGCCGAGCGATTACAGCTTTAGTGACCTTTTGCTGCAGCTTGTCCAAGAGGGCCAAGTTCCCGTAAGTCGCATCGATGAGGCCGTGCGGCGGATTCTTATCCTTAAGTACCAGCTTGGATTGTTCGAAGAGCCGCTTCGCGGGATCGATTCGAAAACCACGGTGGGTGCACCGGAATCACGACTAGCCAACCTGGAAGCCGCACGCGAATCCATAACTCTGCTGAAGAACGAAAATCACACTCTGCCTTTTTCTAAAACTGCTCATGTGCTGGTAACCGGCCCAGACGCCGATTCGCTTATACCCCTGAACAACGGCTGGAGCTACACGTGGCAGGGCGACAAGGCTTCCGCGTATCCGGAGGATTACATGACGATCCTCAAGGCCATCCAGCAAAAAATTGGCGCCGAGAAAGTAACGTATGTTCCCGGAACGGCCTTCGACAAGGAACTCGACATAGAAAAGGCGGCGGCGGCGGCGGCCCGCGCGGATGCCGTTGTGATCTGCTTAGGGGAATGGGCTTATGCAGAGACGCCCGGGAATATCAGAGACTTGGCACTTCCGGATGCTCAAATTCATCTGGTGCAGAAGATGCTCGATGCTAAAAAGCCCGTCGTTCTTGTTCTGACCGAAGGGCGTCCACGTATCATCCGCCCGGTCGTTGAAAGTGCGAGCGCTATCGTGATGGCTTACAATCCAGGCAACGAAGGCGGAGAGGCGATTGCGGACATCCTATTTGGGGATGTCAATCCTAGCGGGAAACTCCCGATTACCTATCCTCGATGGCCGAACCGACTCTTTACGTACGATCACAAGACGTTCGAAGGAGAAGAAGGGCAAACGAATCCTCTGGATGCTCCACAATTCGAATTCGGCTATGGCTTGAGCTATACAGAGTTTGTCTACACCGATTTGCAGGCAACGCCGGACTCCGCGTCGGGTAATCAGAAAGTACGAGTTGCTGTTACGATAAAAAATACCGGCGACCGCGCCGGCAAAGAAGTTGTGCAGCTCTTCCTTAGCGACCGGTTTGCGAGCATCACGCCACCTCTTAAACGCCTGAAGCGTTTCGTGAAAGTATCACTGCAACCGGGCCAAAGCCGGCGCCTTACGTTCGAATTGGGGCAAGAAGATCTGTCTTTTATTGGGGTTGACAACCGGCGCATCGCCGAGCCGGGCGTGTTCGACGTGCGCGTGAGCGGGCTTCGGCGAAGCTTCGAATGGAAGTAGGACATATGTTCACTCGTCGTGGATTCCTTAAAGCTTCCTTGGCCGCGCCGGCTCACCGCTCCGGGCATCACAGGTCACGGTGATCGGCTGCAGCAATCCTTTGCGGTCCGAGCACGCAGGAATGGCTTCGATGTCCTTGACGGACGTGCGGCGATCAGGTCCCCGTTAATCGCGGTCCGGATGACTGTGGCGCCAATTCCAGTAGTGCCGCTGGACCCTGTGGTGCTGCCTCTGGTACTCACGATAACTCCTGTGCCGTGCCACCAGGTAGCGCCTGTAAGCACGGTCTTCGTGATCGTCCCAGTTATGGTAGTCACGGTGGTCCCGATCGTAGATTCGGACCTGGACGCTGCGGTCTTGGGGTCTGGGGTCGGCCATGATTGCGATGGGTGCAGCAATCGCGGTAGCCAAGAAGAGTGAACTGATGTAGCGACCTATACGGCGCATGATGTAGTCCTCCAAGCCCGAGACACCTAGGTGCAGGCCCCCGGTGGCATGACTATGTACCGCTGGCGTCGCGATGTATGTACCGTACAGCACGTGTGTGAAAACAAAAAACGTCCAGAAATAAGGGTCTTTGTCATTCGCCTTGAAACTTGATAAATCCTGGACCTTGTATAAGCCCTGAGGTAAGCGGTGACGTGGATGTGACCCCTATCGCACAGAATCTAAACCTGGATATGAAGGGCTCGTGCTTCAAATAGGAAGGTACCGGAAAAGGTGTGCGAGTAAGGGATCAGGAAGCAAGACAGTCCGCACTCCGATTGTAAGTAGTTCACGTTCTCAAAACTCATCCACTATGGCCAGGGTTCCCTCGGACCTTGCACAGATCATTTTCCCTGTGGCGTTTACCGCGAATCGTTTGCTTCGCATTTGCTTCCTTACTCGCTGCCGTCCCAGCCGTCCCGGTACTGTGTGGAACTACTTACATCCGCTTCAACCGAATGAATTTGCCCGATTGAGACGGGTTCTCGCTTTGAGCCTCCCACGATGGGTCAGATCTCGACGCGGAAATGGGCGCGTCCGCATCGAATTGGGAAAGGAACGCCGGGGAATCATCCAATATAAGAATATTCCTGACGTCCTACGGCAGGGAATCCTTTCGGCGGCGGAGGAGAACTTTTTCCCACCCGCAGGAGTGGATTATTACTTAACAGCTTGTGCGCGGTTACTTCCTGTAAAGCTTACAAGCTCGAAAAATGGCAATACACTTCAACGTCAGGGTCTTCTTTCCCACGCGCTTGCTCTCGTGATCGGGATGGCCGGCACCAACATATTCTTGTTGAAAGTAGAGGGAATGCTTCTTTCCTTGTGGATCGAGGGGCAGCTGAGAGAGCGCTACGGATTCAAGGAAGGGTTAAAGAAGAACTACTCGCGCGTTACGCCAGTTTCATCTACTTGGGAAATGGCCGCTACGGTTTCGCCAAGAGCCTCGCAGTATTATTTCGGCATACCGGTCAGGAGGTCACTGCAGACGATCCTGCCAAAGCGGCACTTCTGGTAGACATCACCAAGTCATCGGAGATCCGAAATCGACGTCCCCACTTCTGAGGCGCGGGAAGACATCATGACCGCACCTTGTCCCCTTTTGCAGAGATGATTTCGTTGCGCATCGCATAGTGAATAAGCTCGGCCAGAGAGTGGAGGTCAAGCTTGAGCATGATCCTAGATCGGTGTGTCTCGACAGTCCTGACCGTGATTCCCAGCAGCGCAGCGATCTCCTTATTCGCCTTCCCCTCAGCCAGGAGACGGATAATCTCGACCTCGCGAGGAGTGGTTCGCGTGCCCGTGCGCTCCCCTTGCCGGTGCGGGCTTCTCGTGTTGAGAAATCCTTCCAGCACGATATCGGATACTTTGGGAGTTAGGAAACGCTTACCGTCAGCAGTGGCTTTCACGGCTTTCGCGAGGCAGTCCGTGAGATCGGACTTCAAAAGGTACCCGCGGGCTCCCGCGTCCAGTGCACGGCGTACCATCTGGTCGGACTCATGCATCGTGAGGACGAGAACCCTGGTATCCGGTACTGCCTTTCGAATTTGTCCTACTACCTCGATTCCATCCAGTTCGGGCATGCTGATATCAACTATGGCTACATCCGGTTTCAGTTTTGTGGCCTTTTCTACCGCTTCACGGCCGTTTGCTGCCTCGCCAACGACTCTCCAGCCGTGTCGGGCCTGGAGGAGCGCCCGTGCACCACGTCGCACCAATCCGTGGTCGTCAGCTAATAGAATGCGAAGTTTTTTCAATTTCGTTCTCCTCCGACAAGTATTGTCACGCGTAACGTTATGCTGTGACGGGTGAAATCGATATCAAGCCGACCACCGAGATTCCCTCGGCTCGCGCATGCTGGGGATGCCCACACCAAATTTGAATCGGGGTTCCTCTTTGCCTCTCTGCGAACAGACACAGACTATTGCCTCAGCCGGCAGCCAAGCGCGCCGGTCCCTTTCCATAGTGGCCGTTACACCGGCCGAGAGATAGCGGGCAACATAGAAAGCCAAAATGCCGATGAGAGAGGAGAGCGCGACCAAGCGAAGGTCGTAAAGACCAACAAAAGGGGCCTCAATCTGCATAGCGTCCTCCTCCCCAGGGTTGCGACGGAGCGCACACCGGTCGGTCACCGCGTTAGGTCAAAGGGGGTGAGCGATTCCTTTAGTGGCTAGGATAACGAGGATTTAGCGGCCGCCATTATACCCAGATTTACGTACATAGCCTTCGGTATGGGCAATAGACCCATGTTCTGAGGCGGTTCCGTAGTGAAGATAAGCGCGCCGCCGCACGTCTGCTCGACATAGAGGAGAGGACGTTCTATGGCAAGGCCAGAAACTACGTCGGCGTTCCCACCGTGTTCGCGGCAGAGGGGGCCGATTTTTTCGGGGTTGATGCCGTGGATCGCGGAGATTTCGACTCGGGAGATGGCAAGGGCAGCGCGGGCGTGGGTCTCGGTGATATTGCCGCCGCCAATGAGGTCGATGTGAACAGTCATGGGACTCAGCGAATCAACGATGCGCTGCGAATAGCCATAACGATGAGAATGAGAAATGTAGCGGCAATAGGAATGCGCATGTTAGCTGTGGCCTCCCACGACAACCTGCTGCTTGGCGTCGTCGAAAGTGATTCTTTGTCCGGTCTGAATCGCGGCAATGGTCATGCAGAGAGCGACGGAATGACTGTAGCCCGCTTCGATGTGAGCGTTAGTGGTTTTGCGGCTGCGGATACATTCGAGCCAGTTCCGAACGTTGGCCACCGTCATGTCATCGGCGCCGGTGTCCGCGGCCGTAGTGGCCGCGGAAGCAGCCTGGGTGAGCGAAATGGCCGGGAGCAGATTCGCTTTCAAATCCATTTCACCTGCGAGTTTCTCGGTGAGTCCCCCTTCGGAGGTGATCTGGTTCTTGTCCAGATCCATGGTGCCGCCGTTCGAATAGTAGAGTTCCTTGACGCCTCCGGCCGAATTGGTCATGCGCGAGGAATAGATGACCTGAAATCCCTTGGTGGGGTCGTCGAGCGGGCCGTAGTCGAAGACCGCGGTCATGGTGTCCCAGTTTTTTCTGCCATCGTTCCACCGGTAGATGCCGCCATTGGCCACGACGCTGCGCGGATGCGGCAATCCGGTGAACCAATGGACGGTGTCGATTTGGTGGACCATCCACTGGTCGGGAATACCCGAGGAGAAAGGCCAAAAGAGACGAAACTCGAGATATTTGCGGGCATCAAACGGTTCGAAGGGGTGACCGATGAGGAAGCGCTTCCAGTCGGTGTCGGCTTCACGCAACTGTGGGACGAGTTTGGGGCGGCGCCAGCGTCCAGGTTGATTGACGTTCCAGGTCATCTCGACGGAGACGACGTCGCCGAACTGGCCGGACTTGATGAATTCGTAGGCCTTCTGGTAGGTGGGAGAACTGCGCCGCTGCGTGCCGACAGCGACGACACGGTCACTGCCTATGACGGCGTTGCGGATAGCCAGTGCGTCCTCCATGGTGTGGGCGAGCGGCTTTTCGATGTAGGCGTCGCGGCCCGCCTGGACGGCTTCGACTCC
>Ga0209526_10000496_pt1 | contig 25642 bp, 23 predicted proteins | sample JacPinW_OM2H0_M1_FD_188566 | JGI IMG/M metagenome (GOLD analysis project Ga0209526, IMG submission 188566) | Forest soil microbial communities from Algoma, Ontario, Canada - Jack Pine, Ontario site 1_JW_OM2H0_M1 (SPAdes) (version 2) | ecosystem: Environmental > Terrestrial > Soil > Boreal... | reverse complement strand
CGGAACGAAGCGCATTCCGGGGCGCGACATCGCTTCGCAGCAGGCATCGGCGTCGACCGCGTCGTTCTTGCCGCGCTTGACATAGGGCTTGGTGTAAGCTGGCGGCATCAGCAGCACTTCGTGACCCATGGCCCTGAGTTCACGCGCCCAATAATGCGCCGAGCCGCAGGCCTCCATACTGATGAGGCTCGGCTCGATCTACGAAAAGAATTCGTGCATCTTCGAGCGCCTCAACTTCCGCGTTACGGCACGGCCGATATCGCTCACAAGCGCGTGGTGGACCTGAAAATAATTCATTGCTACATCGACGCCGATTCTGATAAACTTCACAGACGGTCTCCCTCTTTGTGGCGCTTGACGCCGTTGAGGAGAGGCCGTCCACATCATCAGCCACGGCCGTTATGTAGCCTTCCAGATGGCCGTCGTCATCCCTAGAATTCTGTTCGCCGATATCCTGCGGCTGGTCTCAGAGCTGCGGCCGCCACTGGCGGTCGCATCGACGTGAAGCACTCAATTGTTTTGCGTTCGATCAAAAACCAAGGGAGTGGTGCGTCGGATGACAACGAAACCCGCATTTCCGGCGCTCGGCGCGCCGATGTCACTGGCTTGTGTGCGCGCGAACCTCCATGTCGAGGGTTTGGCATTGCCAAAATCCGTGGACATTGGCAATTCAGCGTCAACAAGGCTGGCATCCGGTGGATGTCGGCTTGAGTCTCTTTGAGTGGAAGAGATTTTTGGTGACGCTCCGCAGCTGGGTCTTCCGGGAAGTCCTCTCGGTTCGCGGGCATCATTTTGTGGCGCGTGGGTTTGTTCCCGGGTCGGTGGTACTTGACCTGGGCGCGCATTCTGGAGAATTTTCGCATGAGCTAATCGCTCGTTGGAATTGTAGGTGCGTGGCGGTCGAAGCCAATCCACGACTTTGTCGACGAATAGGGGTTGATTCGCAGCTCATGGTTATTAATGCGGCTATAGATAGCGATAGCGGAAAGCGCGACTTTTTCATTCACCCCAATCCTGAAGCAAGTTCGCTTTACCACGTTGGCGACGTTAGCCCGGGTGCTGGAGTCGAAAGCGTTCGCACACTTTCGCTCGCTGATCTTTATTGCGAGGTTGGAATAGAGCGCGCCGCTCTGGTGAAAATGGACGTCGAGGGAGCGGAGGTTGCCATCCTGAACGACGTGCCGGACAGCTTGCTCCAGCGGTGCGACCAAATCACGGTTGAATTCCACGACTCTTGCATTTCCGCGATCAGTTCAGCCGACGTCGAACATGTGATCAGGCGCGTTCAAGCAAGCGGGTTCTTTGCTTTCAGCTTTTCCGGCACATACACTGACGTGTTGTTCGTTCGCCGCGATGCCGGGTTGCTCACGGCGTGGGAGGCGTTCTTCATCAGGAACGTGCTCCGATACGTTTTTGCGCTTCAGCGCCGCTTGCAGGGGAAAGGGGCAGCAGTAGGTTCCTCGCTTCATGATAGCTGCGCATCGAGGCATGAGCCGGAATGAAGGTCACACTGTGTCAGTTAGGGGCGCGACTTCATTATGCGGCTGCTGAATCGCTTTACGAGCACGGTATGCTTAGCTGTTTATATACCGATGTATACAGCACGGCGGCATTGCGCCGGCTGCTTCGCGTTCCCGCGATATCTAAGTTCGGGGGTGAAGCGGCCGGACGGTTATTGCAGCGACATAGCTGCAGCCTTCCGGACAGAATCGTCCGGCACTTTCCACTGTTCGGCCTGGAATACGCACTACGGCTCCAGGACACGGCGACGCGAGCCGATGTGGCGCGCACCTGTCTGTGGGCCAATCAAACTTTCGAACGCAAGATTCTGAATGTCGGGTTTGAGGCCTGCGATTCGGTTTATGCGTTTAACACAGCCGCGGCCGGGCTATTTCGTGTGGCGAAGAGCCGAGGCCTCCACTGCATCCTCGAGCAGACTATTGCGCCGCTCGCGATCGAGGAGACGCTGGTCGCGGACGAGTTCCGCCGCTGTGACATGGTCTGGGAAGTGAATAAGTTCACGAACCGCCTCGTCGACCGCGAGCGCGAGGAGTGGGCTTTGGCCGATGTGATTCTCGCGGGATCTCCGTTCGTCGCGCGATCGCTTGAATCCCTGGGTGTGGCCCTGAGCAAGATCGCCGTCGTTCCCTATGGAGTGGCCGGACCGCCCGCCAAGGGGCCGCTCGTTGGCAAACCCTCCCCGTTTGATGGGCGACGGCCTTTGCGAATTGTCATGATTGGTAATGATATGATTCGCAAAGGCGTTACGTATCTGGTGGAGGCGGTTCGCTCCTTGGGAAGAGAGCGAGCCCGCGCAACACTCGTCGGCCGGTGTACGGCCGAATTACGCACAAGGTGCGGTGAGGCCGAAAATGTCGATTATGCGGGGTCGATCCCAGGGGCGGAAATATTTAGTCTATTGCGTGCGGCCGATATCTTTGTGTTGCCGTCCGTCTGCGAAGGCTCCGCGACGGCAATTTATGAGGCGCTTGCTTGCGGTATACCCGTAGTATGCACGGAAAATTCAGGATCCGTGGTCACTGACGGAGCAGAGGGCTTCATTGTGCCCATTCGAGATGCGGGAGCCATTCGCGACGCACTGGAGAAAATTATCTATGATCCGGCCCGGCTCGCGGTGATGAGGGAGAAGGCGCTGACGACAGCGGCAATGCATACGGTTGAGAGTTACGGACAGCGATTAATATCCGTTTTGGGCCAGGTAAAGGGTTCCGAGTGACATTCAACGGATTTGGCTCCCGGCCGTTCATTGCGCAGAATCCTTTGTGTCGCCATGTTGTCATGCCAAGAAGGCCCGCACGATGCCTTCCGCCAAGTCAAACTCGAGTCGCAATCCATCAATGTGCTGGTGGTTTCAGCGCGGCGCTGCGGCGAGGTGGTGATCGATGGAGAGAACGGCTTGATCATCGATCCCCGAAGGCATCAGCGATACCGTCCGCTGGTGCGTCAAACATTCGGACAAAGTTCGGCGCGATGTCGGAGCGTGCGATTGTTCTTTGCAAGCGGTTCGCATCAAGCACGGTCATCGATCGGCTGATCGAGAGCGTCGAGGAGGCACCATGACCCTGCGTGTGCTGGCGGGCAGCTTGGTGGCGTTCCTCTACAACGGGATCCTGACGCAGCTGCCATTCGCCGGACTGCGCGAGGGGTACCTGAAACTGTGGCTCAAGTCGTACGGCGAAGGTACGGGCGCGCAGCGCGGATGCCGATTCCTCAACGGAAGGAAAGTGGCATTGGGAAAGCGCAATGTCATCAATTCCGGCTGTCTTTTCGATGGCCGGTGCTTCGCCATCACCACCGGTGCCGACGTCTCGATCGGCCCCGAGGCCGCCGTCCTCACCCTCGGGCATGATCCGCGGTCGCCCACCTTCGTGGACAAGGGCGGGGACGTCGTCATTGGCGACCGCGTTTGGATCGGCTATCGCGCCATCATTCTGCCGAATGTCACGATCGGCGAGGGTGCGGTTGTGGCCGCCGGCGCTGTGGTGACGCGGGACGTGGCCGCATTCACTGTCGTGGCGGGCAACCCGGCCCGCGCGATTGGAGAGCGTCCGCGCGATCTGAACTATCGCCTCTCCTTTCGTCCCTGGCTCTTGTGAACCCTGATACGAGGTGGAGACGACTCCATGAATTTCGACTCCCCTCTCCTGGTGTTGGTAACCTTAGCGGCCCTCGCCGTCGCGGTGTGGGGCCTGCTGCAGCCGGACGGCATGCTTCGCTACCCGTTCCTGGCCTCGACAGTATATCTCGGCTGGTTTCTGCCGCGGGCGATCGGCCTTTCTGAAAAGGCTTGGCTGCCTGTTGGTGGTTATTCGACACTGATGTTTATGGCTCTTCTCTGCCTCCTTGGCATCTACTCTGCAGACAAAGTGAGGCTGCGCCCTGGCCGTGCGCAGCTTTGGGAGTACGACGAGCGGAAATTGCTGCTGGGGAGTGTCGGTCTGACGGCTTTCGGCACCTTTTTCGCCTTCATGATTTCGTCCCTTCCGCCGGAAATGCTGTCTGGGGCATGGACTGGAGTTGCGACCATCTATCTCTTCATGGCGAAGGCGCAATATTTTGGATTTGCGGTTGCATTCCTACTTCTCCTGAGGAGCTTTTCCAAGCTCGCACTACTTGTCGCGATGTTTAATATGTATTTTTTCCTGTTCGCTATTTTCATCGGCGGACGGCGGGGCGTTGCACTGGAAATTTCGCTCATCATTCTGACGGCGCTGTGGTTCGAGCGACGGATCATGTTGCCCCGTCTGATGATCATCGCGTTAGCCGTCATTGGCTCGCTCTTGTTCAACAGCATCGGCCAGTATAGATCGCTCACTTATCGCGACAGTAAACTTGGATATGGTGCCGGGGAATGGTCAATTCCGTCCATTAATGAAATACGATCCATCGATTATATTGGAACGCTTGAGTCGTTTGCCGCAACTGGTTCTAACGAAGTATCAAATGCAATATATTACATATCTGCAGTAAACAATTCGTCGGATTTCAATTTTGGCGGGACATATTGGAATGACTTGCTGTTCCGGTACGTCCCCGGGCAATTGCTTGGTTTCGATTTCAAGCAGTCGCTCATGCTCCAATTGTACGATAGCACTTCGCCGATCTTTGCATATGAAAGACAAATCGGGACAACGTACACAGGCTTTTTCGACAGCTTCAGTGCATTCTGGTATTTTGGCGCGTTTTCTTTCTTTCTAATCGGAATCATAATGCGGCGGCTTTACGAGCGAGCGATGATGGATGATTTCCACGGCAAGCTATTTTACGGGCTGCTGATAGCCGTCGCCATGCACGCGGTGACGCATTCGACGTCCTGGTTCTTTGTTTATCTACCGCAGGTCTTTCTGTTCGTTTTGCCCGTGCTCTGGATGGCGCGACGGCGGCCAATTCCAGGCGGGGGGCTTCTTCATCGGGACCAGCGCAGGGTTCCCCTTGACCGAGAGCCGGGGCGCGGCAAAGTACCTCCGAGGTTCAGGCCGTGAAAATAGCGCCATCGGGACCGCGCGTGGCGATCATGTTCGACACGTTTGGCCCCTATCACCTAGCCCGACTCAATGCGGTTGGGGCAGTGTTGCCGACACTCGGACTCGAGGTGGCGAGCCGCAGCGCGATCTACGATTGGGATCCGACTTCAGGGGCGTCGACATTCGAACGCACGACGCTGTTTCGAGGCCGGGGTTCCAGGAACTACCGGTTCGAGGAGATCGCCTCGAAGCTCGATGATGTGCTGCAGGCCTTCAAACCGGAGGCAGTACTGGTGCCGGGCTGGGCCAGCAAAGCGGCGATCGGGATGCTGAGATGGGCGATCCGCCAAAATGTTCCCGCCGTTATCCTCTCCGAAAGCACGGCGCACGATGCACCTCGTTCGCCATGGCGCGAGGCAGTCAAGCGCGGCCTGGTCGGTTGTTTCGCAGCCGGCCTTGTGGGCGGCAGGTCGCATGCAGCCTATCTTGAACAGTTGGGGTTGCCGAGGGATCGGATTTTTTTCGGCTATGACATCGTCGACAACATGCATTTCGCCCACGGCACTGCGGAGGCCCGGGCCGACGAAGCGGCGGAAAGGAACCGTCTCGCGCTGCTCGATCGCTTTTTCCTCGCCAGCGCGCGGTTTGTCCCGAACAAGAACCTGATCGGGCTGATTGACGCATATGCGCACTACAGGCAAGGGGCGGGGGCGAGTGCCTGGGGCCTCGTCCTCCTCGGGGACGGTGCACAGCGGGCGGAAATCGAAGCGCGGATCGCCGCTCATGGCATTGGCGATCATGTAGCACTACCCGGATTCAAGCAATACGGAGACCTCCCGGCCTACTACGGTCTGGCCGGAGCGTTCGTTCATGTGAGTAGAGTTGAGCCTTGGGGCCTCGTAGTGAACGAAGCCATGGCCGCCGGGCTTCCCGTCGTCGTATCCTCCTCATGCGGCTGCGCGCCGGAGTTGGTGACAGAGGGAAAAAACGGATTTGTCGTCGAAGCCGGGGACATTGGGATCCTTGCCGACCGCCTCGCCGAGCTCGCCGGCATGGATCCGAACGCCCGGTCCGAGATGGGAGAGCGATCTAGTGAGATTATCGCGCCCTGGTCACCGGCGCGCTTTGCCGAGGGCTGTCGTGCGACTGTCGAGACGGCCATGCGTGTCGGTTCGGGGCAGGCAGGGCCGGCGCGCCGCGCGTTGGTGAACGCTTATTCTCATGCCGTCTGATCGGCACCGTATGGCTTTCGGCAAATTCTGGCGGAGGATGGCGTCCGGCGATGCCCACTGATCCCAAGATTCGCCTCGATCTGTTCACTACACGCGGTTTCGATCGCGGGCGGTCGACTCTTGTCGAATTGGTCTGGCTGGCAGTGGACGCCCTCCTCGTCCGGTCCTGGCTTCCTGGGTCGCAATTGCGGATTTTCCTTCTGAAATCCTTTGGCGCCCAAATCGGGCCCGGGGTCCGGATCAAGCCGCATGTGCGGATCAAGTTTCCGTGGAGGCTTCAGGTCGAAGCGCATTCGTGGATCGGCGAGGATGTCTGGATCGATAATCTTGCACCAGTCATCATCGGCGCGCACTGCTGCGTCTCGCAGGGAGCGTATCTCTGCACCGGCAGCCACGACCTTCGCCGCCCGGAATTCGATCTTGTCACGCGGCCGATCACCCTAGGCAATGGCGCCTGGGTGTGCGCCAGGGCGTGTGTCGGCCCCGGGGTGACGATCGGAGAAGGCGCGGTGCTCGCCTTTGGCTCTGTCGCGACAAAGGATCTCGCGCCATGGACCATCAATTCCGGGACGCCAGCCGTAGGGGTTGGCAAGCGAACAGCAGACACTTAATATGCGCGCTTGATTCAAGGTGGCTTTCTGAGCAAAGAAGATCGCAGAAGGGTGAAGCATTGCGAACGTTCCGGCGCTGATATCCTCGGCGAACGGGAGCGAGAAGTGCGTGAGTTTTTCGACAGTCAGTCCGAGAGCTATCCACGATTTTTCTCGCTGCAAACGCACACCGGCGCGGCCTGCCTTTTCCAACACCGCCTAGTGCGCAGCGCCGAGCTGCTGTGCGGGTCGCACGGCACTCTTCTGGACTGCGCAAGCGGCACGGGCGAAATCACGCGCGCCGTGATTGCAAATTCGCAATTCGAACGCGCGGTGATCAATGATTTCAGCCCACGAATGATCGAACGCTGCCGCGAGGCCTTCGGCGAGGCCATGCCTGCAGGCAGCGTGACATGGACCATCCACAATGTGTTTGATCTTGGTGGAATTTTTCGATCCGGCGCGTTCGACGTCATTCTCTGCCTCGGTCTGATTGCGCATTGCGGGCAGTTTCCCAGACTGATGCAAGAGATGAGCTCCTTGCTCAAGCCTGGCGGAACGATGCTCATCCAATCCTCGCTTCTGGATCATTTCAGCGGTCGAGTCGTCAAGTATGTCGCACAGTCGAAACTGAAGCGAACCAACTATGTCGTCGAAAGCTTCTACCTCAAGGATATTCTCGATGAGGCCAAGTCCGCCGGGTTCGAGGTTGTCACCACTGATCGTTTCGGCCTTTGCCTGCCCTTCGCCGACCGGCTACTTAGCCCAGTAAATTACTGGCTCGAAAGGAAATTCATGGCAACGCGCCCACCGAGCGGAGGCGAGGCTCTGATACTGCTGCGCAAGACTGCTTGAGGACGGTCGTTCAGATCAGCGATAGCGCCTCGCGGCTTGCGGGAGGCATGTTCGAGAGCGTGCGCGGATTGTGCCGCGGCCTTTCTGCGACCGGCCGTTGGCTGCCGGTTATGGTCGGACAGCATGACCCATTCTCGAAAGCCGATGCTCCGGCCTGGGGCGACACGCCGCTTGAAATCATCGCCCGGGGCCGATTCGATCTGCCTGGAACGGGCCTCGCCCGCGTCGTCGAGGCCAAATCGCCCGAGGTCCTGCATCTACATGGCATCTGGGGCCCAGCCACCAGGGGGGCTTGGCGACTGGCACGACATAAACGCGATCGTCCGCTGGTCATTTCACCGCGCGGAATGTTGGAGCCTTGGGCGCTGGATAGAGGTCGGTGGAAGAAGCGATTCGCATGGACGGTCTGGAATGGGGCGCTGGTTCTGAGTGCCGGGTGTCTGCATGCTCTGTGTGAAGAGGAGGCTTGTTCGATTGCCGCCCTCCTGCCGCACGCTCGGATATGCATTGTTCCCAATGGTGTCGACCTTCCTTGCCGCGCAACAGCGCTGCAGATTGCCCCCGGACGGAGGACCATGCTCTTTGTTGGTCGGATCCATCCCAAGAAAGGGCTCGTTCCGCTTATCGAGGCCTGGGGGCGCACGCCCGCCATGGCGACCGAAGGCTGGCGCCTCGTTATCGCAGGCTGGGACGATGGCGGGCACGAGCCCGCCCTGCGAGCGCGCGTCGAGGCCCTTGGGCTTCGCGACAGTGTGGCTTTTGTCGGCCCGGTGGTAGGGACAGCGAAGGATGATCTGTTCCGCCGGGCTTCGGCCTTCATACTCCCGAGCTTCAGCGAGGGGCTGCCGATGGCGGTTCTGGAAGCCTGGAGCTATGGCCTTCCCGTCCTCATGACGGATGAGTGCCATCTTAGCGTCGGCTTCGTGGCCGGAGCCGCCAGGCGGGTCGAACCGACCGCCGCAAGCATCGCGGAGGGGCTCTCGGGCTTTGCGGCACGCGCCGGGCGCGGCGAACTTGCCTCGATGGGAGCACGCGGCCGGGCCTTGGTCGAGGACCGTTATTCGTGGGCACGCATCGGCGACGACATGGCCGCCGTCTACGACTGGCTTATGGGCGGTCCCAAACCAGCCTGCATCGTCAATTGACGCGGCCAATTCCCTTACCACCCATCACTTTTTTAGACGACCCAGAGCGTGAGGCTCAGAAGTGGCTCGGTTTGTCTGAACATTTTTTCGGTTTGATAAGTGGAATCCCTTCCGTGGTGACGAAAATGATGGACCCGCGGAGCGGGACAGCTTGAACTCGTTCTTTACTTAGACTCCCAACCGCTCCCTGAGTTCTGACGTGAAGTGCAACACCCCCGCCGATTAGAATAGGCATGGTTTGCTCAAGACCTTAAGGAGTATTGCCATGCGATGCTATTCGCATTTGTCGGATGACGAAAGAGAACAGATTGGTTTGTTGAAGGCCCTTGGCCAGTCGATCGGCGTCATCGCCAAATCGATCCGCCGTCCAAAATCGACCGTCAGACCATAAGGGTCACGCCCGTCGTGTCGGCAAGTTTTTGCAACTCGATCTTCCACAGCCGGACGCGGCTGCCATTGGAATCGCCGCCATCCGGCGTGATTAGCAGATGCTCGGACGCAGGGTAGCGCCCGCGTCCCATCGTCTCATGCCAGCGGCGGATGGCGTTGACCGCGAATTCGGCCATGTCATGATCGATACCGACGCTCACGCAGCCGGCATTCGCGCCGACGTCGTAGACGCCATAGGGAATGGTTTTGCCGAGTTCTTTATCGACGCAGTCATGCACGCTGACCTTGTCCGGGCAGCCTGCTGGCCGATAGTCACTGCCCGAGTTTTTGTAGTCGCCGACGAGCTCTTTCTTCTTGGTATCGACCGGGATCACCGGCTGACCAGCCGCGTGGAAGGCCATGATTTGCTTGTTGATATGCTCGAACCGAGCATCACGTTGGGGGTGATGGCTTTTGATCTCCACGGGCGCCGTGGATTACGCTCTCATTCGCGACAACGCGCGTGATCCTCGTAGGGACGTAGCTGCGTGATTGCGTGATGGCTATGACGCTTGACGGTATCTTCACCATGAATCTCATTTTCCTCAACCGCTTTTTCTACCCGGACCATTCGGCGACGAGCCAGATGCTGTCGGATTTGGTGTTCGGGTTGCGCAAACGCGGACACTATATCCGCGTCATCGCCAGCCGCCAGCGCTACGACGCGCCCGGGGAGCGCCTGCCAGCGCGCGAAACCGTCGGCGGGATCGAGGTGTTTCGGGTGTGGACCTCGCGCTTCGGGCGGGACAAGCTCATCGGACGCGCTGTCGATTACGCCACTTTCTACGTGTCCGCCGCCTTGACCTTATGGCGGCTGGCGCGGGCTGGCGACATCGTCATTGCCAAGACCGACCCGCCTATGCTCTCGGTAGTCGGAGCCTCTATCACGCGTTGGCGCGGCGCGCGGCTCGTTAATTGGCTGCAAGACTTGTTCCCAGAAGTCGCCGAAAATTTGGGCCTTGATAGGTGCCAGCTTCCTGGTTTCGTCTATGGCGCACTGCGCGTCCTGCGCAACTGGTCCTTGCGCGCGGCCGCGATGAATGTGGCGATAGGCGACCGTCCGGCGGAGAGGCTCACGGCGCTCGGCGTGGCGCCCGATCGTGCCAGCATTATCCAGAACTGGGCCAATGGGGGTCTGATCGAACCCATCGCACCGGCGGACAATGCGCTGCGCCGCGAGTGGGAGCTCAATGGCAAATTCGTCGTCGAGTATTCGGGCAACCTGGGGCGCGCGCATGATTACCGTAGTTTGCTCGACGCGATCATGCGTCTGGAGGGCGTACCGCCCGAGGCGCCGGAAATACTATGGCTGTTCGTCGGCGGCGGTGCCCTCCATGGCGCCTTCGCGAGGGAAGTGCGCGCGCGAGGCCTGAAATCCGTTCTGTTCAAGCCGTACCAGCCTCTTGGCCTTTTGGCTCAAAGCCTTTCCGTCGCCGATGTCCATTTGGTTTGCCTCAGGCCAGAACTCGAAGGCCTGATTGTGCCGAGCAAGTTCTATGGAATTGCGGCGGCTGGACGCCCGACGATTTTCGTTGGTGATCGAGATGGCGAGATCGCACGAATCGTCCGGCGGCGCGATCTCGGCTTTGCGGTGAACCAGGGCGACGGGGCGGAGCTGGCGGCGCGGGTTCTTGCGCTCGCTTGTGATCCGGATCTTTGCCGGGAGATTGGCGCAAGAGCCCGCAAGGTCTGCGAAGATGAATTTGAGACACAAATCGCCATCGACCGCTGGGTGTCGCTCTTAGCCAAGCTCCCCGTCTGATTTCATGATCCGCTCAGAGAAAATGCGATAGCCCCTGCGGGGCCCATGAGTCAGATCGCGACGACCTGATGGCTGGATAGCTTTACGTTTACTGGCCGGTTGAGCATTTCCATCAGCACGACCAAGCGATCTCGCTCGTCCATCTCGATGATGGTCACGACGAGGCCACCGAGCGCGCTGCCCACTACGCGCACCTGCTGGCCGATCTTGTACGGGCTCGCGGGCCGCACGATCGCTCCTTCGATCTCTCGGGCTTTGAGGCCATCGATGAGTCCATTCGGGATGAAGCCCAGTCGTTCGCCACAACGAACCAGCGTTCTGACGCCGAATGTAGAGAGAATCGCGCGCCAGCGCTGTACGTCTGGATCAAGCTTGACAAAGAGGTAGCTCGGAAACAAGGGTCTCAAGACATCCTGAGTGAGCCGAGCATGACTGACGCGCTTGCGCACGAGCGGGCAATAAGCGTGGAACTCCTGACGCGTCAAATTATCGAGGGCGATACGCTCCCGATGCGGTTGGGTATTTACCGCAACCCATGCGCCTTGCGCCGCGAAGTCATCGTTCTTTGTCCGCAATGATTGACTCTCTCTCAAGCGACGCTTGCGATTTCATGCGCCTTCACACCGACTTTGTTGTCAAGAAACCAGCGATAACTCGATTGTTCGGTTGCAAAAATCAGGTTGACAACAGGGCCATTTGGGGCTGGCGCCGTCTAAATTTCGCGCTCTTCTGGTCCTGTTTCCTGAGCCGGATTACCTCCTTCAGGATTTTTACGTCGAAGCCCTCGGCCTTGGCCTCGGCAAAGACGTCCTTCTTCTCGTCGTTCATCGCCTTGAGGTCCTCGTCGATACGCTCGATGCGCTCGACGAAAGATCGAAGCCGATCGCCCGCAACTCCATCTGGCCATTCATGGTCTACTCCTGTCGGCTCGCCCACAAACACGAGAAATCCCGGCCGGGCTTGCCGAACGGGTCTCTTTGGAAATTGGACCTGATACGCAAAGCGGCCCGGAAGTGATGCTAGGTAGGTCGGGTTAAGGAATAGTTCCTCATTTGACGGTGCAGGACGACGCGCAGATGTGTCCGGCGGGCGTTGCTTTTTCTCTCGCTGCCCAAGCAGCCAAGCGATTCCGACGACGGCCTGCTGACCGCGAGCGAGATCGCGCATGCGAGAAAACGATGCGCGCCACTTGGATCATCGGACACTAATGCCCTGATATGAAGTACGGAGCTTCACCCAAGCTGAGCATCATCATACTTATGCGATGATCGATCCAAAATCGCGCCAAGTCGATATTTGCGATGCAGAACACTAGGCAACCAGAGATTAATAGATAAAATGTTTATGCGACTCGTCCGACGAGGGCTTGGAGCGACGCGCAAGACTGTTTTTCTAGAAACTTAAACGGTCCTCCGAGGTTTTTCGGAATGAATAAGCAAAAGGTAGCCTTGATAACGGGAGTTACCGGACAGGATGGCGCCTATCTCGCGGAGCTGCTCCTTGAAAAGAATTACGTCGTCCACGGTATCAAACGCCGCTCATCATCCTTCAACACCGAGCGTATCGAACATCTCTATCAAGATCCTCACGACTCCGATCGGCGTTTCATTTTGCACTACGGCGATATGACGGACGCGACCAATCTCATCCGGATTGTCCAGGATACTCAGCCCGACGAAATCTACAACCTCGCCGCCCAATCGCATGTCGGGGTCAGCTTCGAGACTCCCGAGTATACGGGAAACGCTGACGGTCTCGGGACGCTTCGTGTGCTCGAAGCCATCCACATTTTAGGGTTGACCCAAAAGAGCCGTTTCTATCAAGCATCGACATCAGAGTTATATGGACGAGTGCAGGCCATTCCGCAGAGCGAAACAACGCCCTTTTATCCGCGTTCGCCATATGCGATTGCAAAACTCTACGCCTACTGGATTACGGTAAACTACCGCGAGGCCTATGGGATGCATGCATCCAACGGGGTTCTCTTCAACCATGAGAGCCCTATTCGCGGCGAAACCTTCGTCACGCGAAAGATCACGCGGGCGGTGGCCGCGTTCCAACTCGGACGTCAACAGAAACTTTACCTGGGCAATTTGGATGCCAGGCGTGACTGGGGTCACGCCCGCGAATATGTGCGTGGTATGTGGCTCATGCTTCAACAAGATACGCCCGACGATTACGTATTGGCGACGGGGGAGACCCACACGGTGAGGTCCTTCGTCGAAATAGCATTCTCGGAAATTGGCATTCGCATCCGCTGGGAGGGCGCAGGTTGCGACGAAAAAGGCATTTGTGCGGATAGCGGCAAAACCCTGGTGGAAATCGATCCACGTTACTTTCGTCCCACTGAGGTAGATTTCTTGATTGGCGATCCGACGAAGGCGCGGCAAAAGCTCGGCTGGACCCACAAGACTTCCCTTGATGAGCTCGTGCGTGAAATGGTGCAGGAAGATTTGCGCGCCATGAAGACGGCGACGGTGATCAAGAATGCCTGAGAAGATATTTCCTGTTTCCGGGAAAACGGTTTGGGTTGCTGGTCATCATGGAATGGTTGGATCCGCGATCCTTCGTCGTCTCGCGCGCGAAGATTGTCGCGTGATCGTTGCGGACCGGGCAGTCATCGATTTGAGACTTCAGAAAGAGACGGTAGAATGGCTGGCTCGCGAAAGGCCAGATGCGATCTTCCTCGCCGCAGCGAAAGTCGGCGGAATTCTTGCCAATGACACATTCCCGGCCGAGTTTCTCTATGACAATCTGATGATCGAGTCGAATGTGATTAACGCTGCGCATCGGTGCGGAGTCGGGAAACTGCTATTCCTTGGTTCGAGCTGCACCTACCCGAAGTTCGCCAGCCAGCCGATCACTGAGGACGCCTTATTGACCGGCGCTTTGGAGCCGACCAGCGAATGGTACGCCCTCGCCAAGATCGCCGGCATCAAGCTATGCCAAGCTTATCGCAAGCAATATGGAGCCGATTTCATATCGGTCATGCCAACGAATCTATACGGTCCTGGCGACAATTTCAATTTGAGCTCCAGCCATGTTATGCCCGCCCTCATTCGCAAGGCGCATGAAGCGAAAATCAAGGGCGACCACCAAATCGTCATTTGGGGCACTGGGACTCCGAGGCGTGAATTCCTTCATGTTGATGATTGCGCCGACGCGTGTGTCCATTTGTTGGAGACTTATTCTGATTTTTCTCATGTGAATGTAGGATCAGAAAAAGAGATGACTATCCTCGATCTGGCTTGTCTCGTGGCCAGAGTCGTGGGCTTCAAGGGCGATGTTGTCCATGACCTCAGCAAACCTGACGGAACCTCCCGCAAATTGATGAGCGGAGCGCGCTTGAGAGCTCTAGGATGGCGGCATTCCATCAAAGTGGAAGAGGGCATCCGCTCAACCTATCAGTGGTTTCTCTCCAACGAAGAGGGTAAGGAACGTGACTGCGAAGCCGGATAAGTGTGAAGAAGGGCTATGCCACAGCGATGCGTCTCAAGAACATGTCAACCCAATAAGCGGACCTTCGCTTCGATCACGACAGACAGGTTGAATTTATGCGGCACAATGAAATCTGGCGGATCGCCCGAAGTACCTCAGATGGCCAACGTTGCAGCCGTGTCTCGAATATCAAAAAAAGCACCGCCAGGAATCGGCCGCAGTATATGGCTAAAACACACGTTTCAACCATTCGCCAACATGGCTTCTTTGAAGCCGATAGCAATTCAACCGAGCGTTGGGCGAATTCTTGAAGCAGCCGCGTTTGAACAAGCGGTGGATTCCGACGCGAAGATGGTATGGGGCGGGCGGCGATGGTGTGGCACTTTCGGCGCTTTCTAACAATCCGATAGAGCGTCCATTCTGCAATCGAACGATCTCAGCCGTTCCCTCACCGCCCTGAACCAGGATAGCACACTCATCGTCGTGATCGAGATGAGCCAATCGAGTTGGCTTGTCGCAGGAATGGTCCCGGTCTCATGGACCGATGGCGTCATGAGGCCATTCAGGCCGGACGTAAGACCGAAGGCGTCGTCGTCGCCTATGAAGCGGGGCGTGACGGACTTGGCTGGCGCGATGGCTCCGAGAGTTTCTAGATCGTGGTCTGCCGGCGTCATGGCCCCGACCGCGAGGACGCTCTTTAGGATTGCGCGAGGCTTCGCCCTTCTTGAACTGATTTTCGCGTGGAGGTCGGCCGTAGCCGACTTCGTAATCGCCAGCGGTTCTCGGGTTGGGCCCAGCTTCGACCCGCCGTCATCGTTGGAGCTCGATTCGCGGCTCTACCACCGCGTCGCAACGCGCGAATCCTCAAAAGAATCCTGACTCAGTAGAATTAGTAGCCCCTTTCGTCGTCCGATTCTCTCCAAAACATTGGGTTTTCTGGTTGGTCTTGCCGCGCGACAGTGAAAGGTCCGGACTCCCGTTGACGTCTGCATCTGTGCGAACCTGAAGGCTCGCATGACGAACCGACGCGCAGGCTCCCTTCGGTGTGGTTGACGCGCCCCGCAAGGCGCCTGCATCTCCGGGAGTGACAGGGGAGACGGAAAGCGCCGCACCCGTACGGCTTTTGTTTTTCCTCCACAGTGCGGACATGGCGACGAGCCTTTGCGCGTCTTTGTCCAGCAGGCGCTCACGGAGGGCGCTTACGAGTTCGGGATCGTTGGTGATGTCGAGGCACAACTCGCAAATGCCCGTATAGGCGGAGCGCGCTTTGAATCGTTCCCGGCCGAATGGGTGACCCTTCAGAAGCTGGTGCAGGCCATAAGGCCCCAAATTATAGATGATCTCCAGGATGGGATCCGTCAGCCCTCGCGCCAAAATGTCCTCGAGCGGCTCCGCCGAGGCGTTTCCAAGAAACAAAGGCGACGGTTTGCGTCCGTATTTCGCGGGACCGCAGCACGCATAAACGCTTCCATCGGGTTCGATGACCGGTGAAAAAACGACGCCGCAACTCCCTTTGGGCGGTTCGTCGGAGAACATGAAATGCGACGGTGGCAGCGACGCAGCGCGTCCCAATCGAACAATCTGGGTCGCCTTCAAGTCGACTGACAGGCCCGCGAAGATCGCATGATCCGCGTCTTTGGCGCGGGTCGCGGACGTTACCGTGCGGACCTTCACCTCGAGTCCCGACTCGGCCGCAATTCGGGCCAGCATCACTGCCCGGTCCGGCGTGGAAAACGCTTCGTGATATTGGTCCCAGGAGATGTTTAAGCCGTCGAGGCCCGCATCGGCCAGCGCCTCGACTCTCGACCGCACCTGGGCCTCCCCCCGGACCCATCCCGCGCCAGTCACGAGATGTGTTTGGAGACCCAAGGTTTTCGCCTCGCGGATCAACACGGCTATTTCCCGGTAATATAAAAAAGGCTCCCCTCCGGTGATGCCGAGCGCCGAGCTGAAACCTGCGACGGCCTGAAGATAATCCCGGGCTTGCCATAGGCGCATCCGCTCCTTGACCTGGGGCGAAGACTCCGTGATGCAATGTTCGCACGCTAGAGGACAACTGCGCGTATACATTAAACCGATGACTTTATACTTTGGCAACGAAGGTCTCCACGCTGGACCGCGTGATCTGCGATCCTGCCGTCGAACATCGACTCCACAACAGTTCATGACGCAGTAGAACTAAGGGCTCGTCAGGATTCAAACACTTTGAATTTCTGTCGAAATAGACGAAAATTCAGTGATTTGTCGGACACCCCAGTTCAGTAATTCCTTTCCGAGCCCTACAAGGCGATTCCAGTCCCAATAAGAGGATTTATTAATTGAAGTTGATTATCAGGATGGCCCAGCAAGGCGATTTTCGTCGTAATTTCCCGAAGATCCCCATATGTTTTCACTTTCGGGCTGGTGTAAGGCTGTTTGGTGGACGGAGTCGCAGTCGTTCCAGCGACGACAGAACCATCCTTCGACGTCTCTACCATTTTGTTCAACGCACACCCTCGGCTTGAGAATCCAAATTCTGGCGTTTATGCTAACGTGGCGCCGTAAATCACCGCCTCGCGCCTTCTATAGTCCTAATCTATGATCTCTGCAAGATCAAGGATCCTCGATCAGCCGAGTGCAAATGATCGCCAACTCCCCGTTTGTCTATTGCGTCTATGGGTTAACCTTGATAAGCGACACGAAACTAACGCTGCCGGAGGCGCGCGCGGGGCGCGGCGGCGCAAGTAAAATCGTGCGCTTTGAGACCACGGAAGCTCAAAACTTGCCGTCTGCGTCAGATGTGACGCTCGATCCCGATCAATGGTTTCAGCAGACGGTTTGCGGCGACGGAAGCGTCTATATGCGCTGGAAAGACTTGTTCGATTTTCTAATCACGGTGGACGGCGCACGGGTGTCGTGCCGCAACCTCAGCGGCTGCGCGTTCGAATTTCTGGAGGCCTATGTGATGAATTACGCCGTCAGTTCGGCGCTCATCCAGCAAGGCGAAGAAACGCTGCACTCCACCGTCGTCGACATCGGCGGACGCGCTATAGGGCTGCTCGGCGCGAGCGGCGCTGGAAAATCGACGCTAGCGTCCTTCCTGAGGAGCAGAGGGGGAGACATCGTCACCGACGACATGCTTCGCATCACCATCGACGAGGAAACCGCCCTGGCGCATCCCGGCCCGCATCGGCTCAAGCTGTTTCAGGAGCCAGCCGGGCTGTTTCTGCCTGGCGCTTCGACATCCGGCAGGTGGAGCCCGGTGGGCGGCAAATTCATCTATGATCTCGGCGATCCAGCGCAAATTCGCCCGGCGCGCCGTCTGACCGCGCTCTTCCACCTTCAGGCGCCCCGCCAGCCGGACGACAGGCGCGTCGTCCTCGAGCGTCTGACTGGCCTCGATCGGTTCCAGACGATTGGCGGCTCGACGATGAACAATGCTCTGCAAACGCGGGCGCGTTCCGAACGCCATTTTCGTTTTGTCAATCGTCTGGCGACTATGCTTCCGGTCTTCCGTTTGACCTATCCGAGAACCTTCGACGCTTTCGACGAGGTCGCGGACAATATTCATGGATCGGCGCCGGCGTGAGAGTTCTCATGACATTCGGGCGGTTGACGATTCAGGATTGGCGGCTGTTCGCCCAGGCTTTCGTGACGCTGGCGGTTTGCCGGGCACGCTTGCGTTGTCAGAATTTCGCGACGGTTCGCGCCTGGGCTGCACACAAAGGGCATGGCGCTGCGCCAATCAACAGGCTGACCTGGTCGATCGAGGCCGCATCCAAAAGGATGAAAGGGGCGACCTGTCTTTCCAAAGCGCTCGCGCTTCAGCACATGCTCGCGCGAAATGGCCATGATTCGGAACTCAGGATCGGCGTCGACAAGCCCGGGGGCCTCTTCACGGCGCACGCCTGGCTCGTCCATCGGGAGCGGATACTTGTCGGCGGTTCGGAAATCGGAAATCACACTCTCCTCGCCGCCTGGACGGCCAGCGAGTCATGCGAGGGGAGCAGATGAGTTTTCTTGCCGTGTTCAACGCCGATGGGACCCCGATCGACGACGGAACGACCGGCCCTTTGCCTGCAGAAACGGAGAGACATCTGAAATTGGTGTGCCCATCTCGCCAGACGGCTTTGATGTGGTCGGTCCCGGATGCGGAATTAGAGGACAAGGACGCGCGCCACGCGGTCGAACTGGACGGCCAATTTTGGCTGCTCGGCCGCGTCAGGCTCGACAGGCGTGACGAGCTTGGCGCGCTCCTGGCCGCATCCGCAACAGACGCGCTCTTGTGTCTGCGCGCCTATGCCCGCTGGGGCGAACGCTGCGTCGACTATCTGCGCGGCGATTTCTGCTTCGTCCTCTGGGACGAAGGGCGCCGGCGCCTCTTCTGCGCGCGCGACCAGCTCGGCGTCAGACCTTTTTTTTACGGGCGCGCGAACAACAGCTGGTTCGTGAGCGATTCGCTCGACGCGGTGGCTCGCGCGCCGGGTCTGACCGGAGAGCTGGACGATTTCCGGATTGCGGATTTCTTGACGGGGCCGCTTTGCCTCGATTTCGACAGGACTGTCTACAAACACGTCAAGCGCCTGGCGCCGGCGCATACGCTCGTTGTGTCCCGGGACGGCGGCGCGGTGAAAAGATATTGGGCGCTCGAGTTCGAGGAGCCGATTTTCTATCGCCGCCGAGGCCAATATCTCGACCATTTTCACGATGTCCTCGCCCGCGCGATCAAAGACCGCCTGCCGGCGGGCCGCGTCGGCATTTCAATGAGCGGCGGGCTCGATTCGACGACCCTCGCGGCGAAGACTGTGGAGGTCACGGGTGACGCCTCGCGTGTCGTCGCATTTACCGCTTATTTTGAGAGTCTCACTCCCGACGAGGAACAATATTTCAGCGCGCTTGCTGCCAAGCGCCTCGGGATTTCGCATATGCTTCACGCCTTGGACGACCCCTATGATTTTCAGTTGAACGATCTGATTGTCCCCACCCAGGAGCCCGGCGGGCCATCGGTTCACAAGACCGCCCGGCGCGCCATCGAGACCAGAATGGCGGACGGAGCCAAAGTCTGGTTTGTTGGCGAGGGGCCCGACAATGCGCTCACCTTCGAATGGCGGGCGCATCTGCGCTGGCTCGCCAGGCGCCGCGACTGGACGCGCCTCCTGGGCGCGGTTGGCCAATATATTCGCGGGAAGGAAGCCCGCGAATGGTTGATGACCATAAAAAATCTGCATTCGCCCCGGCGAGGGCCCGGGGAGACCGTTCGAACAGGCTTTCCCGAGTGGATCGACAAAGAGTTCGTCGAACGTCTGGACCTCGCAGCGCGCGCTTGGCGCTCGACCGGTCACTTGCGCCAGGGCCAGACCTGGAGGCCATGCGCCATGGCCTCCTTCACCAGCCCGATTTGGCAGATGTATTTTGAACATTTCGATCCCGCGCTTTCGGGCACTTCTCTCGATTTCCGGCACCCTTATGCCGACCTGGAGGTGTTGAGTTTCATGCTGTGCACACCGCCGATTCCATGGGGGCGGCGCAAGCAGCTGATCCGCGAGGCCATGCGAGGCCGCCTTCCCGATGAAGTGCTCGCACGAGACAAAGCGCCGCTGACCGTCGATCGGAACACCATCGTGCGAAAGACGCCGCTTCCCCCACTTTCGATTAATCCGGCGCTGCGCAGATTCATCGACCCAACCAGACTGCCCGACGACTCCGCCGGGAAATCCGGAATCGATCCGCTCGACAAGATTCGCACGCTGGACGCCTGGCTGAAAAGCCGACCGCAATGACTCGCGCGCCGAAGCCTGAATTCGAGTTTCTGTGCTGTCTGGTTCGTCCCCAGCCCGATCGCCGGCGTGCGCTGGAGCTCGCGCAGCAAGGATTAGACTGGGCGTCCGTTGCGCGTCTGGCGGCAGCGCATGGAGTCAGGCCGCATCTGCGCAACGCGCTGTATGACTGCGTTCGGGCGGATGAGTTCAGCGGCCTCGAACAGACGCTCGAGATTTTTCAACGCGGCCACATCGCGCGAAATCTCCATATAGCCGGCGAGCTTCTGCGCGTCGCGAATATGTTCAGCCAGCTCGGAATAGCATTCGCGACTTTCAAAGGCGTTGCGTTGGCCGTCTCGCTATACGGAGACATCTCCCGGCGGGAATTCAACGACATCGACATCATCGTGCGCGCAACCGACATCGAGGCCGCGGAGTCTGCACTCGAAACGTGCGGTTATCGTCCGGCGCGCGGCGACAGCCGAGAATGGCGCGAGGCTTTTCTGGGCTATCAGGGGCAATACATGTTTGTGAGTGCGAATTCCGTACTCGCGATCGATCTTCACTGGGACTTCGCCCAACGGGGCTTCCCTTTTCCGCTTCTGGCGCGGGACATCTGGAGCACGCTGGACAATGCGCCGATCGCCGGCCGGGCCATTCCCACATTCGGCTCCGAGACGATGGCGATCTATCTTGCCGGTCACGGCGCGAAAGAAAGCTGGAAAAGTCTCGGCTGGGTTTGTGACTTCGCCGAATTCTACCACCAGCGACGTTCCGACATCGACTGGATCGACCTTTCAAGGCGCCAGGATCGAAATGGTCGACGGCAGCTTCTGCTCGGGCTTTTGCTTGCGAAGGAACTGTTGGGAGTTCCCGTGCATGACGAATTATTGAAACACGCAGATCGTGATTCGAGAACACAGGCGCTCCTGGAGCTGGCCGTACAACGGATTTCGAACCTTCTCGACGCGAAAAGTCCGCGTCCAGAAATGCAACTGACGGATTTCGAGATGTATGAGACTCGGATCGACAGGTTGCGATTGCTCTGGCGCCTGGTCTCCACTCGCACCACTGGAGACTACGAGGCTATGCCCCTGCCGCGCTCTCTCTGGCGCCTCTATCACTTGATCCGGTCATTTCGCCTGGCCATCAAAATTCTGGCAGTCGGTTTGCCCTACCGATTCTCGCAATCCGAAAGAACTTCCAATCGTCCGCCCTCCAGCCGCAAGACCTGGTCTGCGGAACGAACGCGCTCGGGGTGATGCGTGACTATGATGGTCGTCACCCGACCTCTCAGCGCCTCTATTTCCGTCAACGCCAATCGCTCGCTTTGTTTATCCAGCGAGCTGGTGGGTTCGTCCAGAATAAGCAGAGCCGGACGCCTCGAGAGAGCTTGGGCCAACGCCAACCTTTGCCGTTCGCCTCCCGAAAATCGAAAGCCGCGATCTCCAACGATCGTATCGAGCCCCTGGGGCAGCAGCTCCACGAAGCCCGCGCCGGCGGAACGCAGCGCTTCATAGAGTTCGTTTTCGGATGCGGCGGGGTTGGCGATCAGCAAATTCGCCCGAATAGTATCGTGAAACAGGAACGGGTCCTGAGAAACATATGAGATCGAGCGCCGCCACGCGAGGACCGTCGCGTCGGTCAGCTCCTGGCCGTCAACAAAAATGCGTCCCCGGTCCGGCCTCAGCAGACCTGCGAGCAATTCGAGGAGGGTGCTTTTGCCAGCTCCGGAAGAGCCTGACAACACAGTGAGGCTGTTGGCGCGCAAAATCAGATTGACGTCGCTCAGCGTCTCCGAACGATCGAGGCGATGCCGAAAGCCGACGTTTTCCATACGGAGGTTTTTGCTCTGTCGCGACTGGGCCGGCGCGCGAGCGTCGGCCTGCTCTCTGGCCGCTTCACATTTCTCCGAAAGCTCTGTTACGGTTTGAACTGCGGAGGATGTGTGCAGCAGTTGCTGAATGGATTGTTGCAGCCCCAGAACAAGGGGCAACAGCCGGTAGAAAATCACAACCAGCGCCAGGACTTCAGCCGAGGGAAGGCCGAGGAGATCTGCACCGATCCACACGAAAAGCGCGACGGCGAATGCGCCGGCGATCTCCTGGACGAGGCGCGCACTCGTTTGCGCGCCCACAAAGGAGAACAACTGCCGGTTTACGTCCTCGATCCTATGAGCGAAGGCGGCAACGTAGCGATCCTCGGCGACATAGCTTTTGGCGATCTTGAGGCCCGCAAGGAACTCGGAGATTTCATGGTAGAATTGTCTGTAGGCTTCAGAGAGCGTCTCGCCGAAACGCAAACTTTCGAGCAGCCGTCCGCGCACGAGCCACGCCAGGAAGAGTCCTGTCGCAAGCGCCGAGAGGCTCAAGACCGGAGCAATTGCGCACGCAGCCACCACATGCGCGCCGATCATCGTCGCCCGGCCAGGCGTTTCCAACGCAAAATATACGGCCTGATCGAAACGGTCGGTTTCGGAGGTCAGCGCCGCGAGGTAATCGGCGCGCCGGTTTTGCCGCAGGAAGGGCCAGCTCGCATGGGCAATTGCGGAATAGAGACGAACCCGCGCTTCTCTAACAAGGTCGAGTCTAAGCTTATAAAGAGTGAGATCGCGAAGCCGCAAAATGAAAGAGCGCGCCGTCACGAGGAGCATGAAGAGCCCTAGGAGGCCCGCCAAGGTCGGTTGAAAGCCCATCGATTGGGAGAATTTGTTCAGCCATGCCGATGAAGACAAAGCGTCGGCCCCGGAGAAGCCGAGCGTTTGAAGCAAGGGAACGAGAAGTACGAGTCCTAACCCTTCGGCGAACCCGCCTATCAGAATGAGACCGGTCGCGATCACAAGTCGTACGCTCCTTGCCCGTGCAAGCAGCGGCTGGCAAAAGCGGCCGATCTGAATTAGCGCCTGTGACGCTGATTGTTGGCAATGCTCCTTCGTCATCTTCGTTGGCCCATTTCTGCTGTTTCGCAAGCGATCCAGCTCTTGCCGACGCCGGGCGGACCGGTGATCAAGAGCCCTTCGGCGCGATCGATCCGGTCGCCGGCGACGAGCTTTCGGAAGAGCGCACGGTCAATGCCGTGCGGCGGGAGCAAATCGGTGTCCTCGACTGCGGCGTTCTAACGCAACGCCGCGAACTTGGGGCGCGTGGCGAGCCGCTTTCGTGTCACGCGCGGGACCGCGCGTCGACCATGAGGCCGAGCTGCACCTCGAAAAACAGGGCGGCGATATCAAGGGATCGCCTTTGCTCTTCGAAAGCTTGGCCATTCCGGGCAGGCGGAGGGCGATCAGGCGCTCGTGTGTGAGGTGGGCGAGCAGGGCCACCTCGGACCAAGTAGTCATAGGTCTACTTCTAAAGATGCGTCTGGATTAGACTGGCCTTCGTGAGTTTCTCGAGGAAATCCATTACATCTGTGAGGCATTGCTCTTCGCCGACATCGAACCGGTCCATCACCTTTTGGCAAATCTCACTAGGCGTTGCTGGTTCTCGCATTGCATCCCATATGCAAGTGGCGACCTCGTCGAGGCCAAAGTAAAGCGAACTCTCTAGGCTTAAGATTACCACCTCGTCTTCAAGGCTGCATGAAACTTGGGCAGCCGACTGCTTTACGGAGGTCGACATTTCGATCGCCATGGATTCTCACCTCGTGTCTTCCGGATCAGAGTTCAACATTGAACTGGCAATTCCGCAAGTCGTTTTAGCGGCCCGACGGTTCTTTTGAAGTCGTTTCTTAGTTGGAAATTCTGACCGCTTGCGGGCCGCATCAAAGCGAAGGACGCCCGGCGGCGGCGGCATAGACTCGCGGCGAACGCCTGATCAGAAGGTCTACGACAGCCGACGAACTCTTTCGATTTTGCCCCGGCAGTTCATCCGCATAGCGAGTCATAATCATGGTGCCGGTGGCCTCCCGCCGTCGCCAGCGTTCGGCCCATAGGTCGAAGAGGCCCTGTCACGTTGCCAAAGAGAGCACGTAACAAATCTCCTGGCACGTCAGGCTCACGCCGCGGCGACGACTTCGTGCCACGTCTGCATGGCCGATGCCCTGAAGGCTCGGTGCGTTCTTGCCGAGGTAAGATGACGTTGGACGTTGAAAGTGTTGTGGGCTGCGGCATGAACTGACAGAAATCTTTGCGCCGATCCTACGCTCTTGAACCCTTGCATCTTCCTCTCCCTCCGTCGGGTTGGCTGATGCGAATTCTCCGCTCGATTGTTGCGCCATCGACCGCGTTCATGACGCTTTGCGATTCCAAGATGACCTGCTGCAGCCCCGTAAGAACGCAGGTCATCTGTGACGAGCTTGTCTGGGATAAAGCCATATTTCTTCAAATGCTTGCGCATCAATTTAAGCGCCGCCCGCTTGCTGCGTCTGGTTTGGACCAGAACGTCGAGCACTTCGCCCTCAGCGTCCACGGCCCGCCAGAGGTAGACCAAGCGGCCGTCGATCTTGAGTTCACCCAGCGGCGCACGGTCTCATAGGACACCACTAGCTGCAAAACTTTAGGTCCATTGATGACTGTATTACCAATCAGTTTTACCGAGGCCCTCAAACTCACAGCCGACACGAAGCGGCATTTGCTTCTCGGCAACGGATTCAGCATAGCTCTATTCTGGGATCGCTTCAGCTATGTGTCCCTCTTAGAAAACGTAGATTTCACCCATTTCCCGGAAGCGCGGAAGGCTTTTGACTTATTGGGAACGACGGACTTCGAGGTAGTGATCCATGCGCTTCGACAATCAATTGCCCTTCTCCCGCTGTACTCTTCTGACGGCGAAGCGCGATCTCGAATGGAGCAGCATGCTGAAGCCCTAAAGGAACTACTGGTGCAGGCCATCGCTGGCCGCCACCCTGAACGTCCGTCAGATGTTAACGAAGCGCAGTATCAGGCTTGTCGGATATTTCTTGCTCATTTTGCGGGGGAGACTCGCAATCTAAAACCGAACGGAGGAAAGGATTTGCGAGGTAATATTTATACGCTCAACTATGATCTTCTACTCTATTGGACTCTGCTGCACGATCAGGTGATCGACTGGAACGCGACCAATCCACTAGCCTCAGTGATGAAGACGACAGAGGCACTTCAACATGATGACGGATTTCGTGCGCCGGATGAGGACCCGGAAGCCGCGTATGTGGCTTGGGACGGCGAGGAAACGCATCACCAAACCATCTACTTTCTACATGGCGCGTTGCATATCTATGACTATGGTCACGAGCTGCAAAAGAAATGTTGGGAACGGTCTGGCGGCATACCTTTAGTGGATCAGATACGAGCCTCACTAAATGAAGGACGGTTTCCGCTTTTTGTTTCGGAAGGAATCACCCAAGGAAAATTTGAGCGTATCCGGCATTCAGCCTATTTGCATAAAGGGCTGCGTAGCTTTGCTGAAATTTGCCGTACTACAGGAGCTAGCCTTTTTATTTTCGGTCACTCTTTGGCTTCCAACGATACGCATATTCTAAAGCAGATCGAA
>Ga0209526_10000495_pt1 | contig 25677 bp, 28 predicted proteins | sample JacPinW_OM2H0_M1_FD_188566 | JGI IMG/M metagenome (GOLD analysis project Ga0209526, IMG submission 188566) | Forest soil microbial communities from Algoma, Ontario, Canada - Jack Pine, Ontario site 1_JW_OM2H0_M1 (SPAdes) (version 2) | ecosystem: Environmental > Terrestrial > Soil > Boreal... | reverse complement strand
GCCGGCGGCCCAGTACGCGTAGAAGTCGTTCAGCTGCCCCGAAATCCCGATGGTGGCGAAGCTATACGCGACGCGACCCAGGGCGACCAGGGCGCTGAGGCACCCACCAGCCAGGGCCCACGGCCCGATGAGCTTCTGGAACCGGGCTAGCGTAGGCCGACCGCTTCCTGGACCCGCTGCAGTGTGGCGTTCGCGATCGGCGCCAGCCGGTCGGCCGAATGACGTAGCTGCTGGACCAGCGCCGCGTCGTCGGCCCGGATTTTCTGGTAGCGCTGTTGAATCGGTGTCAGCGCCTCAATCACGGCGTCGGCGACGGCAGTCTTCAGCACGCTGTACGACTTGCCAGCGAATTCCTGCTCGACCAAGGGCCAGTCTTTCTCCTTGATCGTTCGATAGATCTCCAGCAGGTTGCGAACCCCAGCCCCCGTCGGGAACTTTACGGCTGGCTCAGCATCCGTCTGCGCACGGGCCAGCTTCTTGCGGATCACGTCGGGTGGATCCAACATGAAAATGGCGTGACCGGGATTGTCGCGCGCGATGCTCTTGCTCATCTTCTTCTCCGGATCGTCGAGCCCCTTGATTTCAGCGCCGGCCTTCTCGATCAGCGGCTCGGGAATGACCAGGATGTTTCCGAATCGTTGGTTCATGCGTTGGCCGATGTCGCGTGTGTACTCGAGGTGCTGGCGCTGATCCTCGCCGACCGGCACGTACTTCGCGTCGTACAGCATGATGTCGGCCGCCATCAAAGATGGATAGGTCAGGACGCCCGCACCGATCCGCTCGCTCCCGTGCCGGGCGGTTCGATCCTTGAACTGGGTCATTCGTTCCAGCCAGCCGATCGGGGTGAAGCATTCGAAGATCCAGGCCAGCTCCGCGTGCGCCGGAACATGCGATTGGACGAACAGCGCCTGGTCCTCTTTGATCCCGGCGGCGAGCAAGACGCCGGCCAATTCGAGCGTGAACTCTCGGAGTTTCGCCGGATCCTGGGGAAGGGTGATGGCATGGAGATCGACGATGCAGAAAATGTTCTCGTAGCGATCCTGATTGCGCACCCAGTTTCGGATGGCCCCCAGATAATTCCCGAGGTGCGGGGTGGCGTCTGGCTGGATGCCAGAAAAGACCCGAGGCTTGCCGCTCGTCTGCATCCACAGATGTTAAGGAACGAGCCTCCGGCGGCTGGATGTGTAGACGAAGGTGCAGGTTATCCCGCGATGACCGTCAGCTGGTAGTCAGCGATTAGGGTCTTGCCCGAGCTGATCGTGACCTGGCCGGGACTCGCAAACCCGACCGTCACGGCGTAGGTGCCGGGCGCGAGATTGATGAAGTACCGTCCCTTGCGGTCGGTGCTCGTCGTAGAAGGCGACCTCCCATGCGATTGAAAGGTGAGCTTGGTGCCCTGCGCCTGCTGGACCTGGCAGGGAGTCTTCGGCCAGCCTGGACCGGCACAACTGCGGATCGTGACCTGCCCGCTGGCGGCGCCAGTGGTTGGTGATGGGGCGTTGCACCCCGACAGCGCCGTCACGAGCGCCACGACAGCGACTACCCTGCTGAGCATCCAACCGGATTAGACGCGGGCTGCCCCGAAAAGTTCCGCGCCTAGTCGCATGCGTCCGAAGACGTTGACGAATGCGGGCTAGAGCAACTGGATCGTGTAGACGAAGTCGGCGGTGACCGTCTTCCCGGCGGTCACGACAACCTGGTGCGGGCTGGCCAGGCCGCCGGCGGGCTTGCGGGGTCCCGATGTTTGCACGGTGTAGGTCCCCGGTTTCAGGTCGATTCGGTAGGCACCGCTCGAGTCGGTCGTGACCACCTGGTCCGATCCTGTCCCGGTAAAGGTGAGGGTCACGTCGCCGTAGGGCTGCGTCGGGCAGCCGGTCTGCCCCGGCCGGTAGGCGCCTCCACACGCCCGGAGCTGGACGTGACCCGTGACGGTCCCGGTGGATGGGCCGAACAACGACGGGCCGGCCCCGCATCCAGCCAGAACCGCAGCCAGCAGGCAGGCGATCAGGGCGCGAGCAAACATCCCACCGATTAGACGGAAGGATCGCCCGAAAAGTTCCGGCCGGGGCGCTGGTCGCGAATTGCCGGCGAAACTCAACTAGAATCCGCGCCGTGGCCGAGCGGCTCGCCTCCCGCACTCTCCGCAACAGCGTGCTCGTGGTCGGAGCGCGGGCACTGGCAAAACTGGCGGTCTTCGTGGTCGTCGTGTTGCTCTGGAGCCATCTGGGTGCCGACAACTATGGCCGGTTCGCCACCATGATCGTCTACGTCACGCTGGTCGGGGTCGTCGCCGACCTCGGGCTGCAAACCGTATTCATTCGGGACGCGTCGCGAGACCGCAGCGCCTTTGCGCATTACCTGGCGAACCTCTTGAGCGCCCGCCTCCTACTCTCACTGGTGGCGCTCCTCATCCTTGCGGTGGCCTTGCGCCTGCTGAGCCCGGCGCTGTTTCCGTATACCCTGGCCGCCTTCGCCCTCTTGCTGACGACCAGTTACTCCAGCCTACTGCGCGCGGTCTTCTACATTCGGGGTCGGCTGGGTTACGAGGCGATCGCGATCGTTGTCGAGGCGATCGTGCTGCTCGCCCTGACTATCGTCGCCATCAATCGGCGCGCCACCTGGGACGTCTTTTTGTGGGTTTACACGATCAGCTACTTGTTTACCTGTCTCTTTGCGTTCACCGTCTTGCGATGGCGGTGGCATGAGCCGGTCGCCGTACGGCTCGAGCCGGTGTTCGTCCGTCGACTGCTGATGGCCGGGCTACCGCTCGCCCTCGGCTTCACCATCACGACCGTCTATGCGCAACTCGACATCGTGCTCCTCCAGCTCTTCAAAAATTTCCAGATGGTCGGCTGGTATTCGGCTGCGAACAAGTACATCGACGCCGTCGCCTGGGTGCCCCAGTCCGCGATGGGGGTGGTCTTTCCCGCGCTGTCGCAGCTCGCGGCGAGCGACCGCCGCCGATTGGCGTTTGCCTACGAGAAGTCATTCAAGATGCTCGCCATCCTGGGCCTGCCACTGGCGGTTGGCCTGGGGGTCATGGCCGACTCGATCGTGCACTTCACCCGGGGGTTCGAGCAATCGATTCCGGCCCTGCGCATTTTGGCGCCCTCTGTCGTGCTGCTTTTCGTGAACAACGCCTTCATCTACACGCTCACCGCCATCAACCGGCAAGTCGATTTCACCCGGCTCGCTCTCTTCACACTGGCGGTGAATGTCGTCCTCAACCTGGTGCTGATTCCGCCCTACGGCTACCTGGGCGCGGCGGCCGCCTCTACCCTGACCGAGGTCGCTCTGTTCGCGGGCGGGTGGTGGCTACTTCGGCGGCATCGGCTCCCCCTCGCCATCGGTGGCGGGGGCGTACGGGTGCTTGCCAGCGCCGCCATTATGGGGATCGTCGTCTACTCGATGCGAACCTGGCCACTGGTCGTCGTCATCATCCTCGGGGCGGCTGTCTACGGCGTGACGCTGGTCGCGCTGCGCGCGCTCAATCCGGAGGAATGGTCGATCCTTCGCTCCGGTCTTATGGGCCGCTAGAGACCGGCCGAAGCAAGCCGGTCACGCTGACCTTGCCGTAGCGCGCTTGCAGGAAGCGAACGGTGGCCGCATCCGCCACCACAACGCCGAGACCGAGGGTGTCACCGCACGTGATCGACTCCATCACCTCGATGCCGTGCGCCAACAGTGTGGCTTGATCGTTGATCACCTGAAGTTGGTGCGGCGGCACGCCGCCACCGCTAGTCGTGCCGGGTGCCTGGGTGCATGGGTCCGGCAATGACGTCGCCGTGGTCGCCTTCTGGGGCAGCTCGGTTAGCGTCAGGACACGCCCTGCCCAATGACCCTTGAGGTGCACCACGGGAGTCAGCAGCGTACCGTTCTGATATCGCGTCACACCGAGGATATGTTCGATGTCCGCGCCATTCACTCGGATTCCCCCGCCGCACTGCGGCGCAAGGGATTGCAGGATCAGCGTGCAGGCAAACACGGGACCACCTTTTCCGACATCAGCACCGACGCCACCTCGTAGGTAATTCCGCCGATGGCCGGGGGACGGCCGGCGCCCACCCGCCTCGCTGACTAAACAACGCATAAACGAGTCAGAAGTTCCCGTCACATATCCTGGTCGCGTGCCGCGGCAGCGCTGAACGCAGACGAGCGGGCCATTATTCGCGGCGTCCGCTCACAGTCCTGCGCCGGGGCGGGTTGGTCGTGAGCCGGCTCGTTGCCCTTCCTTCTGGAACTTCGTAACGGGCTGGGCGTATTACAGAAGCTATGGTTCGGATCCCTCGCCCAAAACGTCCTTTGCTGGGCCTGCTCGTGCTGCCGCTACTCCTTGGACTGCTCCCCCAAGCGGCCTCGGCCGCCTCGACGTCCTATACCAACGTCCCAGTGCTCATGTACCACTACATTCGGGTCAATCCGGATCCGCGCGATCGGACCGGGTTCGCGCTCTCGGTGACGCCGGCTGAGTTCCATGCGCAGATGGACTACCTTGCCCGCAACCACTTCAACGCGATCCCGCTCTCGCAGGCGGTCGCCGCCATCCGGAGGCACCTGGCGCTTCCGCCTCGGCCGGTCGTGCTGACCTTTGACGACGGCTATGCGGACTTCTACACCACGGCGGTGCCCGAGATGCGCCGTTATGGGTTCACCGCGACCGACTATGTCGTCCCGAACCTGATTGGCAGGGGCTCCTTCATGACGTGGTCCCAGGTCATTGCGGCCGACCGCCTGGGCTTCACGATCGGCGCCCACACCATGAACCATGTCTCGTTGACCGCGGTTCCAACCTGGCGCGCGCTGGCCGAGATGTCGCAAAGCAAGCAGGCCCTGCAGCAGATGGTGGGGCACCCGGTCATCGAGTTCGCCTATCCGTATGGCAGCTTCAGTCCGTACCTTGCCGACCGAGCCCGGGCCATGGGCTTCGAATCGGCCGCCTCGACCATGCCGGGAACCTGGCATGAGCCGGGCGAGCTCTGGTGGCTCCACCGGCAGCGCGTCAGCGGCTGGACCTCGCTGGCAGCCTTTGCCGGGCTCGTCGGCGGCCCCTGGCCGGGCGCACCCGTCGTGACGCCGGCGCCGCCTGCACCCGTTCCGTCCGGTCCCTCGAGGCCGAGGTTCAAGGACTACATCCGGCCCGCGCCAGCGCTTCGAAAATAAGCGCGGACCCTAAACTACTCGCGTGCCGGACGATGGCGCTATTGTGCGCGCGCTGGCGGAGAAGATCCGCGACGTGCCCAATTTCCCCAAAGAGGGCATCCTCTTCAAAGACATCACGACCTTGCTCCAGGACGCCGCCGCCTTCCGCCAAGCGGTTGACCTCATGGCGGAGACCTACCGGGGCAAGGCCGTCGAACTGGTGGTAGGGGTCGAGTCGCGCGGTTTCATCTTCGGTGGCGCGCTGGCCTACCTGCTGCATGCCGGTTTCATTCCCGTCCGCAAAGAAGGCAAGCTTCCCAGCCAGAAGCTCTCGGAAGCCTATGCGCTCGAGTACGGTTCGGCCGTCCTGGAGATCCACAAGGATGCCATCAAGCCCGGGCAGTCCGTGGTAATCGTCGATGACCTGCTGGCGACCGGCGGAACGGCCCGCACCACGGCGCACCTGGTTCAGCAGCTGGGCGGGCGGGTGGTCGGCATCAGCTTCCTCATCGAGCTGAAATTTCTCAACGGAGCCGCCAACCTCTCCGAGTACAACGTCGTCTCCCACCTGAAGCTCTAGATGGAACGTAGCGCCAGGCCAATCCTCATCGTCGGTTCGGTCGCGCTCGACGCGGTGCACACCCCGACCGAATCGGCCAGCGAGATCCTGGGCGGCGCGGCCAGCTATTTCTGCCTCTCGGCGGCAATGTTCGCCCCGATCCGCCTGGTGGCCGTTGTCGGCGAGGACTTTCCGCCGGAGCACCGGCAGCTCCTGGAATCCCGTCACATTGACTTAACCGGGATGCAGGTGCGGCCTGGGAAGACCTTCCGCTGGACCGCCCGCTACACTGGCGTCCGGCTCGAGAACCGCGAGACCCTGGAGACCCAGCTCAACGTCTTCGCCGACTTCCATCCGACGCTGCCGCCTGCCTACGGCGACTCGAAGGTCGTCTTCCTCGCCAACATCCAACCCGAGCTGCAGCTCGAGGTACTGGAGCAGGTGCCGGACGCCGAATTCATTGCCTGCGACACCATGAAGCTCTGGCTCGATACCGCCCGGCCCGGGCTCGAGCGGCTTTTCCGCCGGGTCGACTGCGTCCTGATGAATGATGAGGAGGCGGTGCAGTTCTCGGGCGAGCGGTTTCTGCCATCGGCGGCGCGCGCCGTCATGTCCTACGGGCCGCGCGCGGTGATCATCAAGCGCGGCGAGAACGGTTCGCTGCTCTTCACCAAGGACCGCGTCTTTCTGGCGCCCGCTCATCCGCTGGAGACGGTGCGCGATCCGACTGGGGCCGGCGATGCCTTTGCCGGCGGGTTGATGGGGGCGATCGCGCGCTCCGGTGACGCGCAGGACGTGCTCCGGCGCGGGATGTTGTACGGCAGCGTGCTGGGCTCACTCGCGGTCGAAGACTTCAGCGTCCGGCGCATCGTCAAGGCGGACCTGCGCGAGATTGAGGGGCGGTTGAGTACGCTTGTGGACATGATTTCTCTCAACGGATCACCGGCGCACTAACAGTGGCGACCATTCCTGCGCAGCGCCACGACATCAAGGACCTGAAACTCGCCGACGACGGCCGGCGCATGATCGAGTGGGCCGCCCAGGAGATGCCCGTCCTCCAGACGATCCGCGAACGGTTCAAACGCGAGCAGCCGCTCAAGGGCCAGCGGCTGTCCGCTTGCCTGCACGTCACCACGGAAACCGCCAACCTCGCCATCACCCTGAAGGCGGGCGGCGCCGACCTCGTGCTGTGTGCCTCCAATCCGCTGTCGACCACCGACGCCGCGGCGGCCTCGCTGGTCGCACACCACGGGATTAGCGTCTTTGCCATCAAGGGCGAGGACAACGAGACCTACTACCGTCACATCGCCTCGGCGCTGGATCACCGGCCGACGATGACGATGGATGACGGCGCCGACCTGGTCGCCGCCCTGCACAAGGACCGCACCGACCTGATCGGCGATGTCATCGGCGGGACCGAGGAGACCACTACCGGCGTGATCCGGCTCAAGAGCATGGCGGCGCAGAAGGTGCTGCGCTATCCGATCGTGGCCGTCAACGAGGCCATGACCAAGCATTTCTTCGACAACCGGTACGGCACCGGTCAGAGCACGATCGACGGCATCATTCGGGCGACCAACGTCCTGCTCGCCGGCAAGGTCTTCGTCATCGCCGGCTACGGCTGGTGCGGTCGCGGCCTGGCGATGCGCGCGCGCGGCATGGGCGCGCACGTCATCGTCACCGAGGTCGAGCCGGTGCGCGCGCTGGAGGCCGTCATGGACGGCTACCGGGTCATGCCGATGAAGGACGCGGCCAAAGAGGGCGACCTTTTCGTCACCGTCACGGGCGACATCAACGTGGTCGATGAGCCCCATCTCAAGGCGATGAAGGACGGCGCGATTCTCGCCAACTCCGGGCACTTCAACGACGAGATCAACTTGAGCGCCCTCGACGGCATGGCGGAGAGCGTGCGCAGCATCCGGCCTTCCCTCGAGGAGTACCGGCTACGCGACGGCCGCAAGCTCTTCGTGCTCGGCGAGGGCCGGCTGGTCAACCTGGCGGCGGCGGAGGGACACCCGGCGGCGGTCATGGACATGAGTTTTGCCAACCAGGCGCTCAGCGCTGAGTACCTCGTCTCCCACGCGCGCGAGCTGCAGCCAAAGGTCTATCCGGTTCCCGACGACATCGATCGCGAGATTGCTCGGCTAAAATTGGCGGCGATGCACATCGCCATCGACTCGTTGACCGCCGAACAAGCGCAGTATCTGGGCGGTTGGGAGTCGGGCACCCGATGAACCGGCGAAACCACCTCTTTACCTCGGAGTCAGTTACCGAAGGCCACCCCGACAAGATCGCGGACCAGATCTCGGACGCGATCCTCGACGCCATCATGACCAAGGACCCCTTAGGTCGCGTGGCCTGCGAGACCGCGGTCACCACCGGGCTGGCGTTCGTCATCGGCGAGATCACGACCGACACCTACGTCGAGATGCGGGATGTCATTCGCGACACCATCGAGCAGGCCGGCTACGATCACCCGGGCTTCGGCTTCGATGCCGAAACCTGCGGCGTGATCGTGTCGATCCAGAAGCAGTCACCGGACATCGCCCAGGGCGTCGACACCGGCGGGGCCGGCGACCAGGGGATGATGTTCGGCTTTGCCTGCGACGAAACGCCGGAGCTGATGCCGATGCCGATCCAGCTCGCTCACATGCTGGCGCGCCAGCTCGCCCGGGTGCGGAAAGACAAGACGCTGCCCTACCTGGGGCCGGACGGCAAGACCCAGGTCACCATCGAATACGTTGACGGCCGCCCGCAGCGGATCGACACCGTGGTGCTCTCGGCGCAGCACACGGAGGATGTCAGCCTGGAACGGATCCGCGAGGACCTGCAGGAGCTCGTCCTCGAACAGGTCATTCCGGCGAAGATGCTCGACCAGCGGTCGACCATCCACGTGAATCCGACCGGCCGCTTCGTGCTGGGCGGGCCGCGCGCGGACGCGGGAGTCACCGGCCGGAAGATCATCGTCGACAGCTACGGCGGTTATGCCCGGCACGGGGGCGGGTGCTTTAGCGGCAAGGATCCCTCGAAGGTGGACCGGTCGGGTGCATACGCGGCTCGCTACGTGGCGAAGAACATCGTGGCCGCCGGCCTTGCCAGCCACTGTGAGATCCAGGTCGCCTATGCCATCGGCGTGCGCAAGCCGGTCTCGGTGTTCGTCGAGACCTTCGGCACCGAGCGGGTGCCGGTCGCGAAAATCGAGGGGCTCGTGCAGAAGCATTTCGACCTCAGCCCGCTGGAGATCATCCGCCAGCTGGAGCTGCGCCGTCCCATCTACAAGCAGACAGCCGCCTACGGGCACTTCGGCCGCGCCGACCTCGACCTGCCGTGGGAGCGAACCGACAAGGCGGACCTACTGGCCGCCGAGGCGGGGGTCCAGCGGCTCCAGGTGGTGGAGTCGCAGGACGGCTAAGACCGTCCTTGTCACGGGGATCGACGGCTTCGCGGGCAGTCATCTCTCCGACCTCCTGATTCGCCGCCGCCACACCGTCCATGGGACCATTCGTCGCGCCCAGCCGGATGCAAGGGCGGAGCTGGCGCCGGCAGTGACGACGCACCAGGTCGACCTCCTCGAGCGCACCCGCGTGGACGAGCTGGTGCGCGCGATCAAACCGCAGTGGGTGTTCCACCTGGCCGCGTTGAGCAGCCCGGCGGCGTCCTGGCAAGATCCAGCGGGAACGATTGCGACCAACGCCGGCCTCGAGGCCAACCTGCTGGCGGCGGTGGTGCAGCTCGATCCCATGCCGCGGGTGATCGTCGTCGGCTCCAGCGATGAGTACGGGCGGCCGCCAGGCCGGGCTCGCCGGCTCAATGAAGCCACGCCGTTGCAGCCGGTCACCCCCTACGGGGTGAGCAAGGTCACGCAGGACCTGCTGGCACTGCAATATCACCTCAGCCATGGCTTGCCGACGATCCGGCTGCGGCCGTTCAACCATGCGGGACCTCGGCAAGCCCCGCACTTCGCGATCGCCAGCTTCGCTCAGCAGATCGCCAGGATCGAACTGGGCGCGCAACCGCCGGTCCTGAAAGTCGGCAACCTCGATGCCCGACGCGATTTCACGGACGTGCGCGACATCGTCCGCGGTTACCTGCTGGCGGCCGAGAAGGGCACGCCGGGCGAGGTTTACAACATCGGCTCAGGAACCGCGCCGCGCCTGCGCGACCTGGTCACCCGCCTCCTGACGATGACGCGGACGAGGATCAAGCTTGAAGTAGACCCCAGCCGCAAGCACGCGGTCGAGGCCGACGTCTATCTCTGCGACTCGCTCCGCTTCCGGCGGCTCACCGGCTGGCAGCCACAGATCTCGCTGGATCGCACCCTGCGCGACACGCTCGAGTACTGGCGCGCTTGCGAGCGACGCGCCGCCTGATGGGCCGGCACGTCGTCATCCTCGCGGGCGGGAGCGGGACGCGGCTGTGGCCGCGCTCTCGCGAGAAGTCGCCGAAGCACCTGCTCGCCCTCGCCGGCCGCCTCTCGCTGCTGCAGTCGACCTTCGAGCGCGTCCGCCGGGTGACCGACGATGTGTACGTCGTGACCGAACGATCGCAGGTGGAGAGTATCCGCGAGCAGTTGCCCGAGCTCGAGGACGAGCACTTCATCATCGAGCCGGCGCGACGCGGGACCGCCTCGGCGCTGGGCCTCGCCGCGCTGGCTATCGCCGAGCGCGACCCGAGGGCGACCATGCTCTCGGTCCATGCCGATCACTACCTTGGGCACGACGAAGATGCCTACTTGAAAACGCTCGAGGCGGAAGCGCGATGGGCCGAGGAGAAGCGCTCGCTCGTCACCGTCGGGTTGACTCCACCCTATGCCTCGACCGCCTTCGGCTACATCCAAACTGGTCCGCGGGTCGACGGCGATCACGGGGCGCCGGTCTTCCGGGTCAAGGCCTTCGTCGAGAAACCGGATCTCAAGACCGCCGAGCGATACGTCAAGAGTGGAGGGTACCTCTGGAACCTTGGGCTCTTCAGCTGGCCGGTGGAGGTGCTCTTCAGCGAGATGGCCGCGCACGCCCCCGAGCTCTATGCGGGGCTCGAGCGGGTGAAGCGGTCGCGAGCGGCGGGCCGGCTGGGGGAGGCCGACGCCGCGTACCTGACCCTGCCAACGGAGGCGATCGATTACGCCGTGCTGGAACGGACCCACAACCTCCTGGTGGTCGGCGCAACCTTCGAGTGGCACGACCTCGGATCATGGGCCGACCTCCACGACATCCTGCAGCAGGACCAGGCGGGCAACTTCGTCGAGGGCGACTCTGTCCTGATCGACTCGAAGAACTGCATGATCCACTCGCCCAAGAAGCTGGTAGCCGCGGTCGGCCTGGAGGACATGGTCGTGATCGAGACCGAGGACGCCATCCTGATTTGTCCCAAGGCACGGTCCCAGGACGTGAAATTGATCGTGGAACGCCTCAAGCAGATGGGCAAGACCGAATACCTGTGACCGTCAGTACACTGTGGCCGTGGCAAAACGTGCGCTGATCACTGGCATCACCGGCCAGGACGGGTCATACCTCGCCGAGTTGTTACTGGAGAAGGGATACGAGGTGCACGGTGTGGTGCGCCGGTCGTCGAGCATGAACCGCAGCCGGATCGATCACCTCGAGCATGCGCACCCGTCGCACCTCGAGGGAGCCCGCTTCACCCTCAACTATGGCGACATGACCGATTCGGGCGGCCTCAACCGGCTCGTCATGACGGTGCAGCCCGACGAGATCTACAACCTCGCCGCCCAGAGCCAGGTCCACATTTCATTCGACCAGCCGGAGTACACAGGCAACACCGACGGGCTGGGCACGACCCGGTTGCTGGAAGCGATTCGTGCCACCGGACGTCCGACGCGTTTTTACCAGGCATCCACGTCGGAAATGTTCGGCCTGACGCCGCCGCCGCAGAACGAGCAGACGCCGTTTTACCCGCGCAGCCCGTACGGCGTCGCCAAGCTGTATGCGCACTGGATGACCGTCAACTACCGCGAGGCCTACGGCATGTTCGCCTGCAACGGCATCCTCTTCAATCACGAATCGCCCCGGCGCGGCGAGAACTTCGTCACGCGCAAGGTGACGCGCGGAGTGGCGGCCATCGTCGCCAAGCGTTCGACCAAGCTCCGCCTCGGTAACCTCGAATCCAAACGCGACTGGGGCCACGCCCGTGACTACGTCGAGGCGATGTGGATGATGCTGCAACAGGACAAGCCCGACGACTATGTCATCGCCACTGGCATCCAGTGGAGCATCCGCCAGCTGGCGGAGTTGGCCTTTGGGCTGGCCGGGCTCGACTGGGAGAAGTACGTGGAGGTCGATCGCGCCTACTTCCGTCCTGCCGAAGTCCCGGACCTGTGTGGCGACCCGAGCAAAGCTCGCGCCCGGCTCGGCTGGCGGCCAAAGATCAGCTTCGAGCAGATGATCCGCGAAATGCTGGAGTCGGACCTCACCGCCCTCGGCGTACGACCGGCCGACGTGCTCCGTAGCCCAGTACGATAGGGACAACCGTGGCGAACGTCGAAATCACCTTCGGCACCGACGGCTGGCGCGGCATCATCGCCGACGACTTCACCTATGAGTCGGTTCGCATCGCGACCCAGGGGATTGCCCAGTACCTGACCAGCCGGCCGAACCCGTCCGCGATCGTTGGCTACGACACGCGCTTCGCGTCGGACATCTTCGCCCGGGAGGTGGCCCAGGTGCTGGCCGCCAACGGGGTCAAGGTGTTCATCATCAACGCCCCGGCGCCGACCCAGGTGGCGACCTATGCCATCCTCGACAAGAAGGCGAGCGGCGGTCTCGTGATCACCGCCAGCCACAATCCGTACTACTTCAGCGGGCTGAAATACAAGCCGGAGTACGCGGGCTCGGCCTCCCCTGAGGTAACCGCCCGGCTGGAGCAAGAGATCCAGCGGGTCCAGCGCGGCGGGCGCGTGAAGCAGGTTCGCTTCGACGATGCGCAGCGCGAGGGGAAAATCGAGGTCTTCGACCCACAACCGGCTTATGCCGCGCAGATCAATCGTCTGGTGGACCTGGGCGTCATCAAGGCAGCGGGGCTCAAGATTCTCCATGAACCCATGTACGGCGCCAGCCAGGGCTACGTGCGGGCGCTGCTCTCCGGCGGCAAGACGACCGTTGAGGAGATCCATGGCGAGCGAAACCCGGGCTTTGGGGGCATGCACCCGGAGCCCATCGCCCAATGGATGCCGGAGGCGATGGAACGGATGCGCAACGGTGGGTTCGACCTCTGCATTGCGAACGACGGCGACGCCGACCGGGTGGGCATCATCGACGAGCGCGGCACCTTCATCAATCAGCTGCAGGTGATGGCGCTGCTGATGATGTACCTGGTCGAGAAGCGGGGGCAGAAGGGTGACGTCGTCCGCTCGCTGACCTCGACCTCGATGGTCGACAAGCTCGGGGAGCGTTTCGGGGTGAAAGTGCACGAGCTCAAGGTCGGCTTCAAGTACATCGGGCCAAAAATGGCCGAGACCAACGCCATGCTTGGCGGCGAGGAAAGCGGCGGCTTCGCCTTCCGCGGCCACATTCCCGAACGCGATGGGGTCCTCTCCGGTATCTCCTTTGCCGACATGATCGTCAAGTACGGGCAGCCGCTCTCGAAGATCATGGAGCGTTTGACCGAGCTGGTGGGGCCGCATTTCTACGCGCGTCATGACCTGCACCTGGACCGCCAGGAGTACGCGGCGCGGCGCACGGAGCTCTATGGCCGGCTGGAGAAGGAGCCTCCGACGGAGATCGCGGGCGGGCGCGTGGTGCGCTCGCGGACCGATGACGGCTTCAAGTACTACCTGGAGGACGGCAGCTGGGTGCTGGTGCGCTTTTCCGGCACGGAGCCGCTGATTCGGGTATACAGCGAGGCTGGCTCGAAGGAGCGGGTCGAACAGTTGCTGGCCGCGCTCGAAGAACGGTTGGGACTGCGCCAGCTTGTCTGAGATCGTCAAGAAGCCCTGGGGCTGGGAGAATCGTTTCGCCGTCACCGACAAATACCTGGGCAAGGTGATCCACATCAACACCGGGGAGATGCTCAGTCTGCAGTATCACCGGCAGAAAGACGAAACGCTGCTCGTGATCAAGGGCGCGATGGACCTCCAGCTCGAAAACGACACCGGCCAGATGGAAACCCACCGCCTGACCCCCGGGATGTCGCGGCGGGTCATTCCGGGACGCAAGCACCGAATGATCGGCGTCGAGGAATGCGAGTTCTTCGAAGTCTCAACCCCGGAGATCGACGATGTCGTCCGGCTGGAGGACAAATACGGCCGGCAGGGCACGAGTACGGCCTGAATCGCGCCGTATCTTTCCACAGTTTCCACAGAACCGGCGATCGACGTCGAACATTTGTTTTCGAATACAAATTCGGGGTTGAATGTGAGGGCTTTCCCCAGCCCCAAACGGACGTTTCCCTGCTAGACTAGCCGCCATGTCGGAAGCCCTGGCGAGTTCTTCCGCAACCCTTCCGCCAGGGCAACTGCGGGCGCGACCTCGGTCACGCATCGCCGCCCGCCCCGTCCAGCTCGGCACCCGCTACCTCGGATTGCTCTCGGCCTGGGCGGTTGCGATCGGCCTCAGCTTCAAGTCCGAACTTCTGTCCCCCACCCAGGTCTGGCAGGCAACGGCAGGACTCGCCGCCCTGACGACCCTCGGTCTCGTCTTCCTTCACGCCCGAAACCGCACGCCCGGGTGGCTGAGCCTCGATCACTACATCTCGCCGGTGCTGATCATCATCGCCGCGTCCGCCTTCTCGATCCTGGCGCCCGACTATCGCGTGCACGCGCTGGCGATGCTGACCATGGGCGCCTTTATCTTTGCCAGCTGCTTCGTTGACCTCTCGCGCGGGATGGGCCGCGAACGTCCGCTGCATCGCTTCCTACGGGACGCGACCACGTTTTGCGCGCTGCTTGCGCTCTTCTTCCTGATCCTCCAGTCGAACGACCTGCCGAATGTCATCAAGTTCAGCGCGGTCTTCGTCGTCGCGCTCCTGAGCGGTTACCGCAGCTTCCGGTTCGCCACCAAGCGAGAAGGCCTCGCCCTGCTTTCGGCCTTTCTCACCGCCGGCACCGTGACCTTCGGCGCCTTCGGGATGGTGACCTATCTCAACCAGGGCAGCCAGTACGTTGCCGTCATCCTCGCCTTCGCCTGGTACGCCTGGCAGGGGTTGACTGTCCACGCGCTCGACGACTCGTTGAGCCGCCGGATCATGTTCGAGTACGGCCTGTTCGCGGTGATCTGTGTCTACCTGATCGCGCTTGCGCTGGTAACCGGTCGCCCGATCGGCTAATCAGCTCACGGTGATCTGCGCGGCGAACCTGCCGGTGGGCTCCGTGTCGGCCATCCACTGGTAGGCGGAGACCACCATGAGGCTGGTGTCGCCCCGCGCATCGAAACTCATCACACCCATCGCGCCGCTATAGGCCGCCGTCCGGCCGACCTCTTGGAGCACCTGTGCCCGCGTCGGCCGTTGCCCGCCGGCATCGTCGATCGACCTGCCGATGGCCGCGATCAGGAGGTTGGCGGCATCGAAAGCCTGCACGCTGTAGGTGCCCACCGTCTGGCCGTAGAGCTTCTGATAGTCGCGAATGAACCCCTGCGCCTGTCGGAGACTGGCGGGGTGCGGACCGACGACGGTGTAATAGCTGCCGCGAGCGGTTGCGCCGGCCGACTTCGCAAACTGGTCGTTGGCCAGCCGATCGCTGCCGATCAGGGGAACATGAGGCATCTGGGCGACCATTTCGTGTCGCAACGACGCGGCCGCGTAGAGGTCAGCGCCGGCGAAGTAGACGACATCCGCAGCGAGCTCGACGGCCCGCCGGACGCGCGTTCCAAAGGTTGGCGACTGGTTTGGATCGTAGCCGCCGAGATCCGATGGGTCCACAATGGTCCCACCGTCTTCGACAAACCGGTCGACGAACGCGGTCGCAATCCCATGTCCGAAGGGCGTCTGATCGTTGATGACGAAGGCCCGCCGCTTTCCCAACGTCTTGAAAGCCAGGTCGGCGCCGGCCGCCCCTTCAACCAGCTGGGTCGTCACCACCCGAAAGAAGTTGTTGGGGCCCCGAGGTCGAAGTCGTCCGGCCTGGCCCTTGCAGTGCCCGTCGGGAGGCTCCTGCGTCAGACACTCGTCGGTGGCCGCGGGACTGATCATGGCGAGATGCGCGGCATTTGCTACCGGTAGCTCGCTTTTCGCCAGGCTGTCATAGAGCGGGCCAATCAAGCCGGCGACGCTAGGATCACCCGCCAGAAGATCGACGTTCTTCGCGCCCTGCGCAGGGTCGTGGACGCCTTTTAAGACATCGTCGTAGGTGATTGCACGCAGATCAAAGCATGCGCCCCGCTGGCGGACCGCCCCGCATACCCGTCCGGCCTGTTTGACGGCGAGGTCGATGGCGTTTTTCGCCGGTGTCCCGTCAGGCCCATCTCCACCGCTGAGCGGCAGATCCGCCGCGAGCGCAATCGTGCCAAGCGTCCGCTCCGCGGTGCCATTTTGACTCGTGCAACCCGCAAGGCTGATGGCCGCCACGATCAGCGAGGCCAGCGCGCAGCGCCTCATCGAGGGCTTGGCGAATCGATCGACCTAGATCCCAAGGTAGGCGCGCTGTACGTCTGGACTCTCGAGTAGGGCTTTCGATGTTCCTTCCTTGACGATCCGGCCGGTCTCGAGGACATAACCGCGGGCCGCGACCCCAAGCGCCTTCAAGGCGTTCTGCTCGATCAACAGGATCGTGGTGCCTTCGGTATTGATCTCACGGATGACCTGGAAGATGGTATCGACCATCAGCGGCGCCAGCCCGAGCGACGGCTCGTCCAGTAAAAGGACCTTCGGACGGGACATCATGGCGCGGCCGATGCACAGCATCTGCTGCTCGCCGCCCGACAACGTGCCGGCGAGTTGCCCCTGCCGTTCCCGGAGTCTGGGGAAGAGCGTATACACGCGGTCCATGTCGGCCCGCGTTTCTCCATCTCGCCTGATATAGGCGCCCAGGTCGAGATTCTCGCGAACCGTCATGCGGGCGAAGATCCGCCGGCCTTCCGGGGCATGGCCGATGCCCTTGGGAACGATATCTTCGGCCTGCAGCCGTGTGATGTCCTGGCCTCGCAGCCGTACCGCGCCGCCGCTCGCGGGGGTGAGCCCTGAGATGGCCCGCAGCGTCGTCGTCTTGCCGGCGCCGTTGGCGCCGATCAGGGTGACGATCTCGCCTTCGTCCACGTGCAGGCTAACGCCACGGAGTGCCTGGATCCGTCCGTAGAACACGTCGATCCGCTCGACTTCGAGAATGGCGCTCACGCGCTCTTGCCCAGGTAGGCTTCGATCACCCGGGGATCGGTGCGAACTTTCTGCGGTGGACCCTCGGCGATCTTCTCGCCGTAATCGAGGACCACGATCCGCTCGGAGACCTCCATCACGACCTTCATGTCGTGCTCGATCAGGAATACGGTGATGCCGCGGCTACGAATCTCCTGGATCAGCACCATCAGCTCGGCCTTCTCCTGCGGGTTGAATCCCGCGGCCGGCTCGTCGAGCATCAGCAGCTTCGGATCGGTTGCCAGCGCCCGCGCAATCTCGAGCCGCCGCTGGAAGCCGTAGGCAAGGTTGCGGGCGTACTGATCCGCGTGGCGTTCCAGCCCGACGAATCGCAGCAGCTCCATCGCCCGGTCGCGCACGCGGCGCTCCTCGCGGCGGGCAAACGGCGTGTGGAGCAGGGCGTCCCAGACCTGCGCGTGCATCCGTGCGTGCTCGCCAACCATGACGTTTTCCAGGGCGGTCATGTAGGAGAACAGCCGGATGTTCTGGAACGTGCGAGCCACTCCAAGCGTGGTGACCGCGTGCGGCTTGAGCCCCAGAGGCATGGGCCCAAGGCCGAGGCCGCGCCGAACGGCGTCCGCCACCGTGTAGTAGGCGGCGAGGGGCGGTAGGTAGGTCCGCCAGAACTCGCGCACCGGATAGACCGATCTGCCGTTGAACAAGATCTGGCCCGAGGTCGGCTTGTACAGGCCGGCAACCAGGTTGAACACCGTCGTCTTGCCGGCGCCGTTGGGGCCGATCATGGCGAAGATCTCGCCCTCCTCGACGCTCAGGTCAACCTTGTTGACGGCGACCAGACCACCGAAACGCTTTGTCAGTCCTTTCAGCTCAAGGATGGGCATCGATTCCCTACGCCGAGCCGCCGAGGTCAGCGACCGCTTCATCGCTCGTACCAAGCTCGAGTTCGACTTTCCGTTGTGCGCTCGGGATCAGGCCCTGAGGTCGCAGCAGCATGATGCCTGCGAGGATGATCCCGAAGATCAGGTAGTTCGATCGCTGGACGTAACCGCTGATATCGAGCTTGTTGAGAAAATCGATGTTGAGCGCCGCCGTGGCGCCCGTGATCCAACTTGGTAGCTGGATCAAGAGGTACGTCTGAATGAAGTAGATCAGAATCGCCCCGACGATGACCCCCCGAATATTGCCCATTCCACCCAGCACCACCATGACCAGGACCACCACGGAGACGGCCTGGAAGCTGAACGACTCCGGGACAACCAGGAAGAGCTTGGACGCGTAGTAGGTTCCGGCGAAGCCGCTAAACGATGCGCCCAGGGCGAAGGCCAGCAGTTTGGTGGTCACGGTATTGATGCCCGTAGCCGCGGCCGCCACCTCGTCCTCGCGAATCGCCATCCACGCCCGACCCAGACGTGAATTCCGCAAGTTGTTGATGAGGAGCAGGGAAACGATGAGCACCGCAAGGATCAGGTAGTACCACGGAACGGGGTTGAAGCCGAAATTGCCGTTCCAGCTCAAGATTGGGGGCAGCTTGGGCTGGTCGATGCCAACGATGCCGTTCACGCCGCCGGTGAATGGCGTCGCGTTGCGAAACACGCGGGGCACGATCTCGCCGAAACCAAGGGTTACGATCGCCAGGTAATCCCCGCGCAGGCGGAGGGTGGGCGCTCCGAGGAGGACGCCGAAGAGCGCGGCAATGAGGGCCGAGGCGGGGAGCAGGATCCAGAACGAGACGTGAATGTTGAACTGGCCGGAGGCCAGGATGGCAAACGCGTAGGAGCCGATTGCGAAGAATGCCGCGTAGCCGAGATCGAGCAGACCCGCATAGCCGACGACGATGTTCAATCCTAGAGCCAACAGGATCCAGTGACCGGCATCGGCGGCCACGTTGACGTGCGATGAATCGGAATCGAGGATGGGAAAGAGGATCAGCGCGACTCCCAATAGAAGGTAGGGGACGTTGCGACCGCGGCCGAGGGCGCCGAGCCCCCGAACTTCGAAACCGCGCACTCGATCGAGGACGTCGGATACGATTCGAGCCTTCGGGCGCTTCATTTCTCAGGGACCCGCATCCCCAAGAGTCCGGTCGGGCGGAACACCAGCGTCAGGATCAGGATGCTGAAGACGACCACGTCGGACCATTGCTGGCCTCCCTGGAAGTAGCCGCTGACCATGGCGATGATCATGCCGATGACGAAACCCCCGATCGAGGCGCCCACGACATTGCCGATACCGCCGAACACTGCCGCCGTGAATGCGACAAGGCCGGCACGGAATCCAACATCGAACGCGATGGTCTGGAAATAGAAGCCATAGATGATGCCGCCCGCAGCGGCGAGGGCCGACCCAATAAAGAAGGTGATGGCGATCGTTCGGTTGATGTTGATCCCCATCAGTCGGGCCGCGTCTCGATCCTGGGCCGTCGCGCGCATCGCGCGACCGATGCGGGTGCGCCTGATGAACTGACTGAGCCCCACCATCAAGGCGATGGCGATCAGCACGATCAGGATGGCCCCGATGCCGACCGAGGCGAAGCCAAGGTTGACGCTACCCGATGGCAGGAGGTTCGGGTAGGAGACCTGGTTGGGCCCCTTGATCAGGAAAAGGATGCCTTCCAACACGAACGACATCCCCACAGCAGTGATCAACGGAGCCAGGCGCGGTGCGTTCCGAAGGGGCCGGTAGGCGACGCGCTCGATGACGACGCCGAGCAGCCCATTCAACCCCATGGCGACCGCGAAGACAAGCACCAGACCGGGCAGCAATAGGGCAGCGGGGGCGTGATCGAGGCCCATCAGGCCGATCACAGTCAACCCGAAGAACCCGCCGACCGTGAAGATATCGCCGTGCGCGAAGTTGATCAGTTCGATGATGCCGTAGACCATCGTGTAGCCCAGGGCGATGAGGGCGTAGATGGCGCCATTGGTGAGCCCAAAGGTCAGCTGCTGGACAAAGAACCGCATCCCTCCCTCCCTGGCTTGTGAGATCGGCTGCCCCACAGTGTAGCCAGCCCCGCCGCTGGCTTCAAGGAACGGGGCAGGGCGCCGGCCCTGCCCCGTCTCGCTCGGAGAGTTAGGCGACGGTAACCTGGTCGACGAAGGTACCGCCGGTGTCGGTCGTCGAGTTCCACTTGTAGATCGTGATGATCTTCAAGGTCGTATCGCCGTTCGCGTCGAAGCTGGTGGTTCCGATGGCGCCCTTGAAGCCCTGCGTCTGGGCGACTGCGGCACGCACCTGGTCACGGGTCGGCATGCTGCCGCCCGCGTTGTCGATCGCCTTGCTGATCCCCTGAATGATGATGTTCGCGGCGTCGTAGGCCTGGGCACTGTAGGCGCCAGGATCCGCGCCGTACTCCTTCTTGTAGGCCGCGTTGAAGCTCGTCGCCGTCGGGAGCGTCAACGGGTAAGGGCCCGCGACCGTGAAGTAGCTGTTCGCGGCGTTCGCACCCGCATCCTTGGCGAACTGGTTGCCCGAGATGCCGTCACCGGCGACGTACGGGACGTCGATGATCCCGGCCATCTGCTTGCGGATCTGTCCGCCCTTGGTGGCCGTGGTGCCGCCGAAGTAGATGACGTCCGCGCCGAGGGACTGCGCCCGGCTCAACAACGACTTGAAATCCGTCGTCGAGGTCGGATCGAAGGCGCCCAGGTCCGTCGGGTTGAGCACGGTGCCACCGTCCTTCGTGAATTGGGCGGCGAAGTTCTTCGCGATGCCGGCCCCGTACTGCTGCTGGTCGTTCATCACGAAGACCTTCTTCTTGCCCAGCTTGTTATAGGCGTAGTCGGCGCCCGCTGGTCCCTGGATCAAGTCCGTCGTGCAGACTCGGAAGTAGTTGTTCTTACCCGTCGGCCGGATCTTGGCGGCCTGGCCCTTGCAATGCCCGTCTGCCGGCTCCTGAGTCAGGCACTCGCTGGTGTTGGCCGGGCTGATCATGGCCATGTTGGCGCTGTTTGCGATCGGGACCTCGCCCGCGGCCACACCGCTGTTGAAGGGTCCGACCATCGCAAGGAGGCTGCTGTCGGCGACGAATTGTCCTACATTCTTGGCGCCCTGGGCGACGTCGTGAACGCCGTTAACCGCATCGTCGAGCGCGAATGGCGCCAGCGTGAAGCAAGCATCCGTATGGCTCGAGGCGCCGCACACCTTGCCCGCCAGCTTGATCGCGAGCTTCGCGCCGTTCTGGGTCGGCTGGCCGTCCGAAGCGTCGGCGCCGCTGACTGGCAGGTCGATGCCGATCTTGATCGTTCCCTTGATGCTCTGGCCGCCCCCCGTGGACGTCCCGCAGGCCGCCAGCGCTACGCTCGCAACGGCAAGCGCGGCGAGCAATTTAGACAATCTCATACGCGTCCTCCTTCCAAATGTGAATACATCCCGAATTCGCGACGCCCGAAGGCGTAGCTCTTTATACAACCTTGCCCGAGCGCCTGCAACTAATAGGCCAATCCTTCTAATACCTATTAATAATCTTGCGGCGTTTTGCACAAGCATCGAGTACGTCCCCCGTTGTGATGCCTGGCAAGTCGTACACGGGCTTGACAATGGTTTTCACCCGCGCGTAGGGTATACGACGCATTCAGGAGGGCAGGCGTTGGCCGAATTCGCAGAGCGCATCAAACCCCGGGCCCAGTACGTCGACGAGGCAATCGAGCTGGCCCTGGCGAGCAAATGGACGGAAGCGGTCCAGGTCAATCGGGGCATCATGGACCGGTTCGGCCCGGACGAGGACACCCTCAACCGGTTGGGCAAGGCTTACACCGAGCTCGGCCAGCAGGAGAACGCCATCGATGCCTACAAGAGCACCCTCAAGCTCAACCCCGTGAACCCGATCGCCGTCAAGAACCTGGCAAAGCTCCAGGCGCAACGCGGCGGGCAGCCGGTTCCGACCTCGAAGGCGAAGGTGAACGTCGATGCCTTCATCGAAGAGACGGGTAAGACGACCCTTACCGCACTTCACCTGCACGCCGAGGGTGACCCCTGCGCCAAGGTCTCGGGCGGCGACCCCGTGAAGCTGATCGTGGCTGGCGACACCATGAACGTCGAAACGTCGCGCGGCGTCTACCTGGGCCACCTCGACCATGCCCTGGGCCGCCGGCTGATCAAATTCCTCGAAGGCGGCAACCGGTACTCGGGTGCCGTGGCGGCGTGCGAAGCCAGCGGGGTCAAGGTCATCGTTCGCGAGACCTATCAGGATCCAAAGTTCTTCGGGCGCCCGTCATTCCCGATCAAGAAGGCGGGACGGGACGAGTTCCGCCCCTACGCCAAGGATTCGCTGCTCAACCGGGCGGCCGATGCCGAGGAGACCGAGGAGGACGGCGAAGAGCCGGCCGAAGAGCTCGACGGGATGCACACCGTCGAGTCCGCCGAGGACGAGGTGGAAGTCCCCGAGGCCGACGAAGACAGCCGCAAAGAGGACGTCTACTAACTAACACGCGCCGATGCGCCGTCCAGCCGCTCGCGGCGCACTCGGACTTAAGAAAAGTGTCCTCGTGTGCTCGCTCGAGCGGCATGCGGCGCCGGCGCTATTCGCCCGAAAGGGCGGCGGCTTTCCCGTGCCGGCCACTGAACGATCCGGCCATCGCGCCAGAACGGCCGCAGCTTGCGCATCTCCTCGGCGGCCGCATTCGGGCGGGCGGTGGCCACGTCCAATTGTAAAAACCAAAGTGTCCCGTTCAGCGCGGGTAGACTGACGGCGATGTTGCTGGCGATCGACCTCGGGAACACGAACCTGGCGTTCGGGCTCTTCGAGGGAGACCAGCTGCGCCACGACTGGCGCCTCGCCACCCGGCGGGATAGCATGCCCGACGAGCTCGGCCTGCTGATGGTGCAGCTGATCCGGCAGGAGGGTATCGACCCGAAAAGCGTCGAGGCGGTGGTGGTGGCGAGCGTCGTCCCACCCCTGAACAGCAGCCTGGTCCAGGCGATCGAGCGCTATTTTGGCAAGGAGCCGATGATGGTCGGCCCCGGGATCAAGACCGGGCTGAAAATCCACTATCGCGATCCCAAGGAGGTCGGCGCGGACCGTATCGTGGCGGCCATGGCCGCCTTCAAAAAATACGGCGGTCCGCTGATCATCATCGATTTCGGGACCGCCACGACCTACGACGTGGTCTCGAAAGAGGGCGATTACCTCGGCGGTGCCATCTCGCCAGGGATGGGAATCTCGGTCGACGCGCTCTACGAGCGGGCGGCTCGGCTGCAACGCGTTGAGCTCAAGGCGCCCCCCAACGTAATCGGCCGGACCACCGCCGAGAGTATGCAGGCTGGCATCATCTTCGGTTTCACGGCGCAGGTCGAAGGCATGGTGGCCCGCATCAAAAAGGAGCTGGGCGAGAACCCGCGCGTGATCGCCACCGGTGGGCTCGCCGGCCTGATCGCGGCCGAGACATCGGTCATCGAGCTCGTGGACCAGCGGCTGATGCTGGAGGGGCTCCGGTTGATCTACGACCTCAATGCCTGACGAGATCACGCCGCGCCCCAAGAGCTCCCCGCCGATCAGCGACCCGGCCGCCATCTTCATCGCGGCCGCCACGCTGTTTGCCATCTTCATCAACTCGCAGAACGTCGGCCCGATCCTGATGTTGGGCGTGATTGGGCTCCTCCTCGAGATCCGGCTGCGCCCGAAAGACTGATAGGCTGGTGGCCCCGTGAACATCGGCCCGCATACCCTCCTCTCGCCTGTTTACGTCGCCCCCATGGCGGGTGTGACGGACGCGCCCTTCCGCAAGATCGCCCGCGAGTTCGGGGCCGGCATGGCCTGCACCGAGATGATCAGCAGCGAAGCACTGGTCCGCCGCCACCGGGAGTCGTTCCGGCTGATGGACCTGGGCTGGGACCAGCGACCGGTTTCGGTTCAGCTCATGGGAGGCGACCCACAGGTGATGGCGGAGGCGGCCCGGATGGCGGAAGCGGCCGGGGCCGACATTGTCGACATCAACATGGGCTGCCCGGTGCCCAAGGTCGTCAAGACCTCAGGGGGCTCCTCACTGCTGCGGGATCCCGATCGGGCGTGCCGGGTGGCCGAAGCCGTGGTCGGCGCCGTCTCGGTCCCCGTGACCGTCAAGATCCGGCTGGGCTGGGACTTCGCAACTCGCAACCACCTGGAGATGGCGACCCGGCTCCAAGCGACCGGCATCCAGGGGCTCGCGGTGCACGGCCGTACCCGGTCGCAGCGGTACGATCCGTCGGCCGATTGGGACGCGATCGCCGAGGTCAAAGCGGCCGTGACCATCCCGGTGGCCGGCAGCGGCGATCTGCGCAGCGCCGATGACGCCGCACGCCGCCAGCGCGAGAGCGGGGTCGATGCGGTAATGCTGGGCCGCGGCATCCTGGGCAACCTGTGGCTGGTCCGGCAGACGGTTGTCCGCCTCACGATGGGCGAGTCGATCCCCGCGTTATCCTGGCAGGAGCAGATCGAACTGGTACGGCGGCATTGCGACCTGGTGCTCGACTATTACGGGCCCGAACGCGGCCCGCGCCTGCTCCGGAAGTTCATCGCCTGGGGGCTTCGGGGATTCAGGGGCGCGGCGCGGCTGCGCACGATGGTGCAATCCGTGACCAGCCCGACCGATGTGACGGTCGTGCTCGACGCCGCGCTCACGATCGATCCGGGTCCCTTCTCGCTGGATGGCGAGATCAACGACGCCCCGGCCTCCTGCGAAGCGGCCTGACCAGGGAACTTTTCCGCTCCGACCGCGTCATAGGGGCATGGAACGTGTACTGCTGCTGCTGGTTGCCCTCATGGTTGGGGGCTGCGGAGCCCAGGCGGCGGCGCCGAGCCCGTCCGGCACCGTCTCCGGAACCAATGGCCCATTCCATGCCCAGGCTGCTCCAGCCTCGCTGCCCGCCGGCGGGACCGTTCACCTCACCCTGACCGTAACCGGGCCGATCGACTACGAGATCGGCTGCGTCCAGACGCTTCATATCTGGGCGGAGGATAGCCAGCATCAGACGATCTGGGAGCAGCCGGTGCCCGCGATCATGTGCATGGCCTTCGGGCACAAGCAGCTCGCCGCCGGTGAGACCGCCACCTTTACGGCCGATTGGCCGACCTCGAGCCAGCTGGCCCCCGGTTCCTACACGCTCCACGGCCTCTTCAGGACCGTCCTGCCGATGGGTGCCGGAGCCCGGGTGCGCGAGAATTTGCCGCCGCTTTCGATTCAGATTCTGGGGTAGCAAACTCGTGGCGGGAATCCCGTATAATACGGCGGCTCTGGGAGCCGCTTAGCGACTCCGAGAAGGGAGAACTATGGAAAACGACAAGGTTGTCTATCTCACCCAGGAAGGGTTGAACCGGCTCCAGGCGGAGCTGGAGGTGCTGCGTAACAAGCGCCGGCCCGAGGTCGCCGAGCGCATCCGGCAGGCCAAAGAATTCGGCGATATCAACGAGAACGCCGAATACGATGACGCCAAGAACGAGCAGGGCTTCGTCGAGGGCCGCGTCCTGCTGCTCGAGAAGCTGGTCCGCAATGCCAGCATCATCGAGGGCAAGCACGTCAAAGGCATCGTGGAAGTCGGGTCAACCGTGAAGGTGCACGACGAGTACGGCGACGAGGCCTTCACGATCGTCGGATCGGCCGAGGCTGAACCGAGCAAGGGTCGGATATCCCTCGAGTCACCGGTTGGCAAGGCCCTGCTTGGCAAGCATGTCGGCGACGACGTTTCGGTTGTGACGCCCGGCGGATCCACCAAGATGCTGATCGTCGAGGTGCGCTAGCGGCCCA
>Ga0209526_10000494_pt1 | contig 25695 bp, 24 predicted proteins | sample JacPinW_OM2H0_M1_FD_188566 | JGI IMG/M metagenome (GOLD analysis project Ga0209526, IMG submission 188566) | Forest soil microbial communities from Algoma, Ontario, Canada - Jack Pine, Ontario site 1_JW_OM2H0_M1 (SPAdes) (version 2) | ecosystem: Environmental > Terrestrial > Soil > Boreal... | reverse complement strand
TGGGCTGGGCCGCCGTCGCGCTCGTTCGATGGCTTATTGGCTAGAAGGCCTCGAGATATTGGGCTGCTTCCATTGCAGCGCAAACGATCATGCCCCATAAGGCGACGTTGATCTCAAATGTAAGCAGCATTTGAATTCCCCCGTCTCGTCGGACTTTAAACTCGCCGACGTTGTATCCGGCGAAGATAAAGCCGCGAGCTGATTCTTCCAACTACAAATTTGAGCAATCCACAGCACTGTAGATGGGTGGAGCCAACGGGTCGCGCGAATGCGCGCCCGATGATAAACTCCGCGATACCCATCACCTCTCCATGCGCGCGGTGCAAGATGATGGGTTTCGCAAGGGCTCAACCCATCCTACGGGCTAAATTACGGTGACGCACTAAATTGACGATTACGGCCGCTCAGTCGACCGAGCCGGCTCGGCAGAGGGCGCCAGCGCGAGTTGCTCGAGTTGCTGCAGCTTGCGCCTCCGCCAGATCGATCCGACGATCAGAACGGCCGCCGCGCCCAGTAGCGAAGCGATGTATTCGACGAGATCGCCGTCGAGACTAAAGTGCGGCGAGACGCCGAACACCGCTGAGGTGGCGTCGAGACTGAACGCGATCTGGCCATCGAGCAGCCGTTTCAGCAACGGCTGCACCGCCGGATCTGTAGCGATCACCTCGCCCGCGATCCAGCCGAGCAGCGTGGCGCCGAGCCAGACCAGGATCGGAAACCGGTCCAGCACCAGCATGATCAAGGCGGCGCCGGCGATGATTATGGGAATAGAGACGGCAAGGCCGAGGATCAACAGCGGGAGCTGGCCGTTCGCGGCGGCCGCGACCGCGATCACGTTGTCCAGGCTCATCACGATGTCGGCAATCACGACAATGCGGATCGCGTGCCAAAGACTGGTGGCCGCGGTGACGTCGTCGCCTTCATCTTCGGGGACCAGAAGCCTGGCCGCGATCACGAGCAGCGCCAAGCCGCCGACCAGCTTCAAATAGGGCAGCACCATCAGCCTGGCGACAATGCCGGTGAATGCGATCAGCAGCACCACCGCAATGCCGGCGCCGATCACCATGCCCCACAGCCGTTGCCGGGGCGCGAGACCGCGACAGGCCATCGCGATCACGAGCGCATTGTCGCCCGACAACAGCACGTTGATCCAGATGATCTTGCCGACCGCGAGCCAGAATACCGGCGTCTGCATGTCGGCCTGGATTGTTTCGAAAAACGCGCCGATATTTGCGGGATCAATGACCTGCAACAGCCAATTCACGACAGCCTGCCCCTTCGGCTAAACCGGCCGTCCCCTACGGCTGTCGTGAAGATATCATGATCCGATCCGGTTGATTGGATCATGATCTCATCTCTCTGTTTGAGCATGATCCTATCGGAAAACCGGTTCCCACTTTTCCGGATCATCCTCTGGATGGCGCTCCAGCGTCGCGGTCAATCAGCCGACGATTTCGTTGCCGGAGAAAAACTGCGCGATCTCGATCGCCGCGGTCTCGGGGGCGTCGGAGCCATGCACCGAGTTCTCGCCGATCGATTTTGCATGCAGCTTGCGAATCGTTCCTTCGGCCGCCTTCGACGGATCGGTCGCGCCCATCACGTCGCGGTGTTTGAGCACGGCGTTTTCGCCTTCCAGCACCTGAACGACCACCGGACCGGAAATCATGAAATCCACCAGCTCGCCGAAAAACGGCCGCGCCTTGTGCACGGCGTAGAAGGTCTCGGCCTGTTCGCGCGTCATCCGGATGCGTTTCTGGGCGACGATGCGCAGCCCCGCCTTCTCGATCAGCGCGTTGACCGCGCCCGTCAGATTGCGCGCGGTCGCGTCGGGCTTGATAATCGAAAAGGTGCGTTCGATCGCCATGATTTCGTCCTTGCAAAGCGTGGGTTTGAGGGTTGCGGGGCTTATATCGGCGCCATCCCAAGACGGCAAGCAAGACGGCAAGCGATCAGGCGGAAACGGCCCGCTCTCGCTCCCTGCCGGTTAACGATGTGGGGAATTACGACAATTTCACCAAGATGAACCTTCTCTGAAGCCGGCGTCCCGGCTTCGTTCACCTGCTCAGGCGTAGGCTGTGATCAACCCAGCGCCATGCGGATTTCGTGGGCGCGAGGGACGCAATTTTACCGGTGGCGCCCGACGGCGCCGAACCTCGAGGAGATGACCATGTTACGCAAACTCTCGCTTGTTGCAGTTGCTGCGGCTTCGCTGGGCGTGGCCGCGTTGGCGCCGACCTCCGCCTCCGCCTGGGGCGGCTGGCATGGTGGTTGGCATCACGGCTGGGGCTGGGGTGGTCCCCACTTCTACGTCGGCGGCCCGGCCTATTATGGTCCGGCCTATAGTTATGGTTACGGCGGCTGCTATGTGCGGCGCTTGGCCCCGACGCCCTGGGGCCCTCGTTGGCGCCTGGTCAATCGCTGCTATTGATCCGAACCCTCCCGTGAACGCCCCGGCCTCCTTGGCCGGGGGTTTTTCGTCTTGATCCGCTCAAATGGAACCGATCGCTGCTCGCATTATAGGCATGCAATTGTGGAGCGAGGGGAAACAAACTCGCCGCCAATGACTTGTCCAGTACGTGAGGAATTATTGGACAGCAAGCGAATGCGTCATGGGTAGCCGATTGAACAACAACAGCGAACAGATCGATCGCAAGACGAGCCGATCAATCTGCGACGCTATCGGCGAAAGGCTGCAGCAGAGCCTGCGCCCCGACAACTCGCGTCTGTCGTCCAACCTTGAGCACCTGATGGATGAGTTGCGCCGGCGGGACAGCGAGGGCCGTTTCAGGTCGTCTAACTGACCGTAACGAAGTTTCGGCATTTGGTACCCTAAGAGGCGAAAATTTCGCACACAAACCGGTTGCGTTTGGCGGCGGCTCCGGTGACAACGCCGCATGCTTTCAATCACCGAGATATCGGTCCGGATCGCCGGACGGCTTTTGATCGATCATGGCACAGCCCAGATCGTGCCGGGCGCGCGCGTTGGTCTGGTCGGCCGCAACGGCGCCGGCAAATCGACGCTGTTCCACGCCATTCGCGGCGAGCTGCCGACCGAGACCGGCAGCATCGCCATTCCGCCGCGCTGGCGCGTCGGCTCTCTCGCGCAGGAAGCTCCGAACGGGCCTGAAAGCCTGCTCGAAATCGTGCTCAAGGCCGATCTCGAGCGCGATGCCCTGCTGCGCGAAGCCGACACCGCCCATGATCCGCACCGGATCGCGGAAATCCAGACCAGGCTCGTCGACATCGATGCCCATTCGGCCCCGGCCCGAGCGGCGGCGATCCTCTCGGGCCTCGGCTTTTCGACCGCGGACCAGGCGCGGCCATGTCAGGAGTTTTCCGGCGGCTGGCGGATGCGTGTCGCGCTCGCAGCGACCCTGTTCGCGGCTCCCGATCTTCTGCTGCTCGACGAGCCAACCAACTATCTCGATCTCGAAGGCACGCTCTGGCTCGAAGATCATCTGGCGAACTATCCGCGCACGGTCATCGTCATCAGCCATGACCGCGACCTGCTCGACACCTCGGTGGACCAGATCCTGCACCTCGACCGCGGCAAGCTGACGCTCTATCGCGGCACCTATTCGTCGTTCGAGGAGCAACGCGCCACCCGCGAGATGCTCGACGCCAAGCACGCCAAGCGGCAGGAGGCGGAGCGCAAGCGGCTGCAGGCCTTTGTCGATCGCTTCAAGGCCAAGGCCTCGAAAGCGCGCCAGGCCCAGTCGCGCGTGAAAATGCTGGAAAAGATGAAACCGGTCTCGGCACTGGTGACGCAGGCCGTGCGGGAGATCAGCTTCCCGGCGCCCGAAAAAATGCTGTCGCCGCCGATCATCGCGGTCGACAATGTTTCGGTCGGCTACGATCCGAAACATCCGGTGCTCAACCGCGTCACCCTGCGGATCGATAATGATGATCGCATTGCCCTGCTCGGCTCCAACGGCAACGGCAAATCGACATTGGTAAAACTGCTCGCCAATCGGCTGGCGCCGTTTTCGGGCTCGGTCACGCGCGCGGACAAGCTTTCCATCGCCTATTTCGCGCAGCATCAGCTCGACGAATTGAACGAAGACGGCTCGCCCTATGACCACGTCCGCAAACTGATGCCGGATGCCCCCGAGACAAAAGTCCGCGGCCGCACCGGCGCGATCGGCTTCTCCGGCAAGGCCGGCGACACCCTGGTCAAGAGCCTGTCCGGCGGCGAAAAAGCCCGGCTATTGCTGGGGCTGGCGACGTTCTTCGGTCCCAACATGATCATCCTCGACGAGCCGACCAACCATCTGGACATCGACAGCCGCGCCGCGCTTGCGGAAGCCATCAACGAATTTCCGGGCGCGGTCATCATGGTCTCGCACGACCGCTATCTGATCGAAGCCTGCGCCGACCAATTATGGGTGGTCGCCGATCATGCTGTCACGAGCTATGACGGCGACCTCGACGATTACCGCCGGATGGTGTTGTCGGCGCGCGGCATGCGGACCAATTCGCGCGCCGGCAATGAACGCGGTAACGGCCGTGACAAGCCTCAGCGCAACAGAGGCGAAAAGCGGATTCCCTTGAAGCAGAAGATTTCGGACGCCGAAGCCGAGATCGCGCGCATCAACGGCATTATCGCGAAAATAGACACCGCGCTGGCGCTGCCGGATTTGTTCAAGCGCGATCCCAAGCAGGCCGCTCAGCTCACCAAGGCGCGGGCCGGCGCTGCGAGCGCCTTGCTGCGTGCCGAGGAAGAATGGCTGGCGGCGAGTTCGCAATATGACGAAGCGGCCGGCTGAACCCGATTCAACCTCACAAGCGCCGAAACGATCAAGTCACCGCCCCAAACGATCACGTCGCCGCCGGCTTCTTCTTTGCTTTGGGTTTTGCCACCTTCGGCTGCTCCACCGGCTCAGCCCCGCGCTCGATCGAGGTCAGGCGACCTGATGTGAAGGTATAGATTCCGGCGCGCTGGCCTTGCGAATAGGTAATGACCGCCACCCGGTCGCCGCGCCCATTGTTGGAAATATTGACACTGCCCGGCGCGCCGATCCCGCGCACGACGTCGCACTCGATATGACCAAGCGCGACCGTTCCTGTCGTCGAGGGTACCGGCGGCGCACCGGCAGCGCCGTTCGTCAACGCGTTGGCGTCCGCCGGCCCAGTGGGGGGCGCCATTCCCGGGCAATATCCCTGGGCGCTGATCAAATCCTCTGGGCCAACCGGCTTGTTAGGAGATAGCGGCGGCGCTTCAATGTTTCTGATGAACAATCGACCGGGGCGCGAAAACCATTCCGCATCCTTCGACAGCAGATCGGACGAAAACATCTCGGACACGCCGCCTGAGCAGCCCGCGATGACCGGGGCCAGCACAAGCAACGCCAGCAGTCGTTTCCGATGAGGGCTATTGTCTCGCACGATAAATTGAGTTCCTACCCCGTCCGCTAAGCACTTGTCCCACCACCACTTTGCGGCACGACCGTGGCTTTGCGCAAGCGCGCAGGCCGAAACCATTGGATTATCATTAAAACCATTAGATTATCATTAATTGCCTGATATCGCTAATCCCGCCGCTGCCAGCGGCCCCGCTCGTCGGCCTGCCAATAGGTAACCTCGAACCCCCTCGCCTTGCAGTCGGTCCAGGCGCCCCTCGCGGCGGCGAGCGCATCGCCGTCGTCGCCGTTGAAGACCAGAACCATCCGATCATAGCCGTCGCAGTCCGACGGCAGCGCGGCGTTGTCGATCAGAAACCGGACATTGGCCCGGTTCGGATTTCCCTCTTCCACCGTCAGCACGATCGGCTGGTCCTGCGCATCGCCGGCGCGCCAGGTTGCGTGCGGCAAAAACGAATCGTCGCGATAGGTCCAGAGATGCGCGTCGAGCGCCTCCGCGCGCTCCTGCGATGTCGACTGCACCACAACCCGCCAGCCGCGCTCCAGCGATTTTTCCAATAGCGACGGCAACACGTTTTCGAGCGACATGTTTTGCAGATGATAGAACAGGACTTCCGTCATCGGGTTTCAGCTATTTGTTTCAGCTATTTCTTTCAGCTATTTCTTGGCTTCGTAGTACTCCGCGACCAGCCGATCGAGCAGGCGAACGCCAAAGCCCGAACCCCAGCTCTGGTTGATTTCGGTTTTCGGCGCGCCCATTGCGGTTCCCGCGATGTCGAGATGCGCCCATGGCGTTTCGTCGACGAAGCGCTGCAGGAACTGGGCGGCGGTGATCGAACCGCCGTTGCGGCCGCCGGTGTTCTTCACATCGGCGAATTGCGAATCGATCTGCTTGTCGTATTCCGGGCCAAGCGGCATGCGCCACAGCCGCTCCCCGGTCGCCAGCCCGACCTTGGTCAGCCGCTCGGCCAATTCGTCGTTGTTGGAGAATAGCCCGGCATATTCGGTGCCGAGCGCCACCATGATCGCGCCGGTCAGCGTTGCGAGATCGACCATGAATTTCGGCTTGAACTTCTTCGCCACGTACCAGAGCACGTCGGCCAGCACCAGGCGGCCTTCGGCATCGGTGTTGATGATCTCGATGGTCTGGCCGGACATCGAGGTCACGATATCGCCGGGGCGCTGCGCGTTGCCGTCGGGCATGTTCTCGACCAGGCCGATGGCGCCGACCGCGTTAACCTTCGCCTTGCGCGCGGCGAGCGCGTGCATCAGTCCGACCACGCAGGCAGCTCCGCCCATGTCGCCCTTCATGTCCTCCATGCTGGCGGCGCCCTTGATCGAAATGCCGCCGGTATCGAAACAGACGCCCTTGCCGATGAAGGCAACCGGCGCATCGCCGCGCTTGCCGCCGTTCCAGCGCATGATCACGGTGCGGCCCGGCTGCGTCGAGCCCTGGGCGACGCCGAGCAGCGCGCCCATTCCGAGCTTTGTCATGGCCTTGACGTCGAGAATCTCGACGCCAACGCCGAGTTTGCGCAGCTGGCCCGCGCGGCGCGCGAATTCCACGGGGAAAAGGACGTTGGGCGGCTCGTTGACAAGATCGCGCGCGGTGACAACGCCGTCGACCACATGCGCGCCCGGAGCAAAGGCCTTGCGCGCTGCCGCCACGTCGTCGACGGCGATCGAAATGTCGGCGCGCAAGGCCAAGTCCTCGCCATCCTTCTTTTTGGTCTTGTACCGGTCGAACTTGTAGGCGCGCAGCCGCACCCCCGCGGCGACCGCAGCCGCCTGCTCCGGCTTCATGGCTCCATCAGGCAGTTCCGCGATGATCGTCGCAGCATCATTGCCGGCGCGCAGCTTGCCGGCAGCAGTGCCGCCAAATTTGAGAAAATCATTGTCCTTGAGGCTTGCGACCTTGCCGGCCCCGACCACGATCAGCCGCGAGACCTTGAGGCCCTGTGGCGCCAGGATGTCGAGCGTGGAGGCGCTCTTTCCCTTGAACTGATTGGTCTCCGCCGCACGCTTGACCAGATCGGTCGCCGTGCCCAGCGTCTTGCGGGTCGCGGCGCCGAATTTCAGCGTATCGTCGCAGAATACCACGAGAATTCCGCGCGGGGCGGCGGAAAACGGGACGAAGCCGACCTTGACGGCGTCGGGCATAGGAAAATCCTCCAAAAATCAGGGCTGTCGCTGGTCGGGAACCCGCCGGGCGGTTTTTGAAATGTGCTCTTCGGCAGATTCAATCCGTCAAGAGCACGGTCCGAGGCACTATGGCCCCTCAGCGGTGGCGCTGCCAAGCGCCGACCGTGGCTGGCAGGCAACATAACAACACGTTTTATTAACCATATCTTAACTGCGCCTTGGCTCAGCCATTTTGTTGACGGATCAAAGGGATGGTAGTGAGAAAGTGATCCGGCTGGAGCCGTCGCGGCGCGATCAAAGGGGATCCCGAATTCGGGATTGGTCGCAAGCTAGCAGCTCCGGTTCGCGAGGGTGGGGATCGTGCGGTAAACGATGGGGTCGATCGACAGGTATATCTTTCGCACGACGCTTGCGTCGTTTGCGCTGGTCTTGGTCAGCCTGACGGGGGTGATCTGGATTACACAGGCGTTGCGCGGCATCGACCTGATGACGAGCCAGGGTCAGACCATCCTGACCTTTCTCGGCGTCACCAGCCTCGTGATTCCGGCGCTGGTTTTGATCATCTCGCCGATCGCGCTGATGATCGCGATCTCGCATACCCTGAACAAGCTCGCCACCGACTCGGAAATCATCGTCATGAACGCGGCCGGCTTCTCGCCGTTCCGGCTGTTCCGCCCGTTCATCTATGCCACCTGCGTGGTCGCGATCCTGGTTGCCTTTATCGCTGCCTACCTCGCCCCCGACGGGATGCGGCGAATCAAGCAATGGGACGCCGAAATCACCGCTGATGTGCTCACCAACATCCTGCAGCCAGGCCGTTTCGCACAGCTCGACCAGAACCTGACCATCCGCATTCGCGAGCGGCAGCCGGGCGGGCTGCTGGTCGGCATCTTCATCGATGACCGCCGCGATCCGAAGGAGCGCGTCAGTATCGTCGCCGACCATGGCACCGTCGTGAAAAACGAGGGCGGTTCGTTCCTGATTCTCGAGGATGGAAATCTTGAACGCTTCGAAATCGACAAACGCGATCCGGCGCTGGTGGCGTTCGCCCGCTATGGCTTCGACATGTCGAAATTCTCCAATCAGGGCCACGACGTCGCATTGGGCATCCGCGAACGTTACCTCTGGGAATTGCTGTCGCCGCCGGACGACGATCCGGTTTACACGCAGGTGCCCGGACAGTTCCGCGCCGAGCTGCATGACCGCTTCATGTCGCCGATCTATCCGTTCGCATTTGCCGCGCTGACCTTCGCGTTTCTCGGTGCGCCGCGCACCACGCGTCAGAGCCGCAACTTTTCGATCGGCAGCTCCATCCTCGCCGTGTTCGGCTTGCGCATGGCAGGATTCGCCTGCTCGGTCATGGCGGTGAAATCGCCGCTCGCTCCGATTGTTCAATATTCGATGCTGGCGGCGGCGATCGGCGTAAGCCTCTGGATCATCATCGGCGGCGTCGTCGTGGAGCCGCCGGCCGCGCTGATGGAATCCATCAACAAGACCAACGCGCGTCTGTTACGGCTTTTTGGGCGGCCTGCCACAGCATGAGCATGATGACCAACACGCTCGGGCGCTATTTTGCCGGCCGCTTCGTGGTCTCGGCGCTCGGCGTGTTCGCCTCGATCTTCGTGCTGTTGGTGCTGGTCGATTACATCGAGATGGTCCGGAAGACCTCGGGACTGGTTTCGGTATCCGCGCTTGCGGTCGCCGAAACGTCGCTGTTCCGCGTGCCGCAACTGCTCGAGAAGATGATGCCGTTTTGCATCCTGATCGGGGCGATGACCTGCTATCTGGCGCTGTCGCGGCGGCTGGAACTCGTGGTCGCGCGCGCCGCCGGTGTTTCGGCGTGGCAATTCATCGCGCCGGCGCTGGCAAGCGCGATCCTGCTCGGGATTCTGGCGACGACCGCCTACAACCCAATGTCGGCGAACTTGCGCGAGGTCTCCAAGCGGATGGAGGCCGAGCTGTTCGGCTCGGCTCCCGGCGGCGGCATCCAGGACGCATCCGGTTTCTGGATCAACCAGGTCAACAGCGATGGTCAGGCCATCATCAACGCCGCCCGAAGCGAGCAGCAGGGCGTGCGGCTGACCGGACTGACGGTGTTCCGATTCGATACCAACTACCAGTTCAAGGAGCGAATCGAAGCGCGCGAGGCGACACTGGAAGACGGACGTTGGCTGTTCAAATCCGTGCGCCGCTATTCGCTCGACGGACCTCCGATTGACGAGGACAATTTCACGCTGGCGACCAGCCTGACGCCGGCCCAGGTTCGCAACAGTTTCTCCACGCCGGAGACTGTGTCTTTTTGGCAACTGCCGGGCTATATCCGATCCTCCGAGAGCTCCGGATTTGCGACCGCCGGCTATCGGCTGCAGTACCACAAGCTCATCGCACAGCCGTTTTTATTGGCTGCAATGGTCATGCTGGCGGCGTCCGTCTCGTTGCGGTTCTTCCGTTTCGGCGGCGTGCAAAAGATGGTTTTAAGTGGCGTGGGAGCAGGCTTTCTGCTCTACGTGCTCTCGAAAGTAACTGAGGATTTGAGCAAGGCTGAGTTGATGCATCCGATCGCTTCGGCGTGGCTGCCCGTGTTGGTGGGCGGCCTCACCGGCTTTTTGGCCTTGCTGTATCAGGAGGACGGGTAGTGGCAGTTGTCGCCGCCCGCCAAGGAAGGTCGTCTGCGTTCAGACAGCGCACCGTGGTGCGCCGTCACAGCGGCCGCTTGACCGCCGCGATCGGGCCCGTCCTGGCCCTGTTTCTCGGACTGGTCTTCGCCGGCGCGCTCGCTATGGCGTTCACGACCCCGGTGTCGGCGCAAGGGTTCACCTATAATCCCAGACCGCCCCGCCCGTTGCCGCCTCGTACCGCCAACGACGGACAGATGCTCGTTCAGGCCGTCGAGGTCGATTACGACTACAATAATTCGCGGGTGTCGGCGATTGGCAACGTGCAGCTCTTCTATAATGGGACAAGCGTCGAGGCCGACAAGGTCATCTACGATCAGAAGACCAAGCGGCTGCATGCCGAAGGCAACATCCGCATGACCGATGCGGAAGGCAAGATCACCTACGCCAACATCATGGATTTGAGCGACGACTACCGCGACGGCTTCGTCGATTCGCTGCGTGTCGATACCGCGGATGCGACGCGAATGGCGGCGACGCGCGCCGATCGCAGCAGCGGCAACTACACTGTGTTTGAAAATGGCGTCTATACCGCCTGCGCCCCCTGTAAGGACGATCCGAAGAAGCCGCCGCTATGGCAGGTCAAGGGCGCGCGCATCATTCACGACCAGACCGAAAAAATGCTGTATTTCGAGAACGCGCAGCTCGAATTCTTCGGCGTTCCGATGGCGTATATGCCGTATTTCTCAACGCCCGATCCGACCGTCAAGCGCAAGACCGGGTGGTTGATGCCGGCCTTCTCGGAGGCTTCGACCTTCGGCTACGGCCTCGAAACCCCGTTCTACTGGGCGATCGCTCCCGACTATGACGCGACCTTCAACCCGCGCTTCACGACCCGGCAGGGCGTCTTGCTGCAGGCCGAATTCCGTCAGCGCCTGATCAACGGATCGTATCAAATCCGCGCCTATGGCATCGATCAGTTGGATCCGGGCGCCTTCCCCGGTCAGCCCGGAGACCGCCAGTTCCGTGGCGGCATCGACACCAAGGGCCAGTTCTCGCTCAACGACAAATGGGTGTGGGGCTTCGACGGCGTCCTGCTCACGGACTACTACTTCTTCTCCGATTACAGACTGGCCCAATACAAGGATTCCATGGGCTCGTTCCTGAGCCTGCCGACCGAAGCCATTTCCCAGCTCTATCTGACCGGCGTCGGCAATCGCAGCTATTTCGACGCGCGCACCATCTACTATCTCAGCTTTTCGGGTTTCCAGCAGCAGGTGCCCGTCATTCACCCGGTGGTCGATTATTCGAACGTGCTCAACTACCCGATCTTCGGTGGCGAAGTCAGCTACAAGACCAACTTCACCAGCCTGACGCGCAATGACGCCGCCTTCGACCCGATCACGACCACCGCCAACACCCTCGGCCTGTGCACGGTGGCGTCCGCCGATCCGCTGGCGCGGACGCCGTCGCAGTGCCTCTTGCGTGGCGTGCCCGGCACCTACACGCGGATGACGGCCGAGGCGCAGTGGCGCAAATCGTTCACCGATTCCGCAGGCGAAATCTGGACGCCGTTTGCAAGCCTGCGCGCCGACGCGATCGATGCCTCGGTCTCGAACCAGCCGGGCGTTTCGAACTTCTTGCCCGTCGGCGACACCACGGCGCTGCGGGTGATGCCGACCGTCGGCCTCGAATACCGCTATCCCTTCATCAACGTTCAGCCCTGGGGCACCACGACCATCGAGCCGATCGCGCAGGTCATCATTCGTCCCAACGAAACCTATGCCGGCAAGCTTCCGAACGAGGACGCCCAGAGCATGGTGTTCGACACCAGCAATCTGTTCAGCGTCGACAAATTCTCCGGCTACGACCGCGTCGAAGGCGGCGGCCGGGCCAATGTCGGTGTGCAGGCGACGACGCAGTTCGACCGCGGCGGCGCCGTCAAGGTGCTGTTCGGGCAGTCCTACCAGCTGTTCGGCATGAATTCCTTCGCGGTGGCCGATGTGACCAATACCGGCGTCGATTCCGGGTTGGCAACGCCAAAGTCGGACTATGTCGCCAGCGCCGAATATTCGCCCAACAGAACCTATACATTCAGCGTGCGTTCGAGGTTCGATCAGGCGACGTTTAACGTGCAGCGTTTTGAGGCGGAAGGCCGTGCGAACTTCGACCGCTGGTCGGTCAGCTTGATGTACGGCGATTATGCCGCGCAACCGCAACTCGGATACCTGACCCGTCGCGAAGGCCTTTTGGGCAGCGGCTCGATCAAGCTGGCGACGAACTGGGTGGTGACGGGAGGCGCCCGATGGGACCTCGAAGCCAACAAGATCAACCAATATATTATCGGCGCCGGCTATGTGGACGACTGCTTCGTGCTGGCGGCCAACTACATCACGGCCTACAGCTACTCCGCAGGCACAACGCCGCCGGTGCTCAGTCACGCGTTCATGCTGCAGATCGGCTTGCGGACTCTTGCCACCACGGCGGCATCGGCGAGCGGAGCCGCGGGTGGTATTCAATAGGACCGGCGCTGGCTCGCTGCGGGAGGACGAATTTCCGGCGCGACCCAATTCTTATCGGTTGATATGGCGAATATGATCATGACGAGCACGTTCTCTCATCGCCTTTCGCGTCTCATTCAGGGTTGCGCCATAGCGCTGATCCTGATGGGTTGCGGCTCGCCGCTGCATGCCCAGACCGTCGCCGTCATGGTCAACGGCGAACCCATCACCAACTACGACATCGAACAGCGCAGCAAGCTGACCACGCTGTCGACGCACAAGACCCCAGACCGGCAGCAGGTGCTCAACGAGCTGATCGATGAAAAATTGAAGATCAAGGAAGCCAAGAAATTTGGCGTTGACCCAGGGGTCAGCGATGTCGACCAGTCCTACGCCCAGATGAGCTCGCGGATGCGGATCACGCCGGATCAGCTGACAAAATCCCTCGAAAGCCAGGGTATTCGGCCCGATACGCTGAAGTCGCGTCTCAAGACCGAGATGGTCTGGGGCAGCCTGGTCCGCGGACGCTTCAAAGAGAGCCTCCAGGTCGGCGAGAAGGACGTCGCCGCGGCCGTCAAGGGCTCTGGCGGCGATGAGAAGCAGGAGGGCGATGCATTCGAATACAAGATGCAGCCGATCGTTTTGGTCGTGCCGCGCGGATCCGGACCGGCCGCCATCGAAGCAAGGCAAAAAGAGGCCGAGGCCTTGCGCAGCCGCGTGCAGACCTGCGAGGAGGCAAACAGTTTCTTCAAGTCGATGCAAAATGCCGCGATACGCGAGGCCGTGATCAAGACCTCGGCCGACATACCGCCGGTTCTTCGTGAATTGCTCGACAAGACCCCGGTCGGCCATTTGACCCCACCCGAAGTGACGAAACAAGGCGTGGAGATGGTTGCGCTGTGCGATCGCAAACCGACCACCCTCGACTCGCCGAAAAAGCGGGAAATCCGGGAAAAGATGTATGCCGAGAAATACGAGGCGAAGTCGAAAGCCTATCTGGAGGAAATCCGCAAAGCCGCAATGATCGAATATCGTTGACGCATGGCAAAGCCACTGGCGCTGACCTCAGGCGAACCCGCAGGCATCGGGCCCGATATCACCATCAAGGCATGGCTGCGCCGCAATGAGCTGAAACTCCCGGCATTCTATTTGCTCGGCGATCGCGACTTCCTCGCGCAACGGGCGAAGGCGCTCGGACTAAATGTCGCCTTCGCCGATGTTTGCGCCGAAGAGGCGATCGCTGCATTTGGCGACGCATTGCCGGTCGTGGCTACCGGCCACATCGCAACGGCGCGGCCCGGCCAGCCCGACCACACCAGTGCAGACGCCGCCTTGGCCTCGATCCGCCAGGCCGTCGCCGACGTCGTCAAAGGGCGGGCCGGCGCGGTCGTCACCAATCCGATTGCCAAGAGCGCGCTTTACCGCGCCGGCTTCCGGCATCCCGGTCATACCGAATTCTTGGCCGAGCTCGCGGCGGCCGGCGGCCCTGCGCCTCAACCGGTCATGATGCTGTGGTCCCCTGCCCTCATCGTGGTGCCCGTGACGATCCATCTGTCGCTGCGCGATGCGATCGCGCAGCTGTCGAGCGAGCTGATCGTCACCACGGCCCGCATCGTGGTCGCGGATCTGAAAACCCGCTTCGGCATCGCCAGTCCGCGCCTTGCGGTCTCCGGCCTCAATCCCCATGCCGGCGAAGACGGCTCGCTCGGCACCGAGGACCGCAGCATCGTGGCGCCCGCCGTCGAAATCCTGCGCGGCGAAGGCATCGAGATCCGGGGGCCGCTGCCGGCCGACACCATGTTCCACGACGCCGCACGCAAAACCTATGACTGCGCGATCTGCATGTATCACGATCAGGCGCTGATCCCGGTGAAGACGCTGGCCTTCGACGAGGCCGTCAACGTCACGCTGGGACTGCCGTTTATTCGCACCTCGCCGGATCACGGCACGGCGTTCGACATTGCCGGGACCGGCAAGGCCGATCCGTCGAGCCTGATCGCGGCGCTGCGACTGGCGGCGCGCATCGCGGCGACCCGGTGAGCGCGATCGACGACCTTCCGCCGCTGCGCGAGGTCATTCGTCAGCACGCTTTGTCGGCACGCAAATCGCTCGGCCAGAATTTCTTGCTCGACCTCAACCTCACCGCGCGGATCGCGCGCGCAGCGGGTCCGCTGGAAGATGCAACCATTATCGAGATCGGCCCCGGTCCCGGCGGGCTCACGCGCGCCTTGCTGGCGATGGGCGCACGACATGTCATTGCCGTCGAACGCGACCAGCGCGCGCTTCCGGCGCTGGAAGAAATTGCAAGGCGTTACCCGGGGCGGCTGGAAATCGTCTGCGCCGATGCGCAAGCTTTCGATCCGCGGCCGCTGCTCGGGAGTACAAAAGCGAAAATTGTCGCCAACCTGCCCTACAACATCGCGACCGCGCTGTTGATCGACTGGCTGTCGATCGAGCCGTGGCCGCCCTGGTACGACATGATGGTCCTGATGTTCCAGCGCGAAGTCGCCGAGCGCATTGTCGCGCGCGAGAACGAGGAAGCCTATGGACGGCTCGGCGTGCTCGCCAACTGGCGCGCCGAGACCAAGATCCTGTTCGACATTTCTCCCGCGGCCTTCGTGCCACAGCCCAAGGTGACCTCGTCCTTGGTGCGACTGGTGCCGCGCAACGCGCCGGAAGTGTGCGAACGCAGAGCGCTGGAGCAGGTCGCAGCCGCAGCCTTCGGCCAACGGCGGAAGATGCTGCGGCAAAGCCTCAAATCGCTGTCGGTCGATCCGGCCCGGCTGGCCGCCGCAGCGGATGTCGATCCGACCCGGCGCGCCGAGACCATTCCGGTCTCTGGCTTTGTTGCCATGGCGCGTGAATTGACCGATATACGAAACACAAGATCAAACCTGCCCTGAAGGAGAAAACACCATGGCGCTGATGCGACGCCAATCCCTGGTCAAGTTCGATGCGCCCTTGTGTGAAACCATCGTCGACACGCCAAAACCTGTAGGCAAGGAAGTCCTTGTCCGCATCGAGCGCTGCGGGCTGTGCCATTCCGACCTGCATATCCAGGACGGTTACGCCGACCTCGGCGGCGGCAAGAAGCTCGATACTACGCGGGGCATGACGCTGCCATTCACGCTGGGACACGAGATCGCAGGGATCGTCGAGGAAGTCGGCAACGAAGTATCGAAAAGCCTGGTCGGCACCAGGAAAGCCGTGTTCCCCTGGATCGGCTGCGGCCAGTGCCGCGACTGTCTTAACGGCGACGAAAATCTTTGCGCCAAGCAGCGCTTTCTCGGCGTTGCGATCGACGGCGGATTTGCGAGCCACGTGCTGGTACCCGACGCAAAATATCTGCTGGACTACGATCCTCTGCCGGTCAACCAGGCGGCAACCTTGATGTGCTCGGGCGTCACCGCCTATGGCGCGCTGAAGCGGCTGGTCGACCGGCCGCGGCAACGTAATCTGTTGCTGATCGGCCTCGGTGGCGTCGGCATGATGGGGCTTTCGTTCGCGCAGGCGATGTTCAAGCAGAAAATCTCGGTGGCTGATTTGAGTCCCGCCGCGCGCGAGGCGGCGCTGGCAAGCGGCGCTGCCGTCGCCTACGATCCCGCCGAGCCCGATGTCGCCAAGCGCATGGTCAAGGAGACCGAAGGCGGATTTGACGAGATCGTCGATTTTGCCGGCAACGAAAAATCCATGGCGTTTGCGGTCTCCGCGGTTGCGCGCGGCGGCAAGATCGTGGTCTCAGGACTGATGGGCGGCAATTTCAGCCTGCCGATGGTGCAATGGATCTACAAGCGCATGACCATCGAGGGTTTTATGGTCGGGACGCTGGCTGAGGCGCATGAACTGATGGCGCTCGCCCGCTCGGGCAAGATCAAGCCGACCCCGATGCGAGAGGAGCCGATGGGAGACGTCCAGAAATGGATCGACGAATTGCGGGCCGGAAAGGTGGTGGGCCGCATCGTGCTGAAGAACTGAGGCAGAGCATCTTGCAAGCCCCGCCAACAGGGGCAGAGTGCCATGTAAGCCTCGCTTGAACAGGGAGGATACCAATGGCTGGGAGGATTGGTTCAACAGCGGGCACTTTGGCCGTGCTTGCGCTGGTCGCGACCGCCTCGGTCGCGACAGCCTTTTTCGCAACTCCGGCGCTGGCGCAAAAGCAATATGGTCCCGGCGTCACCGACACCGAAATCAAGATCGGCACCACGACGCCCTATAGCGGCCCGGCGTCGGCCTATTCGGCGGGTGCGATCTCCGCGACCGCGTATTTCACGATGATCAACGAGCGCGGCGGCGTGAACGGCCGCAAGATCAATTTTATCAGCCTTGACGACGCTTACAGCCCACCCAAGACGGTCGAGCAGATCAGGCGCCTGATCGAAAGCGACGAGGTGCTGTTCCTGGTCAACCCCGTGGGCACCGCGCCCAACATGGCGGTGGTGAAATACATCAACCAGCAAAGGGTGCCGCATCTCTTCATCGGTTCGGGCGCAACCGTCTTCAATGATCCCGAGCATTATCCATGGACCATGAGCTGGACACCGCATTATGCCTCGGAGGGCGAGATCTATGCCAGGTACATTCTCTCGGCAAAACCCGACGCCAGAATCGGCATCCTGTCGCAGAATGACGACCTCGGCCGGGATTATCTCTTAGGCTTCAAGCGCGGGCTCGGCGACAAGGCGCAGACGATGATCGTGTCGTCGCAGACCTACAACACCTCCGATCCGACCATCGATTCCCAGGTGGTTTCGCTGAGGGCGTCCGGCGCCAACGTGTTCTTCATCGTCACCGTCCCGAAATTCGCGGCCCAAGCCATTCGCAAGGCTTATGATATTGACTGGCACCCGCAGGAAATCGTGGTCAGCGTCGGCTCCTCGATTGCGGGCGCGATCAAGCCGGCCGGCTTCGAAGCCGCCAAGGGCATCATCTCCGCGGCTTATCAGAAGGACCCGGCTGATCCGCAATGGCGCGACGATCCGGCGATGCAAGCCTGGAACGTGTGGATGGACAAGTACAACCCGCGCGTCGACAAGAGCGACTATTACGCGCCGTACGGCTACAATATCGGTTTCGCGGTGGTTCAACTGCTAAAGCAGTGCGGCGACAATCTGACGCGCGAAAACGTCATGGCGCAGGCTTCGCATCTCGATATGGAGTTGCCGCTGCTGTTGCCCGGCATCCGCTTGAAAACCAGCCCGACGGATCTGCGCCCGATCAAGCAGATGCGGCTGGTACGTTTCGACGGCACCCGCTACGTGCTGTTCAGCGACGTGCTCGCGAGCGAGTAACCCCCGCTTAGGGCTAAAGTGCTTCGGCGCTGTTCGAAGCTTCCTGGGGCTGGTAATGTGCGCCCGCTCTCTTGGCGGGGGACATATCCTGGTGCACCGACCGTTCTTCAACCGGTCAGGACATCGCTGCACGCTGGCAGCGCTGACGGCTCTTGCTGCGCTGCTTTGCGCCCTTCCCGCCGCCGCCGAGAAACGCGTCGCGCTCATCGTCGGCAATTCCGCCTATCAAAACGTCACCCGGCTCGACAATCCCCGCAACGATGCAATGCTGATGGCCGACACGCTGGGCGGCCTCGGCTTTACCCTGATCGGCGGCCGCGCCCAGCTCGATCTCGACAAGTCGGCACTGGACAAGGCCATCCAGGACTTCGGGCGGCAAATTCAGGGCGCCGACGTCGCGCTGTTTTACTATGCCGGCCACGGCGTCCAGGTCTCTGGCTCGAACTATCTGGTGCCGGTCAATGCCAATCCGACGCGCGAGGCCGACGTCGATTTCCAGATGGTGGACATCAACCTCGTGCTGCGCCAGATGCAGGGCTCCGGCACGCGGCTCAACCTCGTGATCCTCGATGCCTGCCGCAACAATCCGTTTGGCGCCCGCGGCTTGCGCTCGTCCGATGGCGGTCTTGCCCAGATGCGGGCGCCGGAAGGCACGCTGATCTCCTATGCGACGCAGCCCGGCAGCGTCGCCCAGGACGGCAGCGACGGCCACAGCCCCTATACCAAGGCCTTGGCAATGACCATCCGGCAGGCAGGGCTCGACATCTTCCAAACCTTCAACCAGGTCGGCCTCGCCGTGAAACGAGAGACCGCCGGCGCGCAACAGCCCTGGGTGTCGTCGTCGCCGATCGACGGCTCGTTTTATTTCACGGCCCCGACAGCGCCGACGGGACCACGGGTTGCGACCGCGCCGTCGCAGCCACCGGGGCCCGCCGATCCGCTGCGCCCCGACCCCGACTTTGTGCCGATCAAGGATGCCGCGCTGCTGCGGGAATTGAGCGAGCGCCTCTACGCGCACAATTTCGATCCGGAGATGCCGGACGGCAAGGACGGCATGAAGCTCGCGATCAGCAAGTTTCAGGAAAAAACCAGCATGGCACCGACCGGCGAAGCAACCGAGGGGGTGCTGATGCGGCTGCGAAGCATGGACGATCTGAAGCCGTGGGGATCGATCGTCTACGGCCCGGACAACGACAAATGGGGGATTTCCTGGAATCACGCATCGCGCAAGGCGGCCGTCGAGGATGCGCGCGCCAAATGCGGAGCCAGCAAATGCGCCATCGAACTGAGCTTCTACGGAAGGAGTTGCGGGGCTTTCGCATTTTCAGGAAAATCCTGGTCGCTGGTTCAGCGTGACAGCGTGCAAAAGGCCAAGGATGCCGCGCTTGACGAATGCGGCAGAACTGGCAACTCTTGCCGCATTATCGGAGCCGTCTGTGCCGACGGCTCCGGCCGCTGAATTTAAAACTCCAGTCATTGGAAACCGGTTATCCATGCAAAACGCCATTCGACATCGCAGTAAGATCACTTTTCTCGCTGCCTCGCTCGCCGTCATGGTCGGCCAGGGCACGGCGCTGGCGCAATCGGGCAGCGCCGGCGGCAGCATCGGCAATGACGAAAAATCGCTGTCCGGTTCGCGATCGGTTGAACCCGAGCGGCCGGCCCGGCGAAGCAAGCCCGAGGCGGACGAGCCGCGACGATCCACCTCACGACGAAGCGGCGGCGGTGGCGGGGGTGGCGGGGGCGGCAATTTCGACGGTGCGTGGGTCGTCGTTTCCGTCGGCACGACCTGTTCCGGCAGCAGCACGACAGCGGTCGTCGTGAGCAGCAGCAAGATCATCGGCGAAGGCCTCAGCGGAAGCATCAGCCCGGGCGGGGCCACCAGCTCCGTCGGCAATTACAACGGCGTCACCGTCATCAGTTCCGGCCATGTCTCCGGCCGCAGCGGCTCCGGAAGTTTCAAGCGGTCCGACGGATGTGTCGGGCGCTGGACCGCGTCAAAGCAGTAACGCCAACCATTATTGTTTTACCGGCTAGATTCTTGATTTGACGCGTTTTCTTGACGCGAACCGGTTTCCACTTCGCTTGAAAACGCTTTAGCGGGCCTCGCGGCCGCAAAGCCAGCCCGAATTAAGCCTCATGCTGTCCGGAATTGCGGCGCATTGCGACCCAGATTTTCGCGGAAATTTGCGGTGCGCGGTGCCTCGTAGCATCACCGGAGACGCCCATGTTCAAGCGTAACACGAAATTCTTGTCAGCTGTGTTCGCGAGCTTCCTCGCTGCCGCCGCTCTCGCAACAATGTCATGCAGCACGGCGCGTGCGGCCGAGGAGTGCCTTGCCGGTCCGAAGGCGCACACGCCGCAGGGCGGCCACTGGTACTATTACATCGATCATCCCACCAAGCGTCACTGCTGGTATCTCGGGGAGGAGCGCGGCAAGCTTTCGCGAACGGCCTCGCCGAATTCGTCGCAAGCCGCGACGCCGGAGTCGCAGCCGGATCTGCAAACGGCAGAAGCAGCGATGCAGCCTTCGGTCGCCAACGCTCGCGCCGAGCTGCCCGCGCAGTCAACGCTCGAGCAACCGAACCAAAGCAATGCGCCCGCGCCGGCGATGCCCGCGAATACCGCGATCTGGGAGAACGGCGCGCCAGCCGCGCAGACGCAGCGATCGATCGTCGCTTCGCGTTGGCCCGATGGGTCAGAGCCAATTTCGCAGGTCATCCCAGCTCCAGACAAATCCGATCCCGCTAGCGACGAAAATTCGACCGCGCCCACCCAGCCGCCTTCCCCCACCGTCGCCCAAGTCGCGACGGCTAACCTGTCATCGGAGGCTTTAGCTTATTCGATGCCGATGCAATTGGCCGCGTTGATGGGAGCGCTGGCGATCGCGGGCATTATCGGAAGCGTCGTTTTCAAGTTCAGCCCGCGACGGGCAGCACAGGTCCAGGTTGACGCGCGCCGTCCGGATTTTTCTCGCGCCGTCTATGACGCCGACGACCGGGACGAGAGGATTACGGAGTTTTTTGCGCAACTGTCGCGGCGCCCCCCACGCTGAGGGTCTATTTTTCCAATTGCCGCTGCAGCTCGCGCACGAATCCCGAAAGCCCGACTTGCCGCTCACGCTTGAGCTGCTCGGCGCGCAGGATCGATTTGACCGCCTCGAAGGCGATCCCGATATTGTCGTTGACGATGATATAGTCGTAGGCATCGAAATGGCTCATTTCGTCGCCGGCCTTCCGCATGCGGCCGCGAATCACTTCATCGGAATCCTGTGCACGGGTGTGCAGACGCTGTTCGAGCGCGGTCACCGACGGTGGCAGGATGAACACGCTGACGACGTCGTTGGGCGATCGGCTGCGCAGTTGCTGGGTGCCCTGCCAGTCGATATCGAACAGCACGTCCTTGCCTGCCGCGAGCGCGGCCTCGACCGGCGCGCGCGGCGTGCCATAGCGATTATCGAACACGTTGGCCCATTCCAGTAGCTCGCCACCCGCGACCATCGCGTCAAACCGGGCCTGGTCGACGAAGTAATAGTCCCTGCCCTCGGTCTCGCCAGGCCGTTTTGGCCGCGTCGTCGCCGACACCGACATTTGCAGCGCCGGCGTCTCCGCCACCAGCATGCGCGACAGCGTGGTCTTTCCCGCGCCCGACGGCGACGACAGCACGAACATCAGTCCACGCCGCTCGATCCCGTCGAAGCCGTGGCTTCCAGCCGCCATGCCTTACTCCAGATTCTGAACCTGCTCGCGGAATTGCTCGACCACGTTCTTCATCTCCAAGCCGGTATTGGTCAATTCGAGATCGTTCGACTTGGAGCAGCAGGTATTGACCTCGCGGTTGAACTCCTGCGCCAGGAAATCGAGCCGACGCCCGATCGGTCCGCCCTTGCCGATCATCTCGCGGGCCTGCGAGATGTGCGACGCGATGCGGTCGAGTTCTTCGCGTATATCGGCCTTTGCCGCGATCAGCAGCGCTTCCTGATTGAGGCGGTCGGGATCGAAGCGATCGGAGGTCTCCAGCAAGGCGGCGACCTGCTCGGCAAGCCGCGCCTTGATCGCCTCGGGCTTGCGGCCCGGGGCGGCCTCCGCCTTCTTCGCCAGGCGCTCGATCTCGTCCATTCGCTGGATCAGAATTTGCCCAAGCGTCATACCCTCGCGCCGTCGCATCGCGACGAGGTTCTGCAGCGCCTCTTCGAAGGCTGCGGCGGCGGCGGCCTTCGCCGCCTTGTCTTCCTCCTCACTGCTCTCCGGCTCGACCACCTCGATGACGCCTTTGATCGACAGCAGTCCGTCGATGCTCGGCGCCACCGCGTCGATCTTGCCGGCGAGCTGGCCGGCGACCTTCACGATCGAGTTCAGCACCTCTTCGTTGATGCGGACCGTCGCTGCGGCGTTAGCGCGCTTCACGTTCAAATTGGCGTAGACCGTGCCCCGCGACAGCATCTCGCCGGCACGCTTCTTGGCCAGCGCCTCGAGCTCGTCCCATCCCGGCGGCAGCCGCATGCGCAGATCAAACCCTTTGGCGTTGACCGACTTCAATTCCCACTCGAACGCGTACGGTCCGCTGGCGCCATGGCTTCGGGCAAAACCGGTCATGCTCGACAGCGCCATCGCGTGAATTTCTCCGACAGTTAAAACTTTGAGGTTCGCAAAGCTTTGAGATTCGCAAGGAAACGACCTGAGCGACTTTAGCGCCTATTCCCTAAAAGTGGATAACGGTTTTGCGAACAGATGCGCGCAAAATCACTGGTTAACAGCCGCTTGCCGGCGCTATTGCTGGACCACTGGAGGTGCCACCGTCGATTGCGCCGCACCTTGCCGGGGGGCCGCGGGGCTGCGCGCGGGCCGCTTCGGCGCCGCCGGTTTCGCGGTCGTCGCCGCTGTCGGGTTGGCGTCAGCCGGCGCCGCCGCCGCGGCCGGCGGCGGATCGTCGGCAGGTTCGACAGTGTCGTTCTGAATTTGTTTTTCGATCGTGCGCAGCTTGGCGACGTTCTTCTGATGCTGGTCGTAAGTGTCGCTAAAGGCGTGGCCACCGGTGCCATCGGCGACAAAGAACAGATCACGGGTGCGCGCCGGGCTGGCGGCCGCTTCCAGCGAGGCCCGTCCGGGATTGGCGATCGGCCCGGGCGGCAGCCCGTCGACCACATAAGTGTTGTAGGGTGACGGCTGCTGGATCTCGGACCGCTTGATCGGCCGCCCCAGCGTTCCCTTGCCGCCGACCAACCCGTAGATGATGGTGGGATCCGACTGCAGCTTGATCTTTTGCCGCAGCCGATTGACGAACACCGCGGCGACCCGGCTGCGCTCGTCCGCCTTGCCGGTTTCCTTCTCGACGATTGAGGCCAAAGTCACCAATTGCTCCGGCGTCTTGATCGGAAGGTCCGGACTGCGGCGTTCCCAGATTTCCGCCAGCACGCGCTTCTGCGCCTGCTGCATCCGCGCAATCACCTGGTCGCGCGTGGTGCCGCGCGGGAACTTGTAGGTTTCCGGCAGCATCGTGCCCTCGCGCGGGATTTCCTTCACCGAACCTGAAAAAATGTCGTTGTCGGACAACCGGGCCACGATCTGCTCCGAGGTCAGGCCTTCGGGAATCGTGACCGCGTGCTGGACCACCTTGCCTTCGACGATGGTGCCGATCACGTCGCGCAGACTGGCGTTCTTTTGAAACGCATATTCGCCGGGCTTGAGTTCGGAGCGCGCCTTCAGCGCGAACACGGCTCCGATGAACGCCCAGCGATTATTGTCGATCACGCCTTCACGCTGCAGGGTATCGGCAATATCGGTCATGCCCGCCCGCGCCGGAATGTTGACGACCTTGTCCTCCTGCAACGGCCCCGGCGCCTCGATCTTCTGCCTGCCGTAGTAATATGCCGCACCGGCGCCGATCATCGACACCAGCAAAAGGGTAATGATGGCATTGCCGACCACGACGAAGGGATTGCGGGCGCGCTCCGACCGTTTTGGTGGCGGCGGGACCTGTTCGGGCTCCAGCGCGGCGCGCGGGCTGCGTGGTGAAATGGGCGGCCTCTCACTCATCGATGCAACCTAAATTCCTGTCGGTTCAATCGTGGCCACGCGACATTCTCTCCGTAACCGGTAGTTTACGCCCAAATCCAGGATTTATCACCGAATACGGCGAAACGGTGGAGTCTTCTTGTTTGGGCCGCGTTAGTTGGCCACGCGCTGCATGATCACGGATGCGTTTGTGCCTCCGAAACCGAAGGAATTTGATAGCACGACGTTGATCTCACGTTTGCGTGCCGTTTGCGGCACAAGATCGATCGCCGTTTCGACCGATGGATGCTCGAGATTGATGGTCGGCGGGGCGACGTTGTCGCGAATCGCCAGGATCGAGAAAATCGCCTCGACCGCGCCGGCGGCGCCAAGCAGATGTCCGGTTGAGGATTTGGTCGACGACATCGACACCCTGGAAGCGGCGTTGCCCAACAGCCGCTCTACCGCACCGAGCTCGATCTCGTCGCCGACCTGCGTCGATGTTCCGTGCGCATTGATGTAGTCGATATCGGACGTAGTGAGCCCTGCGCGCTTCAGCGCGGCGCTCATGCTGCGGAATGCGCCGTCGCCGTCCGGCGACGGCGAGGTGATATGATAGGCATCGCCGGACAGGCCGTAGCCGATCACCTCCGCATAGATCTTGGCGCCGCGGGCTTTGGCGTGCTGGTACTCCTCGAGCACCACGACGCCTGCGCCTTCCCCCATGACGAAGCCGTCACGGTCCCGATCGTACGGACGCGAGGCTTTTTCCGGGGTCTCGTTGAAGCCGGTCGACAACGCGCGCGACGCGCAAAATCCCGCCATCGCCAATCGGCAAATCGGGGATTCCGTTCCGCCCGCCACCATCACGTCGGCATCGCCGAGCGCAATCAGCCGGCTCGCATCGCCGATCGCGTGTGCGCCGGTCGAACACGCGGTCACCACGGCGTGGTTGGGACCCTTGAGGCCGTGCTCGATCGACACATAACCCGAAGCAAGATTGATCAGACGCCCGGGAATGAAGAATGGGGAGACCTTGCGCGGACCGCGTTCTTTCAAGAGCAGCGCGGTGTCGGCAATGCCGGACAGCCCGCCGATTCCCGAGCCGATCATGGTGCCGGTCGCGCAACAGTCCTCTTCGCTGGAGGGGTGCCAATTCGCGTCATCGAGCGCCTGCTTCGCCGCACACATCGCGAAAATGATGAAATCGTCGACCTTGCGCTGATCCTTCGGCTCCATCCACTGGTCGGGATTGAAGCTGCCGCCAGAGCCGTCGCCGCGCGGAACGAGGCAGGCGATCCGGCTGGTCAGATCGGAGACGTCGAACGTATCGATCTTCCTGGCGCCGCTCTCGCCATTGAGGATGCGCTTCCAGGTCGGTTCGACGCCACAGCCAAGTGGCGAAACCATGCCGAGGCCTGTGACGACGACCCGCCTCATATCCACCACTCCAGCCCGCTGGCCGCGGCCCACAATAAGAAACCGGTGGACCGCACGACCACGGCCCCTCCGGCTTCGTCATTACCGCGCGGGGGCGTCAGCTTTTAGCGTTCTTCTCGAGAAATTTTGTGGCGTCGCCGACGGTTAAAATCGTCTCCGCAGCATCGTCTGGAATTTCGCAACCAAATTCTTCTTCAAACGCCATCACGAGCTCGACCGTATCGAGACTGTCGGCGCCGAGGTCATCAATGAAGCTTGCGTTGTCGACCACTTTTTCGGGTTCAACACCAAGGTGTTCGACCACGATCTTCTTAACCCGCTCGCCAATCTCACTCATCGTTCAACCTCGTGCTTGT
>Ga0209526_10000493_pt1 | contig 25769 bp, 23 predicted proteins | sample JacPinW_OM2H0_M1_FD_188566 | JGI IMG/M metagenome (GOLD analysis project Ga0209526, IMG submission 188566) | Forest soil microbial communities from Algoma, Ontario, Canada - Jack Pine, Ontario site 1_JW_OM2H0_M1 (SPAdes) (version 2) | ecosystem: Environmental > Terrestrial > Soil > Boreal... | reverse complement strand
ACGAGCTTCTCGAACGGATCGTGGGGATGCTCACGAGACTGTGTCGATGATGGCGCCCACGGCCACGTCGCCGTCGCCGTCGCCGTCCACGCTCACGACTACGTCCCACGTAATGTCCCACGTCGACGTCGGCGTAACGTCGGCGTCGACGTAGCTCTGTTTCCATCGTCCTGCACTAACTGAGCAGCATTGGATCTAGGCCCGGCCGCCGCAAGCGGCTTAGGGGCAACCCTTGAGCGCGGTCATTCGGCAGTTCCGGTTGTGACACGCGTTCTCATGGGAGCGCGACAGGCCCCGGCCGCACCTTCTGCTTGTGCATACTGGTCTGCTGGCGGGCGCCGTGCTTCCGCTCCTGCACGCGCGAGTGCAATCCTCCCGCCGCGATCAACAGCGTCCCGGCGGCCGCCAGCGTGACGAACCCGAGCGGCAAGTGCCACCGCCAGTTCGGCGGGTCTTTCTCGAGGAGCCCGAGCGGCTCGAATTGCGTGGCTTGGACGAGCTCGCGCACATCCTGCGCTACTGTGGTCGTCATGGAGCGGATGAGCGGATCCATACTACCCATCTGACGCGCCGCGCCCGTCGGCGTTTCAGCCAAGCAAATTCAAGTACTTGCCATCTCAAGAAGCGACGGCGGCGTGTTCAGCTTCTGACGGTGCGACCCCGTCGGCCCGGCGATCACCCCGCCGGACCAGCACCGCTCTTCCGGTCATCGCGGAAGAGCCAATCCCGCAGACCCTGCTTCGTGGACTCGCGCGCCATGTCGGCGATCGACGAGGTGAGCGGGATTCCTTTCGGGCAGGCGTCGACGCAGTTGCCTGCCTTTCCGCAATCGTTGACGCCGCCGGCTTCCATCAGGCCGTGCAGTCGCTCGCTCGCGTTCATGGCGCCGGTCGGGTGCGTGTTGAACAACCGCACCTGCGAGATGGCCGCAGCGCCGATGAACTGCGTCGCCGGCGTGACTTGTGGACAGACTTCCAGGCAGCAGCCGCAGGTCATGCAGGTTGACAGGACGTAGCGCAGCTCCTGCTCCTCGGGAGCCTGACGCGGGCCGGGTCCCAGGTCGTAGGTGCCGTCGATGGGGATCCAGGCCCTCACCCGCCGCAGGGCGTCGAACATCTTGCCCCGGTCCACGGTCAGGTCGCGCACCAGCGGGAACTTCTTCATCGGCTGCAAGCTGATCGGCTGCGCGAGCTTGTCGATCAGCGCCGAGCAGGCCTGCCGCACCTTGCCGTTGATCACCATCGTGCAGGAGCCGCAGACCTCCTCGAGGCAGGCCGCGTCCCAGGCGGGCGGCGTGGTGCTCTTCCCTTCCGCGGTGATCGGATTGCGCTGGATCTGCATCAGCACCGAGATCACGTTGGCGTTGGGCCGGCGCTCGACGTGGAACTCCTCCCACCGCGAGGCCTGTCCAGGGCCGTCGCTGCGCTCGATCCTCACGATCACCTTGTCGGGCATGGCGTCCTTAATCGTAGTGCCTGGGCTCCGGGCTGAGAATGGGGTTTCTCAGGCTGCGCAGCTCCTGGTACTCGATTCTCGGTCCATCGGCAGTCCAGGCTCCCATCGTGTTCTTCAGCCACTTGTCGTTGCGCGCCTTCCAGGCCGCCATGAACTCGGGATCGTCCTTGGGGTTCGGCGTCTTCGACTTGGGAAGCGCGAATTCCGGCTTGTAGTGGCTCCCCCGGCTCTCGTCGCGCAGGCGCGAGGCTTTGAGGATCAGGTGGGCGATCTCCAGCATGTTCCAGAGCTGGTTCACGTACGCCGCGCTCTGGTTGACCGTGCGGCCGGTGTCGAGCACGTTGCAGCGCTTCCAGCGCTCCTTGATGGTCCGGATCTCGTCGAGCGCTCCGTCGAGCTGGGAATTGTGCTTCACCACCGTGGCGCTCTTGATCATGAGCTCCCCCATCTGCTGCCCGATCACGTAGGGGTTCTCGGTCCCGCTCATGCGGTAGATGGCGGCGAATCGCTCGTCCCACTGCTTCTTGCCGGCCGTCAGCAATGCGCTGGGGACGTCGCCCTTGCTCTTCATGTTGTTCCTGGCGTGGCTGATCATCGCGGGGCCCGCGATCATCCCGGCGTAGATGCAAGAGAGGAGCGAGTTGGCTCCCAGCCGGTTCGCTCCGTGGTACGCGTAGTCGCACTCTCCGGTCGCATAGAGGCCGGAGATGTTGGTGGCCTGCTGGCGGGGGCTGCCGGGGACCAGGTTGTTGTTGGCGTCGGCCTCGTAGTCGGCCCACAGCCCGCCCATCGAGTAGTGCACGGCGGGGAAGATCTTCATCGGCTCGTGCCGGGGATCGACGCCTTGGAACTTCTCGTAGATCTCCATGATCCCGCCGAGCTTCCGGTCGAGGACATCGGCGGGGATGTGCGTGACGTCGAGGTAGACGGCGTCCTGCCCCTCGACGCCCATCCCCAGCTCCTTGACCACCTGGAAGATCTCGCGCGAGGCGACGTCGCGCGGCACCAGGTTGCCGTAGCGGGGATATTTCTCCTCCAGGAAGTACCAGCGCTCGTTCTCCGGGATGTCCCTGGGTCGGCGCGTGTCCCCCTTCTTCTTCGGGACCCAGATCCGGCCGCCCTCTCCGCGGGCTGATTCGGACATCAGGCGGTGCTTGTCCTCGCCGGGGATCGCGGTCGGGTGCACCTGCACGAACTCCGCGTTCGCGTAGATGGCGCCGTCCATGTAGGAGCGGCCGTTGGCGCTGCCGGTGTTGATGGTGCTGTTGGTGCTGCGTCCGTAGACGATGCCGGGGCCGCCCGTCGCCAGGCACACGGCGTCCGCGGGGAACGCCTGGATTTCCATGGTGCGCAGGTCGAGCGCCGCGATCCCGCGGCAGGTGCCCTGTTCGTCCTTGATGAAGGAGAGGTACTCCCAGTACTCGAACTTCCGGACCAGCCCATCGTGCTCGTAGCGGCGCACCTGCTCGTCCAGGGCATAGAGGAGCTGCTGGCCCGTGGACGCGCCCGCGAAGGCGGTGCGGTGGTGCAGCGTCCCGCCGAAACGCCGGAAATCGAGCAGGCCCTCGCTGGTGCGATTGAACGGCACCCCCATGCGATCGAGCAGGTAGATGATCTGCGGGGCCGCGTAGCACATGCCCTTCACCGGCGGCTGCTCGGCGAGGAAGTCGCCGCCCTTGAGCGTGTCCTTGACGTGGATGTCGGGGTGGTCGCCTTCGCCCTTGGTGTTCACGGCGCCGTTGATTCCACCTTGGGCGCAGACCGAATGGCTTCGCTTCACCGGGACGATGGAGAACACGTCGACGTGCTTGCCCGCCTCGGCGAGCTTGATGACGGTCATCAGCCCCGCCAGTCCGCCGCCGACGACTATGTAGCGCTCCGGCATTCCTGTGCGTCTCCTGAGTCGCGCGGCGTCATAGCGCACGGGCGGTCGGGCTGCAATGTCGCGGCGTCGGCGATTCGAGCGGCTGCGACGGGTTGCCGCGCTACCGCTCGCGTGGAGAGCTCTTCCCGCGCCGGTAGTGCCGGCGCTGCTTGGCCCGGTTCCCGCAGTCCTGCATGTTGCAGAAGCGGCGGCTGTGATTGCGCGAGGTGTCGACGAACAGCCAGGCACAGCGCCCGACCAGGCGTTCTTCGCAGATGCCGACCAGGTCGCGCGAGACCTCGTCCTCGAGCAGCTCCGCGGCATCGAGCGCCACGGGCCGCAAGAACGAGAGCAGGTCGCCGTCCTCTTCCAGCGCCACCTCGAACCGGCCGGGAGCGGCCACCCGGAAGCGGCGGCGCGCCAGGGCATCCGCGATCCACGCGTTGACGATCTCCAGCCCGGCGTCCGGTGCCGCGCGGCCTTCGATCGCCGAGAGAACCACGTCGTGCAGCGCTTCGCGGCGCCGGATCGCTTCCCCGAAGGCGGCTGCGGCGCGCTCGGGCTCCCGCTCCGCCAACGCATACAGCTCCGCTGCTCGCCGCGAATCGATCAGTCCCACCTGCCCCGCCCAGTAGACGACGTCGGGGTAACCGGCGAGGCGTTCGCGCGGGTCGATGCCCCGGATCCCGCTGACAGTGTTCACGAAATCCAGCGCGATGGTGCCGCCGTCCAGGTCGAATCGGTGTTTGTCCTCACGGGCGCCCGGCATGGAGTAACCTAACTGTTGAGATGGACTTGACAGGTTAGTATCGCAGGGGTACATAACTGTCAAGAATTCACTTAGGGGGTTACATGTTCCGCCTGCGCCTGCACCCGACCCGGTCCGGTCTCTTCTTCGGAATCGCCGTCATCGCGTTCTGGGCCCTGCTCTGGCTCTGGTTCTTCGGGCAGCTCTCGCAGCCCGGAAGCGCCCGACGGCACTCGAACGACTCAATCGAAGTCGCTACCTCGGATCGAGACGGCGGCGGCCGCCCGCACATCAGTGAAGCAAGTCTTCAGGCAACCGCGTTCTGAGGGGCCTGACCCGGCGCTACAGCTTGATCTCGTCCACCGTCTTCTTCACCGACTGGAAGGACCGTTCGAACATGGCCTTCTCCTCGGCAGTGAGCTCGACCTGGTGGATCTTCTCGATGCCGCTGGCGCCGATGGTGACGGGCACGCCCATGTAGTAGCCCCGCACGCCGTACTCTCCCTCGAGGAGTGCTGCGCAGGGGAGGACGCGCTTCTTGTCGCGCAGGTAGCTCTCGGCCATGGCGATCGCGCTGGTCGCCGGCGCGTAGAACGCCGAGCCCGTCTTGAGCAGCGCGACGATCTCGCCGCCGCCCTTCCGGGTGCGGTCCACGATGGCTTCGAGACGTTCTTTGGGGATCAACCTCTCCAGCGGAATCCCGGCTACCGAGCAGAGGCGCGTCACCGGCACCATGTCGTCGCCGTGGCCGCCGAGCACGAGCGCGTGCACGTCGGCGATGGAGACGTTCAGCTCCTCGGCGATGAAGAGACGCAACCGGGAGGTGTCGAGCACGCCCGCCATCCCGACCACCCGCTCCTTGGGGAACCCGGTGATCTGCTTCATCGCGTAGACCATCGCGTCCAGCGGATTCGAGATCACGATCACGAACGCGCCGGGGCACTTCTCCTTCACGTTGGTCGCCACGTCGCGCATGATCTTGATGTTGACGCCGAGCAGGTCCTCGCGGCTCATCCCCGGCTTCCGGGGCACGCCCGCGGTGACGATCACCACGTCGGCGCCCGCCACCTCGTCGTACTTGTTGGTCCCGACGATCCGCACGTCGTAGCCGTCGGCCGCCCGCGCCTGCATGAGGTCGAGCGCCTTCCCCTGAGGCACCCCCTCCACCACGTCGAAGAGCACCACGTCGCCGAGCTCTTTCTGGGCGGCGAGCAGCGCCAGGTTGCCGCCGATCTGACCTGCTCCGATGAGGGCGATCTTCCTGCGAGCCATGATGTTTCTCCGGTCTACCCAGGCGCGCGCTTCCTAGCACGGATCGAGGTCGCGGGGTACAGATGGAGCCGTGACCGCTAGAAGTGCCGGATGATCGCTTCCGCGAACTCGGAGCACTTCACTTCCTGCACGTTCTTCTCGCCTTCCTGCACCATCAGGCGCGCGAAGTCGTAGGTGACCGTCTTCGCCGCGATGGCTCCGTCCATGCCGCGGATGATCAGGTCGGCCGCCTCGTCCCACTTCATGTGGCGGAACATCATCTCGCCGGAGAGGATGACAGAGCCGGGGTTGACCTTGTCCTGGTTGGCATACTTGGGCGCGGTGCCGTGCGTCGCCTCGAACACGGCGTGCCCGGTGACGTAGTTGATGTTCCCGCCCGGGGCGATGCCGATGCCGCCGACCTGGGCGGCCAGTGCGTCGCTCAGGTAGTCGCCGTTCAGATTGGGCGTGGCGATGACGTCGAACTCCTCCGGACGGGTGAGCACTTGTTGAAGCGTGATGTCGGCGATCGCGTCCTTCACCACGATGCCGTCGGGCAGCTTGCACCAGGGCCCGCCGTCGATCTCCTTGGCGCCGAAGAAGTCCTTGGCGACCTTGTACCCCCAGTCGCGGAAGGCGCCTTCAGTGAACTTCATGATGTTGCCCTTGTGCACCAGCGTCACGCTCTTGCGCTTGTTCTGCACCGCGTAGGTGATGGCGCTGTGCACGAGCCGCTCGGTGCCGAGGTAGCTCAGCGGCTTGAGCCCGATTCCCACCTGCACCGGGATCTCGCGCCGGGGCGTGCCGATGGCCTCGAGCTGCTTCTGCCAGGCCTCGCCCGCCTCCCGCGTCCCGAACCTGATCTTCTTGAACTCCTTCGGGAACTCCTTCGCCCAGAAGTCGAGGATCCTCTGCGCTTCGGGCGTCCCGGCTGCGTACTCGATGCCGGCGTAGATGTCCTCCGTGTTCTCGCGGAAGATCACCATGTCGACCTTCTCCGGGCGCTTCACCGGGCTGGGAACGCCCTTGAACCAGCGGACGGGGCGGAGGCAGACGAAAAGGTCCAGCATCTGCCGGAGAGCGACGTTGAGCGAGCGGATCCCGCCTCCGACCGGCGTGGTCAGGGGGCCCTTGATGCCGACGAGGTACTTGCGGAACGCGTCCACCGTTTCGTCGGGCAACCAGTTGTCGAACAGTTTCTTGCTCTTGTCCCCCGCGTAGACCTCCATCCAGGCGATCTTCCTGCGCCCCCCGTACGCCTTCTCCACCGCCGCGTCGAAGACGCGCTGCGAGGCGCGCCAGATGTCCGGCCCCGTGCCGTCGCCTTCGATGAACGGAAGGATGGGCTGCTCCGGCACGTGGAGACGTCCGCCGGACAGGGTGATCGACTTTCCGTTCTTGGGGACCTGCGGGGCTGGGCTGGCCATGTCTCTGGCTCCTCTCAGGGGCGCGGAACATAGCGCCAGCGGGTGCCCACGTACAGCCGAAGCCGCGATGCGCGGAACCGTCCGTTCGAGGACAGCTGCGTAAATTTACGCAAACCCCCTTCCGCGCGCGAAACGGGTGACTATGCTGGGGCATCCTGGGAGGGCAGCGGACATGCAGCTCGAATTCCAGTGCCAGAAGTGCGAGGAGTCGTTCTCGATGGACGTCTCGGACGTCCAGAGCGACCCGGTCCTTCGCTGCCCGGGGTGCGGCACCCGCGCCCCGGACGAACAAGTGGAGGCGGTAGTCGCCGGGCTGGAAGAGCTGTTTGCGGCGCTCGCACCCCTGCGCCGGAAGTTCAGCACCAGCGTCGAGGTGAACAGCGAGGACATGCCTCCGCCCTACGACGAGGAGCCGGCGGTCGTCCGGAAGACCGCGCTCCTCGACGAGGAGGACAGCGAGGACGACGACGCCGAGGAGGAAGAGGAAGGGGTCGCCGAGCTGGAGTAGCCGCCTGCTGCCCCGGAAGACCATGCCACTTCCCTCCCTGCCCGCGCTCGCTACCTTTTAGGGCGGAGGGTTGATGAACGGGGGGCCGCGGACGACGTTCGTGATGCTGATCCTCGCCGCCTGCGCGGCAGGTGCCCTTTGCCGGCTGTGGTCGGCGGCCGGGCCGGATGCGGCGGTCGAGATGAAAGCGCAGGAGCTGGTGCGGGTCAGCGGCGGCCAACCGATCCTCGTGCTGGTGGAGAAGCAGGGCGCGCGGCGCCTCGGGATCCCGGTCACCCGCGCGGAGGCAGCGCTGATCGAGTCTGCACTGCAGGGGTCGCGCGGGCTGGGCAATGCGGCGCTGGAAGCCCTGGGCGGACGCGTGCTCCGCGCCTCGATCGACGGAGCTGCGTCGGCGCGCGAGTTCCGCGGTCATCTGGCGGTGGGAAGGGGCGGGGCCGAGGTGCGCCTCGAAACCTCCGCCGGCGAGGCGCTCTCCGTCGCGCTCCAGGCGGGCGCGTCGATCGTGGCGGATCCTGCCGTGCTCGACGAGGCCGGCGTCACTCCCGAGGAGCTGCGCGGCAGGAGCGCGCGCAGCGTCCGAGCCGAAATCGGGCCGGCGCCGGTGCTGGGCATCTGATGCCGGAAAATTCGTCTCTTGCAGGCGCGACTATTGCGCCCTACGCTCGGCCCCACGAATGCGGAAGGCCAAGATCATCTGCACCATGGGGCCGGCGTCCCGGGAAGAGCCGACCCTGAGCAGGCTGGTCGAGGCCGGGATGGACGTGGCCCGGCTGAATCTCTCCCACGGCACCCATGACGATCATGCGCGCGCCATCGTCGCCGTACGCAAGGCGGCGGAGAACGCCGGGCGGCCGGTGGCGCTCATGCTCGATCTGCAGGGGCCCAAGATCCGGGTGGGCAAGATCGAGGGCGGGAAGGTGCGGCTGGAAGCCGGGGCGGAGACCACCATCACGGTGGACCCGGCCATTCTCGGCACCGCGCTGCGGTTTTCCTGCTCGTACGAAGGTTTGCCCGAGGACGTGTCCATCGGCGATCCGGTCCTGATCAACGACGGCTCCATCCGCCTGGAGGTCGTCGCCGTGGAAGGAAAGGACGTCCGCTGCCGGGTGAAGGTCGGCGGAGTGCTCTCCGATCACAAGGGGATCAACCTGCCGGGAACGCCGGTCTCCATCCCGGCCATGACCCCGAAGGACATCGAGGACCTCAAGTTCGGTCTCGAGCACGAGATCGACTACGTGGCCATGAGCTTCGTGCGCAGCGCCGACGACATCCGGCTGATCAAGCGATACGCGCCCACCACGCCCGTGATCGCCAAGCTGGAGAAGCCGCAGGCGGTCGATCGCGTCGACGAGATCGCGCAACTCGCGGAAGGGGTGATGATCGCCCGCGGGGATCTGGGCGTGGAGATGCCCCTCGAGCGGGTGCCGCTGATCCAGAAGACTGCCATCGAGCGCACCAACTACTACGGCAAGGTGGCCATCGTCGCCACCCAGATGCTGGAGAGCATGATCGTGTCTCCACAGCCCACGCGCGCCGAGGTGAGCGACGTCGCCAACGCGGTGCTGGACGGCACGGACGCGGTGATGCTGTCGGCCGAGACCGCCACCGGCGCATATCCGGTGGAAGCGGTGAAAACGATGGCCGCCATCGTCGAGGAGGTGGAGCGCAGCGCGCGCTACCAGGCGCTCCCGAACCCGACGCAGGATCGGGGGGAGAGCACCTTCGCCACCGCGGTCGCCCGCGCCTGCGCGGCGGCGTCGCAGCAACTCGGCATCGGGACCATCTGCGTGTACACGCGCACCGGCGAGACGGCGCGGCAGATTGCCGAGTGGCGGCCGCAGGCGCGTATCGTCGCCTTCACCGCCAGCGACGTCGCCTACCAGCGGATGGCGCTCTACTGGGGCGTGACGGCGCGCCGGGTGAGGAAGCCGTTCGAGACCACCGACGAGCTGATCAGCACCATCGCCCAGACGCTGGTGGGCTCGGGCGAGGCGATGCGGGGAGAGGCCATCGTGATCGCCAGCGCGGTGCCGCCCAACCGGCCGACCTTCGGGGCGTCGATGATGCAGATTCACCGGCTTTGAAGCAGGGCCAGCTCCTCGCGGGCGAAGTCCGCCTGGTCGCACCCCTCGGACGCGGCCTTCTCCAGATACCGGCGGGCGCGGGCAACGTCGTCCTTCTCGTGCAGCCGGCCCAGGTAATACTGCGCTTCGCAGCGCTCGCCGGCGTCGCCGGCCGCCGCGAGCGCCGCTTCGTCCTTGACCTCGCCGAGACAGGCGCGGACCAGCGGGGCCGGCCATTCCCCCCGCGGCAGGGTCTTCGCGAATTCGCGCAGCTCGGCCCGGGCGGCGTCCTGGCGGCCCGCCCGGCGCTGCAGCAGGAACAGCTCGAGCCGGGCGACCGGATCGCTCGAGCGGCGCAGCAGCTCCTCGGCGCGGCCGGTCCGGTTGGCCCGCTCGAGCGCGCGCGCCCCGGTGACGAGGCCCATCGTGCCGGCCCGCGGAATCGATGTCTTGAGGTGCTGCCGCAGCTCGCGGGCCACTTCCCGCGTGATCTCACCGGAGAGATCCGGGGGCGCATCCAGGGCCGGCGGCACGAGCGGCGCGGGCGGAGCTGGGACCTCCGGGACCGGCGGCGGGGGCCGCTCGCCCACCGCGACCTCGACGCGCGAGGGACGCCGGGTGACGCGCAGGCCGGACGCCAATGCCAGGCCGATCGCCAGCGCCGCGAGCGCGACCATCACGGAGGTCGATCTCCGCCAGGCCCTCGGACGCGGCGGCAGCGTCACCGGGGTGCCCGGCTCGAGCGCTTCCAGCGCCCGCGCGAGATCGGCGCCGTTCTGGAAGCGCTTCGCCGCTGCCTTGTCGAGGCTGCGCTCCACGATGGCGGCGAGGGAAGGCGGCACCGCCGCAGGGAGCGAACCCGGTTGCGCATTCAGCGTCGCGTGGCCCGCCTCGATCAGCGAGGCGCCCGGGAAAGCGCGCTTTCCGGCGAGCAGCTCGTACAGGACCGCGCCGGCGCTGAAGATGTCGCTGGGGGGACCCGTTTTCTCTCCGCGCGCCTGCTCCGGCGACAGGTAGCCCGGGCTTCCAAAGATCGCGCCGGGCAGCGTGAGCGATTGGCCTTGCCCGTCGTCCGCGGTCAGCCTCGCCAGGCCGAAGTCGAGGATCTTCAGACGGCCGTCGTGAGTGAGGAAGAGGTTCTCCGGCTTCAGGTCGCGGTGGACGATGCCACGGGCGTGGGCGGCGGCGAGACCGTGGGCCAGTTGGACCGCCAGCCCCTGCACCTGCGAGGGCGGAAGGCGCGGCCCGTCGATCACGGTGCGAAGCGTGTGTCCTTCGAGCAGCTCGGTGACCAGGAAGGGCACGCCGTCCTGCTCTCCGAGATCGTACACGGCGAGGACATTCGGGTGCTCGAGCGAACCAGCGGTCCGGGCCTCCTGCTCGAAGCGCTGCACCCGCCCGTGGTCGTGCGCGGCAGTCACCACCTTCACCGCCACCCGCCGGCCGAGCTTTTCGTCCCGAGCAATCAGCACCCTTCCCATGCCGCCCTTGCCCAGCTCGCGCTCGATGCGGTAGCGGCCGGCGAGCACCGCCCCCGCCGCCAGCTCCCGCGGCACCGGCGCGGGCTGGGGGGTGGGGACCGTGGTCTTTCGCGGCGTCGCCGGCGTCGGGCCGCGATCGGCGGGAGCCTGGGTGCGGACGAATCCCCGGCGGGTCAGATCGTAGAACCAGGAGATGAAGCCGGTCGCGACGAACCCCAGCACCGCTGTCCAGATCAACGCGCGAACCGTCCAGCGGGGCAACCCGAGATTTTGCACCACGATGTCGGCGAGCTGCAGGGCGCCGGCCGCCGCGACACCGTAGGCGGTCAGCGCGCCCAGAACGCCGCGCCGCCGCAGCTCGCCGAAGACGCCCCTCACTTCACCTGATGCGCGATGACCTTGTCCTTGATCTTCGCGTAGGTCGCCTTGGGGACGATGTTCTTCTCGACCAGCTCGTCCTTGGCCTTGTAGGGCCTGCCCGCGATGATCCTCTTCGCGTACGCATCGCCGATGCCGGGCAAGGCCTTCAACTCGCCCTCGCTGGCGGTGTTGAGGTCCAGCTTGTCGGCCTTGCTCCCGGACGAGGTCGTCGGCCGTGTCTTGGCCAGCGCGATCGAGGGGGCGGCGAACGCCAGAGCCAGCGCGACCGCGATGACACGGAGCAGCTTGATCATGATTCCTCCTGGAAGGGTGAACCGATCCTGGGTTCTCCTAGCACACGTCAGGCGATTCCGAGTGCCCGGACAGCGTCGTCCTTCGACCGCGCGAACGTCCTCTGGTCCGCTTCCACCTGGACGGCATACCTCTCCGCGAACTCCACCGCGGTACGCGCCGCATTCTCCGGGTTCCAGTCGGCGCCCAGGAGGACGGGAGCGTTCGCGCGCGCATGCAAGCGCGCGAGCACTTGCCCGCATTGCTGCCCGTAGAGCTGCAGATCGCTGGCGTCCCTCGCCAGCCAGTCGCCATCGATCTTCCTTTCCTCGGGCTCGTTCTCGCGGCCGAGCGCGCTGGTCTCCCCGAGCCGGGTTGCGGCCACGCGCGGCCAGGAGTCGCCCTGCAGGCGGCGGATGGCCGCCGTCTGCACGCGAGCGCGCTCGCGGTCCGGCGCTCTCCCGCGCGCCAGATCCATGGCGCTGGGCCGCGCTTCCTTCAGCTCCACCAGGCGCCGGCCGCGCCCTTGCCCGAGAAGCAGCGTGAACCGCATCCGGCCCAGGGAGCCGGTCCCCTTGAACCGGTAGGCGACGTCCAGGACGTCCCAGCCCCTCGGCGCGTCGGGCGCCTTGAGCGCCTTCAAGTGTTCCACGTACTCCGAGAACGCTTCGCGCGCGAGGTCCCACCAGTGCTGATCGACGTGCGCGAACTTCAGGCTGTCGGCGATCCGCTCTCCGTCCGGCGCGGCTTTGGAGATCAGATCCTCCTGCGTCCGCCGCCCACTTTGCTGTAGCAACCCGGCCACCGAGCCCTCTGCCTTGTCTTCCGTCCACGCGGGTACCGGGAACCGGCCGCCGATTTTCTTCAGCTCTTGGAGCCACGCCTGCGCGACCGCGACCGCGACCTCGAGGCGAACTTTGGGCGCGATGTCCGGAAGAAGCAGCGCGCTCGTGCAGAGACGTCTCAAGTCCAGATCGATGGGGCCGAGCCCGACGTCGTCGAAATCGTTCACGTCGAAGACCAGCGCGCCGCTCTGGCCCCGGTAGACGCCGAAGTTCTCCAGGTGCAGGTCGCCGACGATCAGCCCTTCCGGCGCCGCGCCCTCGGCGAGCGAGACGCGCGACTTGAACAAGTCGTCGGCCATCAAGTGGAAGGTGCCGCGGAAGAACTGGAAGGGAGTGCTGGCCAGCGCCGCCAGCTTGCGCCGGAGCGCCTCGGCCGTCTGCGCCTCGGGTCCCAAGCCCGGCCGGTTGTACGCGATGATCTCGGCGAGGACGTCGCGCGCCATCTACTCGAGCGCCGAGGCGCAGCGCGCAACCCTCTCCATCGCCTTGCGGATGTCCCCTTCGGAGATCGCAAACGACAGGCGCAGATACCCCTCGCGCCCGAACGCGCTCCCCGGCACCGTCGCCACGCCGAACTCCTCGAGCAGGATCTCCGCCAGCCGCTGCGTAGTCGCGACCGGCTCACCGCGATACTTCCTGGAGAGCAGGCCGGAGAAATCGGCGAACACGTAGAAGGCGCCGTCGGGCGCGTGCGCCTCGACTCCCCGCACTTGCCGGAGCAGCTCGACCATCAGATGACGCCGCTTCTCGAACTGCAGGCGCATCGCCTCGACCGGCTCCTGCGGGCCCCGCAGCGCGGCCACCGCCCCGTACTGCGAGAGCGAGCTGGGGTTGGACGTGCTCGCGTCCTGCACCTTGCTCATGCCCGAGATGATCTCCGCCGGCCCGCAAGCCCAGCCCAGGCGCAATCCGGTCATCGCGTAGGCCTTGGAGCAGCCGTTGACCAGCACCGTCCGGTCTTTCAGCTGGGGCGCGATCTGGAGGATGTTGGTCGCCTTCCCGCCGTAGACCAGCCGGTCGTAGATGTCGTCGGAGAGGATCACCACCCGGGGGAACTTCTCCAGTGCCCGGGCCACGCCCCGCATCGCCTCCGCGCTCCAGACGGCGCCGGTGGGATTCGATGGGCTGGAGAACATGAACACCCGCGTCCGGGGCGTCAGCAGGCGCTCCAGGTCGTCGGACCGCGGCGACCAGCCGTCTTCCTGCCGGAGCATGAGGTCCAAGGGCTTCGCCCCGGCGAGGCGCACCATCTCGGGGTAGCTGACCCAGTAGGGATTGGGAATCACCGCCTCGTCGCCCTCGTCCAGCAGGGCCATGCAGGCGTTGTAGAGCGCCTGCTTGGCGCCGGAGGTGGCGATGACCTGCGCCGCCGGCCAGCGCACGCCGATCTCCTTGAACATCCAGTCGGACACGGCCTCGCGCAGCTCGGCGGTGCCGCTCGACGGTGTGTACTTGGTGTAGCCCTTGCGGAGCGCGTCGGTGATCGCCTCCGCGACGTGCGGAAAGACCGGAAAGTCGGGCTCGCCGACGGAGAGCGAGACGATGTCCCGACCCTCGCGCCGGAGCTGGATCGCACGCGCCGTCATCGCCATGGTGGCGGACGGCTTCACCGCATCGAGACGCCTGCTGGTCACTTGAACCTCTTCTTCAGGGCTTTGAGGACGTTCGGCGGCACCAGACCGCTCACATCGCCTCCCAGCCGTGCCACGTCCCGGACGAAACGGCTGGAGATGTAGAAGTAATCCTCGCCGGTCATCATGAAGAGCGTCTCGATCCCGGGATCGAGCTTGCGGTTCATGTTGGCCATCTGGAACTCGTACTCGAAATCGCTGACCGCGCGCAGGCCGCGCAGCACGGTGTTCACGCCCTCTTCCTGTGCGAACTTGACCAGCAGGCCGGAGAACGTCTTCACCTTGACGCGCGAGTCGCCAACGACCGCTTCCCTGAGCAGATCCACCCGCTCCTCGATGCTGAACACGGCGTCCTTGGCGGGGTTGCGGAGCACCGCGACGATCAGACCGTCGAACATCTTCAAGCCGCGCTGGATGATGCTCAGGTGCCCGTTGGTCGGCGGGTCGAAGGAGCCCGGGTACAGGGCGATCCGCGTCGTGGGCATCTGACCGGCATCCTGCGGAAAAGCGCAGGCGAGGTCAAATCTGTTCGACAGGCGACGCAAATGTGCACCCGCCGGCCGGCGTGACCAGTTTGCGGGCACATGCGCAACGCAACTTGGTTGACCACGGCGATCTTGCTGTCCGGTTGTGCGCAAGGGGTCCCCGCCGGAGACCCGATCGCGGACGTCGCGGCCGGAACGACATCGCCTGCGTCCGATGCCGGAAGCAACCCGGCTCCTCAGCCACCCTGGCCTTGCGATCGGTCGATCGCCGCTGGAGAGGGAGTGACGATCAGGAACAGCGGTGCCTGTCCCGGCCTCTTGCCGGCCGCCGTCACCTGCGCGGCCGATCTCACCATCTGCTCCGGCGTAGGGTATCCGCCCGAAGGGGGCATGAGCGGGAACTCTGCTGTCGGAGCGACCAGCGATGGGCGCGGCTCGGTAGTGCTGTCCTGCCACCGCGCCGACGTGGGGCCGCCCCTGCTCAACTTCCTCTTCGTCCCGACGCGCTCTGGCTTCGTGTCGAAGGCGCCGCTCGGAATCGACGTGCGGCCGCTCGGCGACGGGTTCGTCGTCTCGGAAGGATACCTCCTGCCGCCGCCCTCGTACGATTTCATCGCCCACGACGGCAACCTGCGCAAAGGTCAACGGGGCGGCACCCTGTACGCGTCTGCGACCCGCGCCGTCATCGTTCACCCGACGAACGGCGAGATCGTCGCGCAGTCCTTCACCGCGGCCGGAGAGCTCGCCGCGACCGCCACCCTCGCAACCTTCAGCGCCGACGCGGGCAGCTTGATGTTCGGCGGTGCGATGAACGCGAGCGGCGCGGCGCTCGTCATCTGGCAGGTCTACGGCGAGTCGAAGGCGACCGCGCGGTGGCTCGCGCCGGACGGCACCCCGGGCGCCCCACCCTTCTCCATCGCCGGATGGACCTCCAACGTCCCGGACGCCAGGGCGCTGGCCGGTGGAAGCGTCGCCATTGTCGCAGAGCGTCCGAGCGGCGCGTCCGTCCTGCGCTGGCGCGGCGTGATCGCCCCGGGTGACACCGTCGAGCGTCCGGTTCCTGCGTGGCTCGCGGCGCGCGGCGACTTCCTGCTGCTGCCCGAGGGAAAGGCGATGGCGTTCGGCTCCGAGATCCTCGCGGGTGACGGCACGATCTGCGGTACTGTCGACCTCGGAGCGCCGCTGGTCGGGATCGGTCTCGACGGAACGGCGTTCGCCGCGCGAAACCAGAGGACATTCCGCATCTACCCGCAGCTATTCCGCTGAGAACACCAGCACCCGCGTGTCGCCGTAGCGCCGCTCGTCGGTGAGAGTGAGGCCCAAAGGTGGCGTCGGAGCCGGCTCGCGGCGGTCGGTTTCCAGCACCACCCGCGCGCCAGGCGCGAGCAGGGCGTTCGAGGCGAGCGCCTCCAGCGTGGGCTGCGCGGCGCGCAACGTGTACGGCGGATCGGAGAAGACCAGATCGAACCGCTCGCCGCGAAGCTGCCGGAGCGCCTCCGGCAACTCGGCCCGCACCACCCGGGAGCGGTCGCCGTACTTCAGCGCCGAGAGGTTGTGGAAGATCACGCCGCAGGCCCGCGCGTCATTCTCCACTAGCACGGCGCGCGCTGCGCCGCGGGAGAGGGCCTCGAGGGCCAGCGCGCCCGTCCCCGCGTACAAGTCGAGGACGGCGAGGCCGTCCATCCTCTGCCCGAGCGCGTCGAACAGGCTCTGGCGGACGCGATCCGCGGTCGGGCGAGTGCTGGCTCCGGGCACCGCCCGCAGCGGGCGGCCGCGCGCCGCGCCGCCGACGATCCTCAATCCTCTCCCTGGTGCAGCGCCGCGACCGCCGCGATCAGCCGCGCCGAGGTGCCGCGCGCGCCGGCCTTGCGGAACAATTCCTGCGCCTCGAAACAGCAGAGCGCCTCGAGCCGCTCCTGGGCGTCGGGTGGAAGATCGCGCAGCAGGCGCTGGTGGCGGGCCGCGGACTGATCGAGGGTCGCGCCCTTCTCGTCTGCCCAGGCCTGCAGCGCGTCCCAGGTCTCCGGGGCGACGGCCTTTCGCAGCGCCCGGAGAAAAGGGCCGGACGCAACCAGCTGGCGCAATCGACGGCCCGGAAGCTCGAGCGCGACAGACTCCGTCGCCGTGGACAGCGCGGTGTCTCCCAGCTCGGCCGAGAGGCTCTCCGCATCGTCCTCCATCCCGGTGATCCGCACCGCGCTGGGCGGGGCGCCGCGCGAGCGCAGCTGCCGGGCCAGCTCCGCCGCTGCCCGCGCGCCGCCGAGCGGCACGATCTCGAGGCCCAGCTCCATCTGGCACACCGCGCTGGCGGTCAGCGCTGCGTTCCGCGCGTCCTGTTGGGTATCCGCCGCGGTGAGCGACACGCCCGTGAACCCGGACTCCACCTCCCGCTGGATCCGCTCCGAATCCGGAACGGCGCTGCCCGCCCGCGGCGGCTCCTTCAGGAGTGCCAGCGGCCCGAAGAACGGCAAGTCGCCCGCGATGCGGAAGGCGGCGTCCGCGAACGCCGTGTCGTCGCGCGCTTCCTCGGGGCCCTTCTCGTCCGCGGCGCCCGACGGCCGCACCAGGAGCAGCGGCGCGGACGCATCGCGCGCCGCCCGCGCGAAGCCAGCGATCGCGGCCGGCGCCGGGGCGACCAGGGCGACCAGCATCAGATCCTCACGCGCCGCCGCCGCCAGAAGCTCCCGCATGCTGAGCACGAGCAGCTTCCGCCCTCCGAGCCGCGCCACCGCTTTCGCGGGCCGGCGGGACCAGACCAGCTGCACGGCACCGCTAATGGACCACCTCTTCGTGACGGTAGTCCTCGCTCTCGAACTGGATGGTGGTGTGCTCGATGGCGAATCGATCGCGCAGGACGGCCTTGGCCTCGGTGAGGATCTCGTCGTGGCTGCGGCAGTCCGGGCCCTGGCAGGTCACCACGATGTGGCAGGAGAGCGCGATCAGCCCGCTGGTGATGGTCCAGACGTGCAGGTCGTGCACCGCGGCGACGCCCGGCACCTTGGCGATGGCCGCGGAGACCTCGCGCACCGGGATGTGCCCAGGGGCCCCCTCGAGGAGGATGTGCAATGCCTCGCGGCTGAGCCGGATCGCGCTCCAGACGATGGTCGCCGCGATCAGGAAGCTGACGATCGGATCCACCGCCAGCTGCCCCGTCCAGGCGATCAGCACCGCGGAGGCCAGCACGCCCACCGAGTTGAGGAGGTCGCCGGCGAGATGCAGGAAGGTGGAGCGCAGGTTCATGCTCCCTTCCGCGCCGGCGTGCGTGATCCACATCCCTGCCGCGTTGAGCGCGATGCCCAGACAGGCCAGCAGCACCACGGTCCGCACCTGGACGGGCTCCGGGTGCATCAGGCGGTGGTATCCCTCGATGGCGATGCCCGCCGCGATGGCGAAGAGGACCGCTCCGTTCACCAGCGCCGCCAGGATCTCCAGCCGCCGGTAGCCATAGGTGCGCTTGTGGTCGGCCGGCCGCCCGGCCATGCGCAGCGCGATCAGCGAGAGACCGATGGCCGCCGCGTCGGCCAGCATGTGTCCCGCATCCGACAGCAGCGCGAGGCTGTTGGACACCCATCCGCCCACCCCCTCGGCGAACATCGCGACCAAAGCGACGACCAGCGCGAGGGCCAGGCGCCGCTGCTCGCCGGCCCGCAGAGGCACCTGGGGGGGGAGGTGCTCGTTTCCTTGATGATGATTGCGCATTCACAGCGATACTAATGCGCCGCACCGCCTGCTTCCAGCATCCACATGCGCTACCATTCCTCGATGGAGAGTGAGCTGCTCGGGGCCGAGTCGGGGTTTGCCGACGCTAGCGACGGGACGCGCATCCACTGGTCCGCCGTGGGCCGCGGCTCGCCGGCCCTGGTGTGCTGCGACGGCATCGGCTGCGACGGATTCGCCTGGAAATACCTGGTGCGCGACTTCGCGCCGCGCCACCGGGTCGTCCGCTGGCACTACCGCGGTCACGGCCGCAGCGGGCTTCCCGATGACCCCGGCCGCGTCGGGTTCGACGACATCTCGTCCGACCTGCAAGCAGTCCTGGAGGCGACCGGCACGCCACAAGCCGTCCTGCTCGGCCACTCGATGGGCGTGCAGGTGGCGCTGGAGCACCACCGGCGGCATCCGGAGGAGGTCCTCGCCCTGGTGCTGATGTGCGGTTCGCACGGCCTGCCCCTGGACACGTTCCACGACAGCAAGGCGCTGAAGATCCTCCTCCCCTCGATGATCGCGGCGGCCGGGAAGTACCCGCAGGCCATGAACCTGATCTGGCGGCTCGCCGCGGGAGGCGAGCTGGCATACCAGATCGCCACGCACCTCGAGGTCAACCGCAAGCTGGTGAACCGTGAAGACTTCGCTCCGTACTTCAGGCACCTCTCGGGGATGGACCCACAGCTCTTCCTCGGCATGCTCAAGCACGCCAGCGAGCACACCGCGTACGATCACCTGCCGCAGGTCGACGTGCCCACGCTGATCGTGGCCGGAACCGACGACACGTTCACCCCCTATTGGCTGAGCGAGGAGATGCATGCCCGCATCCGCGGATCCGAGCTGCTGACGGTCCCGGGTGGGACGCACGTCGCGCCCATCGAGCAGCCCGAGCTGATCACCCTTCGTCTGGAGAAATTCCTCGCCGGCCTCCCGGCGCGCGGAAAGGCGCCCGCGCTGCGCACCGCCTGAATGCGCCCACGGCGCTGCGCACTCGTCGCGCTGCTCCTCTTGCCGCTTCCGGCCGCGGCGCTGGATCCCCGCTTCGTCTGGGAGACGGTGGAGACTCCGCACTTCCAGGTCCACTACCACCAGGGGATGTACCGGTACGCGCAGAAGATGGCGCGCGCCGCGGAGCTGTCGCACGAACGGCTGCTGCCCCTGCTCGATCATTCTCCTTCGGAGCGGACCCAGATCGTGGTGCAGGACGACACCGACTTCGCCAACGGGAACGCGACCCCGCTCCTGTACGACCTCATCCACGCCTACGCGGCGCCGCCCGACTCGCGCAGCACGCTCGCCGACTTCGACGACAACGCGTACGAGCTGATCGCCCACGAGTACACCCACATCCTCCATCTCGACACGGTGCTGGGGTTGCCGGAAGCGGTGAACGACATCTTCGGCAAGCTCTGGATCCCGAACGGCGTGCAGCCGCTCTGGTTCATCGAGGGGATCGCCACCTTCGCCGAGAGCGAGGTGAGCTCGGCGGGACGCGTGCGGGCCTCCGAAGAGGACATGCTGGCGCGGGCGGAGGCGCTGGCGGGGAAGCTTCCACGCATCGATCAGCTCTCCAATGCGCGGCTCGACTGGCCGCGGGGGTTCGGCCAGTACACCATCGGCTCCCGCTTCCTCGACTTCATCCGGGACCAGTACGGGCCTGGCGCCCTCCGCGACCTGTCGCACGACTTCGGGTCGCGCGCGATCCCGTTCGGCCTCAACTTCAGCGCCGACCGCGTCCTGGGCAGCACGTATCTGGAGGCCTACGACGAATACTCCGCCAGCGAGGTCGGGCGCGCGCAGGAGGTCCAGGCCGCGGTGCGGGAAGGCGGTGAGACGTCGATCGAGCCGCTGACCCGTCTCGGGGAGTGGGTGCGAACCCCCCGTTGGAGCCCCGATGGGTCGACCCTCTATTACACGAACGCGGGCCCCGACCGGCTGGCGGAGATCCGCGCGCTCCGCCCCGGACCGTGCTGCGGCCAGCCGGCGCCGATGGTGGATCCGGTCCGCCCTGGCGATCGGCACGTCGCCAACCTGTGGTCCGACGGCGGCGGTGACGACACGCTCTCGGTGGCCCCGGACGGCCGCGTCATCTACGCGCGGGCCCAGGTCTACCAGGAGTTCGAGATCGTCCTCGACCTATATTCAGTGGATCCAGCCACCGGCGCTTCGACGCGCATCAGCCGCGGCCTCCGCGCCCGCAGTCCCGACGTGGCGCACGACGGCAACATCGCTTTCGTCTGGCGGCACACCGGAGGCAGGACGGCCATCGCCGAGCTCGCACCCGGCGGACCTCGAGTGCTGTTCGAGGACCCCTCCGGCGGACCGGTGGACAGCCCGCGCTACTCTCCCGACGGGGCCCGCGTCGCCTTCCTCCACCACCGCGACGGCGCCTGGGACCTGCGGATCGTGGATCGGACCTCGCTCGCAGTCAGCGACGTCACGCACGACCGCGCGCTCGACCGCGATCCCGCCTGGACCGCCGACGGCCAGTGGCTTCTCTTCAGCAGCGACCGGACCGGGATCTACAACGTCTTCGCCTGGCGCCCCGGAGAGCTGCGCCAGGTGACCAGCGTGGTGCTGGGCGCGTTCGAGCCGGCGCCGTCTCCGGACGGAACGCAGCTGGCCGTCGTGACCTACAGCGAGCGGGGATACGACGTGGGCCGGCTCCCGCTCGAGGTTGCGTCCTGGCGGCCGGTCACGGCCCCTCCAGTGGCGCAGCAGCGTCCGCCGCCCACCGAGCTGCCGCCGCAGGACGTCTATCCGACTCATCCGTACTCGCCCTGGCCGACGCTGCGGCCGCACTTCTGGCTGCCCTACCTGGGCGCGGACGCCTACGGCACGACGGTCGGGGCCCTGACGGCGGGGTTCGACGCCGTGGACCGCCATGAGTATGCGGCGGCGGCCTGGTGGAGCGTGTACGGCCACGTCCCGGGCTGGGACGCCCTCTACATCAACCACTCCTTCTACCCGGACTTGCAGCTGGAGCTGACGGGCGACGTGGGCACTCCCCAGGCCGCGGGCGGAATCGACGCTCCGGGGTATTACTACGAGCGATCGGTCGGAGGGTCGATCGCGGCGACGTTCCGGTTCTCGCAGATCGAGCGCAGCCAGGCGGTGACGTTGTCCTACGAGCTGCAGAACTTCACCGTCGATCGAAATCCGCTGGGCGTGCCCACCTCGCCGGGTCTGCTCGGCGCCGCCACCTTGACCTGGGCATTCTCAGACGCGAAGCGCTTCGTGCGCAGCGTCTCCGCGGAGCAGGGACAGCGCATCGCCCTCGCGCTGCGCGTTTCCGACCGGGCCCTGGGCAGCGACTTCTCCTTCTGGCAAGCGACCGCATCCGCGTCGAAGTTCCTGGCCATGCCCTGGAACACGCGCGGCGTCCCCTGGCACCACGTGCTGGCGCTGCGCGGCTCCTTCGGCGCCTCCGGCGGCGATCTGTCGAATCGCCACGACTACTTCCTCGGCGGCTTCCAGCAAGCCGACGTGGTTCGGAGCGTCCTCAATCCCGCCAGCGCGCCGGTCCGGATCCTGCGCGGTTTCGTGCGCGACGCTTTCCACGGAACCGCCTACGCGCTGGGCACCCTGGAATACCGTTTCCCCATGCTGGACGTCGACGTCGGCGCCTGGACGCTCCCGGTCTATCTGCGCCGCTTGAACGGCGCCGTGTACACCGATGTGGGCGACGCGTTCACGTTCGACCGCCGCGACTTCAAGCTGCACGCCGGCGCCGGCGCCGAGCTGCGCGCCGAGGTGGTCCTCGGATGGATCCTTCCCACCGACCTGCGCCTCGGATGTGCGCGCGGGCTCGAGCGCTCGCCGCTGGCGATCCTCGACTGCTACGTAGCCCTGGGTGGAGTTTTCTGAGCCTCGCGACCCGATGCTACTGTCGATCGGATGCCGGGAAGGTTCGAACGCGCGCTGGAAGCCGGGCTGCGCATCCGTCCGGGAGAGCAGCGGCGCGTCGCCCTGATGTCGCTCTACGCGGCGAACGCGATCGGAGCGGTGGTGGTGGGCCGCTCGGTGCGCGACGCCCTGTACCTGGCGAACCGCCCCGCCCGGGGACTCGCCGGGATGTACATCTGGAGCTCGCTCGCCATCGTCCTGGTCTCCTGGCTGTACGCGCGCATCGCGGATCGGGTGCCGCGCGGCCTCCTCAACGCCGCCAGCGCGCTCGGCTGCGCGGCGTTTGCCGCGGCCTTCTGGGCGGTGCTGACGGTCACCGACGCGGTCTGGGTGTACGCCGGCCTCTACATCTTCGTCGAGGCGATGGGTTCGCTGGTGGTGATCCAGTTCTGGACGCTTGCCAACGACGTCTTCCACGCGCGCGAGGCGAAGCGCCTCTTCGGCCTGATCGGCGCCGGGGGGACCCTGGCGAACGTGATCTTCGGCCTGCTGGTTGGTCGGTACGCCCAGGTGCTCGGCGCGCAGAACCTGCTTTTGCTGGTGGTGGGCCAGCTGGCGGCGTGCGCGGCGCTCGCCCACGCCGGGCCGCGGCTCGCGCCCGCGACCCCGCTGCTGCTTCGCTCCCGGCCGGTGCGCAAGGCGCGGGTGCTCTCCCGGGCCGGGCTGTCGTTCCTTTCCAACAGGCACCTGACCATCGTGGCGCTGATCGGCGCCATCAGCGCGGCGGCAATCACCATCGTCGACTTCCAGTTCAAGCTCTCGGCAGCGGCGGTGCTGGAGCAGGACGACCTGGCCGGCTACTTCGGCCGCTTCTACGGGATCTGCGGCGGCGTCGCGCTCGCGATCCAGGTCTGGGTCACCGGGCGCGTCCTCGAGCGCTACGGCATCCTCGCCTCGCTCCTTCCCCTTCCGCTGGGCCTCGCGCTCGGATCGGGTGCCGCGGGCGCCATGCCGAATCCCGGGCTCTTCGTCAGCTCGCTGGCCAAGGGCTCCGACACCATCTTCCGCTACACCATCAACGACGCCTCGATGCAGCTGCTGTACGTTCCGGTGCAGCCGCACGTTCGCGGGCGCGCCAAGGCGTTCATCGACGGCATCCTCAAGCCCACCTCGGTGGCCCTCGCCGGCGGCGTGCTGCTCTTCTACAAGCAATGGGGCGGGGGCGGCCGGCCGCTGACCGGCGCGGTGCTGCTCCTGGTCTTCCTCTGGGTGGCCCTGCTGGTGCGCGCGCGCCGGGAGTACGTGCGCAGCCTGGTCGAGTCGCTGGAGCGCAGGCGTCTGGATCTCTCGACCGCCGGGTTTTCCCGAGAGAACGACGCCACGCTGCGCGCCCTGCGCACCGCACTCGGCAACGACCCCGCCACCGTCCTGCATGCGCTCACGCTGCTCCAGCAACTGGCGCAAACGGCGGACTTCACTCCCGAGCTGCGCGAGCTGCTTCGCCACCGCGAGGCGAGGATCCGCGCGGCCGCGCTGGAACAGCTCGGGGCGCTCGGCAAGAGCGAGGCCCTGCCGGAGATGCGCGCGCTGCTCCTCGACCCCGTGCCCGAGGTCCGGGCGGCGTGCCTCGGCGCGATCTGCGCCATCGAGCACGAGGCGGCGGTGTCCACCCTCTTGCCGTTCCTCGACGTCCGCACCGCGCCCGAAGCGGTGGTGCGCGCCGCCGCTGCCGTCGCGTTGATCCGGCATGCCGGCCTCGACGGCGTTCTCGCCGCGGCGGCGCCGCTACAGGAATTGCTGGGGGCCAAGGACCCGCGGGACCGCGCAGCCGCGGCCGACGCGCTGGGAAGCATCGGGGTGCGCGGGTTCTTCCGTCCGCTGCTCGCGTTCCTGCACGATCGCGAGCTCTTCGTGCGCCGGCACGCCATCGCGGCCGCCGGCAAGTTGCGCGCGCCCGAGCTGGTCCCCGCGCTGGTGGAGCAGTTCCAGCGCCGCGAAACCGCGCTGGAGGCGGCCAGCGCGCTGTCCGGATTCGGCACGGGGATCGAGCCACAGTTGCAGGCCATGCTGGTCGACGAGGCCTCGCATGTCGACTGCCGCCGTGGCATCGCGCTGGTGCTGCAGCGGCTCGGCACGCAGCAGGCGGCGGAAGCGCTGATGGGTGCGCTCACCTCGCGCCAGCCCGGCATCCGCAAGGCCGCCGCCCGCGCCCTGGCCAGGCTGGCGCGCCGCCAGCGGGGGATCTGTTTAGACCCGGGGCGGTTCGAGCGCGCCGTCCACGCAGAGCTTGCGGCGGCGCGCGCGGCGCTGGCGGTGCTCAAGAAGCTGGCCGTCACCACCCTGGGTCACGTCCCGCGCACGCCGGCCGAGCTGCTGGGGATGGCCCTGCTCGAGGAGCGAGACGCGCGGGTGCTCCAGGCGTTGGTGCTCCTTGAAGTTCTGCTCCCCGACGTGCGGCTCGACGTGGTCGCCGAGAACCTGAGATCGGAATCCTCCGCCGTGCGCGGCAACGCCATCGAGGTGCTGGACAACGCGCTGCCCGAGCCCTGGAAGCGGCTGGTGATGGCGGCGCTCGACGAGACGAAGCGCCGCGGAGACCAGGTCCTCCCCGACCCCCGCGGGACCCTGGACCTTGCCAACGCGCTGATCGGCGGCGAGTCGGGACAGTGGGTGGCGGCCTGCGCGACCCGCTGGGTGCTCGACGGTCCGGTGCCGCTCCTGCCGCTGGTCCCGGCGCTGCGGGCTGCGCTGCACGCTCCCTTCGCGCCGCTGCGTCAGGCGACGCTGCTCACTCTGGCCCGCGCATTGCCGGCGGAACTGCCGGCCCTGGCGGGACGGCTCACCGCCGATCCCGCCCCTTCGGTCCAGATCGCCGCGCGCGCCCTGCTGGCCCGCGAGTCTCCGAGGGCCAGCGCATGATCTCGACGGTGGAGAAAGTGCTGTTCCTCAAGTCGATCGATCTGTTCCGGGCGCTCCCCTCCGAGGAGCTGGCGCAGATCGCGGAGATCGCCGAGGAGCAGCCGCTCGCCTTGGGCGACCAGGTCTTCGCGCAGGGCGAGCCCGGCGACGCGCTCTACCTGATCGTCGAGGGCAAGGTGAAGGTCCACCAGGGCGACAAGGAGCTGGTCCGCCTCGGCGAGCGAGACGTGTTCGGGGAGATGGCCGTGCTCGATTCCGAGCCTCGCTCGGCCAGCGTGACCGCTTTGGAAGACGCGGTCCTGCTCAAGATCGGCCGCGACGACTTCCGCGACATCCTCGGCGAGCGCCCGGAGATCGCCATGGGCGTGATGAAGGTGCTGACCCACCGGCTGCGCGAGACCAGCAGGAAGGCGTAGGCCTACTTCACCGCGGCCGCTACCTGCGCGGGCAGGAAGGTGGCCGGGTCGTCTGTGTAGCCCTTCTTCGCCACCACCACCTTCCCTTCCCCGTCCACGATGAACAGGGAGGGCAGCTGCAGCGTCGAGCCCAGGTACTGGCGCGCGATGCGCCGGTCGCGGTCGTCGATCACCGGAAACGTGACGCCGCTCTCGCGCAGGAGCCGGGCGGTCCGCTGCGCTGCCGCCTCGTCGCGATCGAGGGCGACCGAGATGACGCGCAGCCCGCGCTCCGCGTACGCGGTGGAGAGGGTCTGGAGCACCGGCAACTCCTTGCTGCACGACTCGCAGGCGCTGCTGAAGAAGCTGATCAGCACGGCCCGCGCGGCGGGCCGTGCGCCGGGTCGCAGGAGCGCTCCCAGATCGACTGCCTGCACCCCCGCGGCGTCCGGATTCTGCACCGACCCCGAAAAGAGCGGCGCCGGCTCGCCC
>Ga0209526_10000492_pt1 | contig 25812 bp, 20 predicted proteins | sample JacPinW_OM2H0_M1_FD_188566 | JGI IMG/M metagenome (GOLD analysis project Ga0209526, IMG submission 188566) | Forest soil microbial communities from Algoma, Ontario, Canada - Jack Pine, Ontario site 1_JW_OM2H0_M1 (SPAdes) (version 2) | ecosystem: Environmental > Terrestrial > Soil > Boreal... | reverse complement strand
ATAGCCGTGCGAACTTCGATTCAGCAGCTGATCACGCTCTCGCAGCGAGCCTGTGGTACAAGGGCGGGTTTAAAACCCGCCCCTACAAGCTTCGCGACCGCGATGTGCTTCCCGTCCGGGGTTTGCGGGACGCTTGTCATACGCGATTGCCCCGCGCGCGGGCTGGCGGAGCCTATTTGCTGGCTCCCCCGCTACAGGACCTTGTACAGGGCGTGGCTGCGATTGCGCGTATACGGGCGCACTTCGCTCGCCCAGCGGCCCGCCTCTCCCGCCTTGGCCCATTCCGGGCTCACGAGCACATGCGGCCCATCGATTTCATAGACCGCACTGTAACGCGCGCCCTCGTGATTGATGCTCCTCGTGCTGCCGCCGAGGGTCAGTGCGAAAGGCTCGCCCTTCATGCGCGTGGCGGAATGCACGCCAGGAACTTTGAGCAGATTTGGCACGTGCTCGGTGTCGTAGATCTCGTTGAAGAGATCCTCCTTCTCCGTATCCACGTCCATGCTGGCGACGAAGATATATTTCGAGTTGATGGGCATGCGCGTCTTTCTCCCTTGCGACGAAGACAAGCTAACCGAGCAAAGCCTGCGTTTCTTCCCATATCCGCCGGACGATCTGCCCGGCCGGCTCTGCCCTGGCCAAGCCAGCGGATTGACCGGCCCAGGCCTGAATTCGATCAATGTCGTTTGCCTTTACTGCGGCATCGCGCATGGCCTGAGTAAGTCCGCGTTGGACGGGATAAGGCGCGGGTGACGGAGCGGTTGGCGCCGCCGCGGCCCGCACATAAGCGGTCGCAAGACTGCGGCCCGGCCGCCCCGAGAACGCCCGGGTAATCATCGTGTCTTCGGGAGCCGCGCGTGCGAGCGCCTGCGCCCAGGCTGGAGCTATGTTTGCTTCCGGGCTGCGCAGAAATGCCGTTCCGATCTGCACGGCAGAGGCGCCCAGAATAAGCGCAGCAGCAACCCCGCGCCCATCGGCAATTCCTCCTGACGCGACAACCGGAACCTTTACTGCATCAACAACGGCCGGCAACAGGCTGAACAGGCCGACCATTCTGGCTTGCGCTTTGGTCGCATCGAAAGCCCCACGATGTCCGCCGGCCTCCATGCCCTGAGCAACGATGACATCGGCACCGGCCGCTTCGGCGAGCTTTGCTTCATCAACGGTTGTCACGTTTGCAAACCACTTGATGCCTTGGCTTTTCATGCGCGCGACGAGGCGTTCCGGGTAGAGCCCCATGATGGACGATATGATCGCGGGACCCGCCTCCAGCATTGCATTACACTGTGCCTCGAAATCGGGTGGCGTGCTGTCGCCGGCTTCGCTTGCGACCTCCGGCCCCCAGGCGCTGAGAAAACGCCGCACCGCATCTTCGGCGGCAATATCCCGCTTGGGCGGTGGATCGGGAACCCACAAATTGAGCTGAAAGCCCCCGTTGGTGCCTGCGCGGACTTGCGCCGCCCAATCCCGGATTGCAGGCGGCTGCATGAGCAGCGCTCCACAGCCTCCCAGGCCGCCCGCATTTGCAATGGCAACGGCGAGCGAGGCGGGACACGCACCGGCCATCGGTGCCATCAAAATCGGCAGGCGAATATCAAATCGATCGCAGAATGCGGCGGCGCGAGCGAGAGCTGGATGTTGCGGCATGCTGGTCATGTTAACCTGGTGAGCCATCGTATGTCTCGGTTCGAATTTTAGGGAAGCTTGTCAGATGACGCCGATCCGCGTCGCTCTCCGGGTCCCGGTTGGCCGGCCCTTGCCTGACCTCGCCGCGTTCATTGCCCGCTGCGAGCAGGCAGGCTTCGACGGTGTCGGCATCCATGATCACCCTTCAAGTGGGCGGGACGCTTATCTCGCGCTGGCGCTCGCGTGCCGGGCAACGCAGCGCCTGCAATTGTTTCCGGCGACCTCAAGTCCGCTGGTTCGCCATCCGCTCGTTCTCGCTTCCCTCGCGCACAGCCTGGACGAGATTGCACCGGGGCGGACCTTCCTCACTGTGGCGCCTGGCTTCATTTCGACGCGGAGCATGGGAAAGCCGCGTGCAGGGGTGACGGCCATGCGCGAGGCGATCCGCGAGCTGCGAAAGCTCCTCGCCGGGGAGAGCGTCGCGTTCGGTCCGACGTCGACGCGCCTGCGAAACCGAAGTGCGACACCGACGCCGGTCTATCTGCTGGCAGCCGGGCCCCGCATGATCGAGCTTGCCGGTGAGGTGGCGGACGGCGCCTTTCTCATGGTGGGTCTCCATACGGCGGCCATTCGTGCGGCACTTCGTCACCTCCAGGAAGGGGCAGCGCGCGCCGGCCGCTCACTAACGGGCTTTCCGGTGGTGTTCGTGATCACGCTTGGCCTCGGATCCACCGACGTGGGCGCGCAATGGGTGCGAAGCTGGTTTGCCCCGGATCAACCCTTTCTCGCCTATCCGAGCGCATCGAATCTTCGCTGGTTGAAGGAGGCAGGCTTCGAACTTGCGGAGAGGCACGATCCCGCTGCAATCCCTGATCATCGGGCGCGCCAGATTGCCGATGCATTTGGGCTGTTCGGACCGGCGGAACGTTGTGCCGAGCGCCTTTTGCAGGCGCGGGAAGAGGCTGGTGTCGATAACGTATTCCTGTTCCCGGCGCATGATCTCGAGCGCGGCTACGAGCTGCCGGAGACCGAGGTCCAAGCCTTTGAGAAAGTGATCCGGCCGCGCCTTCGAGGATAGCGAGACCCCTGACTTGAGGCTTCGCGCCCGCTGTGGCAAGTCGGATCGAATGTGAGCTCGAATGAGTATTCAAATGAGTGGTGCGAGCGCTGTCCTGGAGCCTGGGGTGCCGGTCACGATGGTTCCGGGTGGACACATCAGCTTCGAGATCGAGACCGGTCAGCGGCTGCGCATCAGTCAGCCGGAGGGCGAGCAGGTCGCGGACTTCATCTCCTTTAGTCGCGATGATGTGCGCGAGCTCCTGAGCATGCATTCAAGCCGGGCCGTGAATCTGAGCTGGAAATTGACCGCGCCGCACACCCTCTACAGCAACCGTACCCGGCAGATGTGGAAGATCGAGGAAGACCTCACGGCCGAGAACTATTGCGGCGGCGGATTTTGCAGCGAGCATCTCAACATCGCGCGTTACGGCGAAGCCGCAAAGCGCGCTCCCAACTGCCAGTCTAATCTGGAGACAGCCATTCGCGGCTACGGCATGGATCGATGGAGCTTCAACACCGATGCCTGCTTCAATATCTTCATGACGGTCGCGTACGATGCGGACGGCAAATGGGAGATCCGCCCACCCAAGGGCAAGCCCGGCGATTACATTGTGATGCGCGCGCTGATGCCGCAGATCGTCGCCATTTCCAACTGTCCGGTCCTGTTCAACGCCTGCAACAACTTTCGTCTCAAGCCGCTCGCGCTGGAGATTTTGCAGTAAACTCGGCGCGTTCCACTCGAATAGAACCGTAGGGTGGGCAAAGGCGCGCGCAAGATGATTTGTATAGTGGATAGAAGCTCGACCGCGCGCAACGCAGTCAAGCTTGCGCAGACTGCGTACACTTGTCTGCTTTTGCCCACGCGGTCGTCCGGTCATGGTGTGCACGGCGCGGACGCAGTCAAGCTTGCGCAGACTGGGTAAACTTGTCTGCGATGCGCGCCTTTGCCCACCCCACGAACTCTCGTTGGAGATTTTGCAGTAAATCAGCCCGTTACTTCACCGCCCCTCCCGTGATGCCGCTGATGAATCGATCGAGGAAAAGATTGTACGCAATCGCAACCGGGACGCTGGCAATCAGCGCGGCAGCCATGAGCTCGCCCCAGTAGAAGATATCGCCGCGAATGAGGTCGGTCGCCACTCCGAGCGTGACGGGCTTCTCGTCCGAGGACGAGATGAAGGTCAGCGCATACACGAATTCCTGCATGGTCAGCGTGAATGCAAAAATGATCACGGTGAGGATGGCCGGCAGCGAAAGTGGCAGCACCGTTTTCGCGAATGCACCCACCACGGTGCAACCGTCGACGATCGCCGCTTCCTCGATCTCGCGCGGGATTGATTTGAAAAATCCCATCAGCAGCCAGGTGCAGAACGGGATTGTGAAGGTCGGATAGACCACGACCAGCGACCACAACGAGTCCTGCAGCCCGAGGTCGGAGACGAGGCGCGACAGTGGCAGAAACAGGAGGGTCGGCGGCACGAGATAAGTGAGGAAGATGCCGATGCCAAGATTCTCGCCGGCGCGGCCCGGCATGCGAGCGAGGCTGTAGCCGGCGGGGACCGCGACCAGAATCGTGATCGCGACCACGCACAGTCCGATCAGGGCGCTATTCCACAGCCACTGGAGGAACAGCGTGTCCTCGAACAGATATTTGAGGTGTTCAAGGGTGGGAGCCGCGTTGAACCAGTACGGATTGGATTTCAGATTGTAGAGGTCGCCGTCAGTCTTGAAGGTCGTGATCAGCATCCAGTAGAACGGAAAGGCGGCAAAGCTCACAAGCGTGATCACGGCGGCGTAGAACCCGCCTTCTCCTGCAAGCCTTCTCATCAGCCGGGTCATCTCAAATCTCCCGGCGGCGCAGCACGCGCAACAGAAAGACGACCGCGACGAGCAGGAACGGAAACAGAAACAGGCAGATCGCAGCGCCGTGGGCGACGTCACCCGACAGGATGCCGACCTGGAAGGCCAGCGATCCCAGTACATGCGTGCCGTTGATGGGACCGCCTTTGGTAAGGAGATAGACGACGCTGAGATCGGTGAACGTGAACACCGTGCCGAAGATCAGCGCGATCACGATGATCGGCGCGATGATGGGCAGAATGATCTGGTAGTTCCGGCGCCAGAAGCCGGCGCCATCAACGGTCGCGGCGTCGAGGATATCCTTCGGCACCGAGGTGAATCCCGCAATGAAAATCACCACCCCGAATGGAAACAGCCGCCAGGCATGCACGACGGTGACGGCGATCATCGCCAGATCCTGTTGGCCGAGCCATTGCCAGCGATGCGCGGGATCCATCAAGCCCAAGGCGACGAACGTCCAGTTGATGACGCTGTAGAGAGAATCGAACATCCACAGCCAGGCCAGCGTCGCGAGCGACACCGGCACCGCCCACGGCAGCACGACCAGCGCGCGGGCAATTCCGCGGCCTGGGAATTCCTGCATCAGCAGCATGGCGGCAAATTTGCCGAGCAGGAGGCCGATGATCTGGGCCCCGATGGTGAAGATGAAGGTATTGATCAGCGTGCGCCGGAAGATGTTGCTGTCGATGACATCGATGAAGTTGTTAAGCCCGACGAACTGATAGTTCGGATCGAAAATTGTGAAGGCGCTGACGCTATAATAAAGGGCAAGAAAGAACGGGAGCGCGACCAGGACGAAAATATAGAGGATTGCCGGCGCGATGAAGAGCGGGCCGACGAGCTCCGGACGGTCGAGCAGGAAGCGCGATTTCGGCCGGGGAGCCTCGATTGCGATCGCGGTCATGGCGACATGCCCCTGTTACGGGTTATGGGCGTTGGGTTCTGCGCCCCTCCGGATCGAAATAGCGCAGCTCCGTCTCGCGCACGGCGAATGCGTGCCAGGCGCCGGGTGAAATGCCGTTGAGAGTCGCGTGCGCAGGCAATTTTGCCGTCACCTCGCGCTTGGCGGCTCGGCCCTCGAGCTCGCCATACAGGATGTGCTCCGAGCCAAGATACTCGACGCGATCGACTCGGAACGGGAGCTCGATAACCGGCGCGCCATTGAGCAGCTCCTTGGGAAGGAAATTCTCGGGACGAAAACCCATCGATCCGCCTTCGCGCTCGATCAGATTCATCGGCGGCGTACCCAAAAAGGTCGCCACGAACTCGTCGGCGGGATGCTCGTAGATTTCGCTCGGGGTGCCGACCTGGCGCAGCTTGCCGTGATCGATCACCGCGATGCGATCGCCCATTCCCATGGCCTCGACCTGATCGTGGGTGACGTAAATGGTGGCGGTGCGCACCGTGCGCTGGAACTGCTTGAGCTCGCTGCGCGCGCTCGCGCGCAGCTTGGCGTCGAGGTTCGACAACGGCTCATCGAGCAGGAACACCGTTGGATCGCGAACCAGCGCGCGAGCGAGCGCGACCCGCTGACGCTCGCCGCCGGAGAGTTCGCGCGGGCGCCGTTGCGCGAGATGGTCGATGCCGAGAAGGCGCGCCGCCCACTCGACCTTGCGTTTGATTTCGTCCGTCGCCGTCCCCTGCGTCCGCAGCGGGAAGGCGATGTTTTTCCAGACGGTGAGGTGCGGATAGAGCCCGTAGCTTTGGAAGACCATGGCGATGCCGCGCCCGCGCGGCGGCAGCTCGTTGACGACCTGCCCATCAATGAGCACCTGGCCGGAGGTTGGCTTCTCCAGGCCGGCAATGATGCGCAGGAGCGTGGTCTTTCCGCATCCCGACGGTCCAAGCAGCACCATGAACTCGCCGTCGCGCGCCTCCAGGCTGATGCCGTTGACGGCATTCACGCCCCCGAACGTCTTCCTGATCTCGTTGACAGCGACCGCGGCCATCTCGATTCACTCGCTGTGCAGGACGTGGCCGTAAACGTTGCGGTCGTGTTGAAGTACAGCGGTGCCGCACAACGGGCGTGCTCTTTCCCCGACGCAACCCGGGCCTGCCCGGGTTGCGCAGTGTGGTACGCAGCGGAGTGCGGCCGTGCTGGTGGCTGTGCTGAGCGTCAACACGAGCCTCAGGCTCGCGCCGCCCATTTCCGATAGATCGGCTCGATCTCCTTCTGGGCCCACGCGATCGCTTCTTCGGGTGTGGCCTGGTCGGTCGCCGCCTTGGCCATCATGTCGACGATGATGAAATTGTTGACGACCTCGTCGGACGACGGCCCCGCCGGCCCCGGATAGCCGAACACTGCGTGCCACCCGGCTGCGGTCTGCAGCACTTGCAGCTTGTCGGGCGGATGCGAGCTCGGATCGTTCGACAAGATCGGCATGGGGGAAGGCACGAGGTTGGCGAACAGTGGGTGGTTGTATCCGGTACTTGCCTCGAACGCCGCGACCCAATGGTCCGCGTAGTAGCGCAAGAATTCGGTTGCCGCTTCCTTGTTGCGCGCGAAACGCCAGATCCCATAGGAGTTGGGCGAGCTGCCGGCCAACCTGCGCACGGGTCCAGCCGGTGATTCCCAGATGAAAATCTTGTCGGCCAAGTCGGGAGTTGCTTTCTGAATCGACCGGTATGCCGATATTGGATTGTGAATCCATGATCCCCGGCCGGAGGCAAGGTATCGGTTGTTGCCGGCATCGTCCCAGGAGAGGACTTCCGGCTCCATGGCCTCCTTATAGAGGGCGCGCACGAACTTCACCGCCTCGAGCGTCTGCTTGGAATCGAGCGTGACGCGCTTGCCGCTCTCGTCACATTCAGAGGCGCCGTAGCTCCACAACACGCTGCGATAGGAGACGTTCGGATCCACCGAATGCCCGAGCCCGATGCCGACCGGGTAGCCCTTGGCCTTGAGCTTGGCGCCACCGACGCGAAGGTCTTCCCAGGTATCCGGCTTCATTCCGATCTCATCCCACAAGTCCTTGCGGTAGAGGCCGGGGAAGCTGATGTAATAATCGGGAAAGGCGCTCCAGGTCTTGGTGCCCTCGTTGAAGGCGATCTGACGACCGATCTGCTGCACCTTGCCGTGCTTCTTCTCAAGCTCGTCGATGAGACCGGTAAGATCTTGCAGATGCTTCTCGAACAGGTGCGGCCCGCCAAAGCCGCTGAACATGATCAGGTCGTGCCCGGCCCCTGCCGCAACCTCCGCCGCGGCGCGTGCGGGTATTTCGAGGTGCGGAATATGATCGATGGTGACCGTGATGCCGTTCTTCTTTCCCCAGTCCTTGGCGAAGCCATCAAACCAGGTATCGAACTGCGGCACGAAATGACTCCACTGGAGCACCCTCAACGTCTTGGTTTGGGCCAAGGCGCTCGACACAAACGGCGCGGAGAATGAAGGCGCGAGGCCGGCTGCTCCTGCCGCGATGCTCGAAGTTTTGAGAAAATCTCGTCGTGTGACGGAACGTTTTGGATTGTTTCCTCCAGATCCCATCGCGCACCTCCTGTTTGATAGAATGATCGCTTCGTTTTTTGACCGGTGAAGAGCTCGCTGATTGCTGCAAATGGCTGTTTCCGATGCCGGCGATCGGTGTCGGTCATTCGGATAGCGCATTATGGATATGCGCGTGCCACATGACAACTGCCAAAAGCGTCGTATTTCGGGGGCAAGGCGGCGAAGTCCCCTCTTTAGGGCCGCAACCGCGTCGGCCTTCGCCTTGTTGCGAACGAGCCCGCGCACGCTGTGACCATCGGCGATAAGAGCCGATGCAACCGCGCCGCCGATAAAGCCGTTTGCGCCGGTCAGGAAGACCCGCATTGACCTCTTGGTGCCCCGAAACGCGTGGGCAACCGCGCACGAAATCATGCTTTGCATCGATCTCGCGGCAGGCGCGTTCGCCCACCCTACCGCGCCGGCGCAACGCGCAGAATTCGGCCTGAGCTGTTGTCCGTCGCGAGCCACAGCGCGCCATCCGGCCCCTGGCGCACGTCGCGGATGCGCTCGCCTAGCTGATGTAAGAGACGTTCTTCCTTGCTGATCTTCTCGCCGTCAAGCTCGAGCCGCACCAGAATCTCGCCCGCCAACGCTCCAATGAACAGATTGCCTTGCCAGGCGGGAAAGAGATCAGCGGAATAAAACGCCATGCCCGAGGGCGCAATTGAAGGCACCCAATACCAGATCGGCTGTTCCATGCCTTCCTTGTGCGTGCTTTCGTGAATCTTTGCGCCATTATAGTCAATGCCGTAGCCGATCACCGGCCAGCCGTAATTGTTGCCGGCTTCAATGATGTTGATCTCATCACCGCCGCGCGGACCGTGCTCGTGCTCCCAGAGCCGGCCCGTTGCGGGATGGAAGGCGAGACCTTGCGGATTGCGGTGACCGTAGCTCCAGATCTCCGGCTTCGCGCCTTGCCTCCCGACGAACGGGTTGTCCGCCGGCACCGAGCCATCCGGCCGGATGCGAATGATCTTGCCGAGATGGTTGGCAAGGTTCTGCGCCTGATCGCGCGTGGTGAAATGCTCGCCCAGCGTCAGGAAAAGATTGTTGTCGGGTGATTGTGCGATCCGGCAGCCGAAATGATTGCCGCTGGAAAGCGGCCCCTCCTGATGAAAGATCACGCTTACCGCTTCGAGACGCGGCATGCCCTCGTCAATGAGCCGGGCGCGGCCGAGCGCGGTTCGTCCGCCTCCTCCCGCCGGCTCGGCGAAACAGAAATAGATGGTGTGGTTTTGCGCGTAGCCGCGATCGAGCACCACATCGTGCAGGCCGCCCTGCCCCGACGCAAAGACTCTCGGCACGCCGCCCAGTGCCGGAGAGAGCTGCCCGTCCTGGCCCACGATGCGCATGCGCCCAGGCCGTTCCGTGACCAGCATCCGGCCGCCGGGAAGGAAAGCGATCGCCCATGGGTGGGCGAGCCCCTTCGCGACCGTCTCAACCACCACGTTTCCGGCGGAGGACGGGAATACCTGCGCACCGGCAGCGGCCCAGAACACCAGCACGGTTGCACCAGCCAGCACGACGGTCGACAAATTTGCAATGACTTTCATCGACCTGTCCTTTCCATGATTTTGTTTTTGTAGCAGTTTCCGCAAATGGAGGCAGGCGGGGCGTGACAGCATCGCCGACTTTTCCAACGGCTGCGAGGGTGTCATGCTCGGCAATCGAAAAAGGCAAGGGACATGAACATCCGCTCCGTTGCGATCGGCTTTGTACTCGCCGCTGTTGTCGGGAGTGCTCACGCCCAGCCGTACCCATCCCATCCGATCACCCTCATAGTGCCTTTTCCGGCGGGCGGCCCGACCGACACGCTGGCCCGCATTCTTGCCGAGCGCATGCGCATCACGCTCGGCCAACCCGTTGTGATCGAGACAGTCACAGGAGCCGGTGCGAGCCTGGGCGTCGTTCGCGCGGCGCGATCGGCACCCGACGGCTATACGGCGCTGCTTGGAAATTGGACCAGCAATGTGGGGGCGGGCGTGATGTATCCCGCTGCGCACGAGGCGGTATTGGAAATGCGTCCGGTATCCATGATCAGCGCGACGCCGTTGCTGATCGTGGGCAAGACTCTGCTGCCGGCAAAAGATGCAAAGGAGCTGATCGCCTGGCTCAAGGCTAACCCGGACAAGATCTCGGCCGCGACGGTGGGAGCGGGCAGCGCGGCGCATGTGTGTCTGCTTTATTTTCAACAGAAGATCGGGACGAGCTTTGCGCTCGTGCCTTACCGCGGCGGAGCGCCGGCGATGCAGGATCTGGTGGCGGGCCAGATCGATCTCTTCTGCGGCGAGGCGTCACAAACTCTCCCGTTTCTTCGCGGCGGCAAGATCAAGGCGTTTGCAGTGATGTCGAAAGAGCGCTGGCCCGGAGCGCCTGACGTTCCGACCTTCGATGAAATCGGCGTGCCCGGAATGTATATCTCATTCTGGAACGCCATTTGGGTTCCGAAGGGAACGCCGGACGATATCATCGCAAAACTTGACGCCGCGCTGATCGATGCCTTGGCCGATCCGACCGTGCGCCAGCGTCTCACCGACCTTGGTCATGTCATCGCGACGCGCGAGGAGCAGACGCCCGAGGGTCTTGCCGCGTTTCACAAGTCCGAACTCGAGAAATGGTGGCCGATCATGCAGGCGGCCAACATCAAGCCGGAGTGATGCATCGCAGCCCCCGAAGAGCAGAGCTATCGCATATCAGCAAGCCGTACCTCAAACCAAGGCCGCAAAGCAGCACTACGCTGGTGGTTCTTGTAGGGGGGGTTCAAACCCGCCCTCGTTCGGCATTCACGGTGTGTGAGGTGGATCCGAGCTTAGCCGTACGAACTTCGATTTAGACTAGCAGCTGATGACGGCAATTCTCTCGCAGCGAGCCTGTGGCACAAGGGCGGGTTTAAAACCCGCCTCTACAAGCTTCGCGACCACGATGTGCTTCCGTCCGGGGTTTGCGGGGCGCTTGTCATATGCGATTGCCCTGCCCGCAAGCGGGGCAGGGATTACTCCTTTCTGATGCTCTGGCAGGCGCGCCAAAGCTTCTCGGGCGTTGCCGGCATTTCGAGCTGCGCGCCCGCTTCGCCTGGTATCGCATCCGCAATCGCGTTCATCAGCGCGGCGATGGCGGCGGTTGTGCCTGCCTCTCCTGCGCCTTTCACTCCCAGTGGATTCGTCCGCGCCGGAACAAGATGCAGCTCCTCGTCAAACGAGATCAAGTCATCGGCGCGCGGCAGCGCATAATCCATGAACGAACCCGTCACCAGCTGTCCCCCGGAAGCATCATAGACGGCACGCTCCATCATCGCCTGCCCGAGACCTTGTGCGATGGAGCCATGACTCTGCCCCGCGACAATCATGCGGTTGAGCGCGTGGCCGCAATCGTCCACCGCAACATAGCGCAGCAACGCAAGCGCCCCCGTTTCGGCATCGATCTCCACCTCCGCGACGTGGCAGCCATTCGGAAACGTGAGCGGCGTCTCTGCCGTCACCTTGGTATCGAGATCTTCGGCGATCTCGCCGCGCCGCCGCATCTCTTTTGCCCGCTCGGCAAGCTCGAACAGCGAAATGGCGCGGTCGGTCCCGACCACTCGGAAACGGCCGTCGCTATATTCGATGTCCGCCTCCGCCGTTTCCAGCACCGACGCTGCGATGGCGCGCCCCTTTGCCAGCATGGCGTCGACCGTCTTGAGGAGCGCGTGGCTCACGGTCATGGCAGAGCGTGAGCCCACTGAGGCATAGCCGGCGATTTCGAGCGCGGAATCGCCGTGCCGGTGCTCGATGCGGCTCGGCGCGATGCCGAGTCGCTGTGCGAGCAGCGGCGTGAACACGCTCGCATGTCCCTGGCCCGTCGACTGTACGTTGAGGCCGAGGACAAGCTTCTCGCCGCCGGGAAAGCTCAGCAACGTCGCCTCCAGCGGAAATCCGCCGGCGTGTTCGAGCATGCACGAGATCCCGAGACCGCGGTATCTGCCGCTCCGCGAGGAGTCGCGCCGGCGGCGCTTGAACTCCTTGCCGTTCGCCAGCGCGAGTGCTTTGCCCAAGATGTTCGGAAAATCGCCGCTGTCGATGACCGTACCTACCGCGGTCTTGTACGGCATGGCGGAAGGCTTGATCAGATTGCGCCGGCGCAGCGCGACCGGATCAATTCCGCTCACCCGCGCGGCCTCCTCCACCACACGCTCGAGCATGTAATTTGCCTCCGGCCGGCCAGCGCCGCGATAAGGCGCAGTCGGCGTCGTGTTGGTGAAGACGCAGCGTGTCGAAATATCGATGCGGGGAATGTCGTACATGCCCGGCAGACAGCGTGCGAGATTGACGGTCTGAATATTGGCCCCGACTGCGCCGATGTAGGCGCCCATATTGCCGAGATGGCGGATGCGCAGCGCCAGGAATCGTCCCTGCCCATCGAGCGCGAGCTCGACGTCGCTATGGGCATCGCGCGCGTGATTGTCGCTGACGAACGCTTCGGCGCGACTCGACATCCAGTGCACCGGCCGCCCCAGGGTTCGGGCGCCAACGAGGAGCGCAAGATATTCCGGGTAGGGGCCGGTCTTGAGCCCGAAGGCGCCGCCGACATCCTCGGTGACGACGCGCAGGCGCTCCTTGCCGATACCCAGAATGGGCGCAAGCCCATCGCGCAGCGCCCGCGCGCTCTGCGAGCAGCAACGCAGGAAAAAACTTTCGGTCCCCGCATCGTAGCTTGCGGTGGCGCCGCGCGGCTCCATGGATGCAACCATAATTCTCTGATTGGTGAGCGATACCCGCGCGACGTGGGAAGCCGACGCCATGATCTCCTCGACCTCGCGCGAATTGGCGGCGGGATCAGCCGCAAGGCCCGGCCAGTCGACCGCGATATTGCCGGGAGCCTCCGGCCAGACCTGCGGCGCGCCTTGCTCGACTGCCGCACGCAGATCGACCACGGCGGTGCGCGGCGTGTAGTCGACTGCAACACGTTCGGCCGCGTCCTGCGCCGCATCGAGCGTGTCCGCTACCGCCATGGCGACCGGCTCGCCCACATGGCGCACGGTCTCGCCGGCAAGCGCAGGCCGAGGGGGAACAATGAGCTTGCTGCCGCCCCGCCCCGCGAGCGGGGGATGCTGGGATACGTTGCCGATCCCTTTCATGTCGGCGGCGGTGAAGACGGCATGCACGCCGCCCACTTGCCGCGCAGCAGCAGTGTCGATGGAACGGATATCGGCGAAGGCATGGGGAGAGCGCACGAACGAGGCGTAGAGCTGGCCAGGCATTGGCGCATCGGCGGCATAGCGGCCAGCCCCACGCAGCAAGGCCTCATCCTCCAGGCGCCACTGCGGGGGTGTCCGGCTCGCGTCAGTGTTGCTGTTCATGTCGACTCCGGATGAGAGGAAGGGTCGCGGGCGCCTGCCCAGTTTGTGCATTTCGCGGCCTAAGCGGTTCAAGCATGCGGATCATGCCACTGTCACCACGTAGCCCGGATGAGCGAAGCGATCCGGGAGAAAGCGCTCGCGCATGTCGCGTCCGGCCGTCGCTCCGCGCCGGCCGCTCGCGCATGGGGGGCTGCGAAGTCTGCACGCGATACCCCGAGCTACCGCTGCTCCAGCGCCGTGCGCAGCATCGCCACCGTGTCAGGTGGCGTACGCAAGACCTGGGCAATGAGGGCGGCAACCTCTGCACCCGAGAGCGGATCGATGTCGATCTTGAGCCTTTCGGCGTCGGCCAGGTAGGCCGCATCGCGCATGGTGGCATCGAAGGCGCGGCGCAGTGCGTCAACCCGTGCAGCCGGAACGTTTGGCGGCAGAAAAAAAGGCCGACCATATTCGAGCCGTGCGAGCATCAGTTTCAGCGCCGCCCGTTCGGCGTCGCTGCGCGCAACGTCGATGATCACGGGAACGCCGGCAAGCTCGGGGTTCGGCGTCAGCGCCCATTGCGCCAGCATCCGGACTTTCTTCTGCGTGATCCAATTTGCGTTGATGGCTTTGAGTGTCGACCAGTTGGCGATGGTGCCGTCGACCTCCCCACTTTCCATGGCGAGATGAATCTTGGGCGTGCTCTCGTAACCCGTGACCACCTTGAACTTGAAGCCGAGCAGCCGATTGGCCAACACGGGATAGTCGAACTGGGTCGAGCCCGGCGCCTGCGCCCCCATGATGATTTCACGCGACTTGGCATCGTCGAACGAATGCGCGGGCACGCTGTGCCAGACGTACATCACCTGCGTCTCGCGATTGGTGCTGCCGAGCCAGTTGATCTTGACGGGATCAAAGCGCGCTCCGGCGGGCGCAAAAAGCGGCGCCGCCGGCATGCCGTTGAACGAGGCACCGATCACGCTGCCATCGAACGGCCCGTTGTTGTAGAGCGCGTTGGTCATGGCGAGACTGCCGGCGCCCGGCTGGTTCTGCACGATGATGCCCGGCGTGCCGGAAATGTGCGATGCCATGTGGCGCGCGAGCAGCCGCGCATTGATGTCGTAGCCCGAGCCGACGCCGACGCCGACCACGATCCGCAGCGTCTTGCCGCGAAAGAACGCGGCAGCATCATCGTCTTGCGCGAGCGCGGGCGAGGGCGCAGCAACAATTAGGAACAGAAAGACAAACCAGGAAGGCGAGCTGACGAAGCGAGTCAACTCGGATGCAGACGAGAGCCTAGGCAGCGATAAATGGACGCTCACGCCGCGGCGCGCTCCTCCCCGGGAGCGAGCGGGAGCTTGATCGGCTGCCGGCGCGCCGCCGAAAGATCAAGTGCCTTGGTCAACATCAGACGGTTGTGCGCCTCCGCTGCGGTCGCCGCCTGGGTAGGCAGCCCAAGCGCAACGCGGTTGAGCCAGGAATCGGTTTCCTCCCGCATCGGACCCCGCAGCTCCCCCAGCGCCATATCGCCGGGCGGGTAGCTCCCCATGAAATCGACCAGCCGGCGTTCGTCCGGCGCGTAGCCTTCGTTCTGCGGAGCAGAGACCGCAAGCACCATGTCGCGATGGGTATCGTCGATGGTCAGCACGCCGTCGGTCCCGTTGATGCCGATTTCGAGACTGTAGACGGCGCCCGGCCAGGTCACCGGCAACGCCCAGGAAATGTTGAGATGATAGACGCTGCCATCCGCAAACATGATCATGCCGGCGGTTGCGTCGATGCCCTGGCAAAGTGGACCCAACACCTTGTCGACGGAGCGCGCATAGCACTCGACCGGTGTCTTTGCTTCGAGATACCACATCACGACGTCGAGGGCGTGCGTGCCGGAAATCACCATGGGCGAAATCGTGCTGGGATCATCCGTACGCTTGTAATTGTCGATGGCGACCAGCCGGTTCATGAAGGCGCGCGACGTCACCAGCGTGACATCGCCGAGAGCTCCGGTTCGCACCTTCTCCTTGCCCGCGAGCCATTTGCGCCGAAAGCGCTGGGTATAACCGACTACAGCGTCGAGCTTCGCCTGGGTGATGGCCGCAAGCACGCGCGCGGATTGCGCGAGATCGGTTGCGAGCGGCTTCTCGATCAGCATGGGCACGCCGCGCTCGACTGCCGCCATGATGGGATCCACATGCAGATGCTCGTCGGTCGCGATGATCGCGCAGGTCACTTCCGGCCGTTTGAGCAGCTCGCGGTGGTCCTGAGTGACGAAATCGGCGCCGATCTTTTCCGCGACATAGAGACCGCGGTTGTGATTCTTCTCGGCAATCCCGATCCACTGCACCGCGGGATGGCGCGCGGCGACCTCGCCGCGAAACAATCCGACGCGACCCGCCCCCACGATCGCAAGGCCAATGCCTTTCGCCTTTCGCCTCATGCTTTGGCTCCCATCATTTCGGCAACCGCGGAGAGCGCTTCGTTCGAGAGCGGCAGATCGACCGGCGCGTTGCGCTCAGCGGAAAGATCGGCTGCCGTGTAGGTTTCCATGACCAGGCGCGCGCTCTGCGGCGTCACCATTACCGGCCGGTCCATGATGCAGGATTCGAGAAAGTGGATAGTCTCCGGGCCCATCTGTCCCGCGAAGATGTGGTCCACCTGCTCGCCCGGCATGGTCGACATGGGAAAGCGCGTGCCCTCGGCGTTGGTGTTGAGCCAGTTGTCGCGATGGGTGTCGTCGAGGATGAGCGCGCCCTCGGTGCCGGTAATCTCGAGCCAGGTCGAGCAGTAATTGGGATAGCTCGGCGGCAGGTTCCAGCCGCCGCCGATGGTTACGAGCACGCCAGTATCCATGGTCACGACCGACCACATGATGTCGAAGGATCCATTGATCGAAGCCATATAGCCGAAGGCTCCTTGCGAATAGACGCGCACCGGCTTGGCGGGCTCGAGCAGCCAGAAAACGAAATCGAGGTCGTGGGTGGATTCCATAACCACCGGCGAGAGCTTCACCCGCTTTCCGATCTTGGTGCCGAGAGCGCGGCTTACGTTCCGGCTCACCATGACTGAGACGATCTTGCCCAGCGTCCCGTCGGTGATCTTTTTCTTGGCATAGGCGAATTTGGGATTGAACCGCTGTGAATAGCCGATGGTGAATTTCAGCTCGGCACGTTTTGCCAATGTGATCAGCTCGTCCGCCTCCCACAGCATCAGCGCAATCGGCTTTTCCAGCAGCACATGCTTGCCCGCGCGCAAACAATCGCGCGCGATGGGATAATGATTTTGCTCCGGCGTGGTGCAGACGTAGACTACCGAGATATTCGGATTGGCGAGAATATCGTTATAATCGAGCGTAGCGCTCGCCGGATTGGTCAGCGCTTTGACCTCGGCGAGACGGTCGGGACGGATCTCACAGATATGGAGCTTGTCGACCAGAGCCGAGCGCGCGAGCGTCTCGGCCCGAATGCCACCGCACCAGCCGGTGCCGATCACCGCAACCTCGACTGTTTTCACACGCGACCTCTTACCCCAAAAACTTCGGCGGCGAACTGCGGATAGACTTCGACCAGTTGCGGCGCCACGACAGTGCGCAGCATCCGCAGTGTTTCCGCCGAGGGGATGGGCGTTTGCGGTACCTCGGCGCCCCGGTCGAAGGCAAAACCCGTGTGCTCGGCGATTTCTGCCGCCGTGTGTCCGGGATGGACGCTTGCGAGCCGGAAGCGGCCGTGCGTCCGATCGAAGGCGAACAGGCAGCGACTGGTGATGAGCGCGATCGGTCCACCAGGACGATACACATTCGCAGCACTCGTTCCCGCCGCGCTGATGAAATCCACCTTCTCGACGAGAGTGCGGCGCGTGTGTTCGAGCCGAAAGAGAATCACTCTCGGCACCACGTAATACATATAGGCGGAGCCGAACGAGCCGGGAAAGCGCACTTTTGGGTGCGCGGGATCCCCGATGCCGACGAGGTTGATGTTTCCCTGCCCATCGATCTGTCCTCCTGAGAGAAAGAACACATCGATGCGGCCCTGTCCGGCGCAGTCGAAAAGCTCGCGGCCGCCGTCGCTGAAAAAACTATGCCGCCGGCTGCCGAGGAGGGAGACGCGGGGCCGTCCATTGCCGCGCTCGCGCGCAAGCAAGGCGCCGGCGGCGGGAATTGGCGAGGCGGCGCCGATCGCCGCGTGCCGCGCATCGGCAACCATCCGCGCGATCGCGTCGGCGAGCAACTCCTCCTGCCGATAATCCTGCGCATCGGACCCCCACCCTTTACCTTCCCCCGACGGAACCCGGGCTTGCCCGGATTCCGCACTATATTGCGCAAGTCGGGCAAGCCCGACTTGCGACGGGGGAGCGAAGGGTGGTGGAGATTCACGCCGCGCGCTGCGCATGCAGGTAGCGATCGAGATAGGCGGCAAATCCTTCCGCGGTTCGGGCCAGGCTCGCGTATTCGGTGAGATGTGCGCCGTCTGCGGGATACTCGCCGGCAAGCGCAAGTGGCCAGGCTCCTTTCGGCGCAAGCGCGACAGCCTCTATGTAGAAGCCGCCGAGCGCGCCGGCGGCAAGCTGCGGATCATCGAACAGATTTGCATCCTGGATTTTCTCGACGGTGACGACTGTGCGCATGGCAGCATGGGCCATCACGGCGAGCTCGCGCTCGCGGCCGATCCATACATTGCCGTCGCGGTCGGCCAACGGCGCGTGGAAGAGCGCGACATCGGGCTTGATCGCAGGCAACAGCACAATGGGATCGTCCTGCGCGAACGGATTGTCGGTGACCTTCCAATCCCGGCGATGCACCAACAGGTCAGAGCCGATCAGACCGCGCAGCGGCATGAACGGCACGCCTTTCTCGGCGGCCTGAAACGCCGCGTGCAGCGCCGGGCAGGTCGCCTCCTTCATGTGCAGCGTGCCCGCCGTCATTGCCGCGGTGAAACGCGGTGCCGCACCGAATTCTCCGAGAGAAACGGCTGAGGTCTCGAGCGTGGAGACTGCGCCCGCTCCGATCAGGAGATCGGCCTGCAGGCTCGATGTCGGCAGCGTGATGAGATGCAGATGCTTGACGCCACGCCGGATCAGCGCGCGGGTTGCCTCCATGGCGACGCCCGATTGTTCGCGCGGCACCGCCAGCAGGCAGCCATCCCTGATGCAGGCAAGGGCGTCATCGAGGCTGCGCGCGATCATTGGCGCAGTGTAACACTATGCGAGCGAGCGGATCGAGAGGCCGCCTAGTCGCTTTCCTTCGAGCTCAGCCCTATCGGCCGTCCGACCACCGTAACCAAGATCCCGTTGTCGAGCAGACGCTTCGCAACCCGCTTCGCGTCGGCGAGCGTGACTGCATCGATCAGGCCGGAACGGCGGTCCATGTAGTCAATGCCGAGACTGTCGAGTTGCATCTGCACGAGCTGGCTGGCAATGCGGTTTGATGTATCGAGACCGAGCACAAACGAGGCCTTGAGGTAGGTCTTGGCCTTGGCGAGCTCGTCTTCGGTTGGTCCTTCTTCCGCCAGACGGCGAATCTCATGCTCGATGATCTCGATCGTCTTGCCAGTCGCGTCGGCCCGGGTGGCGGTGCTGCCGATCATGAGCGCCGTGTAATTGAGCCACACGAGGCTGTCGGAGATACCGTAAGCGAGCCCGCGCTTCTCACGCACTTCGCGGTAGAGCCGGGACGAGAATGAGCCGCCGCCAAGAATGTGATTGACGATATAGGCCGCCATGAAATCGGGATCGCTGCGGCTGATCCCTGGTCCGCCGAAACTCACGGCGGCCTGCGGCACATCGAGCTGGATGACGATGCGGCGGCCCATGCCCTGCGCGACCACCGGGCTCACCATCTGAAGCTCGGCCTTTGCGGGCAACTTGCCGAATGCACGGTCGAGCAGCGCTCCCGCGGCTTGCGCATCGATATCCCCGACGATTGCGACCTTGAGCTGATCGCGCGCCAGCACCCGCCGGGTGTAGGATCGCAGATCATCGGCGCTGATGCGCGGCAATGATTCGAGCGTGCCTTCGACGGGGCGGCCATAGGGGTGATCCGGGAACGCGGTCGCCCACCAGTTGCGGCTTGCAACATCGCGCGGGCTTACCGTCTCGCGCCGGAGCCGTGACATGATCTGCGCGCGAATGCGTTCCACCGCTTCGCTGTCGAAGCGCGGCTCCGCAAGAGAAAGCCCGAGATAATCGAATGCTTGCTCGCTGTTCTCCTTGAGCGTGCGCAAGGTGCCGCGCAGAGAATCGCGCCCGGCACTGAAGCTGAGCTCGATGGCTTTGCGCTCGAGGCGGTCATGGAAGGCCATTGCATCAAAAGGACCTGCGCCTTCATCCAGCAAGTCGGCCGCGAGATTGGCGACACCCGCCTTGTCCACCGGATCCTGCTCAGCGCTGCCGCGCAGCGCAAATTCAAGCGCGATCAGCGGAACGGTGGGATTGCGCACCAGCCAGGCCTCTATGCCGGCCGGGCTGACCACGCGCTCGATCGTAACCGCGCGCGCCGGTGGCGCAAATGCCAGCACGGCGGCCGCGAGCAGTGCTGCCAGCACACAACGGTTACCGCCACGCAAGAAAACAGCCGGCTTCACGAACGTTTCTCCTGGGGCTGAGAATCCTTGATCAGATAACCGGTCACCGAACGCCGCTTATCGAGCCAATGTCGGGCAGCGTCGCGCACCGCGTCGGCGCTCACCGCGCGGATGCGCTCGGGCCAGGCGCGGACCTGCTCCACGGTTGATCCGGTGGTGAGCGCTGCGCCGTACCACTGCGCCATGGTGCGCGGATTGTCGTTGGCATAGATAGCATCCGCGACCATACGGCTCTTGGAGCGATCAAGCTCTTCCGCGGTGACGCCCCTTGCAATGACGTCAGCAAGGACGTCATCGAGTGCCTGTTCCAGTTGCGCAAGGCTGATGCCGGGCTTTGGCGTCGCATAGACGCTCAGGCGAGTGGCATCCAGCGCGGTGCTGTCATAGTTGGCGCCCGCGTTCACGGCGATGGCATCGTTGACGACCAGGCTGCGGTAAAGGCGGCTGTTCGAACCACGGCCGAGAATATGGGCGAGCAGCTCCAGGGCCTCGCTTTCGCCGGCCTGCGCCGTGGTGCTCGAAGGCACGAGATAATAACGGCTCACGCTGGGCTGAGCGACGCGCGCGTCCGCAAGCGTCACGGTGCGTGCCGCTTCCTGCACCGGCTCTTGCGGCCGCACACGCGGTTTTATCTCGGTAACCGGCCCCACTTGCCCGTATGTCTGCTCCGCAAACGTGCGCACCTCGTCCACCGTAACGTCGCCCGTAACGACAACGACTGCGTTGTTGGGGGTATAGAATCGCCGGTAAAACGCCAGCGCATCCTCGCGCGTGAGCTGCTCGATTTCCTGCCGCCAGCCGATGACCGGGCGGCCATAGGGGTGATTGAGATAGAGTGCGGCTTCCATCTGCTCGCCCAGCCGCGCGGCGGGATTGTTGGCGACCCGCATGTTCTGCTCTTCCAGAACGACATCGAGCTCAGGCCTCACAACGTCATCGGTCAGCACCAGCCCGGTCATCCGGTCGGCTTCGAGCTCCATCATGTGTTTAAGCTCGTTTTTCGGTACCCGCTGGAAATAGCCGGTGTAATCCGATGAGGTGAACGCATTTTCCTGGCCCCCGATGGTCGCCACGATTTGAGAAAACCGGTCCAAAGGGTTCTTGGCCGTGCCCTTGAACATGAGGTGTTCGAGGAAATGGGCGAGTCCCGACTTGCCCGGGGTCTCATCGGCTGAGCCGACCTTGTACCAGATCATGTGGGTGGCGACCGGGACCCGATGATCCGGAATGACGACCACCTCCAAGCCATTGGCAAGGGCGAAATGGGAGATGTCGGTTCCGGCGATCGCAAGGTCGCCACCCGCAAGGGCGGCGAGAAGGGCCGCTGTGATTCGGAATATTGTGTGCAAGACCAGTTTGCTCTCGTGGAGTTCGCCCCCCACGGCACGGATTAAGCCGATAGCGGCAAAAGCACAGGGTATCAACAATGACCGAGGCGACTCGTTGGCGCGTGTGACCGCGAGCGGCCTAAACGCGCATTCGCGCCTCGACTTATCTCGTGGGCTCCATGCGCGATTCAACGGTGGACGGTTTGGCCGCTTCACCTCGCTGAACACCCAGGCCATAGGCATAACCGGGTGAGGGCGTCTGATATCCGGGTGGGGGCGCGGTCATGCTGGTTCGCGGCGGCTCGCCGGTAAAAGGAGCACTTTCCGGTCGCGCCGGCCCGATCGAAGAGAACAAGTCTTGCCACCAGGCCTTGGTAGCGGTGCCTTGCAGCTGCGCAGGTGACATAGGACGCATGGATTCCTCGACTCCCGGACCTGCACGGCTTGCTGTGCTGGTGCTGGCGCCGGCCTGACCCTGTCCCTTGAGCTCGTCGGGGCGAAGCGCGCGCGCCTGCTCCTCGGCCGAGCTGTATAGTTTTGCCTTCTCCGCCGCGCTTGCCTGCTTGCGGCGGGCAACATCAGGATCCTTCGGCCAAGCCGGGTTGCGGGCAGCAGGACCTTCGGTTTGCGGAGGCGGAAGATTGAGCGAGGGAGGCACCACGAGCGGAGCGCGCTCACGATACTCGATGCCCTGCTCGCTTCGCAGGAACCCCATTTCCTTCATGAAGCCCCGAAACAGCTTGGTATCGAGTGGCACGTCCTCATCATCCTGAGCCCATCCGCGGCCCGTGCCGGCAACCAGTGCGAGCGCCAATATGCCGGCAAACGCGGCGGCGCGCTGCCCTTTCGCGTATCGGTCTCGCATAGCTATCCCCTTCACATTACGGCGTAAAAGCCGTATCCCCGACTTTACCCTGGACCCGGATCAGGGCGCTTTTGCGGCACCCGTACCTACGAGCGTCTCGTACAGTAGCACCGCCACGCCCGCCACAATCGCCACGTCCGCGATGTTGAACACATACCATTTGAAATCGAAGGTCTCGGTGGTGGCGTGCAGCAGCACGAAATCAGCGACGGCTCCATAGGCCACGCGGTCGATGGCGTTGCCGACGGCCCCTCCGATGATGAGGCCGAGAGCCACTGCGGTGAGCCGCGACGTCGCGCGCGCGAGCCATATCCACAGCAAGACGGCTGCGATCGCCTTGAGCGCGAGCAGCGCCCATTGGCCGAGCGGCCCCTCCTGCGGGAACAGGCCATAGCTGATCCCGGTGTTCCAGGTCAGCACCAGATCAAGAAACGGCGTGAGCGTAATCATGCCGCGCGCGCCAAGATCAATGCCGAACAACAGCCAGAGCTTCACCGCCTGGTCGACTGCCGTCGCGGCGAGAGCCACGGCAACCCCGAACCAGGAAAACCGGCCCCAGAACAGGCCTCGTGCACGCGGCGCGGGCCTTTCGGTCACATTTGCCCCGCTCATTCTGCCGCCTTGCGAATCGTCTCCCATTCACGCAGCGCCTGCGCGTCGCGCGGAGAGACATCGGGATAAGCGGGATCGGAGCCAACGCTCGGAAGGATTTTCCAGGATCGGGCGCATTTTTTTCCCTGCGCTAGCCGCACCTCAACCGCAACGCCCGGGACTTCATCGAGCCGGAACGCGGTCTGTGGACCCTCGCCCGCGACCATGGTCGCTGCCGAGGTGATCGACACCTCCGCGAGATCGACGTCGACGAGCGCAACAAACAGATTATCGTCGGAAACATAGACGACTGGCGCTGCTTCGAGCGAGGAGCCGATGCGCTTGTGCGCCCGCTCGATCTCGAGCGCGCCGGTCACGACCCGCCGCACGAGCCGCACCTTGCGCCATTTCTCAGCAAGCGCGTCATTGCGCCAGGATGCCGGAAGGTCCGCAAAGAGTTGCAGATGCACGGAGTCGTCCCGCGCGGGCTCGTGCGTGGGCGCCCCGAGTACCGAGGGATAGCGCGCGAGCCATGCCTCCTCGGCGCTGAAAGGCAACATGGGAGCAAGCCAGGTTACCGTGCATCGAAACAAATGATCGAGCACGTGCAGGCAAGCTCTGCGCGTTTTCGAGGAGATCGGGTCACAGTAGAGCGCGTCCTTGCGGATGTCGAAATAGAACGCGGAGAGATCGCTCGTCATGAAGCTGCTGAGCGCCGCGAAGATGCGCTTGTAGTCGAAATCGGCGTAAGCCTGGCGCACGAGCGCATCGAGCTCGATCAGCCGATGCAGCATGAGCCGCTCCAGCTCAGGCATGTCGGTAAAGGCGACGGCGTCCTCCTGCGTCAGATGGGCGAGCGAGCCAAGCATCCAGCGCAGCGTGTTGCGCAGCTTGCGGTACGTCTCGATCGTGGTCTTGAGGATTTCCGGTCCGATCCGCAGGTCGTCGGCATAGTCGGAGGCGCACACCCACATGCGCAGGATGTCGGCCCCCGCTTGCCGGATGACATCCTGTGGAGCGGTCACGTTGCCGAGCGACTTGGACATTTTGTGCCCGTCCTGATCGAGAACGAAGCCATGGGTGAGCACCACGTCGAAAGGCGCAACGGCGCGCGTGCCGCAGGATTCCAGCAACGAGGATTGAAACCAGCCCCGGTGCTGGTCGGACCCTTCGAGATACATGACAGTATCGGGGCCGCCGTCGCGCTTGCGCTTGACCTTGAGATCGTCGCGCAGCTCAAGCGTGAAGGCATGCGTCGAGCCCGAATCGAACCAGACGTCGAGAATGTCATCAACTTTCGTCCATTGCGCCGGGTCATGCTGCGGCAAGAGAAAGCGGGCAGCCGCCCCATCCTCGTACCAGGCATCCGCGCCCTCGCGCCCGAAAGCCTCGGCAATGCGTTCATTGACGCTGGGGTCGCACAGGATCTCCACGCCCGCTTGCGCACTTTCCCGCACGAACAGCGTGATTGGGACGCCCCAGGCGCGCTGGCGCGAGATGACCCAGTCCGGGCGGCTTTCGATCATGCCGGTGATGCGGTGTTCACCCTGCACCGGCACCCAGCGCGTGCACTTGATCGCCGCAAGGGCGCGCTGGCGCAGTGTGTCATCCGCCCTCGGTTGACCGGCCGCATTGAGAATGGGCTTGTCCATGGCGATGAACCATTGCGGCGTATTGCGGAAGATCACCGGTTTTTTCGAACGCCATGAATGCGGGTACTCGTGCTTCAATCGGGAGCGTGCGATCAACATCCCGGCCTCGATTAGCGCCTTGATCACGGCCTCATTGGCATCGCCCTTCCCGCCGTCCTGCGTGAGCACGCGCTTGCCGGTAAACCCCGGCGCCTCGCTCGTGAAGCGGCCGTCCGCATCGACGGTGTAAGGAATCGTCGTATTGATGCCGAGTTTAGCCAGCCTTGCTGAGTCGGCGGTCCAAATTTCAAAATCTTCGCGCCCATGACCAGGCGCCGTATGCACGAACCCGGTGCCAACATCCTCTGTCACGTGGCGGCCCGGCAGCAATGGAACACGAAACCGGTATCCCTCATTGAAGCTCCTAAGCGGGTGCCGGCATTCAATACGCAGCAGCTCATGGGTCGTGACCTCGCGGACTGGTTTGTAAGCCAATACGCGCGCTTGCCGCATAACCTCCAAAGCAAGCTTCTCCGCGAGAATTAATCGATCGCCCTTCGCCAGCCAATTGCCCTCTGGAACATCAGTGACCTCGTAGAGCCAGTATTTGATTTGACGAGAGAAACTGATGGCGCGATTACCGGGAATCGTCCATGGTGTGGTTGTCCAGATTACGATCGAGGCGTCTCTAAGGTCAGGGTCGGGCTGCTCCCCGCGGCGCCCACCAGTTTGGCCGCTCGTTTCAAGCCTCCAACTAAGATCGACAGGGAATTTCACCCAGATCTGATCGGAGACGTAATCCTCGTATTCGACCTCTGCTTCGGCAAGCGCCGTCTTCTCCACGACCGACCACATCACCGGCTTCGAGCCGCGATAAAGGGTCGTGTTCTGCGCGAATTTCATGAGCTCGCGCGCGATCTGTGCCTCGGCAACGAAATCCATGGTCGTGTAGGGATGCTCCCAATCGCCTTCCACGCCGAGGCGTTGGAATTCCTCGCGCTGCACGTCAATCCAATACGCGGCAAAGGCACGGCACTCGCGCCGGAATTCAATCAGCGGCACCGCATCCTTATTCTTTCCCTTCGCGCGGTATTCCTCCTCGATCTTCCATTCGATCGGCAGGCCATGGCAGTCCCAGCCCGGCACATAGTTGGAGTCGTACCCGAGCATCTGCTGGGAACGGGTGACGACATCTTTGAGGATTTTGTTGAGTGCATGTCCGATATGAATGTTGCCGTTCGCATAGGGCGGCCCATCGTGCAGAATGAATTTGGGCCGGCCGCGGGCGGCTTCCCGCAAACGCTGATACATGCCGAGCTTCTGCCAGCGCGCGAGGATCTCGGGCTCCTTCTGCGGCAGCCCGGCGCGCATGGGAAAATCGGTCTTGGGTAGAAACAGAGTCTCGCTGTAATCGCGGGCTGCCTGCGTCATGGCGGGTTTACATGAAATCGGAATGGCGAGAGTGTGATCGTCCCGGGTCTC
>Ga0209526_10000491_pt1 | contig 25859 bp, 22 predicted proteins | sample JacPinW_OM2H0_M1_FD_188566 | JGI IMG/M metagenome (GOLD analysis project Ga0209526, IMG submission 188566) | Forest soil microbial communities from Algoma, Ontario, Canada - Jack Pine, Ontario site 1_JW_OM2H0_M1 (SPAdes) (version 2) | ecosystem: Environmental > Terrestrial > Soil > Boreal... | reverse complement strand
CCGGAGGATGAAGTCCCCATAGGACACATCACCAATGGCGTACATGTCCCCTCGTGGCTTGCGCCCCAGATGTTTCGCCTCTACGACCGCCATCTAGGAACTGGTTGGCACGAACACAGCAGCGAGGCGCGCATCTGGGAGGGCATTGAGAACGTGGACGATGGCGAACTCTGGGAAACACACCTCAGCTTGAAATCACTGCTTCTCGAATTTGTGCGGCGGCGTGCAACGGAACAGGCCGAGCGGCGTGGTGAGTCGCCGGAGGTCCGTCAGAGACTCAGTCGCGTGCTCAGTCCAGATGCCCTGACCGTCGGATTTGCACGGCGATTCGCCACCTACAAGAGAGCCAATTTAGTTCTGGCAAACATCGAGAAGCTGTCCGCCATGGTGAACGACCCGAAGCGCCCGGTTCAGTTCGTGTTCGCCGGCAAGGCGCACCCGCGCGACGAATCGGGCAAGCGGGTGCTCCAGCAGATTGCTGAGCTGATGCGCGACCCACAATTTGCCGACAAATTCGTCTTTGTAGAAGACTACGACATCAACGTCGGGCGTCATTTCGTGCAGGGCGTTGATGTTTGGCTGAACAATCCCCGGCGGCCGCTCGAGGCGTCGGGTACCAGCGGCCAGAAGGTCGTCCTAAACGGGGGCCTGAATCTTTCCGTTCTCGATGGATGGTGGGCCGAGGCTTACGACGACCTGAATGGCTTCGCCATCGGAAACGGCAGAACTCACTCCAATATGGATCTTCATGATGCCCGGGACGGAGAGGAGCTCTACCGGGCGCTTCGCGACGAAGTGATTCCACTCTACTATCAGCGGGACGACGACGGCCTTCCGCGTGACTGGATCAAGCGGATGAAGCGAACCATTCGGACACTCGGCTGGCGGTTCAATGCCGACCGCATGGTGATGGATTACACGCTCAAATGCTACGTCCCTGCGGCGGGGGGCACATCAAGTGATATGCGTACATCCCAAAGCAACCATTAACCCAAAGCAGCAATTGCGGCGCGCTCTGGTCCAGGTAGTGTTGATGAAAATTCACGACCTCGGCATCGAAGGATCCGACAGGCTGGTGCGATGACCGACTTGATTTGAGAACACAGGTGCACTCCGCAGTCCGGCGAACTGGGACGGCGGCCGATCGTCGATAATCGTTTGCAAGGCGAGCCGCGACTACCTCCTTCCAGCCTGCCCTGGGTTGGTTGGCTCCCGGTTGATTTTTCCGCGGCTTCTGGCTTTTGTCTTTTCCAGGGAGCCCATGCCTGCACATTATCTGATCGAACAATTCTTGCGCCTGTCGCACGGTTCGGTTGTTTCTGGCGGCGCTGAATCGCCTACTCGGTGGCTCAGCTTGGGGCCGCGCACGGGTGGGTTACCGGGGATTCCCATGACGACTCTTCGTCCGGTCGAGTTGAAATGATAAACTTCCGCTATAGCTCCTGATCATAAGCGGTTGAACGGCAACATTCTGACCGGGCCGAGCTTTCCTGAAGACGCAGGAACAGCTCGCTGCGCTACCGACATCGCAGTGGACTTTCTGCGCAGGAGGGAGTCTGGAAGAAACGGAGGAACCGATGAGAGACCTCACGCGACCGTTTTCTAGGCGAAGTCTTCTCGCGCACACATCGCGGCTGGGCGCATTCTGCGCCGCTGCTAGACTGATCCCGCTACCGGCGCTCGCCGAATCTCTGGCCAACGATCCGCGGGTGGCCGAGACGCCGCTCGTCGATAAGGGCTTTGCGCTCGTGCGCCAGATCGGGAAGGGCCTTTACGCGACGATTTCGGACCGGTCGAAGGGTTTGCAGACGCGATCGAATGGCGGCTTTCTGGTTGGGCGCGACGCAGCGCTTCTGATCGAAGGATTCCAGACTCCGATAGGCGCAGCGTTCCAAATGGACGCCTTGCGGATGGTCACCCAGGTGCCGGTCCGCGCCGCGATTGACTCGCACTTTCATTTCGATCATTCCCTGGGCAATTCGTATTACGGGGGCCATGGTGTGCCGGTCTGGGCCCACGGGAAGGTCGCATCACGCATGATGGAGAGATACCCCACGATGCAGTCAGAGGACCTCGAGAAATTGCTCGTGCCGTGGAAGAAACGCGTGAGCGAGGCCAAAACCGATGCCGAGCGACAGCACGCGCAGAGCGACATCGAAGGGCTCACGGGCATGTTTGAGCCCATTCAACAGTCCGTCCTGGCCCTGCCAAACCATCCCCTCGACCCTGCCAAGATGCCCATGACCGTCGACCTCGGTGGGCTCTCGGTCGTGATTGAAACCTACCTTGGCCACACCGACACGGACCTCATCTTCCGCGTGCCAGATCAAAACGTCGTCTATACCGGCGATTTGCTCGTCAACGCTCAATATCCGACGAACCTGGATGGCTATCCCACCGCGTGGCGCGCCACGCTTGAGAAGTTTGCGGCATTTCACAAAGACACGATTTTTGTGCCGGGTCACGGCCAACTTTGCGGCCTGGAAGGCGTAGCGCTCCTGCGCGAGCTCTTTGACGACATCGCCGGTCAGGCGGAGAGACTGCACAGAGCGGGCGTGCCGGCAGAGGAAGCGGTTGAGCGCTACGTCGTGCCGGACAAATATAGGAATTTTCGGATGTTCTCCTGGGGCTTTACCGTCGGCAGGACAATCGAACAGCTCTATGCCGAGTGGGGCGGGACGAGTAAGCCACTTAGCTACTGATCGATCGGGACGACACCTCCCCACAGATCGCAGCACACGAGCCGGTCCATACCGGTCAAGAGCTCGGTGCCGAGACGACCGGGTTGCAGTTGCAATACTCGTTGCTCGACCGGGAGGAAGTTTCACAAACAACAAACCCGGCTCACCTCTACCGGTTCCTAGCCCTGCCACGCGACGGGCGCCAAGGCTTCGATGTCGCTCACCACGTCGATGACGGCCGGCTTGCCGCAACCGAGGGCCCGATCAAAAGCAGAACGCAGCTCTCCCGGCTTCTCCACTCGTATCCCCACTGCTCCCATACTTTCCGCGACTCGAGCGAAATCGATCTTCGAGAAGTGCCACATTTCACCCTGTTTTCTCGAAGGACTCCCATCGTAGGCGGCGCGGAAGATCGGAGTTTCTTGATTCAACGAGTTGTTGTTATTCACGCAGGTGATCGTCGCAATTCCGCAGCGCACGGCTGTTTCGAGTTCCTGAATGTGGTACCAGAAACCTCCGTCGCCAGCAAAGCAGACGACGGGCCTTTTCGGTTCCGCACATTTGGCTCCGAGCGATGCCGGGAAAGCCCATCCCAGAGATCCGGCCGCCCGGATGAAGTCCCAGCGCCCGCTGTTGATCCAGAGTTGTTGGGCAGACCACATCCCAGCGTGGCCGGTATCACAAACAACGATCGCATCCTCCGGTAGCCATTCACTCATCTCCTTCAGGACGCGCTCAGGCCGCATGGGCACCGCGTCGGAGGTCCGATGCGCTTGCACTTCAGCCCGCCATTCGTTGACTCGCGCTCTCACTTCCGCGATCCACGAGTCCCTTCGGGCCACCTCTCCGGTGAACATTTGGAGAACTGCTCTGGCGTCGCCGAGCAACGAGATGACGTTCGGGTAATTCCTCCCTAAGTCACGTGAATCAATGCCGATCTGGATGACCCGGGTGCGGGCCGAAGGGAAGCGCCAGCCGTGCGTTACCTGCTCACCGGTTTGACTACCCACGAACAGGACCAGATCTGCCCGGGCCAAGATCTTGTTCGCACACGATCGCGAATAGGTCCCGGGGACTCCCATGTACAACGGGTGATTCTCTGGGACAAGGGAAAAGGCACTGAGCGAGGTAGCGACCGGGATTTGGAGCGTCTCGGCAACTTTCAACAGTTCAGCCCCTGCTCCGGACCATCTCGCGCCGCCCCCCACAACGATGACGGGACGCTCGGCCTCTCTGAGATACCGCAAGGCCTCTTTGACTCGTTCCCTTTCTGGCGCGGGTCGGAAGGCTGGAACACAACTAAATTGCTCCTCGACAACAAGCTCTAAATCCGCGGAATCCTCTTCAATGTTGCCATGGTTACCGGCAAGGAGCAGGTTGACGGGTCCCGGTGTGTCGGAGGTTGCTTCGCGGAACGCCTGCCGCATCAGGTCTGGGAGACGGCCCACTATGTCAACCTGGAAGTTTGCCTTCGTAACCGGGGTGAACATGGGATAGTCATCGTTTTCCTGATAGGCTCCCTTGTGCTTTTGTTGGCTCCGCCTTCCGCCGGTGAAGGCAATGACTGGGCTATGTGCCAAAAAGGGGTCGCGGAGGCCCGCTGCGAGGTTTGCGGCGCCGACAGCCTGGGAGGCACAAACGCCCGGGCGGCCTGAGGCGCGGGCGTAGCCATCCGCCATGTAGGCAGCAGCCTTTTCTCCGTGGGTCAGCACGCGCTGAATCGGCATTTCGTCCATGCTTGCCAGAGCGCGGCTCAGTATGGTTGGAACGAAGAATACGGCCCTAACGCCATAGGCTTGCAAGAAATTGGCAATGTACTGCCCACCGGTTATCTTCGACAAATCTCGCTCCTTTAATGAGTTTTGCGACAAAAACCTTTTGCCTGGACTCTTTCCTGATTGGTCTGTGTCGGCGCGGCGTGTGTATCACAAGTGCGCGGCGCTGAACTTGACTCCCGACTGGCTCTGCTTCAACCGTCGGCTTGCCTATCGCGATAGTGGTGCTCGCCCCGACAAGACCGGGCGCTCGCCTTCGGACGCGCTATTGGTTCTTTTCTGGCAACGCGAAAACGAAGAGCGTGGCAGCGGGCTGCGGGAGATGGTTTTTAGTTTCGGGCCAGAAATTCGGAACAAAACCTTCTCTCGACGATCCCCCGCCTGAAGAAACGGCTACGTATTGCCGTCCCTTGACCGAAAAGCTTACCGGCGGAGATGCGATCCGCCCTCCCGTGCTGAACGACCAGAGTTTCTGGCCGGTTCTAGCATCGAGCGCGAACACGTCTCCTTCCAGATCGCCTGCGAAAATCAAGTCGCCCGCGGTAGAGAGCAGGGACGACTGGTTCCAATACTTCGTCGGGAAGCTCCATTGTTTCTTCCCCGTCAAAGGATCGAAAGCGGCGATGTGTGGCGGGGAGTTCGGGTTCAACATGTCGCCCTCGAAAAGATCGGTTCCATGTACCATGCGGGAGCAAATTTCGAAAGCAGTCGTATACCACCAACCCGTACGCGGACTGTACGCGGAATGATTGAAATTGCGGCCGCCCCGTCCCCCTGGGCAGAACAGAAAATCCTTGCTTTCTCCCGGGATCATAGCCCCGATGGGCTTGCCTTCCTCGTCGAGTCCCTTCGTCCAGGTCACCGTATCGACGTAGGCGAACCCCCTGAGGAATTTGCCCGTCTCGCGATCGAGCATATATGCATAGCCGTTCTTGCTGGAGTGCAGAACAACCTTGCGCTTGTGTCCGCCCTGATCGATGTCGAGTAACACAGGCTCCGGCTGCGAGTCGAAGTCATAGACGTCGTGCGGAGTCTCCTGAAAATACCACTTGAGCTTTCCGGTGTCGGCATCGAGCGCGAGCAGAGACGCGGTGTAAAGATTCGATCCTGCGCGCCCCTCTCCTATCAAGTCGGGAAAAGCGTTGCCTGTGCCCCAGTAAACCAGATGCAGGTCGGGATCGTAGGAACCGGTGAGCCACGTGGCACCGCCTCCCACCTTCCACGTATCGCCTCCGGGCCAGGTTTCCGATCCGGCGTCGCCCGGCGCCGGAACCGTGTCAAAGTGCCAGAGGAGCTTGCCAGTCGCCGAGTCGAATGCCTGGATGTAGGCACGGAACGGGCCATCGCCACCGGCAACTCCGGTAATCACTTTGCCTTTCACAAAAAGCGGAGGCGAGGTGATCGAGCAAAGGCACTTGTACACATCGTCGGTTTTCACGTTCCAGAGTTCGTCGCCGGACTTGGCGTCGAGCGCAACCATGTGATCGTCCTGGGTCCCCATGTAAATCCGCCCGTCCCCCATCGCGAGCCCGCGCGCACCCTTATTCCCAGGCGTCGGCTCTTTCTTGGACCAGTCGTAAACATATTGCCAAACCAGGCGCCCAGCAGCGGCATCAATCGCATAGACATTATTCTGCGGGCCAACGAGGTAGAGCACGCCGTCCAGGACCAGGGGCGCCGCCTCGAGTCCCGCGCGGAGCGACGTGGTCGAAGGAGGGTAACCGGCTGGAAAAGTCCAGGCCGGCAGAAGCTGCTTTACGTTCTTGCTGCTGATCTGATTGAGCGCGCTGTAACTCCAGCCGGCATAATTTCCGTAGAAAGTGAGCCAATTCTGCGGCTCTTTCTCAGCTTGCTCGATCCGCGAAGCCGACGGCTCCTGGGCCGCGACAGAACCCACTCCAGCCAGAATAGTGAGAAAAAACATGAACAGACCGGGCGAAAGACCCACATGACATCTGTTTGCACCCGTTTTCAGGGCGGCCGAGTCAGCGCTGCAGTCTTGGCTTGTCTTTGCCGAGATGCGGCGCAAAACCGATTTCTCCTGTCTGTCCGCCTGTTCGTTGTCGATCATGATTTCTTATTCTCCTTGACACTTCCGGACTCGAGTTACTGGTTAGGCCATCGATCAAGCGTCGAGTTCTCAAACTGCGAGCACACGAACAGCGCCGAAATGGAGGGCGAGTGTCCTGCCGGGCCTAGTGGAACCGTAAGGACCCCATGTGCGATTCTGACAGCATCGAGTCCAAGCGTAAAAAGCCACTCAGGGACAGCTCTATTTCGACAGCACGCTCGGCCGTCAAGCGCCCAGACAAGCTGAGATGCCAGCACCCCGCATGGACCGAATACGGTCTTCCGAACCGTTGGCATCACGCGTAACCCCAGCGGTGCGTCGCTGTAGAATCGGTTCAAGGTAGTTTCGAGACAGATCCATCCGATGCGCAATCGACGGCCTTCGAGTTCTGGAGTAACAATGCATTGTCTTGTTCTCTTTCTCGATCCGGTGTCGGAAGCTACGAACTGATTCCGAGCAAACGCGTTGCGTTGCCACCGAGGATCGCCCTCTGATCGTCATCGCTCAATCCGGGCACGCCCAGGATTGAATCGACTCCGCGGGGATCGCCCATATGAGGCGCCCCTATGTCAAACGGGAAATCCGTGCCCAGCAGGACATGACTGACGCCAACTTCGGCCACCAGATGCCGCAAGCCCTCCGCGGTAAAGACAATCGAATCGCAATACAGCTGTTGCTTGAAATATTCGCTGGGGTGTTTCTTAACGGGTTTGCAGTTCTCGCTGGCCTCCACGCAGTGATCGGAACGTCCGAGGTAAGACGCTAAGTAGCCGCCACCGTGAGCGCAACAGATCTTGAGTCCAGGATAACGATCCAGAGTTCCCTCGAAGATCAAATGAGAGAGCGCCACGGTGGTTTCCAAAGGATGGCCGATCACGTTGTCCAAATAACCGTTGCCTGGAAAACGTAACTGGCTTCCCGGGGTCCCCGCAGGATGAATAAAAATCAGGATTCCGAGCTCCTCGGCCTTGGCCCAGACGGGATCAAACTTTCGCGCCGACAGTGGTTCCCCATCGACGTTGCCATCGGTCTCAAATCCCCGCATCCCCAGCTTTTTAACAGCGTATTCCATCTGTTCAACAGCCAAATCGGGATGCTGCAACGCAAGCGCACCCAAACTCACGAATCGATCGGAGTGAGAGCTACACATCCCGGCGATCTGATCATTCTGACGCTGGACAATCCGACTAGCCAAATCTCGATCCGCCCAGTAGTTATAGCTGGGAGCGGGACTCACGACCTGGAAATCAATCCCGTGTTCATCCATATGTTGTAAGCGAGCTTCCACGCTGCTTGGCTTCAGGATCGTCGCTCGGAACGGGCCGAGAGATCCAGTTGAAGCAGTATCTGGTTTGTGCTCCTTGAGCAGCTCGTCGATATCGACGTAGCAATGACTGTGAACGTCAACGGTCAAGACCCGGCGCCCCCCTACCATGACCTGGCGGCGTTTACCCCCTCGAGCGGGCTGCTGAGGACTGACCCCCGCATTCATAAGGTCGCACCCCACAAAGAAGATTCCGCTCATCGCGCCCACTAGACCGTTTAGGAATTCTCGGCGATTGGACATGCATCCTCCGGCTGACACTTTAACCCGGAATTTCAGATTTTAAGCTTAGCTTTGTGCAAAAACCATACGCTAGCGGTTCTCTTGGGTCAACTTCTCTGGCTCTCGGGCATCGAGCCTGCCTAACAGGAGCAAGGGCCTCGAGACACTTAGGGTGTAGCCCGACCCAGAGGCAAATGTTGAGGCGAGTTCAATTGTGGCCCAAGGCGAAGTGGGAGCATTTCCACACCGTGTATGAGCGCTACAAAGCGGGGCGGAAAGCAGAGCAGCTGATGCTGAGCCGATCTTACCTGAACACCGGCTACCACCGGAAGTACGCCAAGGAATATTGCGCAGCGACGTGGGGTCCTACGGATCGGAGTTTTTCAGCTGGCATCTGAAGAACAAGATCAGCCCAGGCGCGGACGTCCCTCGAGAAATGCGACCATGCGCACGTGGAGCAGAAGAACGCGCACAAACGATCTCTAGCGTAACGAGCTGTGTCTGTGGGTGACCCTGCATCGGTGAAGTTGGTGGAATGGGATCGAAACGGCGACGGGTCTATGACGCACCGCAAACGCCGTTGGGGCGGGTGCTGGCCTGTGCCCAAGCCAAGAAGGAGCAGGTGGCAGAACTAAAGCACTCCGGCAGTCTCTGGATCGAGCTCCGCATACCACGGAAAATGCACAACGCAGCCTGCGAAACGGCTCTCGAAGCGGGCACCGCGAGCCCCGTCACGGTTAGCTGGTTGCGCGACGCAGCGCGTTTCGCGGGCGATCTTGGCTTCTGTGTTACTTGCTCGGAGCCGAAGGAAATTCAGTTTCGTGGAAAACGGAGATCAGCCATTTGCTGTTCTGCTTCGTCATCACCCAATCGAGAAGGCCTTTGCGGAGCGGGAGGTCAATGTTTGAGCCGTCGGGCGCTTTCGATCCAGTCATTTCCCATTCGGTATCGACCAACACGATCTCCGGAGTCACCAACCGAATGCTCCTCACCGAGTCGGTCCGATGAGCGTTCTTGAGAAACCCTGCGTAGATGGACGCATAATGCTCCTCAATTTCTTTCCGGCCGTGGTTGCTAATTCCCCGTAGGTTCGTGAGTTCCGCGTCCTCGGTAAAAGACGCTGCAGTAGCGTGAGCGTCGTGGTGATTGAAAGCCTCGGAGAAGTCGGCTACGGCCTGCTTGATCGCAGCCGAATCAACATCCGCAGTGTTCGATTGCATCTGTCCCCAGGCAATCGCAAGAGGGAATGAAACGAAAAGAAGAACCGCTACCGTAGCTCGCTCGCGAGTCCAAGTCATCGCATCCTCCAGTCATTCAAACTCATGGTCTCTTCCGCACCTTCAGGGCGCAATCCTACAACAAGTAGCCAAGGTCTGGGTATATCGTTTCAGGCGTTGGATCTCTTAGCCCGATCTGCAATGCGCCACGACGGCAACGGAGCCTCCGGCACTTGGATGGCGCTGCCATCCCGGCCCTCGCCTCCTGGTCAGCCAGCTAGCTTCGATTTGGGTAACGATGCCTCGGTTTCAGAGACAATTCGAGTCAGCTCACCCACTGCGGAGTGGGCGAGCTGAGCTTGACGCGGACGGGCGGCTGGCCTATAGTCCCGCGCAAACAAAGAATCAAACGACTCGAAGTCGCAAGTCCCAGCTCATCGGTTCGCATGAGCTGACAGTTGGTTTACGCGGTTCTGGTTCTCAAGGGGAAGCAAGGCTGACGATGAGAAAACTGGCGATAGTCCTGATCCTCTTCTCGGTCCTTGCGCTTGTTTTGCCTGCCGCTCAAGTCCCGCAGGAATGGAGCTTGGTTGTCCGGCTCAATCGGGCGGTCGACGACATCGTGCCTGACGACGCGAAGTTGGAAAAGCTGGCGGGCGAGTTTGGGTTTCTCGAGGGCCCCGTCTGGATCAGCAAGGGCAGATACCTGATTTTCAGCGATATTCCTGCCAACGTGATCCGTAAGTGGAGCCCTGAAGACGGCAAGGTTTCCGTTTTTCAGAAATACACCGGATTTACCGGAACCGATTCCACCCATGTCGGCGGGCAAGCGAGCAACGGGCGCGCCCTGATCACGCAGGTGGGCTCCAACGGTATAACGCTCGATGCACAGGGCAGGGTCGTTTATTGCGCGCACGGCGATCGCCAGGTCGTGCGGCTCGAAGAGAGTGGCCGCCACACGGTATTGGCAAACCAATACGAGGGCAAACGACTAAATAGCCCGAACGACCTGGTTTACAAGTCGGACGGGGCTCTTTACTTTACCGATCCCCCCGCAGGCCTCCGTGCGAGGGATCAAGACCCAACGAAGGAACTCCCCTTCGATGGCGTATACCTGCTGAAAGATGGGAAGCTCCAGTTGCTTATCAAAGATATGGTGTTTCCCAACGGTCTCGCTTTCTCGCCCGACGAGAAGTACTTCTATGTTGCCGATTCAACCAGAGGGCTCATTATGCGCTACGAGGTGCAGCCAGACGATACAGTTGCCAACGGCCAAGTATTTATCGACATGAGCACGGACAAGGCACCGGGGGTGCCCGACGGTATGAAGGTCGATGAAAATGGAAATGTGTATTCCACGGGGCCGGGTGGATTCTGGATCATTGCGCCTGACGGCAGGCATCTCGGGACCATCCTAACTGCAGAGCTGCCCGCAAACCTTGCGTTCGGCGATACGGACAAGAGGACTCTATTCCTTACAGCTCGGACGGGGCTCTATCGGATCCGGCTTAAGATTCCTGGCGTCATTGCCGGGCCACGGCAATGAAGAATTTCCTTCTGCGCCCGCAGATTCTCGTTATCGGCAGGAGCTTTTCACGAGACACACGTAGGTTCGCTAGCCGGGAGCCGACAATTTGCCGAACGGGTTGTGGAAGTTTCAGGACAATCCGCGAATTTGACCTTGACCATCCTTGATCGTTCGCCTACGCGTTCGCATTCTCGGCAGGAGAGAACTGCCCGGAACAGGCTTCCACTCGCGCCCCCCTGGCATGCCTGCCAGAGCTCCAGAAGAGATTTTGTACGGGTCAAGTTCCGCGGAATTCCAATTATGCCTTCACCGTTGTTGGAGGTGTTAGCGTCACGAGGTTCGAACACCAACACCAGCGGTGCGAACAAGAGGGCATCAATGGGTCCAGTGTGCAGCACCCGATCGTTGTTGTTTCAACTGCGGCAGTTGGTCCCGTAGGAAGAAAAGCTATCTACGTGAGTCTCTACCCGGGCGTCGAATGGAAACGGACTGCGGTTGCCTCCTTGTTCCCAATCGGTACACGGGGCGGCAAGGCTGAATCCAAAACCTGATTTACGAGCAATTCGCGATCCGATTGACGTCGAACAACCCGGCCTGCAACAGAGTGTTGTCTTCCGATTCGGAGCATAACCCATGACCGCGAATCCGAGCCGCTTGTTCCATCTGACAAAGGGTACCCTGGCCCCGCGCCGGATGCTGTTCTTGTTCGGAAGGTCAGGTTTGCATGTGAGCAAGCCGATACCATTTCTTGATTGCCGCGGTTCGCACCGACGCATAGAGTGAGTTGTAACCACCTTGAATCGGATGAACGAGAATACAAGGAGAGAATATGTGGACAAAGCAGCCGCAAATTGAAGGGCCCGGCCCATCTCTGTCGCAAGCGCCGGGGTTTTTGAGCACACCGTCGAGTAGAACCGCCACCGTTCACCCGACCGATCTTCCCAAGTCGCACCCGAGCAGCTCCGCTGCCCGCAGTTTGTCATGTCTGGGATCGAGTCTGACCGTTAAAGGCAAGATCTCCGGCGACGAAGACTTGCAGATCGACGGCACAGTTGAGGGCCAGATCTCGCTGAAAGGCCACAGGCTGACCGTGGGTCGCACGGGGCAACTGAAATCGGAGGTTACCGCGGGGGAGTTGATCGTTTACGGCAAGGTTACCGGCAACCTAGACGCGCACGACCGGGCCGAGATCAAGAAGGACGGCTCGGTAATCGGCAACATCTCAACATCTCGGATCAGCATCGAGGACGGCGCTTATTTCAAGGGCCGGATTGAGATCAATCATGACAAATCGTCAGCCGCTCCGGAGAGCGCGAGAGATCCGTTCGGCGCAGAAGAGATTTAGCTCGCAGCGACAAGAACAGACAGAGACGATGGATGGCAATCGGCAATCGTACGCGATCCCGACGATGCGCGAGATATCCGTTAAATATTGTTCAAGATGCGTCATTAGTCAGTCTGTTCTTGAGTGTTCTTTCGACTTGTTCAGACTCAACAGAATTTAGGAGCGCCTCCGCCAAGTCAAGGCCCTGCGAACGGAGCCGTCATCCGAGGCACGGAATTCTGAACACACCCCAGAGGATCGCCCAGCCATAGAGGCCGAGTTTCGGGCCACGAAGGAGTTCTGGTGCTCAGCGTCCCGATGCCGATGCGGCTTTCGTCTTTGCCTCTACGGTATAGACCACGGTCGTCTTCTTGCCACCTTTGGGAGCCGTGGAGTAAATCGAATTCAGACTGACGCCCTTCGCTGCGAGCTTTTCCAAATATTGTCCGAGCGCACCGGGCTCGTTTGGTAGCTCGTATTCCTCTGCGGTAGTCTCTTGATACGCTATCTTGGCTTCGTCTAGGGCCCTCTTTGCTCGACCAGGACTGTCGACGATAAGGTGAACCGTGCCGCTCGTCCCCTGAGATGTTCCCAAAAGGGCGAGAATATTTACTTTCGCGTCCCCGAGAGTTTTTGCGATTTCCGAGACGACACCGGGTTGATTCTCAACAGCGATTGTGAACTGCTTGGTCTTAGCCATATCGGCACCTCCTTCCGCTTAGGCCAGAGAGTATACTCCTCTGGCCTGGCATAGAGCTCCGACGCGGCGAGACGCATGGCGAGCTCTCAGATGTGGGCAATCAGGACGATTCACCGAAGTCGCCGGCTGGCGCAAAGCAGGTATGAGTGACCTGTGTTGGGCACAGGCCAATTCGTCGAGCCCGAATCTCCATCATCTGAGGCCCTTAAGTCCGAAGTTGTAGCGTAGTTTGCGCCAAGCGCTCGTTATCTTCGTGCCGTCGGGCGCGGCGCCGGGCGGCTCCTGCGTGTATTCCCCAATCAGCGAATTCTTCACACCGAATACGGCGTCACTGTCGAGGTAGCGATCGCCCTGCACGAACACGTGCGGGATCAGTTTCTTGTGCCCGTCGGCGGAGATCATGAAATGGAGAAGCGCGGGCCCACGGGGCCGTCGTTTGATATGGGATAGGGGCTAGGAAGAATCGACCAGAAATATAGGCGACCTTGGGAATTTGCGCGAAACCGCCCGCGCAGGGTTGGCTGGTGCAGATCGTCGCGCTGCACGTCGTAGAATCCAGCGGTGTCGGATTCCCAAACATCGATCACGGCATTGGCAAGTGGGCCATCCGCTGCGGACCAGACGTTTGCCTGAACGAACAGCTTTCCGCCCGGCAGATTGCGCGAAATATCGAAGTCTTGCGGAAATTCAGGCGGATTTTCCACGTAGAACGGGCCCAGCACGGCCGTCGCCTCATCTGGGATGCGATGTTCATCGCATCAACCAGCATGGAAATCCCCAGAGTGTCGGAAAGCAGTATGAACTCCTGCCGCTTGCTGCTACAGATCTGGCCTGTGCGCGTCAGAAAATCGATGGCAAAGCAGCATTCGTCGAACGTCAACTCGACATCGAACGAAGTCGTGTAAGTGATGCACCCGGCTATTCATGATCGTCTTTAGCCGGGGATCAGGCGTGTTCGTGAAACGATCGATCACTGCATCGGTGATGTTGTTTTCATCAAATCTCTCATAGCAATGGCCTTCGCACGGGGCAACTACGGTTTCTCTGGACGCCTTCCGTGGAAGGCATTGTCGAGTAGCGCCCGGATTCGCGATTGTTCGATCGGGCTGGGATTCCAGTACGGGGAACTTGCAGCAAGTTCGGCGGCTCGATCCAAGCCGCTCTCGGGCATTCCGATGTCCTTGAGCGCGGTTGCGGCACCGAGCATTTTCGCCAGGTCGAAAAGACCTTGTGCTGCATCAGTTGCGGCCAGGGCACGGGCCACTCGCGCCATTGCCGCGGGGGCCGCGTCTCGATTGTAGGCGGTTGCGTGCGGGAGAACGATGGTGTGGGTCTGCGAGTGCGGCAGGTTGAAGCTGCCTCCGAGTGTGTGGCAGAGCTTGTGATGTAGCGCCATCCCAACCGCACCAAGACACGTGCCGCAGGCCCAGGCACCGAACAACGCATCCGAGCGGGCCCCCTTGTGCTGTGGGTTTCGCATGATCAATGGCAGCGCCCGCGCGAGCACGTTGATTCCTTCTTCTGCAAGGTTGGATATGATCGGGTTTGCGTCCCTTGCATAGAGCGCCTCGACTGCGTGGGCGATAGCGTTCATCCCAGATGTCGCCGAAAGACCTCGAGGTAGGCTCAGCGTCAGCTCCACGTCGTAGATAATCACCTCGGGCAACACCTTCATGTTGCGTTGCGTGATTTTCTCCCCGTCCTGCGTTTCGCCCAGGATCGGGGTAGCTTCGGAACCGGCATAGGTCGTGGGTACCACGATCTGCGGCAAGTCGGTGCGCAGCGCGATCGCCTTCCCAAGCCCTGTCGTAGAGCCTCCGCCGAGGGCCACGGTGCAGTCGGCGCCCAGATCGCGGACCGCCCCGAGCGCCCGTGCGGTGACTTCAACCGGCGTGTGCATGGCCACCTGCGCGAACGTGCCAACCGACAGTTCCCCCAAGCGGCCGGCTAGCATTTGGGCGGTCTCCTGTTGCTCGGGCGTCGACAAGACCAGCGAGCGTTTACAGCCGAGCGCGCGAACTTCATCGGGGACGCGGCCTAGCGTTCCGAATCCGAACACCACCTTGGCGGGCAAGGCGGTATAAGCGAACGCCTCTACCATACCCTGTCCCTCCCAGGCTGATACCTATCGAGTCTCACTCGCCGCCGTCGTCCCGCCCGAAGCGCGCTCGGCATCTCCCGCGTCGATGTCATCGACCAGCATCTACGGCGAGTTGGACGCTCTTCGCTCTTCATTCGAGCTCGAGGGCGGAAGCCGACGAAGGTTCGGGCAACCAGAAACTGGCGACAAATCCGATTGCGTATGCCAGAAAGCCCACGACGCCAGCCGCATAGGTCAGTTGCCTGGTGGGTGTGCCGCCGGGCATATGCGCGACGAGCGTGGTTGTCAGAAGCGCAGCGGAGGTTCCAAACATCCGTCCGCCAATGTTGGCCGCAAAACTCTCCCCCGTGCCGCGCAAATGAGTCGGATAAGCCAACGGCAAATAGTTTCCCCAAAAACTGAATTGCGCTACGCTTACGAGTCCAAGAAGAAAGATTCCCCATCCGGACATGTCGGCGTCGCGCATTGCCGGTACGAACAACACCAAGGGTATCAGCACGAGACCTGGCACTTGGAAAATATGTAGCAGACGCCTTCGACCCAACAACCGGACCGCGAGGAAAGCCATTAGGAAGCGTCCCACCAGCCCTCCCAGTTCCTGCGCACCCTGCAACCCGCCGACCTTCTGTTGCTGCGCAGCGTGCGCCAGGATTCTGACCCCCGGCGTTCCCGGGATGATCCTAGCAAAATGCTGCAGCATTCCAAATGAAGCAGCATATGCGCAAGCCATCATCAGGCACGTCAACAGAGCAGTCTTCCGGTATGCGGGTTCGAACAGCTCGGCTACCCTTGGCCGCTTGAGTGTCCCATCAAGCCGCTTCTTCTCCCATATCGGAGATTCGGGCAGGAATGGAAGAACCAGCATCACGGGAACGGCGGGTAGGATTCCCGACATCAGGGTGTAACGCCACGCCTCGTGGCCGCCATGGATCGCCGGCAGCCGTGGACTGAAGGTTACCGCAAGATAAAACGCGCCGCTCATGAAGATTCCGCCCGTCGAGGAAAATCCTTGCGTATATCCGAGTATGGCTTCTCTTTTCTCTCGGTCGGTAAAGAGCTCGGCCAGCCAGGCTGTGGCCGCAACGAATTCGACCGAGACCCCGATGAAGGTCAATGAGCGGAGGACCAGCAACTCCACAGCCGAGGTCGCATAGGCTGTCACGAACGTGACCAAGGCGGGCATGACGATGCTCCAGAGCAGGATCCGGCGACGGCCGAGTCGATCAATGAGATATCCCCCGAGCAATCCAAAGATGCCCCCGGCTACGGCGGGGATATAGAAGAGCATACCGACCCAGTGGTTGAAAGCCGGACTGCCGGGCTTCGCCCCGAGCAATTCGGTTAAAGCCGGCTGCACGACCAGGCTCAGCATCAGAAGCGCATAGGTGTCGAACAAGAATCCGATGCAGGCGATCGCACAGATCGCCCATTCGGTCGATGTCATCCGCCCGAGCCTACCGTTTGTAACCGAGATGGGCACGCGCTCGCTCCGATGCCGGAAACTCCTCCCAAGCTGCCTGGTCCATACGATGCATTTGGTCGTGCGCTAACGCTAACCGCATACCGGTTCGGACCGAACTACACCTGGAAGCTGCTACCCGGTTGTGTCTCCCATAAACGTTTATCCGGCGAGCAATCGTGGGAACCACTTCCCTGGGCATCGAGGGCGAAAGAAGCTAGGCCATTTTCAGCCGACACAGCCTGCGGGCATTGCCTTCGTAGATTTTCTTGCGGTCTTCACCCGAAATAGGCAGCTCTTCGATGCAACGAATGGTCTCGCGAATGAATCCGGGCCCTTTTTCTGGATCGAATGGAGAATCCGACGCGAACAGAACCTGATCGGCCCCGAAATAATCGAGTCCGCACTCCATGGCAGATCGGGATCCAAACGTCGCCGTGTCTGCGTAAAACATCTTAAAATACTCCTGCGGACGCTTCTTGAGGCGTCGGGCATACACGGTCAGGTCTTCCTCCTCGGTGCGAGAACCGAGCTGGTCAAGGCCAGGACCGGTTCGGCCCGAGAAGTAGGGGACCATCCCGCCCATATGGTGAGTGATGATCTTGAGATTCGGGAAGCGATCGAAATAGCCGGCAAATAGAATCCGCGCCATGGCAATACTTGTCTCGTACGGCCACCCGAACACCCACCAGAGTTCGTACTTGGATTTCTTTTCCGTCAAGTAATCCGGAAAGTTGGCCCCACGTGAGGGATGCAGCCAAATCGGTAGATTAACTTCTGCCATCTTCTCGAAGATGGGTAGGAAGGCGGGATCGTCAAGTGGCCGCCCGTTCACGTTCGTATACAGCTGAATGCCAGTCGCTCCGAGTTTCATGATGGCGCGATCCACCTCTTTGACCGCGGCTTCGGGATTGTTCATCGGCAACGAAGCTATAAAGCCAGGGAAGCGGTCCGGGTAGGCAGCCACGAGTTCGGCCAAACCGTCGTTGCCAAGCTCGGCCACCTCTGGTGATGCCTTCGCATCTCCGAGCGATTCAATCGACGGCGCCGCGAGGCTCGGGACTTGAACATACTCGCTGAACCGGTCCATGATGCGAAATCGGAGATCGAGATCCACCATCGCCGGAATACCGCGAACCCGTTTTTGCATGGTCGAGCTGATTTCCGATATCGCAAGCATGCGGTCGTAAAACTTCCGGGGGAAAATATGGCAAAACAAATCAATCTTCATGAGTTTTTTCTTTCGTGATCCCCGCGCGATCAAGCCTCTCAAGCGCATCTCGGCGACCGCGATTCACCGACGATCGCTCGGAGCAGGTACATAATGACAAAAGGGTTCGCGTGTCAATAAAGACTTTTCTGGTCTGTCAAAACCGATCGTGGTCGGTGTGAGTCGGGGCGGTCTTCGGGACCCATCGACTGCGCGCTCGAGTTCTTACCGTGCAACCGGGCGGGAGAGGCCACGAGCGCGACCGGACGTGCGCATCGCGCACCGGTTCGCAGGAGATCTTGTTCTTCGCGTCGCGGGAGCAAGATCCCGGGTTCGCGGCAGTCTTTTCACTGTCTTGCGTCCGGGGCACGCTGCGCGGCCTGCGATGCCGCGCCGTCTCTCGTGGTGACGATGACCTTTTCGCCCTGTTCGAGAGAATCGGGAGGGTTAATCACCAAGGCCTCGTCCGGCGCGAGCCCCTCGAGAACTTCTATGCTGCTGCCGAGGTCCCGGCCAATCGTGAGCTTCTTCAAATCGATGCGGCCGTTTGCGTCGACAACAGCCACCATCGTTCCCTCCGGGCGGAAAAGCAGAGCATTGTTCGGGACAGTCAGGCGCTCGCCGGACATCCGGGCCTCAAAGTGCACTTGGGCGTACTCGCCGCGAAGCAAGATGCCTGCGGCATTGGGGACGTCCACTTCGGTGAGCAGAGTGCGGGTATTCGAGTCGACCGCACCTGCCGTGCGCACGACCTTGCCGCAAAAGTCGCGACCGGGGAACTCGCTCAATTCCAGACATGCCTTCATTCCGGCACGAATCGACGGAGCGTAGGTCTGGGGAACCGAGACGTAGACGCGCAACGGATCGGTCTCCGCCAGATCAAACATCTCCTTGGTTGAGTTGCCGCCATTGCCGGCGTTGATCAGGGCGCCGATATCGACATTGCGCTGGACGATCACGCCGGCAAACGGTGCGTAGACGCGCTTGAAAGCTTCCAGATCTTCCAGCCGTTTGACGTTTGCCGCGGCCGACTGCACCATCGCTTGCTTCGCTGCATAGTCACCGTTGAAGTTGTCGACCTCTTGTTTCGATACAGAGTCGCTCTTGAGCAGTTCCTGGTAGCGTCCGGCGGTGATGCCGGCGAGCTTCAGATTCGCCTGCGCAGTCGCCAGCTCGGCACGAGCTTGCGCTAGTTGCTCATCCACTTCCGGTGTGTCGATCTCGGCAAGCAGGTCGCCTTTGTTCACACGGCTGCCGATGTCCTTGTACCACTTCTTCAAGTATCCGTTGGTGCGGGCGTACAGGGGGGACTCGACAAACGACTGTAGATTGCCCGGCAGCACGAGCTCGGATTCGCCGTCTATCCGCGTCACATGGACTACGGCGACGTAAGGTACCGCCATGCGCTCGGTTTGCTCGGCCAGAACCTGGCGTGCCGCCCGCTTCTGCGCGAGACTGTAGACTGCCAGTGCTAGAAATACCAGAAAGAGCACCGCAAACCACTTTATCAGCTTCCCCCGTCCGTCCGCCCGAACGGTCCCGCGCGGCCTGTATTCCGGTTCCTTCGACGGCGACGCAATGGACGTCTCACTCATCCTGGAAATTCTCCTCGCACTCGCAGGTCAGGGAAGATACGCCGCTCGCTCTGTACCCATCGGCGGTTTCGGCCGGTTCCGCTTGTGTATCAGCGAGAACACGCAGGGCACGAAAAACAGAGTCGCAAACGTGGCGACGAGCAGTCCGCCAATCACCGCTCGGCCGAGCGGCGCATTCTGCTCGCCACCCGCGCCGAGACCAAGTGACATCGGTACCATCCCGATGATCATCGCCGAGGCGGTCATCAGGACAGGGCGAATGCGCGTATAACCAGCTTCGGCCGCTGCCTGTGCCGAGCTCAGCCCGTGGTCCATGCGCTCGCGCGCAAACGACACGAGCAGAATGCTGTTGGCGGTAGCCACTCCCATACACATGATGGCCCCGGTGAGCGATGGCACGTTGAGGGTCGTATGCGTGAGCAGCAGGATCCACAGGATCCCCGCCAGTGCTCCCGGGAGCGCGGTGATGATGATGAACGGATCGAGCCATGACTGGAAGTTGACGACGATCAGCAGATAGACGAGCACAATGGCCATTGCCACTCCAGCGCCCAGTCCCACAAACGAGGAGGTCATCGTCGCCACCTGCCCGCGGAGCTCCATTTGTGTGCCGCGGGGCAGCCTGCTCCGGAAATCCTTTAGGACATTCCGGATATCGCCGGCGACCCCGCCTAGGTCGCGTCCCTCAACCGAGGCATAAACATTGATCATCGGTTGGTTATTGTAGTGGGAAATCAAAGCCGGTAGCGCATTCAGGTTCAGCTGCGCCAGGTTGCTCAACAGTTCTTGGGGCTTACTCGGAGAAGCGGAAGAAATCGGGATATTGTCGAGCGTCTGAAAGGAATCGATCTTGTACTGGGGCACCTGTACGGCCACGTTGTATTCGGTGCCGGTCGACGGGTTTACCCAGAACGAAGGGTTGATTTGAAAACTCGAACTCAACGCGAGTAACAGACTGTTTGCCACGTCCTGCTCGCTCAGCCCTACCGACTGTGCCCTCGTGCGGTCCACATTCAGGAACAGCGTCGGGTAGGAGAACAGCTGCTGAACATGCGCGTCGACGGCTCCAGGAATGCGTTCGATGCGGCTCGAAATTTCGTGAGCCAGTTGATAATCGAAGTTTTGATTTGCACCGATAAGCTGGATATCGATGGGAGCCGGCACGCCGAAGTTCAGAATCTGGCTGACAATGTCAGCCGGCTGAAAGAAGAATTCCGTGCCCGGAAACTCTTCAGCCAGCCGTTCGCGAAGCTGATCAATGTAGTCCTTTGTCGACATCCTGCGTCCTGGCTTGAGGCCGATCAGGATTTCGGCATCCGACTCGCCGATGACCCCCGAATTGCTGTAGGTCGTGTTAATGGTGCTGTTGAACAAGCCTATGTTGTCGAGAATGTTATCGAGGCTCTCAGGGGGGATCACGCGCCGGACCAAGTTGTCGACCCTGTCGGCCTCCCGGGCGGTCTCTTCGACGCGTTGACCGGCGCGGGCGCGCATGTGCAGCCGAATCAGCCCGGCGTCCACGTTGGGAAAGAAATCGCTTCCGAGCAGGAGTGCGAGCGGCATCGATGCGCCGCAGAACAACAGAAAGGCGACTACGCACATCCAGGCGTGATCGAGGCACAAGGTCAAAGCCTCGCGGTAGCGTTCGCGCATGCGGGCAAAGCCCTGCGCGAAGCCACGCTGGAGGCGGGAGAGCACATCGTAGCCGCTTGCATGCCCCTTGCGCTCGTGCCCCTTGAGGAGGTACATCGCCAGCGTAGGCACAAGCGTTCGTGATAGGAAGTACGACGCCAGCATGGCGAACACGACTGCTTCGGCCAGGGGCACGAACAGGAACTTCGCCACGCCGGTCAGGAAAAACATGGGCACGAATACGATGCAGATACACAGTGTCGACACGAGTGCGGGCACGGCGATTTGCTGCGAGCCATCGAGAATCGCCGTTACCGCGTCTTTCCCTTGCGCCAGGTTCCTCTCGATATTTTCGATCGCGACCGTGGCGTCGTCGACGAGGATGCCAACAGCGAGCGCCAGCCCGCCGAGCGTCATGATGTTGATGGTCTCATGGAGCGCGCTCAGCACCATGATCGAGACCAAAACCGATAGCGGTATGGAGACGGCGATGATCAGCGTGCTGCGCCAGCTGCCCAGGAACAGTAGAATCATTAGCGCCGTCAAGCACGCGGCGATCAATCCCTCGCGGACTACCCCTTGCACGGCTGCCCGCACAAAAATGGACTGGTCGAACAGAGGCGTTATCACGAGCTGCGGAGGAAGCGTGGCGGCGACCTGTGGCAGCTTGGCGTAGGTCTGGCGGACAATGTCGAGCGTTGAAGCGCCGCCCGACTTGTAAAGCGTCACGAGCACGCCGCGCTGGCCGTTCATGCGCACAATGTTGATCTGCGGAGAGAAGCCGTCACTCACGCGAGCAACGTCACGCACGTAGAGGGTCGCTCCGTTGACGGTTTTAATCGGCAAGTCATTGAGCGCGGCGATCGTGCCCGGCGATCCGTTCATCTGTACGTTGTACTCGGTGGGTCCAATTTTGACCGTGCCGGCCGGCAGCGCCAGGTTCTGCGAGCTCATGGCGTTTATGACGTCGACCGGTGTCAAGCCTTTCGCCTGCAGCGCCGGGATGTCCACATTCACCGCAACTTCGCGTTGCTTCCCGCCGTAGGGCCAGGGAATTGCCACCCCGGGCACGGTCGCCATTTGGTTGCGGACCACATTCGCGCCATAGTCGAACAGCTCCTGCTCAGATAGCCCCTGGCCTCTCAAACCTAACTGGACGATGGGAACGGTTGAGGCCGAGTAGTTGAGGATGATAGGCGCGCTTATGCCAGGCGGCAGAGTGCGGAGTTGGGTGTTCGAGATGGCGGTTAATTCAGACATCGCCATTCTGACGTCTGCACCGGGCTGGAAGAAGATTTTGATAACCGAGCGGCCTGCGACGGTTTGCGACTCGATGTGCTCGATGTCCTCGACTGCCGTGGTCAGGAAGCGTTCGAAGGCCGAGACGATGTAGTCCTCCATCTGCTCGGGGGAGAACCCACTGTAGTTCCACGCCACGCTGATGACCGGAATTTTGATCTCCGGGAAGATGTCGGTGGGCGTGCGCGACAGCACAACCGGGGTCATCAACAGGATGACCAGCGCGAATACGATAAACGTATACGGACGTCTCAGTGCCAGTCTTACAATCCACATAACCTAGCGCCGCAGCTGCCATGGCCTTTGGTGGAGGACGAATCCGCCCAAATGGCAGCTCTTGAGGCCTCTCCTCGTGACACTGCTTGGACGTGTCAGAAACTGACCGGTTACGCTCCCGGCGAGGTTCCGATGACCTATGTCCCTTATCTAGCTGGGCCACCGGAGATTCCGAATCATAGCACGCAGTCGAACTCCCGGGTATTCCGGGCCGGATCGATCTAATCCCCGCCTTACTGTCGGGGCTTCGCGGCCTCCCCGCGAGAACCACAAAAACGCGGGAAGGCCCTGCGGTCACCGGCCGATGCGGAGTCCGGGAGATCAAGCCAAGTCCCCTGGGGGGGCGAAAGGCGACGCGATGCCTGCTCTATCTTTCCCTGGACCCGCGATTGATGATAACTTCAGCGCCGGAGCGCTGCGTTCCTGGTCTGCTCTAACAGTTGTATGCCCGAGCGATTTGTCTTCCCCGATCTCCGCGAGCTGTTTGCCAAAGCCAATGAGGAGAAGTCTGGCGACCAGTTGGCCGGTCTGGCCGCACGATCGGAACGAGAACGGGTTGCGGCCAAGCGCAAGCTCGCGGATCTAACCCTCGCTGAAATCGTCGAGCAACCCCTGATTGATCCAGTCGACGACGACGTCAGCCGGCTGATTCTGGATACCTTCGACAGGGAAGCCTTCGAGGGTTTCAGGAGTATGACCGTAGGCGGGTTCCGCGATTACATCCTGGACGATGCGACGAGCGAAGCAGAACTGAAGCAAGTTCAACAGGCGATCATCCCGGAAATTGCAGCCGCAGCCGCCAAGATCATGAGCAACAAGGACCTGGTGCTCGCGGCTGTGAAGATCCGGAACGTCACACGGTGTCGAAATACGATGGGCGAGCCTGGAGTGCTAGGCATACGCGTTCAGCCCAACCATCCGGGCGACGATATCGGCGGTATTTTGCTTGCCGCCTTCGAGGGGCTGCTCTACGGATGCGGAGATGCGGTGATCGGAGTGAATCCTGCGTCGGATTCAGTTGACACGGTCGGTTCCATCCTGCACGGGCTTGCTCGTCTCGTCGATGCCTATCACGTGCCTACACAAACCTGCTGTCTTGCACACATCGGTGCACAGCTAGCCGCTTTGCGTCGCGGCGCCTCCATCGATCTCCTTTTCCAGTCGATTGCAGGCACAGAGGCGGCCAACCGCAGCTTTGGCATTACGCTCGCGACGCTGCGGGAAGGCCGCGAGCAAGTCCTCGAACACCACCGCCTGCGCGACGTGCCCTGGAAAGGCACAAATGTGATGTATTTCGAAACGGGTCAGGGGAGTGCGCTCTCTGCGGAGGCTCACCTCGGAGTCGATCAGCTGACGCTTGAAGCGCGTGCGTATGGTGTGGCGCGAGTGTTTGAGCCGTTCCTCGTAAACAGCGTGGTCGGCTTCATGGGCCCGGAATATCTCTACGACGAACGACAGATCATTCGTGCCGGCCTGGAAGATCATTTCATGGGTAAACTCCTTGGACTTCCCATGGGCTGCGATGTCTGCTACACAAACCATGCGGCGGCTGATCAGAACTCGGCCGATAATCTCCTCTTGCTCCTCGGGGCTGCGGGGTGCAACTACTTCATGGGCGTGCCTTGTGCCGATGACGTGATGCTGAACTACCAATCTACCAGTTACCACGATGCCCTGGCCGTACGGAGACTTTTCAAACTGCGGCCTGCTCCTGAATTTTTAAACTGGCTGGAACAGATGGGAATCTTCCGCGACGCCGAGCCGGCCTTACTCGACGCGCCGGCGCGTCGCCAACTGATGCAGGGGCTCGAAACATCCCTCGAGGGAATCATCTAAATGACGGGTCAGGAACTGTCTAGATCGCTCGCGGCCTCGGATTTATCCGAGCTCGTGCGAAGGATTCGGGGACGGACACCGGCGCGCCTCCTGGTCGGCCGCGCCGGAGCGGCGTACCGCACAGGCACGCAAATGGAACTACGTGAAGCCCATGCAGCTGCACGAGATGCGGTTCGCGCTGAACTTGACCTCCAGGGGACGCTCGGCACAGCCTTCGTCGACCAGTGGAACCTTTTCGAGGTGTCGACGCGCGCGGGCGGAAAGGACGAGTACCTTCTGCGGCCGGATCTCGGTCGACGTTTCAGCGACGCAGCTCAGGCGGAGCTCGCCGGGCGCTGCTCTCGTGGCAATGATCTTCAGATTGCCATCGGGGATGGCCTGTCAGTCCCAGCCGTTGCGGCACAAGTTCCTCTTTTACTGCCGCGAATTTATGAAGGAGCCAAGGCACGCGGCTGGCGAGTCGGCCAGACATTCGTGATTCGTCACTGCCGCGTGGGAATCCTCAATCCAATGGGCGAATTGCTCGCTCCCCGAGTCGCCGTACTGCTGATCGGCGAACGGCCTGGCCTTGCCACGGTGGAGAGCCTGTCAGTGTACATGGCCTACCACCCTCGCGCCTCCCACTCGGATGCCGACCGAAATTTGGTCTCCAACATTCACGCTCGCGGAGTCGACCCGGAGGAGGCGGCTCGTCGGATCCTGAATCTCGCTGCGCAGATGATGAGAGTGGGCTCGAGCGGTTGTAACGGTTTGCCTGCCCTGGACCTAGGGAGTGACTGCTGATTGCATGAGTCCTGGCTGCTCGCCTCTCTGCAATGCCTGCGCCGATTCCGGAGAGCTCTCGGCGCACCTATCGCTTGGTCGCGATGCGCCGCGCGCCCTGGCTGGTCAACGATTCGTTAGGGAGGGCACCGCCTGAGCCAAAGTCACTCTGGGTGGTGGGACACTCCGCCCGATGGGCCTGGCTACAAAGGTCGAAGGAGAATCGAAGGTCTTGGTCGATGCCGACTCCTCAGATACTACCTGGCCTTTGTGAGGTGACCCAGCTGGAGTCAAGGTGACCAGTGAATACTTCCAGATGTAGGGAATCCAAGCGGACGACCGCCCGAGTGGCTGACGCAGGCCGCAAAGCTTACCTTGTGGCCGAGCCGTGTTTACTGCTCAATCGATCGATCTCCGTCGGACCGCTGCTTGGGCCAGGATTGCCACAAGGGCCAGAACCGGGAGCGTGTGGATGTAGCCGTGTACCGTGTACGGAGTCACGATTCCAATGAGCCAAATCGCCGTGAAGATGATGAAGTTGGTCCACAGCATCTCAGAGATCTCCCTGCTTGGCTGCTTGCTCAGATGGCCAAGTGGTTCTCTGACCCGCCGACATGCTCGAGCACGAATCCGAGTTGTTGGGAGTGAATCAAATAACGTCCCGGTTCTCTCAGGGCCAATTGGTGGATATGGCGCTTGGCTTCTGGTAGACCCTTGACTGCGTCAACCCAAACGAAGTTACCGTCGGGGAGCCCTTTGAAAATATCGAACATGGAATCCACCTTGCGTCTCCTCGCTCGCCAGATGCCTGTGCATTCGGATCGCCACCAGGCAGCAGGAAATTGGT
>Ga0209526_10000490_pt1 | contig 25885 bp, 17 predicted proteins | sample JacPinW_OM2H0_M1_FD_188566 | JGI IMG/M metagenome (GOLD analysis project Ga0209526, IMG submission 188566) | Forest soil microbial communities from Algoma, Ontario, Canada - Jack Pine, Ontario site 1_JW_OM2H0_M1 (SPAdes) (version 2) | ecosystem: Environmental > Terrestrial > Soil > Boreal... | reverse complement strand
CGGTGTCTTGCTCGAACGAGCTCCGCGAGAATGGCATCGGCTGGACAATCTCCAGCGCTCGCGCCGCGGCCCGCGTGCAGATAGGCGATGAAGTCCGAGAGGGTCGGAAAGCGGGACAACAGCGAACTCGCCGAAGCGAAGACACGGAAACGCTTACCGTTTCCGTCGCCCCCCAGTTGCAGGATTAGATTCCGTTCCAACCGGCAGATGAGGCAACGGCACTTTAACGCTTGGCGCATCGCGGGTCTCCTGCTGCGGAGGGCGGATGGCACGCGCTACCGAGCGCGCTGCGACCGCTGCACGCATGGCAAAGATGTCGGGCCGGCAGCGGGGGCAGGTGCCGGCTTTGCGCCTGGGGACCTGAGGGAGCAAAGACAACGAGCGATATCCTGAGCGAAGACCTATCGAGCGGTTCATTTTTCTTTTTCCGACCGTAATTCAGGACAGGCGAGAAAAAGGAGGCTTCGGAAAGGGAACTGCCGCTGGCTTCCGGAGGATGGCCTCTCCTAACCCTTCGCCGGCTGATCGGCTCTCTTGAGAAGCTGTTCGAGTTCTCCGGCGTAGATCTCGGATTGTTCATAGAGGCGGGCGTTCTGAATTGCTACGGCGGCGGAGATGGCCAGGGACTTGGTGACACGGAAGTGTTCGGGTGTAAACGTCCGTGGACGCATGCTCCCGACCGAGAGAAGGCCGAATACGTGATCCGTGGCAAGGAGCGGCACACAGAGCCAGCAGCGGACGTGCGCCAATGCCTTGATTTCCGTCCAATCGGGTTCCTCGGCGGTATCCGCCAGAAAGACACTTTTCCTTTCGACCAGTGCCCGCTGCAGAAACACGTTTTCGTTTGCATCCAACACGAGAACAGTATCCTTTTCCGGAAGGGCCGGAGCTTCTCGTTCGACGTACAGGCGTGAATCGGCTTCCTTCAGGATCACGCACGCGGAGTCGTACGGTACGATCTCAAACAGAGTCTTGAGCAGCGTGTCGAGCACCGTGTCCATGCTCAAATTCTGCGTTAGCGCGAGTGTGGATTTGCGAAGTGCTTCGGCTTCCGCCCGGGCCGCCTCGGCGGCCGCAAGGTGACTCGCAACTTGTGCTTCCGCAAGCTTGCGCGTGGTGACGTCCTGCACCGTACCAACAAGCCAGCGGACGATCCGCATCGTATCCCGGATGGGAGACGCCTTGACCCAGACCCAGCGGAGGGCGCCGTCTTGTCGCAGTATGCGAAATTCCTGGTCGAATTTCCCGGTGTGAACGGCCTCCTCCAGTTTCGCGAGGACCTGGACGCGGTCGCCCGGATGAATCACGTCCGCGTACGATGAAGGATGGTCATAAAGGGATTGCACGGTGCGGCCGGTGACCATCTCATAAGCCTGGTTCACATAGACCACTGCCTTGGTTTCCGCATTCATCATCCAGAAGATTTCCTCGATGTGGTCGGCCATCTGCTGGAAACGCTCTTGGCTGGCCCTCAAGAAGGATTCCGCCCGCTTCCTCCCGGTGGTATCGCAAAGAATGACGACATGGCGCCCCGGCACATAGTTGGCGGCAGCCGCGTAGGAAACGGAGAGGGCGGCCTGATCGCCCCGAACGAGTTCTGCCTGTCCGCGCTGATACTTCTGCCTTAGAAACGCATCCCAATCACGGTCGAACCCTTGCCGGTCCGCGTAGAACTTGGCGATGGCATGCCCAACCAGACCCGCCCGGGGAACTCCCAGAAGTGCCAAGGCGGCAGGGTTTGTGTCCAAGCAAATACCGTGGTCATCGAGGATTAAGATGCCGTCGAGAGCATGCTCGAAGATGGACCGGAATTCACGGTCGGTGGCGTAGAACGCACGGGCCGTTTCCCGATGACGACGGCGCTCCTCGAGTAGGTAGGGAATTTGAAGCGTGGCAGCCGAGGAGAGAGCGACGAGAATGGCAACGAGAAGCGCCGACGAGAGCTGCGCGCTTCGAACGCCTACGACCACGACGAACAGCGCAATGGCCGCGCCGAAGAGAAGAAAGGCACTGCCGCGGAGCCACAGGGGAGAGGTCCGCCAGACTTCGAATTGTGCTTCCGATGATTCGGGTCGTTGCATCACTCCGCCGCGAAGAGACCAGCGCTGTCCACACTGCGCCTATTAGCCCCTGATATCGTTACCGTTCGGTGAAGATGCTACGCGGCGGAGTTCTTCGCAGTCAAGCGTCGGCCGAGGAGCGCGTCGACGATCCATCGACTCGGTGCGGGCCAAAGACCGTGAATGCAGGGCCGCGAAGCTGCCCGGCACGGGAATTGGCCTAAGAAAATGAGCGGCGGAAAAGGGTGGATCTGCGGTACTACCTTTAGCCCGAACGAATCACTGAGGCTTTGTCACTCAAAAATTCAGGGCGGTCAGGTGCTGCCAGGGCTCCGGGAACACGGACAACGACACAGCGCCTAGTCCTGATTGACCGGGTGTTCCCCTGTGGTTTCTTTTTGATGGATTGCGTATAGAGCAAGTTCAAGCCGATTTGACGTACCTAGCTTGTTAAAAATCCGAAAAAGGTAGTTCCGGACGGTATGTTCACTCAAGCCAAGCTCGCGCGAGATCTCACGGTTGGTTCGGCCTTCTGCCACGAGTTGCACCAGACCCTGTTCGCGTTTCGTGAGTAGGTTTGCCCCTTGGGCATCGGTAATCGGCCGAGGGGACCTAGGGGTGGTCAGAGACTCGACAAGGTAACGGAGCTGCAGGTTGCTGGCCCAAATTTGACCTTGATGAACTTTCTGAATGCTCTTGCAGAGGGTCTCGAAAGGCTCTTCACGTGAAAAAATTCCCAAAGCACCCGAGCGGAACGCTTCAACGACGGTGTTGCGCTCCGAGGAGTCGAGCAGCATGATCACGCGTACATGGTCGTGGGCAGCGCGCAACTTGCGCGTCACCATGAATCCCGCCGATGGCTCACTTTTGAGGTTGGAGCTTATGATGCACACATCGGGATTTTTACCCGTATATGCGGCCAAAATCTCGGCAGAATCTACTGCTGACGCCACCACGGAAAGTCTCTGGCGCGGGCGCTCCAGAGCCGTCGCCATCAACTCGCAATTGATTGCACATGACTCCGCAACTAGAAGCGTGATCGGAGATTCGTTCTCGCGTACCGTTTGCATTTCGTTTTCCTTCTAAGATCGATCTCCGCGGTTCCTGTCCGACTGCGTACGGCAATCGCTTTAGACCTTCGGTACAGGTAGCACAAGCAGAGGCCCGTAGTTTCAACCGGCAGAACACGAAGAGGGAAGATAGCTATTTTTTCATAGTATGGTGTAAGAAGTTCCCGGCCAAACCCGGACCAGTTTTCAAGTGCGTCGGCGATTTTTCCTTTTGAGTAAACTACAGTAAGGTTAAAACCCAACGGCATTGCGGCGGCAACTTCGCAGGACGGTGCGCATCTCTTGATCCCTCCCAGGGGTCTGATTTCCAGTACCGCGACAAAGCAGTGCACGAAATGTTCCAAACGGAAACAGCTGTACATTGTTGTATTTTGACCGGTTGTTCATTCCGTGCTCCGTTCGCTAGAGACGGTTGTACCTGTCCTCCAGGACAGCTTCCTCCCACGGCGAAAGAAAAAATGTCTCCAGCCACAGGGATGCGGCTCATCGGCTTTTGCTAACATTCTTTTCTCTTCCTACGTGAATGACCTTCTTCGCGGGATCTACAGAAACAGAAAGCCTCCTTTCAAGTGACATTCCCTTCCTTGCGCGATCCTGGGGCACGGCCTAGCATTTCGGCAGTGGGAGTGTCTTGGGAGTTACGCGTGAACATGAAAACGAATGTCCAATATGTAGGTGGAACTGCGGCCGGCACCAAGGAGGATTGCTCCGAGGTCAGGACCCACATGCGATATCCGATACACGCTCCCGTTGCGTTTGACTGGCTGGCGAGAAATGGTATGCGGCGCCAAGGAAAAGGGAGAAGTCAAAACATCAGTGAGGGAGGAGCTTTCGTATTTACTCGAAATCTGCCTCCTGTCGGGGCCAGCATAAGCCTATCTATTCAGTTCCCTAACACGGCCGCAGGTGGGCGGTACCTCAGGATGGAGATGATCGGGGAGGTTGTGCGCGTCGAATTGCCCCTCAGGCGCAAATCGAACTGGGGATTTGCCGTGGCCTGCGTGAAGAGGGCTTTGAACCCGAACCGGGACTTGGGCGAGCCATCGCCGGGGATTCAATAAAACCAGATCTTTGCAGTACCCCGAGTTTCGGGACCTGGAAGCAGCATGCGTGTGAATACAGGTCAGAAGTTCGTGAACAGCCGACGTGAGCAAGTTGGTCACAGCGGACGTATCGGCGTAGGAGATCAGATGGGAATCGACTCTCTGTGAGTCACGGGGCGAAGCTACGTGCAAATCTATGCGGAACACTTGCTTTGACGCGTGGCTGGTAGCCACGATCAGAGCGAGCAGGGGCGCTGACTTCGTTGGAAGGGACTTGATATCTTTGACCATGATCAGAGCTCGCAGGTTGCCGGGGTAGCGGAAGCGGTGGCACACTATGATCCAGCCTCCAAGCACTGGAGGATGCCGCATTGGGCCCGCAAGAACCGTCGACGCGTGAAAATTGAGCCGGTAGGCTTCTGCGTCGAAAAGGAATTGCCGCCGAAGCGAGAATGTATGTCTTCTTTGGTGAGTCGGCGCCGACCTGCAATTCTTGGACGGGGCACAAGATGACGCTCCTATTTTGGTCCTCCTTGGCGCTAATGTTTTTCGCTTATGCTGGATATCCTATCTGCCTTTACTTTCGGGCGCGACTGTGGCCCCGGCATGTTCGACGAGCAAGTATCTTTCCCAGTGTTACGATTCTTCTCGCCGTTCGCGATGAAGAGAAATACCTGCTGGCCAAACTGCAAAATCTGGAGCAACTCGACTATCCCGCGGATCGACTGCAGGTCGTCGTGGTATCTGACGGTTCAACCGATGAGACCAACACGATCCTCCGCGCTTGGGAGAATTCCAATCGCAAGACAGTTATTTTGCCGGAACCGTTAGGCAAGGCGACAGCCTTGAATCATGGAATCGCCGCAGCGCAGGGAGAGGTCGTTGTTTTTACCGATGCCAGGCAGACAATCGCCGCGGACGCCTTGAAGAATCTGGCCGCGAATTTCGCCGATGCCGACGTAGGCTGCGTGAGCGGAGAACTCATGATAGGTCAAGATCGGGATACCGCTTCCGCTCAGGGAGTGGGTCTCTATTGGCGAATGGAGAAGAAGATTCGTCTCTGGGAGGGGCTCGCTGGATCAACCGTCGGAGCAACCGGTGCTTTGTATGCTGTTCGAAGGAATCTCATACAGCCACTTCCACCGGGGACAATTCTCGATGACGTGTACATTCCTCTTCAGGTGGTGCGGCAAGGACAGCGGGTCGTTTTCGAGCCGAAGGCATTGGCTTTCGATCCGTTTACGCCCGATCCAAAACAGGAGTTTCGGCGTAAATTAAGAACACTGCTTGGAAACTATCAACTGTTGCAACTCAGTCCGTGGATCCTTAAACGCTCTTGTCCAATTCGCTTTCAGTTTGTCTGTCACAAGCTCCTACGCCTTCTGGTGCCGTTTGCTCTTTTGGGACTCTTGGTCTCGACATTCTGGATCCGAAACGGTGTATACGAGCTTGCGCTGGTGTTACAGCTCGCCTTTTACGCATTGGCCGCCCTGGGTGTGCTCGGTGGGAAGTTTGGTATTGTGTCCCGCTTGTCAGATATCTCGCTCGCCTTTGTTGTCTTGAACGCTGCAGCTGCCGTTGCGTTTGTTTATTTCATTACCGGCAGGAAGGCGATATGGACGCGGACTTAAACATCATCCACGGGAGAACAGACGAAGCAGCAATCGTGACGACGACTGATTCTGCGCCTGCGGGCCGCAGAATCTCGCGGCACAAGCAACTCGTAGAGGCGTATGTGTCGCTGTCGTTGTTTATGGTGGTGTATTGCGCTCGGCCGGAGGATTGGATTCCCGGCCTTTCGAATGTGCCGTTGGCGAAGATTGCTGGCGTTTTAGCTTTGATAGCCTTCCTGCTATCTCTCGGTGAGATACGCCAACGCTTTCCTCGCGAGGTCATTTTCCTAGTTCTCCTCACCGTCCAGTTATTCGCTACCGTACCCATGTCTCCGGTTTGGATGGGAGGGGCGTTTAGTACCACCCTCGATTTTGCCAAAGTACTGCTGATTGTACTGGTGACGGTATTGGCCGTGAACACGGCAAAGCGATTGCGTAGGCTCCTGCTCATCCAGGCCGCATCGGTGGCTGTCATCAGTGCGGTCGCGGTGTGGAAAGGACGCATGATCGGCAGTCGGTTAGAAGGAGTTCTCAACGGAAACTATTCCAATCCGAATGACCTAGCGCTGGCGATCGTTATCTCCTTGCCCCTATGTCTTGCCCTTTTATTCTTGGGCAGGAACGTCGTTTGGAAGGCGGCCTGGGCCTTCGCAATGGTAGTCATGGCCTATGCTGTATTCCTGACCGGCTCGCGCGGGGGATTCTTGGCGCTAGCCATGACGATCGGTGTTTGTCTCTGGGAATTCGCCATTCGAGGGCGGCGAACTTATCTCTTAGTGCTCACAGGCGTTGCGGTCGTAGTTCTCTGGATTGCTTCCAGCGCGATTTTGGGTGAGCGCCTCATGGGAACATTTAATTCCAAAGAGGACGTTGAGTCCGCTTATGGTTCTTCTCAGGCGCGTCAAGAACTGTTCTGGCGAAGCATCGAGGTAACGTTACGGCATCCACTGTTTGGCGTCGGACCTGGCAACTTTCAGGTGATGTCCGGTAGTTGGCACCAGACACACAACTCCTACACCCAAATGAGTTCGGAAGGCGGATTGCCAGCGCTTATCTTGTACGTGATGATTCTGTGGTGTGGCTTCAAGAATGTGAAGGCCGCCAAACGCTTGGCGCGGAGCAACAGAGAATTGACCTTGATCGCTGGAGCACTCCACGCAAGTTTGGCTGGCTTCGCGGTTGGATCTTTTTTTTCGAGCTACGCATATCAATTCTTTCCTTACTTTCTAGTGGCATATACCACGGCGCTTCTCTGGATCGTTAAGAAATCTACCGGTCAATCGAAAGATGAAAAATCGGCCAGTCCGGCAGCACTTCTAGAGGAGCCGAACACAGGAACAAGCCGATCAGGACTTTCGTGGCATTCCTATTAGGACTATGGTGATGATGGGCTCTGACGGTTGCGCCTCGCTATTCAGAATTCTGGGCTTAGTTCAACTTTGGCAGCTGTCCCGACCGGGGGAACTCCCTCGTTGTCGAGATTACCCGGTAGGACGCCTCAGGAAGGCATCACACGTATGACTGGCGATCAACAAACGCCGGTCTCGCTAACGTCTGACGCCAGATGGGCAGAGACGTCTGCAATCCGCGATCTTGCCACCAGAAGCCAGCATGCAGGAACTGACGCGGGACCGGATGCCGGACATCACGAGGACGGATTCGCCAGCAAGCTCCAGCACATATCTCGCTGGCTGCCGGGATACGGCTGGCAGAGATTGGTTCGCAGGCCAGCTTCTGCTGCTCCCCTGCATTTGATTTTTGCCCTGGCCGATCATTTCGAGCCGTCCATCCTTCCTGGAACGAGAGGCGCGCACGCAGAGCGAGTCGTGCAGGAACAACGGCTTGAACGCTGGTATAGCGAATACCCGAAAGCGGTTCGAGACTGGCCAGATTCTGATGGAAGACCTTTTTGTCACACTTATTTTTATCCGGCAGAGCAGCACGATAGTCGTTTAATCGATGGGCTCGTTGAACATTGCCGTGAAGGCTGGGGTGAGATCGAAATCCATCTTCATCATGGTGTGGAACGACCTGATACGCCGGAGAATACACGTCGGCAGCTTATCGAATTCCGTGACGCTCTGGCAGCGCGGGGATGCTTGTCACTGATGAGCGGAAAGGGAACACCTCGCTATGCCTTCGTCCATGGCAATTTTACTCTGGCAAATTCGGGCAACGGAGTTGCGTGCGGCGTCGACAACGAGATGCAGATTCTTGCTGACACGGGATGCTATGCAGATTTGACTCTTCCCTCGGCGCCGAATGCCTCGCAGGTCGCAAAAATCAACGCGCTGTACGAATGCAGCCTGCCGATGGACCGTCGGGCGCCACATCGTCGCGGCAGAGACTTGCAGTGTGGACACAGTCCTCACACTTTCCCTCTCATCGTCCAAGGCCCGTTAATGGTGAATTTCAAGCGACGAAAGCGAGGTTGGCCATTTCCGGGAATTGAAAATGGCGCTTTGACCGGGCTATGCCCGCCTACGCTCGAGCGCTTAGAGCTTTGGAAGGCAGCTGCGATAGCGGTAAAGGGCCGCCCGAGTTGGGTGTTCATAAAACTCCATTGTCACGGCATGGATCCTCACGATGAGAGCGCGATGCTCGGAAGCGCAATGCAATCGTTTCTACGCGATCTGACGCAACAAAGGCGCGCTCGCGGGTTTCAAGTGCACTTCGTCACGGCGCGTGAGATGGTAAATATCATTCTCGCGGCGTGTGACGGGCGGGAAGGAAATCCCTGTGACTTCCGAGACTACCGGCTGAACTTGATTGGTTCGATGCCATCGCCATCGGTTGGCCAACCGCAAGGTCGAGACGCCATCGGTGGGGGTGCTTAGGCTATGTGTGGAATCGCGGGCATCTTTAACACGCAACTTGGCTTTAGAGTCGAGGAGGCCATCGTTCAGCGCATGTGTCAAAGCATTGTGCACCGCGGCCCCGATGACGAAGGCATCTACGTGAACAAGGGCGTCGGTTTGGGCATTCGGAGGCTAAGCATCATTGATCTCCCGGGAGGGAGACAACCCATTCACAATGAAGACGAGTCGATTTGGGTTGTCTTTAACGGCGAGATTTACAATTTTAGGGAACTGCGGACAGAACTCGAGCGCTCCGGTCATCGGTTCTACACCAACACCGATACAGAGGTCATTGTCCATCTCTACGAAGAGCTGGGACCGGGCTGTGTCGAGAAGCTTCGCGGCATGTTCGCACTGGCCGTTTATGATGAACGCCGCGAATGCCTCCTTTTAGCTCGGGATCGACTGGGTAAGAAGCCTTTGCACTACTCCGTCGGCGCGGGACAGTTGCTGTTCGGTTCGGAGATCAAGGCTTTGCTGGCCGTAGCACCGGATTTGGGAGAAGTCGATCAGGAAGCAATCTTACAGTACTTTTATTTCGGTTATATCCTCGACCCCGCTACGGCGTTTCGCAATATTCGTAAACTTCCCCCCGGATTCTTGCTCGAATTCGCGAATGGGCAGATCACTCTTCGTCGATATTGGGACCTACCCTCTTATGGCACAGCTGCACCGAAGCCCGAGCAGGAATATCTAGAGGAACTAGAGCACCAGTTAGACGAGGCGGTGCGGATCCGTTTAGTCAGCGACGTTCCTCTCGGCGCCCTACTTAGCGGCGGCGTGGACTCGTCAACGGTCGTAGCACTGATGGCACGTGCCAGCTCAAAGCCGGTGAGAACCTTCACGATTGGTTTCTCGCGCGAGGATTTCGACGAGGGTAAAGCCGCGCGCATCGTGTCAGAGCGTTTTGGAACCGAGCATCGCGAACTGATTGTGGAGCCAAAGATTGGTGAGGCTCTCGAGCGCCTGAGCTGTTCGCTCGAAGAACCATTTGCGGATTCTTCGATATTGCCGACCTACTACGTATCCCGTTTGACCAAGGAACACGTAACGGTGGCGCTTGCCGGAGATGGCGGCGACGAATTATTCGCCGGCTATGAACGGTACGCTGTTAGTCTGAACCGTCACGCTTTCGATCGTGTTCCGGTCTGGGCTGGAAGATGGTACCGAGACTGGGTATACCCACGCCTGCCAACCACCTTTCTCGGCAGAAGATTCCTATTCAACGTGTCGCTGCCTCCACGCGACCGATACCTGGATTCTCTCTCTTTTCTGCCAGCCCTTCACCGTGAGCGCGCTTTCTTCGCGGACGGGTTCTTAGCTTCTTTCGAACCTGTGGTCCAACCCCTTGAGGCATTTCAGAATTATTTTGATGGTGCGCCGGCAGACGGACTTTTGAGCCGACTGCTTTACCTTGATACCAAAACATATCTGCCCGGCGATATCCTCACAAAAGTAGACCGCATGAGCATGGCGGCATCACTTGAGGTGCGTGCTCCGATCCTCGACCATCAGGTGGTCGAGTGGGCTGCTCGTCTACCGGAGAATTTGAAATTCCGAGGCGGCCGTGGCAAGTACTTGCTAAGAAAGGTGGCTGAGCGCGTCGGCGTGCCAAAGGAAATTCTTGATCGGCCAAAGCATGGTTTTGCACTTCCTTTGGTACATTGGATGCGCGCTGAGCTCAAAAACGACCTGACAGCGATCCTGCTCGAACCACGGACTCTCCAACGCGGTTACTTCAATCCTAAAGCCCTTCGAGTGTTGCTGGAAGAGCATTGGCGCGGACGCAGGGACCATTCCGCCGAGATTTGGCTGCTTCTGATGTTTGAGTTGTGGCATCGAAATTTCCTGTCGCACAGAGCCACGGAAAGCGCGGCTGTTGTGTCCGCCAGCGCCTAGAGAGACCAACAGATGCCTCGATTACCTGAGTCCGCTGTCAGGCTCTGCACGGCCGTGAAGGGACCATCGTCCGGGTGCGGTCCAAATGCTTAAACCTGTGCCCTATTACAGACTGGCGCGGTGGCTTTATCTTCATGGAATTCCATTTATACCGCACGTTCTCCAACGGCTAAGCGTGCTTCTGTTCCAATGCTACATCCCTTATACCGCCGAAATCGGCGAGGGATTCGAGGTTGGCTATTGGGGAATGGGCGTCGTGATTCATCCGCACGCCAAGATTGGTCGCCATGTATTCATCGCACACGGCGTGACGATCGGGGGCCGAAATCAATCGGGGAAAGTTCCAAGTATCGAAGACTGCGTATACGTGGCAACTGGAGCCAAAGTGCTGGGTGATGTCACGATCGGAACTGGATCGATCATCGGCCCCAACGCCGTAGTCATCAAGTCAGTCCCCCCGCGGTGCATTGCCGTAGGCATTCCGGCGCGTGTGAGCCGAGAGAACATCAATGTTCACGATTACACGGGGTGGCCAAAGTGAGTTCGGCTAAAGCTCAATACCCGGATGCTACATCAGCGCGATCTTCTGGCTTGCAGATACTCCACATGGTGAACTCCTTGGAGATGGGCGGCTCGGAGCACCAGATGGTAGAAGTTGCGCGCCGCCAGAGTTTAAGGGGCCACCGCGTTACCGTGGCTTGCTTGTCGACCGGGGGTCCCCTTCTGGAAGTCTTGCGGCAGGCTGGAATAACAGTAGTCGAGTTTAACCCTCACCGTGGGCTTTTCAGCCCACAGGGCCTCTATCAGTTGCTTCGACTCATCCGGTTCTTACTTCGCGAGCGGCCAGATGTCTTCCAAACGCACGAGCTCTACTCTACCCTGCTCGGCGTGCCGGCTGCCTGCCTGGCCCGCGTCCCGACAATTCTGTCGAGCCGTCGCAATCTCGGTTATTGGTGGTGGTATACGCCTCGACGTCGGATCGTCCTCCGATGGATTGAACAGCTCTCGACCTTCATCATTGCAAACTCTCAGGCGGTTTGCGATTCCCTCGTCAAGGGGGACGGATTCGATTCAAGGCGGATACGCGTGGTGCGGAATGCAGTGGATATCCAAAAATTTGAGAATGTGCAACCTGATCGCACGAACCTATTTCCCCAGTTCGGCCCGGAAGACAGGTTAATTGTCGCCGTGGCCAATATGAATACCGAGACCAAGGGGCACACTGACCTGGTGCGCGCGGCTGCCGAGGTGTGCCGAGATTTTCCGAAAGCGCGATTTCTCTTCGTGGGTGACGGCTGTGAACGCTCGCGAATAGAGGACATGGCGCGGGAAGTAAATCTCGGAGCTAACATATTGTTCCTCGGTAAACGAAACGACGTGCCGAGAATCTTGGCTTGTTGCGACTTGTTCGTTTCATCGTCACGGGCGGAAGGTCTGCCCAATTCGGTATTGGAGGCCATGGCCGCAGGTCTTCCCGTTGTTGCCACCCGCGTAGGCGGAACGCCAGAAATTATTCAAGACGGACTGAGCGGGCTGTTGGTCGATCCGCGCGATTCCGCCGCATTAGCCAGAGGTATGACGAGAATTCTATGCGATGCGGGTTTTGCTCAAACACTCGCGCGGGCCGGGCGAGAGCGGGTCGAGAGAGAATTCAGTTTCGACAGACTGCTTGGTGAGCTCGACAAAGTGTACCTGGAAGGTGGACAAACTGCGCGACTCAAGCATAGGCGTTCTGACTCCTACACCGGCAACGCCAATGTTCCATCGGCCCGGGACGTGAGGGTTGGAAAACATGGCCGCTAGGGTCCACTCGATGGAGCTTTGCTGATGACCATGAAAGTTGCCATTGTGGGCCCATCCCTGCGAAGCGTTGGTGGTCAATCGGTGCAAGCCGACCTTCTGTTGCGGCGATGGAAAGGAGATGTCGAGTTAGAGACAACCTTTATTCCCATTGATCCAGCGTTGCCTCGCTGGTTAGCGTGGGTAGAGCGAATCCGCTATTTGCGCACGCTGGTACGAGCTCCGTTTTTTTTGTTTACGCTTTGGCGTGGCATTTCTGGCGCTGAGATTGTGCATGTTTTCTCTGCCTCCTACTGGTCGTTCCTGTTGGGACCCGCGCCCGCTTGGCTAGCCGCTCGCTTGCGACGTAAGAAATCGCTGATAAATTATCGAAGTGGTGAAGCATCCGACCACCTTCGAAGATCACCAGCTGCCCGGGCCGTGCTGAGACGCGCGGATGGCATCGTGGTTCCCTCACAATATCTTGTTGACGTCTTCCGAAAATTTGACTTGGCAGCGAAAGTCGTCCCGAACATTGTGGACCTCGCGCAGTTTTCCTATCGCGTGAGGAAACCGTTGCGTCCGTGGCTGGTTTGCACGCGAATGTTTGAGCCTTACTACCAGGTTGATCTAGTGGTCCGCAGTTTCGTTGAGGTGTCCAAAGCCTTTCCGGAGGCCCGTCTCTGTTTGGTCGGTAGCGGCAGCGGAGAAAAAGAGATTAGAAAAATAATCGCCGAGTTCAATCTGCACAATGTCGAGTTTGCAGGCGCAGTGCCACGTGGCGAAATTGGTCGGTATTATAACCAAGCAGACATTTTCGTCAATGGCTCGCGACTGGACAATATGCCAGTGTCCATTATCGAGGCCTTTGCTGCTGGCACGCCTGTTGTGACCACAGCGGCCGAAGGTATTCGTTATCTTGTCGAACACGAACGCACTGGTTTGTTATGCGAAACGTGGGATTGGAAAGCCCTCGCGGAAAACATAATTCGCGTGATTTTGGACGCGGACCTGGCTTTGCGCTTGGCGCAAAACGCTTATGAGCAGTCGTTGCGGTACAGATGGGACGTGGTGAGAGGGCAGTGGCTTGAGGTTTATCGGTCGGTTTTGCCGCTCGAGACCCAAAATCGACAGGGCGCGCCATACTCTCTAACAACCCCGAAGCTGACCTGAAAAAGCCTGGCGAGAAAAGCCAATGTGCTGTTCAGACCCGCGCCTGAGAGCCGTCTTCGGGGCATTATTCGCGAAGGTAGGGAAGGAAAGAAGAGCATGCTGACCGGGCGTGACATCCTGTGCTTTGCTAACGATTGGGCGGGCGATCCTTTGAGTAAGAAGCAAGTCATGTTACGGCTGGGCCAGAACAATCGCATTCTCTGGGTAAATTCACTTCACAATCGCAGGCCGCGCTTCGCGAAAAAGGACGCACGGCGGGTAGCGCAAAAATTGGGTGAATTCTTCCAAGGCACAAGACTTGTTCATCCCAATATTTGGCAGGTGACTCCTCTCTATGTCCCGTTTTTGAGATCCAGTTCTATTCGACGATTTAACAGGTTTGTGCTTCGCGTCCAGCTCCGTTACGCCATGTGGCGTCTCAAATTTCGAGGGATGATCACCTTTACATTTTCTCCGACCTCGGCAGATGTTGTGGGAACTCTGGGTGAAGAGCTGATCGTCTATCATTGCGTAGATGAGTATTCTTCGTTCAGTGATGCGGCGTTCGAGGAAGTTGAGCTGGCCGAACAACTCTTGCTGAAAAAGGCGGATTTAGTACTGGCATCCTCCACACCCTTACTGGAGAAAAAGCGACCTTTCAATAACCAGACGCACTTGGTCCTTCACGGGGTTGACTACGAGCATTTTCATCGCGCCGTGGAGGAGGCAACGCCGGTAGCTCCTGAGCTGTGCGGTCTCCCTCGGCCGATTCTCGGGTTTCATGGGCTACTGGCCGATTGGGTCGACTTACGGGTGATCGCAGAAATCGCTCAAAAACGGCCGCAATGGTCGATCGTACTGGTCGGTCGCGCAGATACGGACTTGGCTATGCTTGGGAACTTGCCAAACGTGCGACTTTTGGGCCATCGCTCCTATGTCCAGTTGCCAACGTACTTGAAGGGATTCGACATCGCCCTTCTACCGTTCGTCCAAAATGAGCTAACGCGAAATGCCAACCCGCTGAAGTTGCGGGAATACCTCGCGGCTGGTTTGCCCGTTGTTGGCACGCCGCTGCCCGAGGTAGCGCGCTTTGATGGGCTGGTTTCGCTCGCCGCGACAGCGGAGGAATACATCCATTGCATTGAGGAGCTACTAGCGCGTGGGCAGATCGGACCGTCATCGGAGAGATCTAACCAGGTAGCCTCCGAGTCCTGGGAGCGCAAGGTGATAGAAATCGAGCATTTAGTCTGCGAGGCTTTGTCAGTGAAAACGGAACGAGAAGTTCGGCGAATGGAACACCTGAGGGAAATAAGCTGAAAACGCTCGGGACAAATATTTCTGGCACTTAACGAATTTTTGAACTATGGGACACAGGACCCGACAGCAGTCAACAGAAGTCCGAGATACTATGAAACTAACGCGCCGAAGGCTCACGCGGCTCTTCCGAATGCATCCCACGGAAATTGCTGGCCGTTGCCTCGAGCAGTGGCGTGTTTTGCAGGAACAGCTGGCGGTCAAGACAGGGCGTGACTCGATTCGTGGAGTCGCCCGGGGCTTCGATATCAGCGAAGCAAGGGCGTACTTCAACGAATTTCAAACTCGCCCATTTTTCTTTGCGCAACCCGGCGAAAACCGCTCTGCAACTGTCCAGAGCTTCGACGCGTTCCTTCCTGGTCGCCAAGGAGCCGTCTTAAAATGCGCCGATCAAATTTGTCACGGTGCCATAAACCTCTTCGGACGGAAGGTGACTTTCCCTTCCGGACGAATCGACTGGCACCTGGACTGGGAAACCGGCAGCCGTTTCCCGCTTCAGTTTTATCGCTCGGTTACTGCGCGAAACGACGCGAGATCGATCGATTTAAAGCGGGTATGGGAGACAAACCGGCAACAGTTCCTGCTGACGTTGGCCAAGGCTTACTGGGTGACGCGGCAGCCACAATACGCTGAAAAAATCGTATCCGTCATGGAAGATTGGATTGAGGCTAATCCGCTCTATCGCGGGATTAACTGGAAGGAAAGCCTTGAGCTCGCGATGCGACTCCTAGCCTGGACCTTTGCGCTCCGCATGATCGCTGGCTCGGAGGCGCTAACGGATACTGCGCTCCACCGCATCTTGACCTCCATTGCCGTTCAACGCGACCATGTCGCCAACCACCTTTCCTTCTATTACAGCCCGAACACGCACCTGCTTGGGGAGGCCTTGGCTCTATTCGTGGTCGACCTCGCATTTCCTGGAATCGGACGCGCGGGTGTCAATGCCCGAGAAGCACTGGGTATCCTCGAGACGGAACTGTCCCGCCAGGTAGCTGAGGACGGTTCAGATCGCGAGCAATCCGCGTACTATCACTGCTACGCTCTCGATACCTACCTTTTGACGACCATCCTGGGACGCCAGCAAGGAATGCAGTTCTCGGAATATTGGATGCGACGATTGAAACGGATGGCGGAGTTCCTGCACGCGATTCTCCGACCGGACGGCTCGCTGGCTCGGTTTGGAGATGACGACGGGGGCCGTACGCTGCGCCTCGGAGAGGAGGATTACTACTCTCCGCGCAGTCTTCTTGGGGTCGCGGCCGTATTGTTCGGACGAGGAGATTTTAAACAATCCGCAGGAGAACTGCCCGAAGAGGTGTTCTGGATATGTGGGGAGAGCGGGGCCAATACCTTTCTTGGCCTTCCTGAAGCTGCCCCCTCCTGGGAGCAGAGATGGTTTAAGGATGCGAAAATAGCGGTTCTCCAAAGCGGCCCCCGCCCTGAGGGTGGATGGATGGTGTGCCTAGGACAGCCGATGGGTTTTCTGAGTGCGGGGCACAGCCACGCCGCGTTGCTTTCCTTCGAGCTCGTTCTAGGCGGCCAAGCGATCATCGTGGATCCTGGGACTTACACGTACGGGGCTGCTAGTCCATGGCGCAATCAGTTCCGTTCTACAGAAATGCACAATACCGTCCAGATTGACGGCAACGATTTCTTTCTTCCCGCAGGACCGTTCGAGTGGGAGAAAATCGAATCCCTGGAGGTCGCCGGGCCTGGCCCTGAAGTTTCCGGTTCGTGCCGGTTAGGCTACAAAACGGATGCAGGAACAAACTCGACCCAACACGCTCGAACTTTTAACCTTGAGTCTTCTCGTGCTGCGTCGATTGCAGACCAGTTTGAAGGTATCGGGATGCACCGATTGAGGTTTTGGCTGCACTTCGCACCGGGAATCGGTGTGCAACGCAGAAGTCGGCACGAATTCGAAATTCAGGGCGGTGGGATGACGGGAAGGATGACATTGAAAGGTTTTGGGGATTTCGAAGCCAACAGCTCATCCGGAACACCGGTTTCTACCGGATGGTATTCGCCACGCTATGGCGACAAGGTCCCGACGACGACACTTTGCATCGAAGAAGACGTCGAATTTCCCTCAGAGCGGTCATTTCGCTTTGAATGTGATCGGGTTTTGCCAGATCGGCACGATACTCTCACGAGCTCTCGAAGATCGTCTGGAGAATAGAAGCGAAACCTATGTGCGGAATCTGCGGTGTGATTAATCTGGATGTGTCGTTGCACGTGGACACGGTGACATTGAAGGCCATGAACCAAAGGATCGTACATCGTGGTCCCGACGATGAGGGCTTCTATGTGTCCGGCAATGTGGGTTTGGCTATGCGGCGGCTGAGCATCATAGATCTCCAGTCGGGGAAACAGCCCGTTACGAACGAGGATCGAACGATCTGGTTGGTCTATAACGGCGAAATTTACAATTACCGCGAATTGCGAGCGCAGCTGCTCGAACGGGGGCATCGATTCCTAAGCCAGAGTGACACGGAAACGATTGTGCATCTCTATGAAGAATATGGACAAGAATGCGTTCGTCACCTCCGAGGGATGTTTGCATTTGCACTGTGGGATGCAAAGCAGCGGCAACTTTTCGTGGCACGGGACCGCCTGGGAATCAAACCACTTTACTATTTTCATTCTAAAAATGTGTTTCTGTTTGCATCAGAAGTCAAAGCCATGCTGGCCCATCCTCAGGTACACGCCGCGCTGAACCGCGAGGTGCTACCTGAGTATCTCGCTTTCGGTTATTTGGCGGGAACGCGAACGTTCTTTGACGGAATCCAGAAGCTTGCTCCTGGTCACACCGCCATTTTGAATCAGACCGGTCAATTGCAGATTGAGCAATATTGGGACCCATCCGAGGCACAGAATACCGAGCACCGGACGGATTCTCAATACGTCGAAGCCTACCACGAGATGCTCCATCAAGCAGTTCAAAGCCATCTCATGAGCGACGTACCTCTGGGTGTTTTTCTCAGCGGCGGTATCGACTCCAGCGCCATAGCGGTCCTAATGAGCGACATTCGGCGTGCTCCGATCGAAACCTTCTCGGTAGGCTACGCCGAGCAAGCGTTCAGCGAGCTGCCGTACGCACGCGCGATGGCCAAGCACCTGGGCTCCGACCACCATGAAATACAGATCGGTCGACAAGACTTCTTTGCCGCTTTGCCGAAGCTTATCTGGCACGAAGACGAACCCCTGGTGTGGCCATCTAGCGTCGCTCTTTTCTTTGTTGCGCAACTTGCGCGGGAACACGTTGCTGTGGTTTTGACCGGAGAGGGTAGCGACGAGACCTTAGCCGGCTACACGCGATATCCGTTCACGCTCTGGAATGCCAAATTGGATCGCAAATATCGCGGACTGGTGCCCTCGAGAATCCGGAGATTCGTACGAGATGCCGTACTAGGGTCGACCTGGCTAGACCCCAAGCTGGCGAGGAAATTGTCTCACACATTTCTGGCCCGCGACGGTGCCTCGTGGGCATCCTTCTACTTCGACAACTTTTACGCGGCGTTTTCCGAGGCAGAGCAGGAATCCATATTGGCAGATGAACTGCGCCCCACGTCCGGTGAGGCGTATCGGGATTCTCTAACCATCTGGGAAAGCTCGTCGGGGTCGCTTCTGGAGCGACTTCTCTATACCGATATAAAGACTTATCTCGTCGAGCTTTGCATGAAGCAAGACCAGATGAGCATGGCGGCCTCGGTCGAGAGTCGCGTGCCATTTCTAGATCACGTCTTGGTCGAGTTTGCCCTGGGTATTCCCGCAGGCCTCAAGACGCGCGGTTTGGCGGGAAAGCGAATTCTAAAGGCGGCAATGAAGGGCCGCCTACCTGACCTGATCTTGAATCGCCCGAAGATGGGCTTTCCTACTCCACTATCGGACTGGCTTATGGGAGGACAAGCAGATGCTGTGGATCACCTCCTCCTAGGAGGGCGCACCCTCACTCGCGGCCTTATAAAGCCCCAGAGTGTAAGCCTGCTCTTAGCGGAGCACCGATCTGGAAGTCGTGACAATTCGTCGAAGCTTTGGAGGTTACTTAACTTAGAGCTTTGGCATCGAGTCTTCGTCGATCGCGATCCTATGCCTGTGGAAACTCCCGCCGCTCAAAGTTCCGCGCTCGCATGACCTACCCGGGGAACAAAGCGGTTTTGCTGCGAATCACCGTGTGTTTCTACGTTTTGGGCGTAGCAAGCACAGCCCTGTTGCACTTTATTGGAAATGGAAGTAAGAAATAAAAATGCCGTCCGTGATGATTTTGAAGTGAGTACAAGCCGCAAAGATCTGGAAGCCAAGGCCTCCCGGATTGTCCCTTGTCGCGGGACTGCCGATTCCGAGGCGTATCACCTGTCCGAACTCCGGATTGCCTCATCGGAGAACGATCCGCGCAGAATTCTTCCACTGGTCCCTCCAGGTTGCGAACGGATTCTTGATGTTGGCTGCGGGGCCGGGCAGACTCTCATTGCATCAAAGCTCCCTTCATCTCATTTCTTGTGCGGAATTGATATCGACCGGGCGGCATTACAGCTGGGGCATCGGATCGCACCCAGTATTCACTTTGTCCTTGCAAGAGGCGAAAGTATTCCATTCCGAGCCAACTTTTTTGACATGGTGATATGTCGTGTGGCCCTTCCATACCTTCGGATCGACACTGCACTGGATGAATTTTATCGGGTCTTAAATCCCGCTGGGGTCCTTTGGTTGGCCCTGCACTCCTTTGCCCACACCGTCGCTGAAATCCGCAAGAGCCTGCGCGTCGGGAACCTGAAGGACGTGGTATTTCGCTTCTACGTGCTTGCAAATGGTTTGAGTCTGTATGCGACTAATCGGCAATTCCGCTTTCCGTTCGGACAAAGACGACTCGAATCCTGCCAAACCACCCGGGGAATTCGCAAGTCCTTGCATTCACATGGGTTCCGTCAAATCAACGTCTCGCGGTCACGTCATTTTGTGGTCACAGCAACGAAAGGCCCTTGAGTTCAGGTCCCAGCCTGATGCCCAGCCTGATGCCTTGATTGCGATTCTGAGCCCTAATTTTGCCCTCGGACACTGGCCTCTTTCTGGTCTTCTCGCCAGCTGATTTTGGACTAGCCAATACGTACCATCCTAGTGTGGAGAGATGCTGAAGCGACTCTCGATTGGACACCAGCTTGTTTTCGACGGTCTCTCTCCAAGCGCCCGTTGCGGAATATCTATCAGGGGATAAAGGCATGCACACGATGCGTTTGGTTTTTTACTCAACGCTTTTGACCGCAGCATCGATGATCGGATGTGTGGGCGCGTCGCAAGGTCCGCACGGAGTTCCGACGACGACTTCCGTTTCGCCGTCGAGTGCCGTCGCGGGCTCCGGCAAGACGGCGATTACCGTTTCCGGTATCAATTTCAGTGACAGCGCAACGGTTCTGGTGAACGGGAAGGCTCGCGCGACAACTTATTTGAATAACAGTCAGCTGATGTCGATTCTTACGAGCGCGGACCTCGCTCAGCCGAAAAGTCTGCAGATTTCCGTTGCTGTTAGCAACGTCGATCCCACCAACAAGTCGACATCGGTGGCGCAGGCCAAAGATTCCGTAAATTTCACGGTTGCCGCTGCCATGTTGAAAATTTTGACCACCAGCATTCCGACGGCGATGGTCCAGGTTCCGTACTCAGCCGCCCTAGATGTCCGCGGCGGTATCGCGCCATACGCCTGGAAAATGGTTTCCGGCCGACTACCTGCGGGTCTCCGTCTGGCTTCCACGGGAGTGATTTCCGGTACTCCGATCCAAACGGGGCAGTCCAATTTCACTGTCCAGGTCGCAGGCACGTCTTCAACCGGTCTCGCCGCTCTTGACCTTAGCTTTTCTGTACTGCCTCGGCCGACAACGCCAGTACCTTCACCAACCCCATCACCAGTGCCATCACCAACTCCGCCGCCGACTCCAAAGCCAACTCCGTCACCAGTGACACCGCCAGCTGCATTGGCTGCGGAACTGCCTCGCTTGTACATCGATACGTCGATGCCTCACCAGACTGGCTTAGTAATGAATGTGCCCGTCGGGGGGGACTTCCAAGGAGCGCTGAACGGGGCTAGCTGTGGAGATACTATCCAACTTGCGGCAGGGGCAACTTATTTGGGGAACTTCAAGCTCCCTGTAAAAAGCTGCGACGGCTGGGTTGTCATTCGGACGTCTGCACCGGATTCCAGTCTACCTCCGGCCGGCGCGAGGACCACTCCGATGTATTCGCATGTCCTGCCGAAAATTGTCAGTCCTAATTCAGCGCCGGCGATCGATGGTGAATTAGGCGCTAATCACTATCGTTTCCTGGCACTAGAGGTCACGACGACATTTTCTACCCTAGACTCTGAACAATATGGGTTGGTGGATCTCGGAAGGGACCCGACAACAGGCAGATTCGCTGCTTCCGTGTCTGAGCTACCGCACCACATCATCATTGACCGGTGCTACATTCATGGAACGCCGAAAGGGAACGTGAAGCGCGGGGTTGCGTTCAATGGGGCGTTTTTGGCGGTGATTGACTCTTATATTTCCGACATTCACGTCGAGGGCCAGGATACGCAGACTATCGCGGGTTGGAACGGTCCGGGGCCATTTAAGATAGTGGACAACGAGTTGGAGGCAGCAGGGGAAAACATCATGTTTGGTGGGGCTCAGCCCACGCTCGTCAATAGTATTCCTTCGGATATCGAAATTCGCGGGAATCACTTCTTCAAACCGCTGAGTTGGATGGTGGCAAGTCCGAGTTATGCAGGTAGACATTGGGCCGTCAAGAACCTGTTGGAGCTAAAGAATGCGCAGCGTGTATTGATCACCGGGAATATCTTGGAAAACAACTGGGGGGACGGTCAAACCGGATTCGCTTTCCTAATCTCTCCGCGCACAGAATTGGGGGCCGCACCGTGGATTTTTGTTCAGGACATAACTTTCACGTATAACGTCATGCGGCATACGGCCAGCGGGATCAAGATTTCAGGAATAGACGATGGAGATCCGCAGAAATTGGTTCGTGGGAGACGGATTCTCATCGAAAACAATCTATTTAACGACATTGATGGCAAAGCCTGGGGAGGTGGGGACGGCAAGCTCTTTCAAATGCTTAGTGGTGCAGACGCCGTGACCATTGACCACAACACGGGATTCCAAAGCAACCAAATCATCACCCCGGATGGCAATCCCAGTACTAATTTTGTCTTTCAAAACAACATCGTGCCGCACAACATGTATGGAATCAAGGGTTCAGGGTATTCCTCCGGAACTGCTGTTCTGAACCATTACTTTCCTGGCTTCGTGTTCCAGAAAAACGTAATTGTAAGCATCGCTGCAAGCGGCGTACCGCAGTCGGGCTACCCGGTAAGCACTTTCTTCCCACCGAATTGGGCCGCTGTGCAATTCGTGGACTTCGCGAACGGAAACTACGCCTTGGCTGCCTCCAGCCCATACAAGAACGCTGGAACAGATGGCAAGGACATTGGTGCCGATATCGCGGGGCTCAATGCAGCCACCGCTTCCGCCATCGTCCACTAGTGCGTCACGCACCGGCTATAGCTGCACTAAAGACCGACGTGCCGAATGTCCGGATTCGAGTGGAGCCCTACACTGTGCTCTCGAGACTTGTGCAGGATCGCGTTGCGACGGCGTCGCGCTCTAGAAGCTCTTCACAAACGCAAGCAAGAACAGCAGCAAGAGGCCCAAAGAAGCTATTGGCAAAGCCGATGTTTTCATAAATGACCCACGAACAGGGATTGAGATCGCTAGCGACACCCTAATTTAGAATGAGGTATTGGTTTTGGTTCTGTAGACTAATAGAGCAACCAACGCCCCCGCGGGCCACTCTTTACGACAGACACGTCCTTACTATGCCATCAGCTACCGAATCTTCCCGCCCTAGTCTGAGCAGCAGCGTTCTTACTGGCGCCAGCTGGATAGCCCTATCGCGTATCGCTGCACAGGCACTGTCTCTGGTCAGCGTGACCGTGGTTGCCAGAGCGCTTTCGCCGGAGGCGTACGGCTTAGTGGGAATGGCCCAGTTGGTAATCGGGTTTGTCAGCCTATTCCAAGATCTGGGAACGTCTTCGGCAGTGGTCCAGCGCCGGGAAGTGGACCAGCGGTTCCTCTCTACCATCTGGTGGTTGAACTTGGCCCTCAGTACTCTCTTGGCCGGCATTTGTTGGGTACTATCGCCGCTGGCGGCCGACTTCTATCACGAGCCTGCCGTACAGAAGGTATTGCGGATCCTAGGACTCGGATTTATTCTCGCGGCCGGCAGCACCGTGCAGGCGGCACTTCTCAGCCGCAGCCTTCAGTTTAGGTCATTGGCGATCCGCGACATCATTTCGTCTGCCACTGGCCTTGTAGTCGCAATCATCATGGCTTATTCGGGCGCTGGCGTGTGGGCCTTGGTCGGGGCATCGCTGAGCACGACAGCGGTGAGCACGGTACTGGTGATGATCCTCGCGCGATGGGCGCCTTCCTTTTCGTTTTCCTGGCCTGATATCCGGTCCATAGCCCGGTTTGGGGCAAATCTTTCTGCGTTCAATCTAATAAACTACTTTGCCCGCAACGCCGACAACGCGCTGGTGGGCCGTTACCTTGGAGCCGGTCCACTAGGTTATTACCAATTGGCATATCGAATGATGCTCTATCCTGTGGAGAACATCTCGCAAACCCTGGGACGGGCTTTATTTCCTGCCTTTACGAAAATGCAGGACGATTACGCCCGGTTCCGGGTCGCTTATCTACGGGCGTGCGCTGCAATTGCTTTCCTCACGTTTCCTTTAATGATCGGTGCTCTGATTCTGGCGGACGAATTGGTTCGAGTATTGCTCGGGCCAAAATGGGTGCCAACTATCCCGGTCTTTCAGATCCTGGCTCTTGTAGGAATGGTGCAGTCGATCAGTACTACAGTGGGACAGATTTATATTGCGACGGGACGCACCGATCTAATGTTGCGTTGGGGAACACTTTTCGTTTCGCTCATCGTAGTCGGTTTTGCAGTGGGCCTTCCGTGGGGAATTCAGGGTGTAGCGATAGCGTACGCGATAGTGATCGCCGCCATTGTGATCCCGGTATTTTGGGCGGCATTCCGAATAATCGATCTCCCGCTTCTCGACCTTTGGCGCGCGCTCTGGCCCGGGCTGAAATGTACCCTGATCATGGCAGTGGTTGTTTTGACATTGCATCAGGCCCTCGCCCGCACCGCACCGCATTGGCCCATCATCCGGCTGGCGGCATGTTCCCTGGTTGGTGCTGTAGTCTACTTGTATCTTATGTTCCGAATGCGCTCTCCCGTGCTTGGGGATGTGATCCAATTGACCAGAAGGACGATCTCCGAGTGGCGAACGAGCAAAGTGGTTCTTCCGGAGACGTGTTCTGAATGAGCGATCTGGGCTTCGAGACGAAGGAGTTGAAGCTTCGCCACATCCTCATGACGATCAATCCAGCGAGATCGATCTATGCAGGAGGAATTTCGAGGGAGCACCCAATTACAGTGGTGTTCGCTGGCGAACGGCCGATAACGAGCTCGCCGTTGCTTACACTGGCGGAGGCTGTCAGGGGACATGGTGTCTGTCCTGTATTCAGTGGACAAGTCGAATTCAGTTCCACGATCGAGTGGTTGCGGCTGGTACGCAGATCGGACGTGGTTCTCTTTGTGGGATATTCCGGTCCTGGCCCGTATATGATACGCCAACTTGCGTTAGCGGCCAGTCTTGGCAAGCCCATCGTCCGATGGTGGGTTGGTTCCGATGTCCTGTACTGTGTTCAAGATCAAGCCAAGGCGCGATGGGCGAAAGTGGCCGACCAGCTCTGCTCGGAGGCCATTACCGGTGCGCCGCACCTACAAGGTGAGCTGGCGTCGATCGGCCTGAGCGCGACATTGATTCCGACCGTGGTGAATCCTGAGTTCCTGGAGATCGAACCGCCGCGAGGGGTCGTCGCTCGTGACATTCTTGTTTATCTGCCAACAAACAAGGGCACGTTTTATGGAGAGGAAGTTGTAGCCGCGGCCATTCGGGCGAATCCCGACCTGCAGTTCGTCGTTGTTGCCGATGCTCAGCATCGGTTCCGAGGTTTTCGTAACGTGGAAAGCCTTGGCTGGGTTGAGGACATGCGGCCCGTGTACGACCGGACAGGATGCCTGCTCCGGATGACGCAACACGACAGCCTCCCTCGAATGGCGATCGAGACTCTACTGCTGGGAAAATATGTAATCTGCTCTCATGAATTTCCTGGTTGTTGGGCAGCGAAGGATTTTCAAGATGTGCAAAAATGGATTTCGGTGTTTCGCACGCGTACTCTGGTAAATGAGGCGGGAATGGCGGCGATCAAGAAGCTTCTTACTCCACCACCCGGTGTTCAATTCGCGGATGTGCTTCGGAAGTCCGTTGCGGACCGGAGAATGGCGGTTAGAATTGGAGCGATGCTAGCACTTTTGCCGTTGACTCTCTTGGCGAGCGTATTGGATCGAGAGAAATGAAGGATCAATTTCGCGTCGATCCAAGGATTAGACAGATGATCAAGCGAACCCCGATGCTTGGTCCCGCGCTCGGCCGTCTGCGAGACTATCTTCTCAGTCTTCCGCAAATACAGAAATTGAGGTTCCACTCGGAAGACTACTGGGAATCGCGTTACGCCCGCGGCGGTACATCGGGGGCGGGCTCTTATGGGCCGCTGGCCAAGTTCAAAGCGGAAACACTAAACGCCTTCGTGCAACGGCACCGCGTGCAGTCGGTCGTGGAGCTAGGGTGCGGCGACGGAAATCAGCTCTCCTTGCTGAGGTGTTCAAAATACACAGGATTGGACGTTTCCGCGAGAGCGATCAACATCTGTGAAGCGCGTTTTCGAGGTGACCTCACCAAAACATTTGTTCGGTATCATCCGGGGGCCACAGATATCGACGCGGTGCGGTCTGACGTAGCGTTGTCACTCGATGTGATTTACCATCTGATTGAAAACCGAGTATTTACGCGTTACATGACTGACCTTTTCCGAGCGGCCGCCCGCTACGTCATCATATACTCCGACAACGTAGATCGACCAAGTGACGATTTGCAAGTGCGACACCGGAAGTTCAGCGCTTGGATCGATAACA
>Ga0209526_10000489_pt1 | contig 25906 bp, 32 predicted proteins | sample JacPinW_OM2H0_M1_FD_188566 | JGI IMG/M metagenome (GOLD analysis project Ga0209526, IMG submission 188566) | Forest soil microbial communities from Algoma, Ontario, Canada - Jack Pine, Ontario site 1_JW_OM2H0_M1 (SPAdes) (version 2) | ecosystem: Environmental > Terrestrial > Soil > Boreal... | reverse complement strand
CGCAAGATATGGTGTGTTAGTTATCGCCTTCATACAACACTATGCGTTGCCCCAAGTGCGGGTCTCGTGATGACAAGGTTATCGATTCACGCCAATCTCGTGACAGCTCGAGCATCCGTCGCCGCCGCGAATGTCTTAAATGCAAATATCGATTCACGACCTACGAAGAAATCGAGCGCTCCGATCTGCGCGTGGTAAAGCGCGACCGCACCCATGAAGCATTCGATCGGCGCAAACTGGTGAGCAGCGTGGCCAAAGCTTTTGAAAAACGTTCGGTCAGCCTCATGACGTTGGAGCAAGTGGTTGACGATATTATCCACGATCTCGAAACGAGTGGCCGCGAGGTCCAATCCACCGCCATCGGGTCGAAGGTGCTCGAGAAATTGCGCGGGATCGATGAAGTGGCGTATCTGCGCTATGCCTCGGTCCATCAAAAATTTCAGGACGTCGATCAATTTGTCGATGCCATTCAAGCGCTCGGCCGCCGGGTGAAGCCGAACGCGTTGCAGAAGGAATTATTTTCAACCGAAACTGAAAATCATGGTCGCGTTTAAGGAAGAATTTCCCTACCTCCGTTGCGATTCGGGACAGCTCTTCGAGTTCAACCGCGACTGGCTGCGCACCGCGATCACGCGCGCCGCCGACCAGGCCGGTTATAAAAGCTGGTGGCTGACCGACCACGTTACCGAAAGCATCGCGTTTTATCTGCGGCTGCGCACGGATGAATCGGTCGTCGCGTTCAGCCAACTATCGCAAACCGTGCGCTACGTTTTAAAAGTGATCGGCTACAAAGAGATCATTCCCTATTTCGAGCCCGCGCCGCCGCCGATTTCCATTTCGCTGGTCGATCTCGCTCACGAGGCGGGCAGCGGTTACGAGCTGGCGTTTTTCGATCTTCTCGAAAAACGGATCAACGCGTTGATCGAAACCGGAACGGACAGTTTGCATCTCTGTTCGCTCCAGGCAGCGGTGAAACATCTGCGCGGCACCAAGGTCTGGACGCGCGCATGCGATCCGCTTCGTGAAGAGATCGTCTGCTTCGTCCGCGAAAGATTAACAGGAAGTACCGGACTTGGGCGCATGGACTGTTCGTTGCGTTGATGTTGATCTAGCTGGTCTAGCAAATGACGATTTTCGAAAAAATCATCGCGCGCGAGATTCCCGCAAAAATTATTTGGGAAGATGATGACGCCGTTGCCTTTCACGACGTCAATCCGCAGGCGCCTGTGCACGTTCTGATTGTGCCGAAAAGAGTTGTTCCGCGTTTGGCCGAAGCGACGGACAAAGACCGCGAACTTCTCGGGAAATTGCTTTTGGTCGCGCGCGATCTCGCCAAAAAACTTGGGCTTTCAACCGGCTATCGCGTTGTGATCAACAACGGCCCCGACGCTGGCGAAAGCGTCCCGCACCTGCACGTCCATTTGTTAGGCAAGCGCGCGCTCGCGTGGCCGCCGGGCTAAGTTTTCTCGTTAGTGCGGCAACTGTCTGTGGCAGCCCACGACATTGCAGAGTAGCAGGACGACAAGAACCGCAAACCAGAGAAAGGTCGACCGCTGGGTCTTGGAGCGGAAATAGAAATAAGCGTGGATCACATAGACTAGGACGCACGCGGCAAGTACTCCCCACCCACCGTCGTTACCCCAATGGACGTTGATGAAAGCGGCGAGGCCAAGCGGAAACATATAGGCCAACGACCAGAAGCTACCGCTTGGATTGGTCGCGATGAGCGCAGCGATCCATGCTCCAGCATAAAAGAGAATTTTGCATTTCAGCCGCATTGGTTTACCGCGATCGGCTTCGCCGGAAATATCGGAGTCAGTCATAGAATTATTCTTTCACAATCACCGGAGTGCCTTCGGTCGCGGCGTTGAAGAAGTAATGCGCCATTTCCTTTGGCAATCGGATGCAGCCGTGGGACGCGGCGTAGGGCGGAACGTAGCCCTCATGCATCGCATAGCCGCCGTTGAAGTGCATGCAATACGGCATGCGCGCGCCATCGAAATGGGCGCCGCGCGGACAACTGTCTTTACGAACGTCGATGTTCGATCTCACGACGTTGCCGTCGCTATCTACGTAATCGCCAAATTCGCTCGAAACATGGTCCCTATCCTTGGAAACGATATGGTAATGGCCGGGCGGTGTGCCAAATCCAGGTTTGCCCGTCGACACGGTCGATTGTCCGACGACGTGTTTGCCTTTATAAAAGTAGGCTTTCTGCTCGGCGAGATGAACGACGATCTTCGGTGAACCGGAAACGCCTTCGCCCTGCCAGTAACCGGCCGGCGTCGGCATCGGCAGCACCGTGCTGATTGCTCTAGTCGCGGCTTGCTGTGCCGTTTCCATTTCTTCGCAAGCCGACAGCAATCCGAGCAATGCGATAGCAATTGCGCAGTGAAGAAATGATCCGGCATTCATTGAGGCAAGGATTCTAGAGGTTGGTTTGTTAGCGGTTCAACCTCAAAGGTAGATGTCGATCTTGCGCGCAATCTCGAAAGGAAATACGCTCATCCATGGCTACGCTCACTCAGCCTACCTCACCATCGTCAAAAACAGGGACGCCGAAAACGTCCACCGTACAACCGCCGGTTAATCTGAAGAGCTGGATCGAAGAGAACGCGCATCTCTTTAAGCCGCCAGTGAGTAACCGTTACCTTTATGACGGGCGCGATTTTTTCGTCATGGTGATCAAAGGCCCGAATGCTCGGAACGATTTTCATCTGGTCGACTCGGAAGAATATTTTTATCAGCTCAAAGGCGACATCAAAGTTCGCATCCGCGAGGGCGACCGGATCGTCGATCATCTCGTGCGGGAAGGGGAGACGTTCTTCATCCCGCCGAACGTCCCGCATGCGCCTGTGCGACCGCCCGACACATTGGGAGTGGTAGTCGAGCGTCGTCGGCCGCCGGGCGAGCACGAACACGTTATTTTCTATTGCGACAATTGCGGCGCGCTGGTCGAAGACATTGATTTCGATTGCGGCGACATCGTCGAACATTTCAGCCAGGCCATGCTCGATTTCTGGAACGACGATGCACGGCGAACGTGCAAGAAGTGCGGGACGAAGGTCCCCAAGCCCGAGCCGACAAAGCCGTTCTGACAACCCGAAGACGTCCGCAGATTTCGCAGATTAAGACGGCCCGAATCAGGAACGCGGGAGATCCGGCCTTTCGAATCTGCGAGGGAATTTGGGTGCTGCAAATCTGTGGAGAAAATATTCTTTTTTGACTGAGGCATGCCCCAAATGAAGATCGACCTGCACACGCACATCCTGCCGCGGGATTGGCCCGACCTCGATAAGAAGTACGGCTACAGTGGTTTCGTTCGGCTCGATCATTACAAACCCTGTTGCGCGCGCATGATGATCGGCGAGCGCGTCTTTCGCGAAATTACCGACAATGTTTGGGATCCGAAGCGCCGCATCGAAGAAATGGACCGCGACAAAATTTTGATGCAGGTGCTTTCGACCGTGCCGGTGATGTTCAGCTATTGGGCGAAACCGCACGACGCGCTCGATCTTTCCCGCAGATTGAACGACCACATCGCCGAGGTCGTGCGTGCCCATCCAAAGCGATTTGCGGGACTGGCCACAATTCCAATGCAAGATGTCGATCTTGCCGCCGAGGAGTTAGAACGATGCGTCCGCGATCTAGGTTTGCGCGGCGCGCAGATCGGCACGCACGTCGATGCCAATCCGCACTATGGCCGGCTCGACACGTTGAATCTGGATAACGCGTCGCTCCAGCCGATTTGGGCCGCCGCGCAGGAATTGAACGCCGCCATCTTCGTTCATCCGTGGGACATGCTCGGCAAAGAGCGCATGCCGGAGTATTGGCTGCCGTGGCTTGTCGGCATGCCGGCCGAGACGGCGCTGGCGATTTGTTCGATGATTTTTGGCGGCGTCTTCGAACGTTTCCCGAAACTGCGCGTCGCCTTCGCGCACGGTGGCGGCGCGTTCCCATTCACCATCGGTCGCATCGAACACGCCTTTCACGTCCGGCCCGATTTGGTTGCGACAGGGAACAGCAAGAATCCGCGAAGTTATCTCGCGCACAAAAACAAAAAGGGCGACATCACCCCGGCGCGTTTCTACGTCGACTCGCTCGTGCATGACGCCGACGCCCTGAAGATGTTGCTCAAACTCTTCGGCGCGCAACGCGTCGCACTCGGCTCCGATTACCCTTTTCCGTTAGGCGAAGCGCATCCCGGAAAACTTATCGAATCGCTCAAGCTCTCCGCTAAGGAAAAGAAAGGACTGCTGTCCGAAACCGCGCGCGAATTTCTCGGCCTCAGCTAAGGAGATCCGCAGATTACGCAGATTGGCGCAGATTAAGGGAAAGACGAATCAGGAAATCACGGAACCGGCGGTCCGGCTCAGACAAATCGGCGAGGGAATTTGGGTTCTTAAATCTCCGGAAAACATCCTCACATTTCGTGCCGAATCGCCCAGAGATCGTGAAAGATGGGCTTGAACAATGACTCCTTCAGGAACGGCACACCCGGCGATCCGCCGGTGCCGTGCTTCGCGCCGATCGTTCGTTCGACCAGTTTGATGTGACGATAGCGCCACTCCTGCAATCCTTCGTCGAAATCGGTCATCAACTCGAAAAGGATCGAGACTTCGGGCGAGTTCTTATACAGGCGAAGGATCTCGGCTTGCACCTGTTCGTTAGGCTCATTCGGTTTCGTTATGTCGCGCTTCTTCAGGTCATCCGGAATCTTCGCGCCGCGTGTCGCCAGAAAATCGTAGAAATGGTCGATCACCGTCCGCTCGCCGAGTCGCGCCTTGAGCCGGTCATAGCCGGGGAAATCCGGCTTCACATATCCGAGCGACGACGCGCGTTTGTATCCGAGCAGGAATTCCAGCTCGCGAAACTGGATCGATTGAAATCCGGACGCGGTCTCGAGCCGGTCGCGAAAGCTTGAGAACGAGGACGGTGTCATCGTCTCGAGAATGTCGATCTGGTGCACCAGCGTCTTCATAATTGTACGGGTCCGCTTGAAGGAATGGATCGCGCCGAAGAGATCGCCGGCGGCAAAATCGCGTTTGATCTTCTCAAACTCGTGCAGCAGCTGCTTGAACCAAAGCTCGTAAGTCTGATGGATGATGATGAACAACATCTCGTCGTGCTCCGCCGGAGTGGAGCGCGGGTTCTGGAGAGTCAACAGCTTCTCCAAATCGAGATAATTAGCGTAAGTCAGCGGCGGCATAAGAAAAGGTTATCCACAGATTTCACAGATTTACGCAGATTAGACAAACAACAAACCAAAAGACGGCGGATTTCATATTCTTAAAATCTGCGAGGGAATCAGGGTTCTGAGAATCTGCGGACGAATCTCAACTCATCTGCCGGAGATAATATTCGTCCCACGCCGCCGGAATTTTCTCCCGCGACGAATACGGCCCCGGCTCATACGCGCGCGACGCGATCCCTTGCTGGCTCAGCTCGCACACGTGCCAATCCTGCTTGTTCGTCATGTCCCAGAACTCGATCGCGTCCTCTGGTTTGAAATCTTTTCGATCGAATGCGGAAGGATGAAAAAGCCAGTCGCACACGATCAGTGTCCGTTCCGGCGATTGGGGCCAGAGCTGATGCACCATCACGTATTCGGGATGCATGCTCAGAAGCATGTTCGGAAAAATCGAATAATAGAAGACCTGCTGAAGATTCTTAATATCGCCGACGAATGAGGCGCAGGCGTTGCCGCTCATGGTCAAGCTCTTGCCGTGATTGATCTTCATGAACCCGCCGAGGAACGGTCCTTCGGCCAGATCGTTCTCGGCCGAATCGTATGGCGAAACTTTCTGCAACTGCGGGTGCACCCCTGGGCAGTGATAACACTCCGAATAATTCTCGAACATCAACTTCCAATTCGCCCGCACGTCGTACTCGACCCGTTTCGCCGGCCGCAAGATCGACATGTTCCAATGCGAAAACTTCCCGCTTAACGGCGCGAACCATTCTTCCAACGACCTGTAGCCGCCTCGCTCTGTCGAGGCGTCCTCCAAATTCACAAAAATGAATCCTTCCCAAAGTCCGAGGTTCACCGGCTTCAACGAATAATCGGCTTTATCAAACCCGGGAACTTCATCCATGTGCGGCGCGCCAATCAACCGTCCATCGAGCCCGTACGTCCAGGCGTGATACGGACACTGAATGGCGGCGGACAAATGTCCGTTTCTATCCTCGCAAAGACGAGTGCCGCGGTGTCGGCACACGTTAAAGAAGCCGCGCACCTTTTGATCTTTGTCCCGAATAACAATTAACGATTCCTTTGTCGCGCCGTAATCGGATGAAGGCGGAACCGATACCAAGAAATAGTCGCCAGCATCCGCGATCTGACTCTGATGCCCGACCAAGAGCCATTGCTTGGCAAAAATCTTCTTTTGCTCGTCAGCGAAAATCTCTGGCGAAACAAAATACTTTTGCGCCAACGTTTTTGCGCCGGCCGCGAACGTTTCGGCGGTCTTGCGAAATGCAGCCTCGGCCTTGGTCTGTATCACTGACGGCATGTCTAGATGCTCGCATGCACAGAATACCAGCGCCAACAAAACGAGCAGGTTTGATTGGCCATAAAGTCGCAAAACAGACAGGCAGTCGATAGTTTACCGCAGCCAATAATATCCAACAAAATAGTTGTTGACTTACTTTATCAAGGATAGTAGGAATATTCATTATGAGTGCAACACAGAAAACAGACACGGTCTCATTCACAGTAAAAGGACAAGTAGTCATTCCGCGCTGGCTGCGAAAGGACTTTGAAATCAATGAAGGAACGCGAGCTGTCGTTTACAAACATAACGATCACATTGTGCTCAAACCTCTTACGGCTCAGCACTACCGGCGCCTGCGCGGTTCCCTTAAAGACACGAAGGCAATGGACGTGTTTATGTCTGAGCGGAAACGCGAGCGGGAGCTCTAACCATGGCCACCATGGTGCTGGATGCGCACGCGCTGATGGTACTTTTCAACGACGAACCGGGCGCGGATGAAGTCGAAAAGATTCTGCTTAAAGCAGAAAGCGGAAGTCCAAGACTTTTGATGAGCGTCGTTAATTGGGGAGAAATTTACTACTCGATTGTACGCGGCGCGTCACAAGAAATGGCAGATGCAAAGGCACACGAGATCGCAGGAATGCGCATTGAATTGGTGCCTGTGGATGCGGATGACCTTGAACTTGTCCGCCAGGCCGCTCAGTTCAAAGCGACAAAAAAGATGTCTTACGCTGACTGCTTTGCTGCAGCTCTGGCTAGAATCAAGAATGCGGAGTTAGTCACGGGAGATCGTGAATTTAAAGTTGTGGAAAGCGAGTTGAGGAAAATTAGATGGCTATCATGAATGCCAGCGCAGCATCCCCAAAACCAACCGCTGGCTCAACGCGTGGGTTTGATCCCGAGCGGTACAAGCAAATAGGGGACGATCAGTTAATAACGCTGTCGCTGAAGTTCGTGATTGAGGCTGGAAAGAACCCGTCATTCGAGAACGTAGTCGAAGAAGCCTTCAACAGTTTTCCCGAGAGATTCTCTTTCCAAGGACACCCTGAATGGCCGCACACACTCGTTATCGACAGGTCGATTCGAAGGTGTGCAACTGATCGCCAAAAGCGATGGATTTCTGGACGAGCCGCTACTGGTTACAAACTGATGCCGGCTGGTGAGACGGTTGCAAAGGACACGTACGAAAAACTTAAAGGAAGAAAACCATTAGGGAAGTCTACACCCAAACCCGCCAGACCGACGCAAAGTGCGAGAGTTGTGAAGCACATTGAGGATTCGTCGGCGTTCCGTAAATACCAAGCCCGCGGCAATCTCGAAACCGCGACTGAATACGACCTGAGCGAGCTGCTCTATTGCACCATCGAGAGCACGCCCGAAACATTAGAAAACAACATTGCCGTCTTGGTGAGCAATATTAAGGACCTTCAGCGCGACGATCTGCTTCCGTTCTTAGATGTACTTCGCGAGCGCTTTCGCGATCGATTTCAACGAGGAAACCGCAAGTGAACTGAAGACATCATATGGTAAACACCCTGGAACGTGGAAAAATTCATCCTGGAGAGCGAGGACTTCGACTGCTCGCCAAGCAGGCTGTGGATAGTCTCGAAAAGGGATTCATCGAGCTGATCACAAATGTCGACGAGAGTTACTACCGGCTAGAGAAACAGGGCGAGGTCGTATCGGGGAAGATCGAAGTCTCTATCGACAGGCATACGCGAACAAAACCAACGACGATTGAAGTTCTGGACTACGCGGAAGGGATGGATGCCGAAGAGATGAAGGAGTGTATAGCCAAGTACGGCGAGGATACATCACGTGGAGGCGGCCGCGGTGTCTTCGGTATGGGCTTAAAGGATACATTGATTGCATTCGGCGGCGGCGAAGTCATTTCGTTTAAGCACGGAAAAAAATGGCAATGCAACGTTGCTCCGAACGGCGATTATGAAATTGGATATCCGCAAAAAATTACGGGAGCGGACCGTAAGATGTTTCCTAATCACGAATCTGGCACGGTCGTCAGAGCGTTCATTCCGCCGGGCCAATTTCAGATAGGGCGTCTTGATACGCTAAAAGCGAACCTCCAAACACACGTATGTCTGCGTACGATAATGTGCGATCCAAAGCGAACCGTTCTCCTCCGGGACAAGAAAACAGGTGATGTGCAGCAGTTGAGCTATTGCCAGCCTGAAGGTGACCTGATTCAACAAGAGGCGCTAGACCTAAAGGGATATTCCGATGCGAAGGCGGTCCTCAGAGTCTTTGTTGCGAAAGGGGCCGAAGCTTTGAGTCAGATTGGTTCATGCCGCACCGGGGGAATCATGATCAAGAGTTTCAGAGCTTGCCACGAAGCCACTTTGTTTGGTTTCGACGAGGATGAATATGCTGCAAAGTTGTTTGGGGATCTTGAGTGCGACAAGATCGACGAACTGCAACGTGCTGGCGAGCAGGTTGTGACGAAGGAACGTGACGGCCTGCGCCGGCAGCACCCGTTTACCCAATCGCTGATCAAATCAGCGCGAGCCATTATCGAGGCTTTAGTGATAGCTGAGAAAAAAAAGGCCGACCAGCAGCAAAAAGTGTTGGAAACGGAAGAAACGCGTAAACGCTTTAAAGAAGCTGTTAAGAGCTTAAATGAGATAGCGACGAAGGAGTTAGAGGAAGCGCCGGGCACCGGATTTGGCAAGGATGGTCGGCGGCCTCCAGGAGAGATTCGCCCGCCATTAAATGGATTCGAATTTATTCCCGATAGCTATCGGATCGTCCTGGCCGAACAAGAGACGCTCAAACTCCGAATTCAACTAGGCACCGACATTCAAATTGGTGATGTCATAACGGTGGAGTCGAATAGCGAGGGTGTGAGACTTCTCCATCCGACCGTCGCAGTACCGGTTGAGAGATACGAAAATCCGCCGATCGCGATCGCGCGAATAGCCGTCGAAGGTATTCAGCCAAATGCGGAAGCTTGGATCACTGCGAGATGCAAGGGAAGAGAGGCAAACGCAATCATAGAAGTGGTTTCTCAAAAAACGCAGCGCGAGCCATCTCTTGGCGGTTTGTTTCGCGAGATTAAATATCGTTTGGATGAAGAGTCTCCACTTCGAGTGCACTTTGATCGACATACCGGAATAATTTGGATCAACACGATGGAGCCTTCAGTTCAGCTGTATTTTGCGCCCGATGGCGCCGGCCAGGAAGCGCCGGCAAATCAGTGTTTGGTCGCGGAGCTTGTGACTCAAATTGCGTGCGAAGAAATTGCCCGTGCAAGCCGAGAAAAAGGCCGATTGAGTATCCCGACGGGGGTAAAAGAACTCGATGCTTTTTATGGTTACCTAAACAAATTACGAATTCAAAACGCAGGCTTGATACACAAGCTGTTGGTAGACTCCAGATTTCGAAGGTCGGTCAACGGGCGATAAAGTGAAAAGCAAAATCGATTCGCCCGAGGCGGACAAGATCGACTTCACTTGGAATTGAGAAATCCGCGGGTGAGATGAGGGAATCAAGTCCGGAGCGCGCGGACTGGATCGATGCGCGTGGCGCGGCGAGCGGGAAGAAAACAGGCCAGCAACGCGACTCCAACTAGCACAACTAACGCTGAGCCGTAGGAGATTGGATCGCGGGGGCTGACTTTGTAGAGCAGATTGCCCATCAAACGGGTCAACAAGAGCGCGGCGATTGCACCGATGACGATTCCGGCAGTCGTTAGTCGCAGACCGCGCGAAATAACAAGCCGCAACAGATCGCCCGCGCCGGCGCCGAGTGCCATACGCAGCCCGAGCTCGCGTGTGCCCTGCGATACGGAATATGACATCACTGCATAGAGTCCGATGGCCGCCAGAAACAGCGCCATCGCTCCGAAGATCGACACCAGGGTCACAGCCAATCGCTGGCTGTAACTCATTTGATCGATATCCTCCTGTAACGGATTCGCAAGCCAGGGCGCCAAATTCGGATCAAGTGCGTGAACCTCACGCGCGAGCGCATTCGTGATCGCACCGGGTTTTAGGCGAGTGCGAATAAGCAGACTATTCTGGACACCGAAATTCTGCCGCAGCGGGACATAGAAAAATGGTCCGGGAGGCTCGAGCTTGGTCCGGTAGTTTGCATTTTTGGCGATGCCGATAATCTGCATCCAGCGATCCTTGACCTTGAGACGTTGACCAAGCGGATTTTTACCGGGCCAGTATTTCGCCGCCATCGTTTCGTTAATAATCGCGACCGGCGGCGCATTTTCGTCGTCAGTGCGAGCGAACTCACGGCCAGAAACGATCGGGATTCCAATCGTCACGAAATAATCTTCCGCGACTTCGTTGTATTCGGAGGTTGGTTGCGCGTTAGGCGCGGGCTGGTAGCCGTCGATCTCGAGCGGCGCGGAAGAATAAACTTTGTAGCTGAACGGGATCACGCGGTTCAACGTGGCCGATTCGACACCGGGAATTGTCCGCACTCGATCGAGCAACTGGGTGTGGAAAGTTTTTGCGCGCTCGAGATTGTATCCCGCCGAAAACAAATCCGTTACCGACACGATTGTATCGGTGGAAAAACCCGGATTGGAGGTTCGCATTTTTTGGAGGCTTTGCAGAAGCAAACCGGTGCCGGCGAGCAACACGAAACTCAGCGATACCTGCACGAGCACAAGAGCGGATCGTAGTCGCGAACGGCCGCTCCCTCCCACTACGCCGCCAGCTTCTGTTTTCAAAGCGCCGGAAAGATCGACATGACTCGCGTGAATCGCCGGGACGAGGGCGAAGACCAGAGTGGCGAGAATACAAATCCCGGCGCTGACAACGAGCACGCGCCAATCAATCTGGCCGGGATAATCGACCACAATTCCCGGCACAGGTGGGGGGAATGCGAGCACCAGCGCGTTACGGCACCAGTAAGCCACCGCAATTCCGCCAGCCGCTGCGACCGTCGAAAGCAACAATCCTTCGGTAACAAGTTGCCGCAGCAGCCGACCTCGTCCGGCGCCCAGCGCCAAACGCATAGTCATCTCATGCCGACGCAACAATGAGCGCGCCAGCAGCAGATTACTGACATTCGCGCACGCGATGAGCAGGACTAAAAACACCACGGCCATCGTAATTCCGAGCGTCTGTGACATGTTGCCCGCGCCGTTAAACGGCGTTTTCCATAACGGGATAAGCTCGACGCCGTGGCCGCGATTCGTTTCCGGGAAATCATTTTCCAAACGCTGCGCGATCGAGTTCAGCTCGGCTTGCGCTTGCTGCCGGCTTACGCCGGGTTTGAGAAACGCGTAGCCTTCTGTCCAACGCGCGCCGCGATCTTCCATTTTGTATCCGGTCGAATCGAACGTCTCCTGCATCGACGTCGGCACCCAAAAGTTGAACGAATAGCCAATGAATGTGCCATGAAATTTTTCCGGCGCGACGCCAATGATCGTGTGTTGAACGCCGTTCATGTATTGCGTCTTGCCGACGATTTCCGGATCATTTTTGTAACGATCCTTCCAGGTCAGGTAACTGATCACCGTGACCGGGTGCGCGTTGCGGCCGATTCCTTCTTCCGGTCTGAAGCCGCGGCCAAATATCGGCTGCACGCCAAGCGCATCGAAATAATTCGCGGAAACAAGTCCGCCGGTCGCGCGTTCCGCCCGATCACCAACACTCAGCGTTGTGCCCGTGATCCGATCGATGATGAACGACTCGAAAAGCGTGGAATTTTTTTCGAGATCGACAAAATCGGGATAGGAAAGTCCGCCCTTTTCCGCGCCGCGGGTCGTGCCAATGAGCGCGAACATCCGGTCCTGATGCGCGACCAGCGGGTAGGGGCGAATCAGAATCCCTTCAATCCAGCTGAACACGGCCGCGTTCGTGCCGATCCCGAGGGTTAAGCAGAGGATCGCGAGAAGCGAAAACGTCGGACTGCGCAAAAGCATTCGCGCACCGAACCGGACATCCTGGAGAAATTCGTCGCCCCACATCCAGACCCGCTGCTCGCGCGCGGCTTCCTTGATTTGCTCGACGCCGCCGAATTCTCGGAGGGCAGCGTTGCGCGCCTCGTGAGGCAACATTCCAGCGGCGACATTACGCTCGGTCAAAAGATCGACATGTTGCTGGATTTCTTCGTCCATTTCCGCATCGCGGTTCTTTTTTTGAAAGAGTCCGAGAAAGCGATCAACCCAGGCGCGGAGTCGCGGCATAAGATTAAGTAGCCAACACGCGATTGATTCCAGCGGTGATGCGCGACCAATGTGCCTTTTCGGCAGAAAGTTGTTTGCGGCCCGCAGCGGTGAGCTCGTAATAGCGCGCTTTGCGATTGTTATCGGAAACGCCCCACTCGGCTTTGATCCAGCCTTGCGCTTCCAAACGGTAGAGCGCCGGATATAGCGAGCCTTGCTCGACGTGTAAAATATCCTTCGACATTTGCTGGATGCGATCGGCGATGGCGAGGCCGTGTCTCGGGTCGTGCTGCAACGCCTTCAAGATCAGCATGTCGAGTGTGCCGTAAACGAGGTCGGGTTTTTCCTTGGCCATAATTTTCTTTGAAGCCTAGACAGTCTTGAGGAGTCGATTGTTCAATCTTTTGCCTAGACTGTCAAGAGGAGAGGTCGCGAACTAGCGAAAAAACAGGGTTATCGAAGCCAGGATCGAAATTGCTAGAACAACGAGGCCTGTATAGACGACGCCATTTTGCAGACGCGCGCGCCGGGCGGCCTGCGCATACGGTATGCGCGTGAATGTGACCATGGTGTAGAGCGGAAAGTAGATTCCGGGGAGCAGGCCTTCGAGCAGGTGATCGAGTTTCTTTTTCGCGCGAAATGTTTTCGCCGCGGTTTTGTCGCGCATCTCGATGAAATTCTGAACGGCGAGGTCGGCGAGAGCGTCGGCGTTCTCTTTTCGGCGCTCGAAATATTCAGCGAAGGCACGATGTCGATCTTGCGGGAATTCGGCCAGGCATTGGTCGAGCACGACGCAATCTTCGAACGCAGCGTTCATGCCCTGGCCGTAAAACGGCACGACCGCATGGGCGGCGTCACCGACGAGCGCGACCTTGTCTTGGTAGCACCACGGCGCGCAGCGAATGGTGACGAGGGAACCGGTCGGATTGTTCTTAAAATCATCGAGCAAGTTTGGCATGAGCGGAACGGCATCGGGAAATTCTTCCCGGAAAAAGTCGCAAACTTGCTCGTCGGTCTTGGTCGATTTAAAGCTGCGCGGCCCTTGGAATTCCCAAAAGAGAGTACAGGTGAAGGAGCCGTCGGGGTTCGGCAGCGCGATCATCATGAAACTTTTGCGCGGCCAGATATGGAGCGCCTCTTTCTCCATTTGCCACGAACCATCCGGCGCAGGCGGAATCGTAAGCTCCTTGTAGCCGTGGGCGAGATAACTCTCGTCGTACTCAAACTCTGGAAGTTTCTTTTGCATCGATTGGCGCACGGCAGAGAAGGCGCCGTCGACGCCGATCACGGCATCTGCTCGTGCGCTGACAAGACTCCCTCCGGTTTCCAAATGCGCGGTCGCTTCGTCAAGATCGACATCGGTGCAGCGATGATTGAAATGCACGCGCACGTTCGGGTAACGCTGCGCCGCTTCGATCACGGTGGTGTTGAGCGCGGCGCGGCCGATCGAGTTGATGAACTTGTTCGGGTCGCGATCGTAGGGAGAGAAATGCAGATCGCCGGACTTATCGTGGATCATCCGGCCGCGCATCGGGATGGCGTGCTTGAGGACTTCATCGTCGATGCCGAGTTGCTCGAGCGCGTGAATCCCGCGCGTGGAGAGCGCGAGATTGATCGAACGTCCTCCGACAAGATTGCCTTCGCGAGGGTCGGCGCGGCGTTCGTAAAGATCGACATCGTATCCGCGCCGTCCCAAATACGCGGCGAGCAATCCGCCGGCGAGACCGGAGCCAATTAAGACGAAGTTAGGCACTCCAAAAAAGATGATTGAATCAGGAGGTCAGGAAAACAGGAAAGTGGATGGGTTTTCGATCAGAGCGATGTCAGCGGCGCGCAGTTGTTTTTTTCGACGTGCGATCGTGCGTTTGATAATCCTGGAGCAATGCGGTCTCTCCGATGTCCTCATGCCATATGTACTTGTGGTCTTTATCGACTGGCCTCCACCACAGCGGACTCGACTTACGCCAGCCATCAATGATGATCCCCTCGTTAAAGGGCCGGCCGCGTGCCGTGATCACGAGGCAATTATTCTCCCGCCATGTGCCTACAAGTGCCGCGCCCCAGTGCAGCTCGATTGTCCTTGGCTTGAGCTCTTCCAAACGCGCACTGATATCGCGCACCCAATCATAACAAAAGCCGCGTTGCCGCACCCCGATATGGATCAGGAAGTTATGGAAATCTGGCGGTTTGACGAAACGGTATTCGCGCGCCAGCTGTCGCGACGTGTTGTGCGCGGCTACCGAGACCGCCATGGCCTCCTTCGCACTAACGTCAGGTGAGAGCGCCATGAGGGCGTCGCGCAAGCCTTCGATTGATCGCTCGTCGTTCGCGCAAGCCGTGCTGGCGGCCACGGCGGATGCAAAGATGAAAATGAGATTGCGCATGATGGCGCGGAAATTTGCGGACATGGCTAAGTGCGGATTCGCATCAATAGATCAAAACAGCTCGCACAAAATCGACAAAGGACGAGACGTAACTGATCTCAATATGAAAACCGTTTCTCTCATCTTGTTCAATTTGTTGATTTGCATTTGCTCAACCGTTTCACTGCCGGCGCAGGAAACAAAAGGCGAAAAACCGAAGCAATTTATTTACGTGTTGCACCTCGTGCCGCGTCTTTACGATGACAAAGCCTGGACGGACCAGGACAAAGCGGCAGTTGATCGGCACCTCGCTAACTTCCGTGAGGCGATCAAATCGGGTCAATTAATTCTGGCCGGACGCACGAGGGAACCGGGCGACAAGACATTTGGTATTGCCATCTTCGAAGCCAAGGATGAAGAAGCCGCGCGGAAGTTTATGGACGCCGATCCCACAGTTGCTGCAGGAGTAATGACGGCAGAGCTACATCCGTTCGCCGTGGTGCTCGAGCGCAAGAATCCCTAGGTCCGAGCCGGACTGGCATCTCGAACCGGCCGCGCAGTTGTCATGGGTTGAAGATCGCTGGGAACTTTTCGCGATACGCCCAGAGGAGGAATAACGCGAGGACCGAAAAGACAAGCGCCATCGGTAGCCCGCCGGTGTCAAAAAAGATATGAAATAGAACAATGTTAAAGATGACGGGTCCGAGCAAGGTCAGGCCTAACGGGGCCAGTCGACCGGTGAGCAGACACAATCCACCAAGGACTTGAAGCGTGCCGACCACATACATGTAGCCGCTGTGCATGAGCACGCCGGCGAAGACGCCGGCGTCGCCTGGCGGTATTTGGTCCGAGCCGGGAATGAAATGGAGGAAGATGTTGGAACCAAAAACAACGAACGCAAGGCCGAGGAGAATGCGGACAATAAGGACGAGGTATTTCATAAGGTTCTTTTCGCCTAATCCGCTGGCTTTGCCGATAAAATTCTCGGTATGATCATGCGCTAGTTTCTCGATCTCACAATGACGATAGACCCAGCAGTTATTGTTTCAGTGACTTCCGCCGTAATCGCGGGGACATCTGCCGTAATTGCCTTTCGGAGCTCGCGACGCGAGCAACTGAATCAGAAGATCCAGGCGGCCAAGTGGCAGAAGGAATATTTCTCAGACCTTGTGAAGTGGTCAGATGAGTCAATGCTCCTTCTGTCGGACGCGATGCATCTGTGCGAGCTCGACCAGCAGAACTGCGAGGAGCAGAAATTCTTCGACAGCCGCCACACCCTGCGCATCAAGCTATCAGCCCAGATCGACAGAGGCCGCTGGTTTTTCCCTAACGAGGAAGTCGACCAACATGGACGGGATAAAGAAGAGGGCTTTCGCGGTTATCGTCACCAGGTTCTTGATCAGCTAGTCTTCGCCTATCGGGCGGTGACGAAACTTAAACATAGCGATATCTCGAAGAGCGAGGCTCGCACAACCATCGAACAGGCAAAGCGGGCATTCACCGGGCAAATTCAAAAGATACTCGCTCCAAGGGCCAGAAATGAAGAGTTCACGAACCTCACGGCGTCGGTGGGGGCGGCATAATCTTCCATTGAGACTTTCGCGCTACTTGAAGATGAAGTGCGCGACGGTCATCTCGAAATCCCAATAGATCATCGCCAGCGCGGTCAGGTCGAACGCGGCGTGCGCGATCATCAGCATGAAGATCCGGCCGGTGACGGCGAAGATCGTGCCAAAGACGAGACCGGTGACTATGGCCTGCTCGACGCCGGGAAGTCCCTGGCTCGGATAGTGCGCGGCACTAAACAATGCGGAGGTAATCAGCACCATAAATATTTTGGCCCAGACGCCGGGTCCGAAAAGCTTGCCGAGGCGTTCGAACATCCAACCGCGGAAATAAGTTTCTTCCCCGAATCCAGCGTTGAAAATCAGAACGACGAGCATTCCCGGGATGGCGGCCGTGTTTCCGGCGAGGAAATGATAGGCCTGATTGATCGGAGGCGCGCCGAGAAGCGGCATCACCGCCGCTTTCATCAGAAACTTGAACGCAACACCGAAAACGATGCCGACGATCAACGTTCGGGTCCAACTCTGCGGTCGTACATATCCGATCTCGCGCCATGGCGTGCGCGACAACCAAACCCACACCAGCGCAAGAATGGCGCCGAGCGGTGGAACAAACGCGCCCGCCAGGATAACGACGATCGCAAGAATTCCGAGCGGCCCGAATCCGCGCAGCTTTGCGGCGAGACGATCGCTGGACGACAGGTCAGTGCTCATGCGATGAGATTCCGGCTCATCATGCCTGTTCCGCACAGCGATGTCATTGATGCAGTTTAGACAAAGTTTCGGTTTGGCGGCGTCTCTATGGCAAAGAGGTCGAGGTCACGACGCACAAATATGAAAAATACATTCACGTCGATCATTTCCGCGGCGCTGTTCTTAGTGATGGTCGGTTGCTCCCAAGCGCAATCAGCGAATGAACCTGCGCCAGCAAAGATCGACATGGAAGGCGGGAAAACAATCCAAAGCTATCTCGATTCGCTGGCGGCGGAGAACAAATTGTCTGGCGCCGTTCTGGTCGCAAAAGACGGCGTTCCGATCGCCAGTAAAGCATCCGGCGTGGCAAACAAAGCGACGAACGCTCCGATTACGCTCGAAACGAAGTTCAATCTTGGGTCGACGAATAAAATGTTTACCGGAATCGCGATCACGCAGCTAGCGCAGGCAGGCAAGCTCGATTTCAACGATCCGATCAACAAGCATCTGCCCGATTATCCCAACAAAGACGTCGGCGCCAAAGTTACGATCCATCAGCTGCTCACTCACACATCGGGAATGGGCTCCTACACCAACGATAAGTTTCGCGCGGAGCGAACGAAACTAACGACGATTGCGGCGCATTTCCCATTGTTCGTTAACGATCCACTCTCGTTTTCACCCGGCGAGAAATTCGAATACAGCAATTCGGGCTACATGGTCCTGGGAGCGATCATCGAACGCGTTTCGGGCCAGGATTACTACGCCTACATCAGAGACCATGTGTTCCGTCCCGCCGGTATGACCAACTCCGGATTTTACGAACCGGGGAAGAAAATTCCAAATCTCGCGCTTGGTTACACCAGAATGGGGCCCGACGGCCAACCGACCGAACAGGTTCGCGAGAACACCGACACGCTTGAGATAAGAGGTGGTCCAGCGGGCGGCGGATACTCGACGGTCGGGGACTTAGTCAAGTTTCACGACGCGCTCCGAAGCTTCAAGCTTCTCAACCGTGATTACACTGAGCTGGCGACCAAGGGCAAGGTGGACGCGCTCGGACCAATCGGTCGATACGCCTACGGTTTTAGCGACAAAATCTTCGATGGAAAGCACATTGTCGGGCACAATGGCGGCTGGCCCGGAGTCGCGGCGAACTTCGAGATGTACCCGGAGCTAGGTTACACGTCCGTCATTCTTATGAACACGGACCCGCCAGCGATGATGCCGGTCATCATGCAGCTACGCAAATTCATCCCGGCGAATTGACCTACCCGCAAAATCTTTTCGCGGAAATTCGCTGATCGGGCGGCCAACCGTTCACCGAAGGACCAGATGCCTTGCCGCTGACCCGTTCTCAAGTGAAGCCTTGTCGGCCTCGACCCAAAGAGCGGTAAAAATATAGTTGTGGCCAGGTCTCATCGTTATCCGACGAACCGCGGTTTTCGTTGCATCAGTAAAACTCGGAGTAGTCGCAACCGACAAAACATGCGGCCCCGGGCGCACCAATGCCTCATAGCCTTCGTTTATGGCCAGGCTCGTGACCTGAATACCGTCGATGAAAATTTTGAGCTGAATATCGGTCCCGAAGTCGGCCGCCCTTCGAACAACGAAACGCGCGTTTTCACTCGCAAGGGCACTCTCGTCGATGGAGCCGGCTTTAACCGTTAGACCGGCAGCGAGGGTGCAGGCCACGGCAATCATGAGCAGTTTAGCGGATCTGAACTGGAAGGTCTTCATAACCCAAGCTCCGACCATGTTCCGTCGAGCGCCACTACTTTCGTATTCGGATATTATTAACGGTCCGCCAGAATTTTCGCGAACCGCCACACATCGTGAAAGGTGTTGTAGAGAGGTGCCGGTGCGGCGCGAATCACGTTTGGTTCGCGGAAATCGCATTTCACTCCGGCAGCTTCCAGTTTGTTGAACAATTCTTTCGGCTGTTCGTGGGCCAGGATCGACAACTGACAGCCGCGCTCGTTAGGGAATTTCGGCGTGATAATACTGAATTGTTTCGCGCCTGCGCTTTCCAGGAGGAATTGAAGATAACCGGTCAGCTTGATCGACTTGGCGCGTAACGGTTCCATTCCGCCGGCTTCATCGAAGATCGACAACGAGGCGCGCAGCGGCGCCATGGAAAAGATCGGCGGATTGCTGATCTGCCATCCGTCGGCCGACCGCACCGGAACGAACTCTGGTTCGAGATGTAGACGGAAACGCGTGTTCGGATCGTTCCCGAACCACCCGGCGAGGCGCGGCAACTTGGTGTTGGCCGCGTGCCGCTCGTGCACGAACGCCCCAGCCACCGCGCCGGGACCACCATTGAGATATTTATATGAACACCACACCGCGAAATCGACGTCCCAATCGTGCAACGCCAGCGGCACGTTGCCGATCGCGTGGGCAAGATCGACACCGACCGTGACGCCATGCTTCTGCGCCGCTTTCGTAATCGCCGGAATGTCGAACAACTGGCCGGTGAAGAAATTCACACCCGCGATCAGCACAACCGCGAGTTGGTCGGCGTGCTTGTCGATAAGATCGACAATCTCTTCTGTTCGAACCGTGAACTCGCCTTTGCGGGGCTGCGCGAGAATGAGCGCGTCCTTTGGATCAAGTCCGTGATGAACGATCTGGGTTTTGATCGCGTAGGTGTCTGAAGGAAACGCGGGATCTTCCATCAAAATCTTGAAACGGGATTTTGTCGGCCGATAAAACGTCGCCATCATCAGGTGCAGGTTCACCGTCAGACTGTTCATGCAGATCACTTCAATCGGTTTGGCGCCGACGAGTCGCGCGGTCGGTTCGCGCAACGTTTCGTGATACGAGTACCACGGCGTCTTCGCATTTAGATGAGCGTCAACGCCGAGTTTTGCCCAGTCGTCCAACTCCTGTTCGACGATTTGCCGCGCCGCTTTCGGCATCAGACCGAGCGAATTCCCGGCGAAATAAATGAGAGGCTTGCCATCTTTGCCGACCGGCAAATGAAACTTTTCGCGAAGCTGGCGGAGCGGATCCTCAGCGTCGAGTTGCTTCGCGGATTCTTCGTCAGCGGAAAACTGCATATCCGCAGATTACGCAGATTTCGCAGATTCAAAAGAATGCCGACGATGTGAACTGAAACTTCTGACGCTTAAATCTGCGTTAATCCGCGAAATCTGCGGACGATCAATCTTTAGCGGAAGTCGCTGCCTGCATGAACTCGATAGTCGCGCCGTCGGGATCGCGCACGTAGATGACGCGTTTTCCGGTGTTTGGACCGGATTGAAGTGTTTGCGGTTTGCCCGCCGCCTTCCATCCGGACGCGGCAATCGCGTTCAGCACCGCATCAATATCGTCGACCGTGAGTGCGATGTGGACGTGGCCCACATCGCACGGTCTAAGATCGACATGTTGTTTGCGATCGGGCGGCGCGAGATACTCGAGCAATTCTATTTTGTGTCCGCCGGGCGCCTTGACAACCGCTAACGAAATTTCCGCGCCGGGCACGCCGGTGATTTCGCTGGCCAGTTTGCTGGTCTGACGTGTGCGATGCGAAAGTTCAAAGCCGAGAACATTCTGCCAGAAAGCGAGCGATCGCTCGAGATTCGAAACGGTGATGCCGGTGTGATCCGCGGCGATGATGCGAAATCGCCCGGCGCTCCTTTGGTCCTGGCATTTCATTTGGAAACTAAAAACATTAGCGCTCCCGGAGGTGCGGTTCCTAACAATGAAATTAACGTTGCCACCATACAGTCTTGACTTCTAGCTAACCAATTGGCATTACCGAGATCGTGGAGTTTGTCCTTGGATTCAACACCTCAACGCGGTGAGCCAACCGCTTCCGGGCCATCACCGAAGCAAATACCGGAAAGGACGCCCGTGCGTCCTGGAGGCTTCCGGTGGATTGCAGCCGCATGCGGCGCCTTAGCTGGACATCAGGTTGGACAAGTCGTCGCTTTCCATGTCGCTCAAGCCAAAGGTATCACTGGCGACGAATGGACTACGCCCTACGTCGCCGCTTTGAACAAAGCTATTGAGGCCGGCCGTCCAGCAGCCATTGTGGGTGCGATCGCAGGTTACATCGCGACCTCCGTTGCTGGACAATCATGCGGCACACTGAAAGCTACCGTCATCGGTTGCGCGGCCGGTATCGTTGTGGCCATCATTGTTGCTGCGATCGTCGGATATTCATAGTTACCGGATATCAGAGAGATTGAACTTAGCGTGGCGCCCTAGTTAGCTAAAAAGGAGAGAGAAAATATGAAAGGTTTCCTGAAGTTGATCGGAGGTATCGGTTTTGGAATGACGTTCATGGGGATAGGCATGATTATCCGCGGCGGCGATACAGTTGCACCTGGTTTCGTGGGTGGCCTAATCGGGCTGGGTATCGGAATTGGCGCGAGCCTGATGCATGGCAAGTTCGAACCAACGAAAAAGTAGTTAAACGGCGGTTTCCGCTTCCGGCATTCTTTCCACAAGCATTCCTGAAAGGATTACGAAATGATAATCTTGTTAGTAATAATCGCAGTCTTCGCGGTCATTATTTACTTTGGCCACAGAATTGAGAAGAACGAAGAAGCCAAAAAAAACGCACGCTCGGAACGGGAGTCGAAAATTCGCCGGGACTATGCGACTGGCCGCATCTCCGAAGCAGAAGCGACCATGCGAATGGCCGAGGAATGGGGCATCAACGTTATCGGTGGACTTGAACGGTTGCAGGAGGGCGAGGCCAAACAAGAAGCGTTATCGAAGATCGAGGTCGATCAAGCGAGTGCCGTATTGATAAAGGAACTAATCGCGGTTGGTCGCTCGACCCGACCCGGTTCCGGTTCAACCTTATATCTTTCCAGCTCCAAAGCCCGGGCGAGGGAAATTGGCACAATGTTAAATGAACGCGGTGGTCTCGACTTGATGCTGCGCGCGCACCAGGACGCGCAACGGGCGCTGGGAGGTGCGTCCGGAAGAGAGCTCGAGGTCGCATGGAACGGTATTGGCGAATGGCTGGGATAATTGGTCGACACAGTCGCCGAGAACTCCGTGTTCCGGCATGAGTGTCGAATCGCGAGGTTAAACCGGCCCGTTCTTACGCCACCGCCGCGATGACCTTGAGCTCGATCGCGATCGGTGTGGGTAACGCGGTGACTTCGATCGTCGTGCGCGTCGGATTTGGTTTGCCGGCGCCGGCGAAATGTTCGGCGTAGAGTTTGTTGTAGATCGGAAAATCTTTTTTCATGTTCGTGAGGAAGACCGTAACATCGACAATGTCGTTCCAGCTCGCGCCTGCATCTTCGAGCACGAGCCGAACATTTTCGAAAACGGCGCGACATTGTTTCTCGATGTCGTAGTTCGTGATATTCCCAGACCCATCGAGCGTGACGCCGGGAATTTCCTTGCTCCCGCGCACGCGCGGTCCGATTCCGGAAAGAAAAAGAAAATTACCGACGCGCTTGGCGTGCGGAAACGCGCCGACCGGTTCCGGCGCGCGCTTGCTCTCGAACGATTTGCTCATGCTTTCTTTTGCGCGGGCGAGGGCATGGCACGAATGGCCGGTCCGGCCTGGAGCAGAACAGTCCATAGTTGAATCGATTGCACTTCGAGCGTTCCCGACTTGCTCCATGGATCGCGCGCCAAGGTCGAGCGAATCTCATTTTCGTCGGCTGCATCAACGATCAGCAGGGTCTTGTCTCCATCGTCGAGAGGTCCGCCCAACACCACGAATCGATTGGTGGCGAGTTCGTCCATGAAGGTCGCATGCTCCGGCCACTTCTCTTGCGACCTCATCGGTTTGGTCGAGTCCCAAGCCTTTCCCGTGATCCTTGTGACAACAAACAATCTCTTCATCTGCTCAGGTGTGGCTGTGTGTTGCGACAACCGGAACAGCCGAGCCAAAGCGTTTAGCCGATCTTGCCCGCGCTTTGAGCGCCTCCACCTCGCGATCCCGAGGCGGAGAATTCGTCACCAAAGAATCGAGCAGATGTTGCGCGACGTGAGTGACTTCATCCACCGCGCGATTGAAAGCGTCTTCGTTTGCCTTGGAAGGTTTGGTGAAACCGCTCAGTTTGCGAACGAACTGAAGGGAAGACGCCCGGATTTCTTCGTCGGTCGCAGGCGGGTTGAAGTTGTGAAGCGTTTTGATGTTTCGACACATAATAATTTATCCTCCGGCAATTGCTCCCATAATAAAGAAAAGTTCAGCGCCGTTCGCAATGGCGTGGGGCAGGGGAGTGTCTTGCGGTTCATGCGAAATGTCTTCGCCGCAGGCAAAGAACCGGACCAGCGGCCGGCGTTTTTGCGTGTCGTGGTCGCGAATCGTTCCGCGAAGCATTGGATACTTGGTTTCGATTGCATCGATCACCGCGCGCACTGTCGCTAATCCGTTAAGATCGACATGTACCTCATCGCCGACCTTGGCCAGCGTGCGCAAGTGATGCGGAAGAACGACGCGAATCATTTCAATGTCTGTGCTTCGACCGAAAGCACCGCCGGAAGATCGCGCACGATCGCGTTCCACGAATCGCCGGCGTCGTTTGATCCATAAACTTGTCCGCCGGTCGTGCCGAAATAAACGCCGCACTTATCGAGTGCATCAACCGTCATCGCGTCGCGGAGCACATTCACGTAGCAATCCTTTTGCGGCAGACCTTTGGTGAGTTCTTCCCATTCATTGCCGCCGCTCCGGCTGCGATAGACGCGCAGTTTTCCATCCGGCGGATAATGTTCCGAGTCGCTCTTGATCGGAACGACGTAAATCGTTTCCGGTTCGTGCGCGTGGATATCGATCGGGAACCCGAAGTCGCTCGGCAAATTCCCGCTCACCTCGCGCCACGAATCGCCCGCGTCGTCGCTCCGCATGATGTCCCAATGTTTTTGCATGAAGAGTGTGTTCGGCTTTTTCGGGTGCATCGCGATGTGATGCACGCAATGACCAACCTCTGCATTCGGATCGGGCATGAATTGCGAATGCAGTCCGCGATTAATCGGCTTCCAGGTTTTGCCGCCATCGTCAGTGCGGAACGCGCCCGCGGCCGAGATGGCGATGAACATTCGTTGTCGATCTTTCGGATCGAGAATAATCGAGTGCAGACACATTCCGCCCGCGCCCGGCTGCCACTTCGGGCCAGTGTCGTGTTTGCGCAGACCGGACAGCTCTTTCCACGATTTGCCGCCATCCTTTGATTCAAACAACGCGGCGTCTTCCACGCCCGCGTAAACATGATCGGGATTGTCGAGTGCCGGTTCGAGATGCCAGACGCGCTTGAACTCCCACGGATGCTGCGTGCCGTCGTACCATTGATGCGTGCCCGGCACACCGTCGTAGACGAACTTGTTGCTCTCGCCCTTTGGCATTCCATCTGGAGCTTTTAGATCCTCGAGGCTGCTGCCCGGCGTCTCCCACGTTTTGCCGCCGTCGCTCGAACGCTGGATGATTTGTCCGAACCACGCGCTCGTTTGCGACGCGTAGATTCGGTTCGGATCAACCGGCGAACCTTTGGCGTGATAAATCTCCCAGCCGGCAAAATGCGGCCCGTCCACTTTCCAGTCTTTGCGCTTCGCATCCGAAGTCAGAACGAACGCGCCCTTCCGTGTGCCAACCAATAATCGTACTCCGCTCATGATTTAACCTCTAACCGCGGATCCGCCTCCGCCAAGTGACTTTATTGTTACGAGCTACGGCGTGACAAGTTACGCGGATGACACCGGATTTGTTTGCAATTCTTAACTCTGCTCGCAATCATCAAGCGCGTAGCGCGGTGATTCAGTTTTCGGACATGTAAATCGTCAACGAGCGCGTATGGAACGAGAACTTGGTTGGTGGCGAAAATACGTCTTTTCAACTGACCACAAGGTCATCGGAATCCAGTATGCGATTTCGGGTTTCGTTTTTCTCCTCTTCGGTTTTGGGCTGATGATGCTGATGCGGTGGCAGTTGGCCTATCCCGGTAAACCGTTACCGATTATTGGGAAACTTTTTGGAAGTTCGATGCCGGGCGGGGTGATGACACCCGACTTCTACAATTCGTTAGGTGCGATGCACGGAACGATCATGGTCTTCCTCGGAATTATTCCTGTGGCATTCGGCGGTTTCGGTAACTACATCGTCCCGCTGCAAATCGGGGCGCCTGATATGGCGTTCCCGAAGGTAAACATGTTTAGCTACTGGGCGCTCGTTCTTGGGGCACTGACGTTGCTGAGCAGCTTCTTTCTCCCCATGGGAGCAGCCGCGAGCGGGTGGTCGTCTTACACGCCGCTGGCCGATATCGCGCAGCTGGGTCACGGACACCCGATCCTGACCGGTCAAAGTTTTTGGCTGATCGGAATGGTCTTGCTTGCAACATCGTCCGTCCTCGGCGCAGTCAACTTCATCACCACCATCGTGCAGTTGCGAGCGAAAGGAATGACCTGGATGCGACTGCCGTTCTTCGTTTGGACTGAATTCATCGCCGCGTTCCTTTTGTTGCTGGCGTTTCCGCCGATGGAAGCGGGAACGATCATGCAACTGATGGATCGAGTCGCGGGAACGAGTTTTTATTTGCCATCTGGCCTCGTGGTCAATGGCCAGAATATGCTCGTGGCCGGCGGCGGCAGCCCGCTTTTATGGCAGCACCTCTTTTGGTTTCTGATCCACCCTGAGGTTTACGTGTTGGTCCTGCCAGCGATGGGGAT
>Ga0209526_10000488_pt1 | contig 25995 bp, 23 predicted proteins | sample JacPinW_OM2H0_M1_FD_188566 | JGI IMG/M metagenome (GOLD analysis project Ga0209526, IMG submission 188566) | Forest soil microbial communities from Algoma, Ontario, Canada - Jack Pine, Ontario site 1_JW_OM2H0_M1 (SPAdes) (version 2) | ecosystem: Environmental > Terrestrial > Soil > Boreal... | reverse complement strand
CGCCCGGATCGGCACGATCGAGGTGCGGCCGTTCTGGCAGCCATGAGGTGAACTATCTCGGGCGCTTCCGTGATCTTGGCCGTCGCAGAGCGCCGTCTACGACCAGCGCAGAACGCCGTCTGAGGCCGACGCCGGACGCCGTCTACGACCAAGGCAGAATGCCGTCTATGACCAAGCCGCAAGAGATCCCGTCCGTGACCCTGCACGGCGGAGCCAGTATGCCCCTGCTCGGGTTCGGCACATGGCAGATCGGGGGCCGGCGCGCATACGACGCGGTGCGGACCGCGCTGGACGTGGGGTACCGGCACATCGACACCGCGACGATGTACGGCAACGAGGCCGAGGTCGGCCGCGCCCTGCGCGACAGCGGCCTGGACCGGCAGGACGTGTTCGTGACGACCAAGATGCGACCCAGCAGCGCGGGGCGGGAGCGCGCCACACTCGCGGCGAGCCTGCGCGACCTGGACACGGAGTACGTCGACCTGTGGCTGGTGCACTGGCCCCCCTCGGCCCGGCAACTGGTGCCGGTGTGGCGTGAGTTCGTGGCGCTCCGCGATGAGGGCAAGGCCCTGTCGGTGGGCGTGAGCAACTACTCCGTGGCCCAGATCGATGTCCTGATCCGGGCGACCGGGCAGCCCCCGGCGGTCAACCAGATCCCGTGGGGGCCCACCCTGTACGACCCGGGCGTGCTCGCGGCCAGCCGCGACCTGGGGGTCGTCGTGGAGGGCTACAGCCCGCTCAAGAACACGAACCTGAAGGATCCGGTGCTGGCGGAGATCGCCGCCCGGCACGGAGTGACCCCCGCCCAGGTCGTGCTCCGCTGGCACATCGAGCACGGCGTGGCCGTCATCCCGAAGTCGGCCCGGCCTGACCGGATCGCGGCCAACATCGACCTGTTCGGCTTCGCGCTCACCGCCGGCGAGATCGCCCTGATCGACGGCCTTTCACGGGTTTGATGACATTTCATGGGTTTGGTGGGGCATTCGTCATAAACCGGACGTGATCATGGTCGCAAGACGTGAAACGTCGGCGGCAGTCAGCGCTGTGGGGCATGTGCGGCCAGCCGGATGGCGATGGTGGCCGCCAGTTCGTTGATGACCCCATAACGACCTGGGCCCGATCGGCCCGCGACGGACTGATCCGTGAAGCCCGGGCCGCTGATGGTGACCTTGGCGGTCAGCGTCCCGACGCGCACGACTGCCGTCCGATCACGGTTCATGATCCACGCCTCGTCGCCGATTCCGGGCAACGGGCGGCCGAAACGCCGGGCCGGGCCGGAGCTCAGGCCGCCCAGCGCGCCGTCGGCCACGGTCACGCTGGCCGTGACGCCGTCGCCGCGATATACGACGGCGCCGTTCAGCGGAGTCGTGACGTTGCTGCTGCCGTGCACCGGCCGCCCGAGCGCCTCGCTGATCTCGTCAGCGGTGACCAGCCGGCCCGCCACCGGCCGCCACGGCTGGCCAGCCGGGTCCCCCACCGTAACGCCGGCCTCGTCCACCGTCACCAGTCCGCCGGCCCAGGTTCCTCCGGTCATGCCGGCCCGATCTCCCGCCGTCGGGCCGACCCGGTCGCCTGCCGCCTGGCCGGCCTGGTCGCCTGCCGCCTCGCCGGCCTGGTCACCTGGCGCCCCGTCGGCCTCGGCGCGGCGGCCACCCGGAGTCAGCCCCAGCAGCTCCATGGAGCGGGCGGCGACCCGCACGCCTACCCGGTCCCCGAGGCCCACTTGCCGGAACACACCTGGGCCGACCTCGAAACTCCATGCGCGGCTACCATCGTCGATGGCGATGCACGGCGTGTAGACGTCGTCGTCCCCGGCGCCGCCGTGCGCCACCCAGCGGGCGATCATCTGGCCCTCGAACTGGACCACGGCCGGCTGGGCGGCCCGGTGAGCCAGCGCGCGCATGGCGCGCACGACGCCCGTGATCCCGCCGGCCAGGAGCGCCAACGGCAGCAGGACGCCGACCGGGTCGGGCAGGAAGGACGCCGGCAGGGCCAGGAACGCGACCCAGAGACTTAACCCGAGCAGCATGCCGGGGCTGCGGCTCAGCGGGACCCCGGTGTCCGGGATCTTGACCAGCCGCCACTGGCCGGTGAGCGAGGACCAGGCGGCCCGCGGCTGGCCCGTGCCCTCGTGGTCGCCGCTGAGCCCCACCCGGTAGGCGGCGCGCCGCCGCCCGGGGCGGATCCCGCTGGACCGCCCGGGCGACGCCCCGGCCACTGGCACCCTGACCCCCGCAGCCACCGCGTAGGCGAGGCGTTTCAGCACCGGGGCGGGCACGGCGCCGTCGGCGACGACGGTGGCCGGATCGTCCGCCCTCGCGCGCTGCCACCGGGCCGCCAGGGCCGCGCCGGCCGTGGTCAGCCGGTCCTCCCGCCCCAGGCCGCGCACCCAGGAGGCGGGCACGACCGTGGCGAAGAACCCGGCCGTGAGCGCGGCCCAGACCCCGGCGTGCGGGTGAGCATGTACGGCGAGGAAGGCGACCACGCCGGCCGCGACGGCGCCGGCCAGCAGGACCCGCGCAGCGGCGGCCGGCAGGCGCGGCCTGGTCAGCCCGCGGTGCCGGGCCTCATACCGGATAGCTCTCTCGAACGGGTCCCAGCAACCCCGCACGTCGGCCGAACACGCCTCGGCCAGGACCTCGAACGGAGCGCGGCCTGGGCCCGCCAGCCTGGACAGGACATTATCCAGAACGATTCGTTCGGAAGGAAAGGTCTCGGAATCTGACCGGGTGGCGGGCGGTAGCTCGCAGGCCAGGTGCCCGGGCTGCGGTTCGGTGAGCACCAGGTGACCCCGGGCCGCAAGATCGAGGATCGTGGCCGAGTAGGCCGCACCATCGGGCCTGCACCGCGTCGCCACCACGTTCACCAGCGCTGGCCGCTCCCCGTTCGGGTCCCCGGCCGCGGCCGCGAAGCTCTCGCCCATCCCCCTGCGCCTCCCTCCACGGCCGCCGCCCGGCCGGTCCCCGCCTGGCCGGCGCCGCACATCCCTCATCTGGTCATCTGCTTCTTAGATGAACCCACGGTGAACAGAACTGGCAGCTTGGCATGACGGACTGACGAATTCGGGGTGAAGTCCGGGCCATCCGGAACCCGCCGAAGCGGGCCGGCGCGGTCATGGCGGGCTGAGGACATGCTGGTAATCCAGCCCGTATTGTCCGGCGCGCTCGGCTGTCCGGCCTACCATGACGACGCACGGCGGGCACGGCTGGAGGTCCGCCGCGGGCGGCAGGGACGGGCATGAACACAGCGACACTCAGCAGCATCTGGCATCGCGTCATCACCCCGCAGCCACTGCCGCCGCGCACGCTGGTGCTGGCCTGCGGGCTGGCCGCGCTCATCGCGGTCGCGTCAAATCGCATCTGGCCGCTTGCGCGCACCGTGGTGACCGTGGCCCATGAGGGCGGCCACGCGCTGGTGGCGCTGATGACCGGCCGGCGCCTGGCCGGGGTCCGGGTACATGCCAACACCGCCGGGGTAACCTGGTCGGCCGGCCGCCCGTCCGGCCCGGGCATCGTGCTCACCACCGCCGCCGGGTACCTGGCCCCGCCCCTGCTCGGGCTCGGCGCGGCCGCCCTGCTGGCCACCGGACACCTGGCCGGTGCACTCATGCTCAGCCTGGTCCTGCTGGCCGGGCTCGTCTTCGTGATCCGCAACTTCTACGGCATGCTGGTCGTGCTGGTGGTCGCCGCCGCGGTCGCGGTGGTCCTGTGGCGTGGCTCCCCCGTGGTCCAAGGGGCATTCGGCTACGCCATGGCGTGGTTCCTGCTGTTCGGCGGCGTGCGGCCGGTGCTGGAGCTCAACCGGTCCCGCCGGCGGGGCCGGGCGAGGGGCTCCGACGCCGACCAACTGGCCCGCCTCACCCGCATTCCCGTCGGTGCCTGGGTTTTCGTGTTCGGCCTGGTGGCGGCGGGCGCACTGGCCGTCAGCGCACTCTGGTTGATTCGTTGAGGGGGTTGATTCGTTGAGGGGGTTGATTCGTTGAGGGGGTTGATTCGTTGAGGGGCTGACCGGCCGAGGGGGCTGACCGGCTGCGGCGCCATATCTGCGCGCACGACCCGACCAGGAAGTACGGATTCGTCGGCGTAACGGGGGCTTACCAGCGGCCCCTGTGCACGACCTCGTCGAACGGGCGCCGGTTCGGCCGCTGGATCGGCGCCAGCGGCCGGTCGGCAGGGTAGCCGAGCGCGATCATGTACGCGAGGAACTTCCCGTCCGGGAAGCCCAGTAGCTGCTGCGCGAGTTGCTGATCCCCCACCGCCGCATGACCGCTGCCGATGCCGAGGCCGGCCGCGGCGATCATGATGCTGATCGTGGCCTGCCCGAGGTCGTACCGGCAAAGATCGCGCTGGCGATCGTCAGCGGGCACCGGCGCCACCAGGGCAATGGTTACAGCCGACCGGGCCACGTGCCCGGCCCCCCGCCAGACCCCGGCGAGTTCCTTCAGTTGATCCCGGCCGGTGACGACCACGAAGTCCCACGGCTGCCAGTTACTCGCGGACGGCGAACGGCGGCCGGCCTCCAGTATCTGATCAAGATCCGCGGGCGGGATGGCCCGGTCCTCGTAGGCACGGACATTCCTGCGCGCCCTGATGGCGTCCCATGTCTCCACGCGCGGCTGCCTACCCCCGGCGCGGTACGCGGAAACCGGGGGCAGCCCGGACGCCGTGGCGTTCCGGCCGCCGGGGCAGCCGGAACGGCAGCCGGATCGCGTCCCACGACATCGGACTGCGGTCGTCGCCTTACTTTCCGTAAGCTGATGGCGCAGCCGTGCGCGGGGGATGCGCCGGCCCGGACACGTGGAGGCACCGATGGTCGCGCGTGATACCGCCTGGCCCAGCGGCACGCCCTGCTGGGTCGACCTGGGAGTAGACGACATCGCCAGGGCCAGCGCATTCTACGCGGGGCTCTTCGGCTGGGAGATCCAGGCCGGTCCGCCCGAGGCGGGCGGCTACGTCATGTGCCTGACGAACGGCCGGCCCGTGGCGGGCATCGGGCCCAAGCAGGGCCCGCCGGGAACGCTGCCGGCCTGGACCACATACCTGGCCGCCGATGATGCGGACGATACGGCTCGCATGGTCAAGGTGGCGGGCGGCCAGGTCCTCATGGAGCCGATGGACGTCATGGACGTCGGCCGGATGGCGGTCGCGGCCGATCCTGGCGGCGCCGTGTTCGGTATCTGGCAGGCCCGCAAGCACATCGGCGTCGGGCTGGCTAACGAGCCGGGGACGCTCTGCTGGAACGAGAACTTCAGCCGCGACTTCGACCAGAACAAGGCGTTCTACCAGGCCGCCTTCGGCTATGAGTTCGGCGATATCGGCGATGTCAGCTTCAAGTACGCCACCCTGAAAGTCGGCGGCGCCGACGTGGGCGGCATCGGTGAGCTTGACACCACCTTCCCGGCCGGAGTTCCCGCGCACTGGTCGTCGTACTTCGCCGTCGAGGACACCGATGCAGCTGTCGCGCAGGTCAGCGTGTCCGGCGGCAGCGTGGCGCGGGCGGCATGGGATACGCCCTACGGTCGGATGGCCGTGGTCAGCGATGACCAGGGTGCCGTCTTCTCGCTGATCAGCGTCCCCATCGCCGATGAGGGCTGACCCGGCCCGCCAGGGCGCGTGGCACGCCCGCCACTAACGACACCGATTCCGCACCGCTGTCGTCAGGACGACAGCTATTCCGCACCGCTGGCGTTGGGATCCCGGCGGCGCCGATCACAGACCCGGATCACGGGGTGCGGGCCGGGACTTTCGCCTCGTCCGACATGAGGCTGGCCGCGGTCCGGGCCGCGGTGGCCTGCGCCCACCGGCCGGTAGTGAGCAGGCCCACGATCAGCACCGCCGCGCCGCACCCGGTAACGATCCACCAGCCGATGTGACTGGCGTGCACGAAGGCGATCGCGAAGGAGCCGATCATGGCGGACGTCACCGCCGAGCCCACCACGGCCACGCCCAGCGTCTGGCCGATCTGCCGGCTCGTCGACGCAATGGCCGCCGCGACCCCAGCCTGGTCGCGGGGCATCCCGGAGACGGCGGTGTTGGTGATCGGGGCGTTGACCATGCCCAACCCGGTGCCGAAGACGATGTAGGCCAGCAGAAGCCAGCCCATCGATGTGCCGTTCGTCAGCCCCGTCAGCAGGGCGCCGCCAGCGGTCATCGCCACCCCGGCGATCAGCAACGGCAGCCGCGGCCCGCTGCGGCCGACCATCCGCCCGGAGATCGGCGCGAAGAGCGCCGTGGGCACCGCGAGAGGCAGCGTGAGCAACCCAGCGTGCAACGCAGAGAACCCGCGAACGTCCTGCAGGTAGAGGGTGTTCAGGAAGAGGAAGCCGCCAAACCCCGCGAGCGCGCTGATGGCGATCACGGTGGCCCCGGAGAACGGCGCGCTGCGGAAGAACCGCAGGTCCAGGAGGGGCTCGCGGCGCCGCGGTTCATAGACGATCAAAGCGGCCAGCGCAGCCGCGGACAGGCCGAACAAGCCGAGGATCTTGGCCGAGCCCCAGCCGGAACCGGGGCCCTCGATGATCGCGTAGATGAGGGACGCGAGCGTCACGATCACCAGGAACTGGCCGGCCGGGTCCAGGCGCCGGGGATGCGGCGCCCGCGACTCCGGCACGAACAGCGCGGTCAGCGCGATCGCGGCCACACCGACCGGGATGTTCACCCAGAAGATCCCCCGCCATCCCACCGAGGCGATCAGCGCCCCGCCTACGACCGGGCCGAACGCCAGGCTCACGCCGAAGGTGCCGCCCCACAGGCCGATCGCCCGGGCCCGCTCGGCTCGGTCGGTGAACGTGTTGACGATGATGGACATCGCCACCGGGTTGAGCATCGAGCCGCCGATCGCCTGCAGCATCCGGAACGCCACCAGCCAGCCCAGGCCCGGGGCGAGGCTGCACAGCAGCGAGCCGAGGGTGAACGTGGCCAGCCCCGTCTGGAAGATCCTGCGCCGTCCAAGCCGGTCGCCGGTCGAGCCCGCGAGCATCAGGAAGCTGGCCAGGACCAGCGTGTACGCGTCGACGGTCCACTGCAACCCCGAGACGGAGGCGTGCAGGTCGCGCTGGATGGAGGGCAGCGCGATGTTCACGATCGTGTTGTCGAGGGCGACGATGACCAGGCTCATGCAGCAGATGGCCAGGATGAGCAGTCGCCGCCGTCGGCTTGGCTGTGGCTCCGGCTGTGGCACAAGCTCCCCAGGGCTGACTGTCATCTGATGCTTGCTAAATTACAACTAAACGACAACAGCCTGGCTTCGGTCCAGGTGCTCAGGGAGCACCGGAAGATTTACCGCCGCCCGAGCCTAGGGTGTGAACCATGGCTCACGAATCCGTCCGCTGGTCAGACGACGTCCACGAGGTGATCACCGGTGACATCACCGCGGCTGTCGCCTACATCACACCCGCGGGCGGCGCGGTGGTCACCGCCGTGGCTCCCTGCGGCATCGAGCGCCGCGACCAGGGGGTGGTCGGCTTCACCACGTCGCTGGGATTCGGCAAGAAACTTGAGCGCATCGTCCGCGACCCGCATATCGCGCTGGCGTACCACTCGCGCGAGCACGGGTTCTCCGTCAGCCAGGCTTTCGTGCTGGCCCAGGGGATCGCGTCGGTGGACCTCACGCCGTCGCGTGCCCGGCTCGAAGCCCTCAGCCCCCAGGTGGGGCGCTACCTCGGCGAGCCGAAGCGCGGCGCGGTATGGGACCGGCTCCTCCGCGAGTACTACCAGGAGCGGGTATTCGTCGACATCGGCGTCGAGCGGATGGTCAGCTGGCCAGGCCTGGACGCCCACGGCGATCCGGAGGTGACCGGGGCCGCCTGGCCTGGTCCGCCGGCCCCGCAGGCGCCCCCGAAGAACGGCATGGGCCCACGCGTGGACGTGGACAAGGCGGCTGGGCGGATCGCCACGCTCCCCCATCGCGTCCTGGCCTACCGGGGCGCCGACGGATTCCCGGTCGTGGTGCCCGTCGAGATCGCCGGTCATGACGACCAGGGCCTGCGCCTGCTGGCGGCGGCGGGCCTGCTCCCGCCGGGCGGGCGCCGCGCGGGCCTGCTCGCCCACGCATACCGCCCGCATCTCGTCGGCCTGGCCACCCGGGTCTTCACGGGCTGGCTCGACGTCCCCGGCGACGGAGCGGCCGTCTACGCGCCGCACACGTCCAAGGGCTTCGTGGCGCCACCGCGCAAGAACCTGCTGCTCGTCTCGAACGGCTTGCTCGCCAAGTTCGGGCTGTGGCAGGCCCGGCGCAACGGAACCGCCGCGAAACTGGCCCAACTGGCCGCCGAGGGGGCCGCGGCCGGCGAGCAAGCCGACGCCGGGTGACCAATCCCACTCCGCTCCTACCAAACGATAACCAGGGTTGCTCTCCCTCCGCCCGGCCCGCGGCCTGTGGACCGGGTTGTGGACGGCGCCGTGGACAGGCAGCCATCCCGGGGGATAACGGCGGCCGCGCTGTGGATGCCCCTGTGGACGGCGAAGAATCTTGAAATTGCTGGCCGACAGGCCTTGTGCCGCGCCACGAGGGGCAGTAGAACAGCACTCACCACTAAAGACGGATGCCAGCCGGGGGCGACTCCGGACGCTGGAAGAACCGGGTGACCGGGGCTTCGGGCGGGTGTCTGGCTCTGGTGGCCGGTCAAGTGGTGCCATGACGCTGAGCAATCGGCGAGCCGGTGCCGCGAAACCGGACGAGGCCCCTCCATCTCATACATGGGGGGGCCTCGTCCGGTTGAACGCCCCCATTGTGCCCGACAGGAACGGTCTGAGCCGGAACCGACACGCCGGCCGCCCGGCTCTCAGTGGGCCGACATCGCCGCGCGCCGTTGGAACACCACGCTGGACAACGCGATCGAGACGATCAGCAGCCCGCCGCACCAGGCCAGCGCCCGCCCGGCGCTGGCACCGGCCGGCATGCCGAGAAGCAGCCCGCGGAGGGTCTCGACCACCGGGGTGACCGGCTGGTTGTCCGCGAAGCCGTGCAGCCACGGCGGCATGGTGGAGATCGGCACGAAGGCACTGCTCGGGTAGGGCAGGAACATCACGAAAAACGTGAACCCACCGGCGGCCTCGGGCGAGGAGGCGAGGAGCCCGGCGGCTGCGGACAGCCACGAGACGGCGACCACGAACAGCAGCAGCACGCCGCCGGCCGCGAGCCACTGTGGCAGTGCCGTGTGCGGCCGGAAGCCGATAGCCAGGGCGACTCCGAACACCAGGATTGTCGAGACGGCGTTGCGGATCACGCTGGCCGCCACGTGCCCGCCGAGCACAGCGGCCCCGCCGATGTCCATCGACCGGAACCGGTCGATGATGCCCCGAGTCATGTCGTGGTTGACGCTCACGGCGGTCACCGATGCCCCGAACCCCGCGCAGAGCAGCAGGACGCCCGGGACGACATAGGTCACATATCTGGTGCCGGTCTGGATCGCGCCGCCGAACAGGTAGACGAACAGCACCATCAGCATGATGGGGAGCATCAGCGAAGTCAGCAGCGAATCGACGTTGCGGCTGGACATGCGGACGCAGCGGACAGCCATCGTCAGCGAGTCGCTCACCACGCGCATTGGCCGCCGGGTGGAACGCACCACGGCGACGGGAACGGTCATGTCGGACATGAGAGATCTCCTTGTCAGTTCGGTCAGCTCCGCCGCGCCCGGTGAATGTGCCATCGCCCGGGTTATAAGCCGCACAACGGCACATTCACCGGATTGGCCCACCTAGACGGCGAGGCTCGCCGGTTCGGCGCGGTCGGCCGGACGGCCGGTCAGGGCCAGGAAGACGTCGTCGAGAGTGGCGCTGTGCACGGCGAACCGCTGCACCGCGCGGCGGTCCGGGTCAACCTCATCCAGCAGGGCTCGCACGTGCGCGGCGGTCCCGTCGGTCGGCACGCCGATGGTCAGGCTGCCGGGCTCGCTGATGACGGCGCGCTCGCCGAGACAGCGTGCGACGTCCCCGAACGCCGTGTGGCTCGCCAGCGTGAGATCCAGTCGCTGCCCTGCGACCTGCGTCTTGAGCGTGTCCGGGGTGCCCTCGGCCACCACCCGCCCGCCGTCAAGCACCGCGATCCGGTCCGCCAGCTGATCGGCGTCCTCCAGGTACTGGGTGGTCAGGAACACGGTCACACCTGACCCGGCCAGGTTGGCGATGACCTCCCACATCGTCTGCCGGCCCCGCGGGTCAAGGCCGGTCGTCGGCTCGTCTAGGAAGATCACCGAAGGGCTGCCGACCAGGCTGGCCGCCAGGTCCAGCCGGCGGCGCATGCCACCCGAGTAGGCGGAGACCCGCCGCCGCGCCACGTCGGCCAGGTCAAACCGCTCGAGCAGGTCCCGGGCCCGGCCTCGGGCCTGCCGCCGCGGAAGGCCGGACAGCCGCCCCATCATCCGCAGGTTCTCCTCACCGGTCTGCAGCAGGTCCACCGTGGCGTACTGCCCGGTGAGGCTGATACTGCGGCGGACCAGATGCCGGTCGCCGGCGATGTCGAAACCCGCCACCCGGGCCTGCCCGGCGTCCGGGCGGGTGAGCGTGGACAGGATCCGCACCATCGTCGTCTTGCCCGCCCCGTTGGGCCCGAGCAGGGAGAACACAGTGCCGCGGGTGACCTGCAGGTCGACGCGGGCCAGGACACGTGCGGCGCCGTAGGACTTCTCCAGGCCGATCGCCTCGATCGCCAGTTCGTCGGTCATTTCTGCCAGACTCCTTACCGGGGCCGGTTGCGGCCGGCCTCTTCTGCGTATGATGTACGCTCTACTGCGTAGGTTATACGCAGTACTGGGGCGACTGTCAATCTGGTCCCCGGTGAGGGCGGCGAGTTCGCGATCAGGGCGGCGAGCGGGGCGGGGACAGCGAGTTCCCGGTGAGGGCGGCGAACCGGGCGAGGACAGCGAGTGGAGATGATGGACGAGGACACCGGCACCGGGCTGCCGGCCAGCATCGAGGCGGCGTGGGGACTTCGTGAACGCCCGCACAAGGGCCCCAAGCCCACGCTGAACCTGGAGCGGATCGTGCAGGCCGCCGTGCATGTCGCCGAGACCGAGGGGCTCGGCGCGGTCTCCATGAGCCGGGTCGCCGCCGAGCTTGGCGCCGCCACGATGTCGCTCTACCGATATGTGGCCGCCAAGGACGAACTGCTCGCGCTCATGGTGGACGCGGCCTTCGGAACTCCCCCGGCCGCACCGGGACCAGACGAGGGATGGCGGGCGGGACTGTCCCGGTGGGCCTGGGCGATGCGGGCCGCCGTGCGTCGGCATCCGTGGGCGCTGCGCATCCCGATCAGCGGGCTTCCGGTCAGGCCTCATGAGGTCGCATGGTTCGAAGAGGCGCTGACCTGCTTGCGGGACACCGGCCTGGCGGAGGCGGAGAAGGCATCGGTGATCTTGCTGGTGAGCGGCTACGTCAGGAACGTCGGCACCCAGGATGCTGACATCGAAGCGGCTATCCGGGCGTCCGGCACCACCCCCCAGGAATGGCTGTCCTCTTACGGCCGCATGCTCACGAAAGTGGCCGATCCGCAGCGGTTCCCGGCGATCAGCAAGTTCGTCGCGGCGGGGGTCTTCGAGACGGCAGACGACCCCGACGACGAGTTCATCTTCGGCCTGGAGCGCCTCCTCGACGGCATCGACGCTCTGGTGCGCAGCCGGATCTAGGGCCGGCGGATGAGGGCCGCCTCAGCTCAGATCACGGCGGCGCAGGCCGGCCAGACCGAGCCCGGTCAGCGCCAAGGCGACGCCGGCCAGCCAGAGCAGCGGTGAGACGGTGAACGTGCCGCCGGGCAGCTTCGGCACATGCGTGAACGGCGAGACGTCCAGCACCCAGTGGGAGAATTGGAGGACCGGGCCGAAAAGGGTAAGGAACGTGACCACGCCGAGGGCGCCCCAGCCCACGGACACGGCGAGCCGGGGGACCAAGCCGACCAGGGCCAGCACGAGCGCGGCAACCAGCCATGCCGCTGGCACCTGCACCAGCGCGGCCTCAAGCAGCCGCGACACCTCGCTGCCCACGTCACCGGAGCGCTGCCCGTAGGCGAGGCCGGCGGACAGGCCCGCCACTGCGAGCAGAGCCGCCGTGCCGGCTGCGGCGATGACCAGGTGGCCGGCTGCCCAGCGCAGTCGGCCCACCGGGGTGGCCAGCACGGCCTCGGCCCGCTGCTCGGTCTCCTCGCTGCGCAACCGCAGCACGGCCGCGACCCCGTAGGCCGCTGCGATGACGCCGAGCAGCCCGAGGATCGCAACGAAATAGGCGTTGATCAGGCCGGCGCGACCGCCCAGCCGGATCATTACCTGCCGAAGCTGCGGGCTGGTCACCAGGGAGCCAATGCCCTTTGCGGCCGAACCCAGCACCGCACCGGTCACCGCGAAGCCGATCATCCAAGCGAGCAGCGAGCCCCGCTGCAGCCGCCAGGCGAGCGCGAACGGGCTGCGCAGCCAGCGCGACGCCCGCGCCGGCCCGGGCCGGTCCGGCAGCAGACCAGCCCCCAGATCCCGGCGGGTGGCGAGCACGCCGGCGACCACGGCGCACGCAGCGGTGACAGCGACCGAGAGCCCGGCAACCCACCAGCGCTGCCCCGCGAACGGCCGCAGCCGCTCCGCCCAGCCGAGCGGCGACGCCCAGGTCAGCCAGGACAGGCCGGATGCCGAATCGCCGACCGCCCGGAGCAGGTACGCCGCCCCGAGCACGCTCGCCGCGATCGCCCGCGCGGCCCGCGCGGTGCCGGCGATCTGGGCGCTGACGGCCGCGACCGCGCTGAATACGCACCCAGCGAGGGCCACCGCGGCGCCCAGGGCCAGCGACCCCGACGCCGGCAGCCCCAGCGCAGCGCACGCCGCGGCGATGAACAGCCCGAGCACCAGGCATGCGCCGAGCGCAACGGCCAGCCCAGCGGCCAGAGCGGCCTGCCGGCCGACCACGGTGGCTCCCACCAGTTCCAGGCGCCCCGCTTCCTCATCGGCCCGGGTGTGCCTGATCACGGTGAAGATGCCCATCAGCGCGGCCCCGACGGCCGCGACCACCGCGATCCGCCAGGCGGTCAGACCGCCGACGGAGTGGCTGTACACCGGGCCGTAAACAGCGAGAATCGACGCGTTGCCGTTGATTCCAGTGGCGAAACGAGCCCGCTCGTAAGAGGTCGGATAGAGATGCCGGAAACTGTAGGCCGTGCTCGCCACCGAGGCGGTGAGCGCGTACAGCCAGATCACCAGGATCACCCGGTCGCGCCGCGCAGCCAGCCTGATCAGCGTGCGGGTACCGGTGAGCTGGGTGGATCCGTTGGGGAGGAAGGGCTTTGGGCGGGTGGCGACGGCGGTCATTCCGGCACCGCCGAAGCGGTGCCCGCTGCCCCGCCCGGCGGACGGTCGCCGTCCGTGTAATGCTGCAGGAACACCTGCTCCAGAGTCGGCGGCTGGCAGACCAGGCTGCGCACCCCCGCCTCGATGAAACGCCGCAGCACCTCCTCCAGCGCGGCGCCGTCTACCTGGCAGCGCACCCGGGTGCCGACCACGTCCAGATCGTGCACGCCGGGCAGCCGGTCGAGGCCTTCGGGCGGCCTGGCCAGCTCGGCGTCGATGGCGGTCCGGGTGAGATGACGCAGGCTGGCCAGGTCGCCGGTGTCTACCGCCCGGCCGGCCCGGATGATCGTCACCCGGTCGCAGAGCGCCTCGACCTCGGACAGGATGTGGCTGGACAGCAGCACCGTGCGCCCGTTACGCCGATCTTCCTCGACGCTATCCCGGAACGCGGCCTCCATCAGCGGGTCGAGCCCGGAGGTCGGCTCGTCCAGGATGAGCAGTTCAGCCCCGGACGCCAGCGCCGCTACGAGCGCCACCTTCTGCCGGTTGCCCTTGGAATAGGCGCGGCTCTTCTTGGTGGGATCAAGCTCAAACCTTTCCAGCAGAACGGCCCTGCGCTTCTCATCCAGTCCGCCGCGGAGCCTGCCGAGAAGGTCGATGACCTCGCCACCGGACAGGTTCGGCCAGAGGGTGACGTCCCCTGGGACGTAAGCCAGCCTGCGGTGCAGCGTGGTGGCCTCGTGCCACGGGTCCCCGCCGAGCAGCCGCGCCGTTCCGGCGTCCGCGCGGATCAGCCCGAGCAGGACCCTGATGGTGGTCGTCTTGCCCGACCCGTTTGGCCCCAGGAAGCCGTGCACCTCGCCAGATGCGACGGACAGATCCAGCCCGTCCAGAGCACAAGTCCGGCCAAACGACTTCCGGAGGCCGGTCACCTCGATCGCCACGGTCACACAGCACATCTTACACAAAATTCATGAAATTCTGAAAATCATGTAGTGAGTAAACTGGGCCGGTGCACGTCGACAGCACCCAGCCCGCGCAGCGTGATGCCGTGGCGGTGCGCCGGTTCATCGAGGGGTTCGCCTCACTGCTGAACGAGTCCGGCTTGCCGCCGATGCCGGCCCGCATATTCGTCGCCCTGCTGGCGGCCGATTCCAGCCGCCTCACGGCGGCCGATCTCGCCGACCGGCTCGGGGTGAGTCCCGCAGCCGTGTCCGGCGGCGTGCGCTACCTGATCCAGGTCGGCATGGTCAGCCGGGAAGGCGAACCCGGCTCCCGGCGGCACTACTACCGGGTACCCGATCGTGTCTGGCCTGAGTACCTTCGGGTGCGGGATCAGATTGTCATGCGATGGGCCAGCCTCATGCGTGAGGGCGCCGATGTGCTCGGCATTGGTACGCCGGCCGGCGAGCGGCTGGCCGAGTCAGCCATGTTCTTCGACTTCGTCAGCAAGGAACTGCCCTCCATGCTGAGCCGGTGGGAAGAGTACAAGGACGCGCACCAGGACTGAGCCCCCCGGAGGGACCGGCGCACCCACACGGAGCCCACGCGGCGGCCCATCCCATGATCACGGAACATTGCCGTCATATGCGGCCGCGAATGTTCCGCGATCATGGAATGCAGGGCTGCGCGTCGGCGCCGCGACCGGTCGGGGGTGCCGCTGCGGGGCGCGAATGCCCCGGCCTTCGCTAGCCTGGCCCCATGACCGCGCCGAATGATGACGAAAGCTACGACCCGTCCGCTGATCCGGAACAAGACGACGTCGAAGATGACGGCGTCCTGGACGCGTCGGACACGCTGGAGGGCGACCCCGGCGACGACCCGCTGGACGCGGGGATCATCACAGCTGATCGATGGTCCGCCGGGGAAGGCTTCGGCACGACGCAGGCCGAGGAGCGGGAGGGCGAATCGCTCGACCAACTGCTCGCCGAGGAGGAGCCGGAACCGGACCCGTACGCCGAGGCGGCCGACGCCGAGGACGACCCGCTTGACGATGGCCCCGATCCCCGGGCTGGCCGGCTGCTCTCCGCGGATGAGGGAGCACATTCCGACCAGGAGCCCGACCTGGTCGCGAACGACGTCGGCATCGACGGCGGCGCGGCCACCGCGGAAGAGGCAGCCGTGCACGTACTAGCCGACGACGAGGACGGCTAGGGGAGCAGACCTGCATAGCGCCAAAACGCCTGGATCTTGGTGAGGACATGACGTGAAGGTGCCGCGGCTTACGATCTCTGACCCCGGGCTGACCTCGCTGAAGAGCGCGGCGCGCGCTGCGATCGTGATGCCTGCCATGTTCGCGCTGGCCGACCAGGTGATCCAGCAGCCGCAGACCGCGATTTTCGCCGCCTTCGGCTCTTTCGCGATGCTTGTCCTGGTCGATTTCGGTGGGTCCCCCCGGGCCCGCTTCACCGCCTACGTGTCCCTGGCGGTGGCCGGGACCGTGCTCATCGTCGTGGGGACGTTGTGCTCGCGGAACGCCTGGCTCGCCGCCGGGGCCATGGCGGTCGTGGGGTTCGCGATCCTGTTCTCCGGAGTGATCAACGGCTACTTCGCGGCCGGTTCGACCGCGGCGATACTCCTCTTCGTCCTGCCGGTCTCCATCCCGGCACCGGTCTCCGCCCTCCCGTGGCGCCTGGCTGGCTTCGGCCTGGCGGCCGGCGCGGGGATCTGCGCGGTCATGCTGCTGTGGCCGCCGCGGTCCCGGATGACGCAGCGCGCCGACGCTGCCCGTGCGTGCTACGCCCTCGCGGACCTGGCTGACTCCGCGTTCTCTGGAGACCAGCAGGTTATCGAGACCCGCATCGCCGCCGCCCGGGAGGCGGTCGAGACCCTCGCCAGCCAGTACCAGGCCGCGCCGCACCAGCCGACCGGGCCCACCCGGCCGACGGCCGCGCTCGCCGGGCTCGGCGACGAACTCCGGTGGCTGATGGAATCCCTCGTGGCCGTGACCAGGCCCGCCGGGCCTGAACTCTGTCAGGAAGAGAACGGCGAGACGATGGCGGCCACGGCCGAAGCCCTGCGGGCCACCGGGGCGCGCCTGGCCGGACAAGGCGACGTCCCCGACACCAGCCGGCTTGATGCGGCGCAGGAGGCCATGGTTCAGGCGCTCACCCAGCGCATCTCGCAACTGCCCCCGGTCCCTGACGAGCACGCACTCGACTCGATGCTCGGCCGGTCGTTCCGGAGCCGCGGCATCTCCAACTCGACCCGGCAGGTCGTCAGCTATGCCGCCATCGCCACCGGCGGGACCGCGCCGTACTCCCCGGGCGGCGGGGAGACGCTGCTGGCCGTGCGGCAGTTCGCCGTCGAGCACGCCAGCGCGCGGTCGGTCTGGTTCCGCAACGGCGTGCGCGGTGCGGCCGGGCTGGCCATCGCGGTGTACATCGCCCAGCGGTCCGGCCTCCAGCACTCCTTCTGGGTGGTTCTCGGGACGCTGTCGGTGCTGCGCTCGAACGCGCTGGGCACCGGCCGGACCATTCTGAGCGCGCTCGCCGGGACCGCGGCCGGGATCTTGGTCGGCGCGGCCATCCTGATCCCGGTCGGCGGCAACGAGACAGTGCTCTGGGCCATCCTCCCGGTGGGCGTGCTGATCGCCGCCTACGCGCCGCGGGTGGTCTCGTTCGCGGCCGGCCAGGCCGCGTTCACCGTCGTCATCCTGATCCTCTTCAACATCATCCAGCCGGTGGGCTGGAAGGTAGGGCTCATCCGGATCGAGGACGTCGCCATCGGCTTCGCCGTCAGCCTGGGCGTCGGACTGGTGTTCTGGCCGCGCGGTGCGGCGAGGTTGCTCCGGGAGAACATCGCCGCCGCCTACTCGCGGGCCGCGGATTACTTCGCGGCCACGGCGGAGCTTCTGACCGGAGCCGACCCGGCCGCCGATCCCGACCACGCCGGGGACACCGCTTACGCTGCCGTGCACCAGCTAGACGACTCGTTCCGCCAGTACCTGGCCGAACGGTCCGCGAAGCGAGTAGACCCGGAAAGCGCGGCGAGGCTGGTCGCGGGCGCAGGACGGGTATTGCGCGCCGGACGGTCGATGGCGGCCCTGGAACGGATGGCGGCGCGGGATCGGACGGCGGCGCTGGAACGGCTGCCGGAGGCGGACGGGACCACAACCGTGGACGGGACCACCACGGTCGACGGGACCACGACGGTGGAGCGGACCAGGGTCGGCAACGGGAGCCCGGCCTGGTCCGGGGCTACGACGTGCGGCGTGAGCATCGACCGGGAGATCCAAGGACTGCGCTCCTGGTATGTCACACTCGGTGATTCCATCGTCAACGGGACAACGGTGCCCCGCCCGCAGGCCCCTGATCCGGGCGGCCGCACGCAACTCCTGCAGTGCGTGCGTGACGCGATCGTGAGCGGCGAGGAGTCCGAGCTTCGTGGAGCGCTCCTCGTGCTCTGGGCCAGCCATCACCTGGACGTTCTGCGCCACCTGGAAACTCATCTCAGCCGCCAGGTCGCCGCGGCGGTCGGCAAGGGAGAATCCGTGGATGGCTGAATCCGGGTCCGCCTCACCCTTCTCCGGGCGCACCGCCTGGGCCCGGAGCCTGGAGACCCCGCTGCGGCAGTTCCTGCGCACCGAGACCGGCAGCGCGGCGGTGCTGCTGGCCGCCACCGTTATCGCACTGGCCTGGGTGAACATCGACTCCTCGTCGTATGGGGAGCTGTGGGGGACGCAGCTCTCGGTCCACCTCGGCGGTGCGGGCATGGCGCAGGACCTGCGCGGCTGGGTCAATTCCGGGCTGATGACGTTCTTCTTCATGGTCGTCGGGCTCGAAGCGCGCCGCGAGTTCGACATGGGCGAACTGCGCGACCGGCGGCGGGTAACGCTGCCGCTGCTGGCCGGCGTCGGCGGGATGATCGTCCCGATCGGCATCTACCTGGTCTTCAACGCAGGGCGCCCCTCGGCGCACGGCTGGGGCGCGGCCATGTCCACCGACACCGCGTTCGCGCTGGGCATGCTGGCCCTGGTTGGCCCGCGCTTCCCGGACCGGCTCCGTGCCTACCTGCTCACCTTCGCCGTCGTCGACGACCTGGTCGCCCTCGGGATCATCACGTTCGCCTACAGCCGGAACATAGCCGTCCCCGCCCTCCTCGCCGGGCTGGCCATCCTCGGCGCGTCCTTCGTGCTCTTGCGCGTCGGAGTCCGCAACGGCCTCCTCTACGCGCTGCTCGGGGTGGCGGCCTGGATCGCGCTCTTCAAGTCCGGGATCGACCCGGTCGTGACCGGCCTCGCGCTCGGCCTGATGACCTGCGCCTACCCCGCCCCGCGGGCTGATCTGGAACGGGCCACGGACCTGTTCCGGCTGTTCCGCGAGCAGCCCACACCCGAACTTGCCCGGTCAGCCAGCGCCGGGCTCTCCTCGGCGCTGTCCCCCAACGAGCGGCTGCAGCAACTCCTGCACCCGTGGACGAGCTACGTCATCGTGCCGCTGTTCGCACTCTCCAATGCGGGCGTCGCGGTCAGCCTGAGTTTCCTGGCCCAGGCGTACACGTCGCCGATCACGCTCGGCATCCTGCTCGGTTATGTCGTCGGCAAGCCCCTCGGCATCGCCGGCACCTCGTGGCTGGTCACGAGGATCAGCCGTGGCCGGCTCGTGCCGCCGGTCGGCTGGGCCTCGGTCACCGGCGCGGGCGCGATCGCCGGGATCGGCTTCACTGTGTCGCTGCTTATCGCCTCGCTGGCCTTCAGCGGCGCGCAACTTCAGGAGGCCAAGCTCGGCGTCTTGTCCGCGGCGCTCTGTGCGTCCGGCCTCACCTGGCTCGTTTTCCGGGTCACCGAGATGCTGCCCAAGCCGCTGAAGCTGCGGGCGCTGCTCGGCACCGCCGAAGTCATCACGGACCTCGCCGTGCCGGTCGATCCCGATCGCGATCACCTGCGCGGCCAGAGGGAGTCGCCGGTGACTGTCGTTGAGTATGGTGATTTTGAATGTCCTTATTGCGGCCAGGCGGAACCCGTCGTCCGCGAGTTGCTCGCGGGCTTCGGTGATGTGCGGTATGTGTGGCGGCATCTCCCACTCACCGACGTGCACCCGCGCGCCCAACTGGCGGCCGAGGCCACCGAGGCCGCGGCGAAACAGGGAAAGTTCTGGGACATGCATGATGCGCTCTTCCTGCATCAGGATGCGCTCAAACCGCAGGACCTGGTCGGCTACGCGCGCGAGCTGGGCCTGAATGCCGACAAGTTCGCGGAGGACCTCAGGAAGCATGTCGGGGCGCCTCGGGTCGCGGAGGACGTCGACTCCGCCGACCTGAGCACGGTATCGGGCACCCCGACGTTCTTCATCAACGGGCGGCGGCACTACGGCGCCTACGACATCGAGACGCTCTCGGACGCGGTCAGGGCGGCCCGGGCGCGGGCGTTCATAGCGTCCTAAGGAGGCGGGGCCAGTGGGCATGGTGAGTGTGGTGGGCCTGGTGCTGCATCCCGGCCGGGACAGCAGCCCGGCGATGGCTACGATCACCGACTGGGCGCGGGCTCGCGGCGTGACCGTGCTCGGACTGGACGGCGAGACCGGGCGGATCACCGGCGACGTCACCACGTGCACCGCGCAGGCCATGGCGGAGCGCGCCGACCTGCTGGTCAGTCTCGGCGGGGACGGCACCATGCTCCGGACCATGCGCCTCGCCTTCGGAACCGGCACGCCGGTGCTCGGCGTGAACCTCGGCCGACTCGGGTTCCTGGCCGAGGTGGACGTGCCGGAACTGCCCGATGCGCTGTCCGCCATCGACCAGCACCAGTTCACGACCGAGCCGCGCGCCGGGGTCTCGGCGACGTTCTCGGGCCAGCACACTATGGCCTTCAACGACATCGACCTGGCCCGGATCCCCGGCAAGGGCACGAGCGCCGCGGTCGAACTGTGGGTGGAAGGGAATCCGTTCGTCCGTTACTCGGCCGACGCCGTGATCGTGGCCACCCCCACCGGGTCGACCGCATACAGCTTCTCCGCCGGCGGCCCCATCGTCTCCCCCATGGCCGAGGGCCTGCTTGTCACCCCCGTAGCCCCGCACTCGGCCTTCAACCGGTCCCTGTTCCTGTCCAGCGGCGAGAAGCTGGCGCTCAGCGTCCTGCAGCTCAGCAGCGAACTGGCGGTGGAAGCCGATGGCATCGTCGTCGGGCACATGACCACCGGCGACACGATCGACCTCACCCTGCTGCCCGGGGCCGCGAACGTGGTCCGGCTCGGCCGCACCACGTTCTACCAGCGCGCACAGCGCAGGCTCCGGCTCACCGGGTCGGCCGAAGTGGAGTAAAACGCGCCCGCACCGGTACCGTGTGGCACAAACGATCTGGCCACACGGGATGGATGGTCGGCCGTTGATGGTTGGTGTCTGTAATGGTTGGTGTCAGTAAACAGCGGGCGGACACCCCGGAAGGCTGTGATCATAGTGCGAGACCCGGGAGACCTCTACGAGGTCAGCCCCGAGGCGCCGGAACTTGACGGAGCGGCCCTGCTGTACTACCTGGACGGCTTCATCGACGCGGGCGCGGCGGGCAAGCTCTTGACCGCGCACCTGCTGGGCACGCTGGAGCATAAAGAGGTCGCCAGGTTCGATGTGGACCGCCTGATCGACTACCGGTCCCGACGGCCACCGATGACCTTCTCCAGGGATCACTGGGAGCACTACGACGTTCCTGAACTGGCGATACATCTGGTGCGGGACGCGGTCGGCACGCCGTTCCTGCTGCTGAACGGGCCTGAGCCCGACCACGAGTGGGAGAGCTTCAGCACCGGCGTGCGCGACTTGGCGAGGCGGATGGGGACCGGGCTCACGGTCGGATTCCACGGCATCCCGATGGGCGCCCCGCACACCAGGCCGCTCGGCGTTACCGCTCACGGGACGAGGTCCGGGCTGACGGACGGCTACCCGCCGCTGGTGGACCGGCTCCAGGTCCCGGGGAGCGCGGCCGCCCTGCTCGAGTTCCGGCTGGGCGAGGAGGACCGCCCCGCGGTCGGTTTCGCGGTGCACGTCCCGCATTACCTCGCCCAGGCGGCCTACCCGGCCGCGGCCGTGACCCTGCTCGACTCGGTGACCAGGGCGACCGGGCTGCAACTGCCCGACGAGGCCCTGCGCGAAGCCGCGGAGCAGACCGATGAGGAGATCCGGCGGCAGGTCGAGGGCTCCGAGGAGATCACCGAGGTCGTCCAGGCACTGGAACGCCAGTACGACGCCTATGCCGAGGGCGCGGGCCGCGACGGCCTGCTGGCCGATGACGAGGACCGGATGCCGACCGCCGACGAACTCGGCGCCCAGTTCGAGCAGTTCCTCGCCGAGCAGCAGGGCCGCACCGACTCCCCCGACGCCTGACCCCGTCGGGGCCCTGGCAGCGCTGGTACGCGCGATCGGTCAGGAAGCTGCGCGTAGCGGCGGGAGGTCGGCTGGGTTGATGCCGGGGATCGGCTGGCCGTTGGCGTAGCGGAAGATCATGGTGTTCAGATACGCCGACAACGCGGCTGATGTGACGGCCGCGAAGAAGAAAGACACCCCGCCGGCAACCGCGAAGGCCGCGCCGGTAAGCGCGGTCCCCACTTGGTGGCCGTTTACGCCGGCGACCAAGATAATGACGCCCAAGAACGCCGCGATGAGCGCCACGATCATGCCGATCACCCAGGGCACCGCCAGGCGGACATTGCTGCGCAACGTCATCCCGAAGGTGTCCCGGACCATCGTGACCGACCTGCGCAGCGTGGCAGCAGGCAAAGTGCCCTCGCTGATCACCAGCGGAACAGCGAAGATGGTGGCCACGGCCCACCCAATCCCTGCGACGAGCCTCACCGCCAGGCCCGCGATCCCGACGCGTTCCAGCAGGTTCATCAGGACCCCGACGATGGTGGTGACCATCGCCCATGCCGCTAGCTGCCAGCGCCGCGACCAGGCAACGGCCAACGCAGCCCGGACCGTCGGAGCGCCGCCGTCGGCGCGGATCATGGCCGCAGCCACCACCGCGCCAGTCACCAGCTCCATCACAAAGGCCGCCGCCCACAAAGCAGCCGCGTCCACCAGAAGACCGGCCAGCCCGCCCCCAATGACGTTGGGGGTGATGTGACCGAAGAACCACGCGGGAAACATGATCGCGCCGAGGACAGTGGCCGCCGCAAGCCCACCGCCGAACAGCAGGGCAACCATCGACTTGTCCGCCATCAGCAGCCGGTATGTGGCCTTGACCAGCGACCGCGACGGCGTGAATTTCGGTTCGCCCGCCATCAGCGGTATCCGCGGAGCAGCCATCCCCACACATCCCCTCCAAGCACGCAAACATACCGGGCGGCAATCAGGATCATTCTGCCGCAAACATCCGGCGGAGGCCTCAGAAGTCCGACCCGGGCAGCACCCACGATCAGCCGGAGAGGACCGGTGTAGGTGGCGCTGCGGCCGCGACAGGTATCGGCTCGGCCTGGCTGTGGCATGGGAGCATGGGCCGGTGAGCTGGGACGAGGCGTTCGCGAACAGGTACGAGGAATGGTCGGCTCACATGACGGCCGACGTCGCCTTCTACGTCGAACTCGCCCGCGAGGCGGACGGGCCGCTGGTCGAGCTGGCGATCGGGAATGGGCGGGTCGCCATCCCGGTCGCGCGGGCGACCGGGCAGCGGGTTATCGGCATTGACTCTTCGCCGGCGATGCTCGGGCAAGCTCGTGCCCGTGCGGCCGAGGCGGGCGTGGCGCTCGACCTGCGCGAGGGCGACATGCGCGACCTGGCCCTCGACGAGCCGGCGGCGCTGATCTACTGCCCGTTCCGCGCGCTCCTGCACCTGCCGACCTGGGCCGACCGCCGCCGCACCTTCGAGCGCGTCGCCGCCTCGCTCCGGCCGGAAGGGCGGTTCGCCTGGAACGCCTTTGCCTTCGACCACCGGATCGCCGCGCGCCTCGACGGCGAGCACCAGGAGGAGCCGGTACCGCACACGATCCGGTACTCAGTAGGAGACAACCGGATCGACATCACCTGCGACGACGGCGCGACGAGCTCCCTGTGGTGGGCAACGAAGAACGAATGGCTCGGGCTCCTCGACATCGCCGGTCTCGAAGTGGAGGCGCTCTACGGCGGCTTCGACCGCGAGCCGTTTGCCGACGACAGCCGGGAATACGTGTTCGTCGCCCGCCGCCGGCTCTTGACCGACTTTCCCTAAAACTGGCCGCTAAGCCACTTCGCGGAGCTTCCCGGTGGCCACGTCGAAGACGAACCCGCGGACCGCGTCCTTGTGCGGGATGAACGGGCTCGCCTTGATTCGCGCCATCGACTGGCGCACGTCATCATCGAGGTCCGGGAAGGCTTCGGCGGCCCATGGGGGCTTGATCCCGGTCTCCTTCTGGATGCTCGCCTTGAAGTCGTCATCGGTGAACGTGAGCATCCCGCAGTCGGTGTGGTGGATGAGGATGATCTCACGGGTCCCGAGCAGGCGCTGGCTGATGGTAAGCGAGCGGATCTCGTCGTCGGTGATCACGCCGCCCGCATTGCGGATGACGTTCGCGTCGCCCTCGGCGAGGCCGAGGAGGGCGTGAACGTGGAGTCTGGCATCCATGCACGCCACTACGGCCACGCCCTTGCCCGGCGGGAGCGGCAGCGGGCCGTTAAAGGTCGCGGCGTAGCGTTCGTTGTTGGCCAGCAGTTCGTCAGTAACGGTCATCGCGCCAGTCCTCCTCGAGAGGTTCGACAACTGCGGGTACGCGCAGCGGAGCGCCGCTGCCGCAGGGACAGGATGCCCCGATATATCCCTCTTAATCCACTAGGAATATCAAAGCACTTACGAGTAGGTGCACGATTGAGGCTAGGTCGTGCTACCGGACACAAACGCTCGTCGGCCTGGCCGGTTCGCGGCAGGGCGGCGCACCTGCATCTCGGTGCCATCGACCCGCAGCGTGACCCCTTCGGCAGCGGCGTGGTGATGACTGCTGGGCGTGCGCCGGCGTTAGCCGGCCGGCGCGGACGGACCAGTTGCGGTCGGGGTGGTAGCGCCGGGCTGGCCCTGGGTCTCGCCGGCCGCTGGCCCGGGAACGTACTCGTGGCCGTACTTTGGCGCCAGGGCCAGCAGCGCGGGCACGTCGGGCGGTTGCGAGCTGGGCAGCGTCAGCTGGCCGGCCGGCCGGCCAGCCTCGGCGACGAAGCGCTCGAACCCGGCCGGGGTGTTGATCGTCAGCACCCGGCACGGCCCGGTCGCGGCCACCGTGAAGGCGTGCGGGATGCCGCGGGGCAGCAGGACGAACGAGCCCGGCGTCGCGGTCCACGTCTGCTCGCCGCAGGTCACCGTCATCTGGCCGTCGAGCACGTAGAACGCCTCGTCATCGCGGTGGTGCAGATGGGGCGGCGGGCCGAAGCCGGCCGGGCAGAGCACCTCCACCACGCTCAGCGCGTCGTTGGTGTCGCGCCCGCTGGCCTTGACGGTCATCAGCGTGTCCATGAACCAGATCGCCTCGCCCTGCCCGGTGGCGAGGTGGTGGCCGTGCCCGGTGTGGATGGTCATGGAAACCTCCTTCTAGGGTGTCACTATAGAGTGACACTATAGAGTGGTATCATAGCCGCGTGAGCGAGCCCGTCAACCCCTCCGGCCCGCCGGCTCCGCCCCCGCCCCCGCCCGCGCCGGCGGTCAGCTCGGCCCGGACGCCCCGGCGGCCCAAGGCGCAGGCGACCCGGCGCCGCATCCGGGATGCCGCCCGCCGCCTGTTCGTCGAGCGCGGCTACGTGGCCACCACCATCGAGGCGATCGCCGGCGAGGCCGGCGTCGCCGTCCCCACCGTGTACCTCGCGTTCGGCACCAAACGCGCCCTGCTGGCAGAACTGCTCGACATCGCTGCCGTCGGCGACGAGGAGCCCGTGGCGGTGCTGGAGCGGCCCTGGGTCGACGAGCTTCGCGACGACCCCGACCCCCGGGGCCAGCTCCGCCGCTGGGTCCGCGGGAGCCGCCACATCGCCGCTCGCGTGGCGCCGCTGTGGGAGGTCGCCCGCAACGCCGCCCCCGCCGACCCCGACATCGCCGCCCAGGTGCACCACTACAAGGCCCTGACCCTGCAAGCCCACCGCTACTTCGTTACCGTGCTGGCCGCCAACGGCGGCCTGCGCGACGGGCTGGACCCCCAGCGGGCCGCCGACATCGTCTTCAGCCTGCTCAGCCACGAGCTCTACCGGCTGCTGGTCATCGAGCAGGGCTGGGCTCCCGAGGACTGGGAGCAGTGGGCGGCCGACACGCTGGCCGCGCAACTTCTGCCCGCACAATGAACCGCAACACCAGCGCGCCTCCCTCGCCCCTGCTGGACCGAACGCGGCTGCCGGTGCCATCACCGGTCGCGGAGCCAACCATCTACTGGCGCAGCCTCTTAATCGCGCACTAAGTCGTTATCCAGTCCGGGCCTGACGTAAGCCCGGGGCCCCCCGGCAGCGAGCCCGCGTGCAATCCAGAGCCAGCCCCGCAGCGGGCCACGTGTTTCCCGAACCGTGATCATCAGACTGAATCGCGGCCCGGTTACCGGGGATAACGGGACTGGGGCACCCGGGAGAACCCGGGATCGGCACGGGGGGATATATAAGGCCATGAGCCGATCGATCGCGCGTGAATGCCTGGCTCCGGGAACCACCGTGGGGCCTGGCGAGGTGCTGGTGGCGACCGAGATCGGGGATCCCTCGGGCAGCCTGCTGCCCTGCCCGGCCGCGCCGCTGGTCGGCGGGACACTGCGGCGCAGGGGCATCCGGGTCAGCTACGCCGCGGTGCCACGGTGCGGCGACGCGTCGCC
>Ga0209526_10000487_pt1 | contig 25999 bp, 22 predicted proteins | sample JacPinW_OM2H0_M1_FD_188566 | JGI IMG/M metagenome (GOLD analysis project Ga0209526, IMG submission 188566) | Forest soil microbial communities from Algoma, Ontario, Canada - Jack Pine, Ontario site 1_JW_OM2H0_M1 (SPAdes) (version 2) | ecosystem: Environmental > Terrestrial > Soil > Boreal... | reverse complement strand
CCGTTCCTGGGCGGGAATCTCCTTCAGCGCGCTGCTGATCGCGGTATTTCCCGCCCAGGTGAACGCGGCCCTGCAGAGAACAACGCTACGAGCGAAACCGCCGACTCCGCCGTGGTTGCGGACCCCCATGCCGCTGCTATTGATCGGGCTTCTCTGGTGGTCCACACGCCGCTGGTGGTCAACGGCACAGCTTTTTGTTTGGAGGTGAATGAGATGTTGAGTATGGAATCTCGTCGCATTGCCGGCATCCTTCTTGTGGTATTTCCGACGGTTCTCTATGGCGGCGTGTCGCTACTGATGTTTTTGATCGATCGAAACTCGAGGTACATGGAAAACCCGCTACGGCAAAATCTATTCCGTGCCGGCCATGCGCACGCCGGAGTGCTCCTCGTGCTTTCTCTGCTCGCGCTTCGCTATGTGGACGAGGCGCAATTGTCCGAAGGATGGAAGCGCTACGTACGCTCTTCTATTCCCTCGGCCGCCATCTTTCTGCCGGCTGCGTTCTTCTTCTCCGTCCTTTCCCCACATGCCACCGAGGCCAATGGATTCATCTATCTCGCGTATGTAGGCGCCATAGTTCTGGCGGTCGGATTGCTTGCCTTGGGAGTGGGGCTACTAAGGCGAGCCTGAATCTGCCCTTTGGCTTGCGAGAAGCGACTAGGGCCGCACGACCACTTCATCGGGACCGGCGGGCAGCACAAACTTCAGACCGCGCTCCTGGTTGAGCGCTAGCGTCGCAGACACGTCCAGGTCGGCAATCGGGATCTTCTTGGTCCAGGAGCCGCTGGTCCAGTAGTCTGCCTTCGAGTAGATGGTTCCACTCATGATCGTGTAACTGCTCACTTCTTCCTTCCTGCCGTCGCGGAATACGAGCACAGCGGGGGGAAGCTCGCGGGGCGGTTCGCTTGCGTCTTTTCGCCAGGGCACAGATCGGGGGGGAGCAGACGAGCGAACCGAGGACCTTTCCGCATAGTCAGGCGCGGTTTGGCCGCTAGCCGATGCCTTCTGAGAGAGTGTCATGCGCACGAAGTGGTCGCCCTGCCATTCGATCAGCAACGGCTCGGGCGGCGCCGCCGGCGGGGCTGGTACAGGCGCGGGCGGGGACACGGCAGCTGCCTGGGGTTGGGAAGCCTCCGCGGAATCGTAGCCGTAATCGGGATAGAAGTACGGATAGGCCAAGAGGACAGAACTCCGGGCAAAGCGATTTCCCTGATGGAAGCGAGCGGGGCCGCCGACAACTCCACGCCCCGGCGAGCCCGGCGTTCCTATTGCCCCTGGTCTTACACCGATTCCTATTGTCCCTGGGGTTTGACCGATTCCGCGAATCTGGGCGTTCGTTGGCGATACCACAGTCGCAGTTGCAAGAATCGCGACGGCGAAGCGGCTAAGCATTTACTTGTTCGTCTTAGGCGTAGGGACCTGAAAGGTGATGCCGCGATCTTCATTCTGCTTTTGAGTAGCGCTCAGATCGAGATCCGCAATTGCGATCTTAGGATGACGTCCGGGTGTCAGATCATAAAGCATGCTTCCCACCACGGCGTAATTCTGAACCTCTATCTGGTGGCCATCTTTGAATACGAGCACCGTCTGGGGCTGGTCGGCGACGGCGATTTCTGCCGGCGCCGCAGTGGAAGGCGTGGTCGTGTCCGTGCCCGCAGCTGGCTCCGTTCGACGGGCACGCTCTGGATACGAATCTCGGTAGGAACCGGCCGCGGGTCCCGAACCGCGACGATCGAAAATTGTAGGACCTCCGCGAGTGTCCTCTTCTCGTTGTTGTTCTCTTTCTGCTTCTGCGGAATCATCCGGCTCCGCCATCATAGGGTAGGGTACGGCATAAGGCACAGCGTAAACCGCCCCACCCGCGGGAAAGAACGAATCGCGATGATGACGGCGATGCTGGAAAAGTGGTGGATTCGGATTCACCGGGAACAGCGGATTGATACAGCACGCCGGTTGGTTAAAGAACGGATCGTTCGGCTGAAAACCGTTCGCACCGAGCGAAGTGACGCTGGCCGGCACGCCAGGTGTGGAATTCAGATGTCCGCCAAAATTGATAGAGGTTACCGACGAGGGCACGCCGTTGATTTGCGCGACGGCTGCAGAAGGAACTAACCCAAGAAGAACCAAGACACCGAGTGCCAGCGTAAGTGCCGCCACCGTGGCTGAGTTCAGCCGTTCCATAAATGAATCATACCCCAGTTTCGCGAGCATGGCGCAACCCTCCTCGGAAAAAATCTACCTAGTTAGAACATCCGCAGCCCAGCTAGGTTGCGCCCTTTTAACAGGATTTCAGGGTCTGTCGGAGGGCACTGGGCGCGTTTTACAGCTAAGTGATTGAATGATAAGCCCAAGACGCGGTCACCCGCGCCCGGCCCGGGCCAATTCCCAGATGTTCCAGGCAGCGCTTGCGAGCAACAGCCCCCAAACGCTGGCCAGGGCGATCTGCCGGTAGCGAGTTTCGAGCAGGTCGGCCGCGATGCCAGCGGCAAAGACGAACAGGAACGGAACTGCCACCAGCTGAAAACCGAGTCCAGGATAGTGGGGCGTGCCCAACGCAAGTACCAGGAACAGAATCGCCACCAGCAGAGGCGCTGTGTTGCCGAAATATCTGGCGCGCCGCCAGCTGACATATGTAATTAGCGCTACGGGCAGTGCCACGACCAGCGCGGGGCTGCTTTGTCCCAGTTGCGCCACGATCTGATGGTATGCCTGCGGCATCGTGAATGCCTTCCAGCACAGACCGAAAAAAGAGGCATGCTTAATACCTTGCCAGAAGGCGCGCGCGTGGAAGAAATAGGACGCATACAAAAAAAGGACGGCGACCCCACAAGCGACGGCCCAGATCGCCACCACAGCGACTCTCCGGGTGGGAGCCAGGTAGAGCATGAATCCCAGCGCAGCCAGAAAGACGATGATCAGCGAAAACTGTGACCCTAAGGCCAAGGCCAGTGACAATCCCAGCAGCAGAATGCGCCGCCAGTTCCACAGGATCACTTCGCGTGGCGCGTACAAGGTATGGGCCACGGCGATGGCAGTGAAGATCGCGCCGAATGCGCCCCATGCGGCGCCTATCTCAGGCTGGGCAAACCACACGGCGCTGGAGCGGATTATCCCCGGCGAGAAGCAGTAGAGAGCGAGCGCGATGTATCCGCCTGAATTGCCGAAGAGCCGGCGGGCAACGTACCAGACAGAAGCTCCCAGCAGCACGCCGAAAATAAGGTAAGGCGCCGCGATCAACAGGTGCAGATTTCGCACCGTCTGGGGCTGTGCCGCAGGCCACAGCAGTGCCGCTGACGCGATCAAGTACCACAGTGGGGAGTGATTCACATCAAGAGCGCCATCGGGGAGGGGGTGTTGAAGCGCGAGATCCGAGCCGTTCCCGGCTTGGGAAGAGGCAAGAGAAGAAGAGCTGGTCCCGTCAGGATTGCGATTCTGCCACATCGCTAGCCCGCGCTCAAGACGGTAGAACGGTTCGGGATCGAGCGCCCGGTCTGCTTCGCTCCGCCTCACCAGCCAGACACATTGCGCCAGGAATAGCAGAAGCAGGAGTGCCGCCAGCACTTGCGGCCGACCGAAGCGTTCGCGGGTAAAGAATCCGCCCATAAGGAGTCGGCGAGTGTTTTACCATGTGGGGGAGCTTCGGGGAATCCGCAATATGGATGAGCCCAGAGACCGCGAACCTTGCCAACCCAACGATACCCCTCCGGCTTGTCCAGCACCCCAGATCGTCTCCGACTCCCGCTCCGATCACAAGCTCATCAGACCCTCACCCTTTGAAGGGAGAGTTGACAAGATATTTGTCGGGCCGGATGGCCTTCGCCCGATATGGCGTTTCTTCCTCTATCTGCTCCTGTATGGCGGGCTGCGCCTCTGTTTGCTAGTTTTGATCCGCGACGCTTTGCCGGACCTGCGGCCGATCCTATGGTTACAGATAATAGCGGAACTGGGACTCGCAATTGTCGCGCTGGCTCCGGCGCTGTTTATGGCGCGGGTAGAGAGTCGGCCATTCGACTGCTACGGTCTGCCGCTGCGCCACGCTTTTGGCAAGCTGTTCTGGGCTGGAGCCTTATGGGGAATGGTCTCGCTCACCACACTCCTGCTCGCCTTACACGCAGTGAATGCCTTCGATTTCGGCGGCCTCGCGCTGCACGGGGTGCGCATGGTGAAGTTTGCCGTGTTCTGGGGTGGGTTCTTCCTCATCGTTGGTTTCTACGAGGAGTTTTTTACCCGCGGCTACACCCAGTTCACCCTGACGCAGGTGACCGGCTTCTGGCCTTCCGCGGTCTTGCTGTCGGTGGGCTTCGGGGTGCTTCATCTGGAGAATCCGGGAGAAAGCTGGGTCGGTATTCTGGGCGCCGTCCTGATCGGTTTATTTTTCTGTCTCACCCTGCGTCGCACCGGGAATCTGTGGTTTGCGGTGGGCTTTCACGCTGCCTGGGACTGGGGCGAGAGCTACTTCTATTCTGTCCCTGACAGCGGCGGGATGGCTCCCGGACACTTGCTGCATTCTACCTTTCACGGCCCGCGCTGGCTGACGGGTGGGTCCGTCGGACCGGAAGGTAGTGTCTTACTTTTCGTCCTGCTGGCTTTGCTTTGGGTGGTTTTTGCACGTGTATATCCCCAGGTGAAGTACTTGCCGGCGCCTGATATTTCCGCTTCCAGATTGTAGATTTCTGGTTCCGGACTTCGGATCCAGAACAAGTGCGCAAACTTGTAGCGCCAGGTATCTGGCCCCGGGGGCGGGCAAGATGCCGGCCCGATAGCCGACGGAAGGAATCGCTACTCACTACCAGGAGTAGTGGACAGTGTACGTCACTACCTGTTCCCCGTCCGGTGCGATGGTTACCGGAAATTCGGTGGTTTGTGCGTCTGTCTTGTGGGACTGCTGCGACTGCTCGGTCAACTTCCAGTTCGTCCAGCGATAAAGATGCTCGACCACGCGCACACTCACCGCTTCCTTCTTGTGATTGCGCACCCGGATTTCAAATGACTCATCCATCCAGTTGTGCGCGGAATCAACCCGGATGTTGGTGCGTTTGCGCTCGCCCACCACATCGAATGCATTCCCGGTGAAGACGCGGATCGTTTCGTCTTTCGGGGTGTGATCGATGACGTTTTCGCCGACAAACTCCAGATGCCCGTCGGCATCGCGCCGGTAGAAGCGCAGCTTGCCCTTGGGCAGCGCGATGCCGAGGTGATTCACTTCAGCATTCTTGAACTCCTCCATCACCCACACCTTGGGATTAGACAGCGTGCCATAGCTCTGGTCCTGGCGAATCTGCTCCAGGTTGTAGTAGCCATACTGCCCGACTTGCGCCCCGTCGTAGACATACAGTCGCAGGGCGCGAATGCCGGTAGAGCGTACAAACTCCACTTGCTTGGTTTCCTGATCGCGCAACGGGGTCGGCCGCTCGAGCGAGTAGAGATGAAATTCGTCGAACGATTTCTCGCGGACCACCGGCGCCATGGCTTCATCGGTCGCCATCTTCGCCGCCGCGTACGCGCGCGTGGCCAAGGTGCCTGGCTGAATCTTGTTAACATCGCCGGCCATCAGCTTGATGCTTGCATTCTCAAACGTCTTGCCGCTCTGGTTGCGCATGGTGATCCAGCCCACCATGTCGAGCAGATCGGCCTTGCCCTTGGGGTTGTCGGAAACCACCAGGTTGTAATCCGCCTGCCAGCTCATGCCCCCGGCAACGTAGGAGATTTCGGCATCGAACTTGCCCGGATTATTTGTCTGTAGAAGCCAGCTTAGAGTTGGTTTGAGTATGGAGTCGCCGCTGAGCGCCGGAAACAGTGGCTGGCCCGGCAGTCCGAAGCGCAACACGCCGTCCACTTCGATGATGGGTTGGGTAAAAGAGGGTTGCTGATAAGTTTCAGCGTAGTAAGTGCTGGGAATGTAGCCGCTGCGCACAACCTTGCCTTGCGCGATCTCTTGCCGGTCCGCACGCTGCACCAGGAACTCAATCGTCTTGCCTTCGTAGAACGAGAGCAGCAGCTCCTGCGAAATGGGATCGTTGCGATAGTTCTGTTCGAGAATTTGCAGTGCGCGCCCCGCGGGATCGCGCAAGATCACCGAGTCCGGTTCCAGATGGGAGGCGATGCCCGCAAACTCGGCATGGTTCACCCCGGGTTTGAGATCGAGTGGCACAGATTCGCGCGCCACAAAGAAGTTCTGATTGTAGATGGTGAGTGCCGGTTGGTTGCTATCGTCGGCAGGTTTCTCCTGCCCCATCGCCACGCCGCCCAGCAGGCTAATGATCAACAGCAGCTTCTTCATTCTGGTTTCCCCTTGTTTCGAGTGGACGGGAGGAGGAGGCTTTCCGGTCCTATCCAGAGAACGTGGGGTATGGGGAAACTTGCAGGAAGCTTTCGGAGAAGCTTAATCACAGAAGACGCAGAGGACACGGAGGTAATCCGGGATAACCAGATGAGCCGGCCGGCAAGCCGGCGCCTCCCACAGCCCCCTCCGTTCTAAGCCCCCCGTATCGCGACGAAGCATGACAGGAACGGGCTTGAATCCCTCAAGCTGACTTTCCAGGGCTGCCCTTTCCGGTGATCATCACAACGAGATTGGAAGTCATCCCGGCACGGCAGGTCACTGAATTTGGGACCGCAGAGAAAGCAAGAGGGAGCCTGCATTTCAACCGCCTGCAACGGGAATGTTGCCCCCACGATCGTTGATCTGGGTGACAGTTATCTCTACATGCCGCCCTCAGGTGGTCAAAATTACGCCTCCCATCGACGCTACGGATGTGATCGGATCTCAACTTCTTGATCATGGAAAGCCTGACCGGACGGTTGGGGGCAGAATCAAGAAACAGTGGGAAGACATCGAGCCGTGCGAGGCATCATCGCCACGAACATGATTTGTTGCTGATCCGCAACCACGTGCCCGAAAAGGCTGGCCATGTGGCAAGCGTCTTGGTTCAAATCTGCGACTGGCGTTCCCCGCCAGCATGCCTTTGATTTTTCGAGGAGCGGCTGAAGTTGAGCTACCCGTTCGTAGCCAACCGACAGAATAGTGCGCTGCTTTCCGAATCCGATGGTCCCGTCTTGCAATCGCCCCTACGCTGCGCTCCTCTCAGCAGCGGCTTCGACGATTAGGGAGCTATGCGAGGGCTTTTTTGCGCTTTCATTTTACCCACCCTCCTCGAATAGAATGACAGCGGGCCTTCCCGGAACGGACGCATGAATCTTGCAACGAGACTGTCGAAAAATTTCACGGCTAATGTCCGGAAGCGCGGTCAGGACTACCACTGGCAGCGTCGTGTGCGCATCGAGTACGGCTCCGCCTCGGGAAGTTGGGGGCCAATGGCAAAAGGGCGGCCGTGTGGCCGCCCTTCGAGGGTTTAAATGATCTGCGAGGCTAGATGTCCAGATTCTTCACATCCAGGGCGTTGTCTTCGATGAACTTGCGTCTGGCTTCGACGTCCTCGCCCATGAGCGTGCTGAAGATGGTCTCACACTCGGCCAGGTCTTCTAATTTCACCGATAGCAGCGTACGCCGCTCTGGGTCCATGGTGGTCGCCCAGAGCTGCTCCGAGTTCATTTCGCCAAGGCCTTTGTAGCGGGTCTTCTCGTAGCCCCGGCTGCCGGCTTCTTTCACATATTCGAAAAGCTCACGGACATTGGTCTTCTCGACCACCTCCGCCTCTGATTTTTTCTTGGCAACAAGCTTTGGCGCTTTCTTCTGCGCCTTCTCTATGTCCGCGACCTCAGCCTCGCCGGATTCTTCGGCCTTGCCGTCTGAGGGAGCGGCGTCGGTGATGGTTTCGATCACAAAGGGCGGCTCCATGTAGGGCTCGATCTGCTTGAATTTTGACAGCAGTTGCCGATACTCGGCGGTAGATGCCAACTCCCAGTTGATCAGGTGTTCGGCGCCCTGGGAATTGACGTAGCGCACTTCCCAGAGATTATGTTCTTCATCGAAGCGGCCCTCGACGCTCTTGAAATCGCGCTCCTTCTGCAATTTCTTCAGCTCCTTTTCCAGTTTCTCAATCTTTTTGGGCGCGGCTTTCTTCTCGCCTTCAAAATCAGTCCGCTTCGAAAGATCGAGCCTGGGCAGCAGCTCGGTGACCTTCTCGTCGCGCATGCGTTTATTCACCTTGTCGAAGAAGGCGAAGTATTCTTTCAGCCCGGCCGCGAAGCGCCAGAGCGCCCCGGCCTCCAGCTTGGCCGCTCCCTCGCCGTAGCGGACAATGAGGTTTTCCGCCGCGCGCTTCAGGATGATCTTGTCCAGGGCATCGTCATCCTTGATGTACTGGAGCGTTTTCCCTTTCTTGATGGAATAAAGTGGCGGCTGCGCGATGAACACGTTGCCGCGTTTGATCAGCTCCTGCATGTGGCGGAAAAAGAAGGTCAGCAGCAGAGTGCGGATGTGGCTTCCGTCCACGTCCGCGTCGGTCATCAGGATCACTTTGCCGTAGCGCAGCTTCGCGGAATCGAAGTCTTCCTTGCCAATGCCCGTGCCCAGGGCCGTGATCATGGCACGAATTTCCTCGTGCCCTAGCATTTTGTCGTAGCGCGCCTTCTCGACGTTCAGGATCTTGCCTTTGAGCGGCAGGATGGCCTGGAAGCGCCGATCGCGTCCCTGCTTGGCGGTTCCGCCGGCCGACTCTCCTTCTACGAGAAACAGCTCGCAACGTTCGGGCTGTCGTTCCGAACAATCCGCCAGCTTGCCGGGAAGACCGCCCCCATCCAGCGCGCCTTTGCGGCGGGTGAGGTCGCGAGCCTTTCTGGCAGCTTCGCGGGCGCGGGCCGCTTCAATCGCTTTGTTGATAATCTTTCGTCCGACGGTTGGATTCTGTTCGAGATACGCTCCCAGGCGCTCGTTCACGAACGCCTGCACGATACCGGCGATGTCAGAATTCAGTTTGCCTTTCGTTTGTCCTTCAAACTGCGGTTGCGGCAACTTCACGCTGATCACGGCGACTAGTCCTTCGCGCACGTCATCGCCGGTAAGGTTTTCTTTTACATCCTTGAACAGGCCCATCTGCTGGCCGGCATAGTTGATGGTGCGGGTTAGCGCCATGCGGAAGCCGGAGAGGTGCGAGCCTCCATCCACGGTGTTGATGTTGTTGGCGAAACTGAACACCGATTCCGAGTAGGCGTCGTTGTACTGCAGCCCGATTTCCATGACCACGCCGCTGCGCTCGGCTTCCATGTAGATGGGTTTGTCATGCAGCAGTTGCTTGCCCCGGTTCAGGTGCTTGATAAACTCGGCGATGCCGCCGTTGTACTTGAACTCAACTGATTTCGCCTCGCCGGTTTTCGCATCGGTCGTGCGCTCATCGGTCAAGGTTATGAGTAGGCCTTTATTCAGGAAAGCCAGCTCGCGCAAACGCTGCGCCAGGGTGTCGAAGTTGTACTCGGTGGCAGTAAAGATGCTCCTATCCGGCAGGAAACGAACTTTGGTGCCCCGTTTCTTGGTCGCACCCGCCTTCTTCAGCTTGCTGGTAGGCTCGCCTTTGGAATACGTCTGCTCCCAGGTAAATCCGTCACGCCAGATCTCGAGGTCGAGTTCTTCACTGAGAGCATTTACGCAAGAGACGCCAACGCCGTGCAACCCTCCGGAAACTTTGTAAGAGGACGTGTCGAACTTACCGCCGGCGTGTAACTTGGTCATGACGACTTGCGCGGCGGGCACCTTCTCCCCGTCGATATCCATCGCGTCCACGGGAATACCGCGGCCGTTGTCGATCACGGTGATGGAATTATCCAGGTGAATGGTAGCTTCAATCTTGTCGGCGTAACCGGCGAGCGCTTCGTCGACGGAATTGTCCACCACTTCATAGACCAGATGGTGCAGGCCTAACTCACCCGTCGAGCCGATGTACATAGCCGGACGTTTGCGCACGGCTTCCATGCCGCCCAGCACTTTGATGGAGTCGGCGGTGTAGTCTCCGTTGCCCCCGTCAACCGCCGGGAGTTTTGCGTTTTTTGCTTTGGTTTCGTCGATGGGTGTGATCTCTTTCGTAGCCATTCAGCTCCCTGAAAAAATGCCGGGCTGGGGTGACGAGCCGCACGCTTTTCCCATGCCCCGGATTTGCCTCAAATTACTGAAATTATTAACACTTACGGCGTTCAGAGGTTATACCTAATTGTATCATGACAGGCCACATTATTCGACCCTCGAACCGGGCCAGTAACCCTTGTATTTTACAAGGCATAATGCTTAAGTTTTTTCGATTTGGGGGCCCTGCCGACGCCGGGGCGGGGAAGCCGGTGCCGGTATTGTCAGCGCACAGAACTGGGGTCGACCTGATAGCATAGGGGGAGGAGATTCCAGCCAAGCATGAGTGTGCCTATTTCTCAGATGTGGACGGTTGCGAGCTACGTCATGCGGCAAAAGCTCGCCCGGCGGAAGCAATATCCGCTGGTGCTGATGCTGGAGCCGCTGTTCCGCTGCAATCTGGCCTGCGCCGGCTGTGGCAAGATTCAGTACCCGGCGCATATCCTCAAGCGGCAGCTCACGCCTGAGGAGTGCTTCCGTGCAGTGGATGAATGCGGCGCGCCCGTGGTTTCCATTCCTGGCGGCGAACCGCTCATGCACCCCGAAATCGGCCAGATTGTCGCCGGCCTGGTGGCGCGCAAGAAGTACATCTACCTGTGCACCAACGCCCTCCTGCTCCAGGAAAAGATTCATATCTTCAAGCCGACCAAGTACCTGACCTTCAGCGTGCACCTGGACGGGCAGAAGGAGCAACATGACTTCGCCGTTTGCCGCGAGGGCGGATACGACATCGCGGTAGACGCTGTCCGTGAGGCTTTGCAGCGCGGATTCCGGGTTACCACCAATACCACGCTTTTCGACGGGGCTGATCCCAAGAGCGTGCGGGCGTTTTTTGATGACATGATGGAACTCGGGGTCGAGGGCATGATGCTTTCGCCCGGCTACTCTTACGAAAAGGCGCCAGACCAGCAGCACTTTCTGGGACGCGCCCACACCCGTCGCCTTTTCCGGGCCATTCTTTCCAACCGCGAAAAGAACTGGCGCTTCAATCTCTCGCCCCTGTTTATGGAATTCCTCATGGGCAAGCGGCACTATGCCTGCACTCCCTGGGGAATGCCTACTTACAATATTTTTGGCTGGCAGAAGCCCTGCTACCTGCTCCAGGATGGCTACGCGGACACGTTCGACGAGTTGATCCGGGAGACGGCGTGGGAGACGTACGGCACCGAGTCTGGCAATCTGCATTGCGCAAACTGCATGGTGCATAGCGGTTACGAGGCTTCGGCGGTGAATGACACCTTCGGCTCGCTGAGCGGCTTTGTCGCCACCGTGAAGGCGACGCTATTTACCCGCTATCGCGATGAAGGCGCCCTCCGGCTTCTCGACGAGCCAACCGAGCCGGTTCATTCACTGGTGCAGATCGAGAGCGCGAATGAGTCGCTCCAGGAAAGCCGGGTATGACGGGCAAAGCCGCGGGACACGTCCCCCCCGACCCAGCACCTCGGGGCGATTCTTCGGCTGCGGCCGCGCTTGAAGTCGCTCCCGGTTGGGAACACGAGAAACTTGAGGGCTGGATTCCCGCGCTGGCCAGCGCAGAAGAAACCCGAACGGCGCTGGAAAAGGCGTTTGACTACCGCGGCGACGTCACTATCACCCGCAAGGACGGTACGAAGGTCGAGGGATATCTTTTTGACCGCAAAAGCGGGCCCAGCCTGGCAGAGTCTATCGTGCGAGTGCTCCCCCGGAGCTCCAATCAGAGAGTGATGATTGCTTACGCAGACATAGCGGCGCTAGCCTTCACCGGCCGCGATACGGCGGCGGGAAAGAGCTGGGAGGCCTGGGTCAAGAAATATCTGGAAAAGAAGGCGGCCGGCGAGAAGGACATTGGGCTCGAGCCCGAAGCCCTGGAGTAGGTAGTAGCTTCGACAATTGTCCGCCTTAGCCGCTGGCTTCGCGAATGTGAAGCAGTCACTGCGACAAAGTGTGGACCAGGTGGTGATAGGGCGAAATTGGTTGCATTTCGTGGTTCCAGGCGCGCGAGCGAGGCGTTCGCTACACCGATCTGAATCGTAGTCAGCGCGCCGATTTTCTCGTGGCCAAACTCAGTTTCTCGATCAATTCGTTCACTTCCTCGTCGCTCCCACCGATAAACGTGAACGACACCGCATAGCCCTTCTCCAGCATGACCAGTGACGTCTGATACATGGTGAGCGTCCCTCGTAATTTGCTGAAATCTGCTCGCACCAGCCGAACCGGGCCAAGCGAAAATTCGTAGGGCTGGTTCACCACCTGAAAACCCTTGGTGGTGGTCAGTTCGGTCAACGGTCCGAAATAGTCAGCGGCAGTGTTGACGCCCGAATAAGCAGAAAGGGCCTCGGCTGCGATGACTACCGCAGAATTTACCGTATCGCCTCTGGCTTCCGGCGGCCGTTCAAATACCGCCAGCAGCACCAGCGATTTGGATGTGTCGGAATCGTCCCGCATCTCCTTGGTGCGGTCCACCCAACCAAAGGAAAGCTTGTAGCTGAATCCAAAAGAAGGATTGCGGTAGGCGCCAGCGCTGATTGCGCCGGGCTCGGCCAGGGATGCTTTCGAGCGTGCAGACGGTCGGGACGACGAAGAAGCGGATTTCTGAGTGGTTTCCTGCGCCCACAAAGCCGCTGTGCACAGAGCCAGCAGGGCGATCGATAAGACCCTAGCTCGAAATCGCTTCATGAACCCATGTTACAGGACCGGTAGGGGAGGCGCCCAATGACGTCACTGGTCGCTCCCCTTCCGCAAACCCAATAACTTTTCGCCTAAGGTAGTCAGCCGGGCGGGCGAACAATTTTTCTTTTCCCACTCCCGCCGATCGCCCGGAAAGGCAAACCCTTGCGGCGGCTCCATCTCTCGCCACGAACGGATGCGTATCTGGCGCAGGCCGTCGCGGGATTCGTCGGCAGGCGTCATGGAGATGTACTGCGCCATACGGACTTTATCTTTCGAGGTATTGGGTCGGATTCCGTGCGCGAGCAGGCTATTGAAGATCAGCAGGTCACCTGCCTTGGGCATGACGGGAACGATTTCGAAACCCTTCGGGTCCGGCTTCCACGGATCGCGAGCCGCGGGTTGCGTCTTTCGCCATTCTTCCAAGGTGCGAAACAATTCGGGCACGCCCTGGAAGCCACCCATTTCCGGTTCATGGTCGACCAGGGACAGCACCCCTTGCACATTGACCGGCAACGGATCGAGTGAGGTATCGGCGTCCCAATGGATAAAGCCGCTAAATGGCCGCTGGCTGCGATTCGGCGGATTCAGATTGGCGCGGTCGATCGTGACCCATAGCTTCTCGTTGTCCCATATATCGACGAAAGCATCGTAGACTCGGGGATACTGCCGGTTGTCCCACAGATACTGATGATTGTAGATCGCAACCATGCCACTATTGTTCAACTCCTTCATGGCATGATCACGGAGTTGATCCTTGTACCAGGTGGATGAGTCGCGCGGATCCATTTCCTGAAATTCCCAGAGAAGATCCACCAGCCGTTTTACGTTATCGGGGGGAATGGCTTGTTTGACAATGACGTAGCCCCGCATGGTCCAGTGCTTCCAGTCGTGTTCTGACAACAGGCGCAGTGGCAGGGTCTTTTGGATGTCGCGCAGCTGGGTTTCTGCGACGTAGGCTACAGCTGGCGTTTCCAGGGCGGTTCTTGCCGTAACCGTCACGATCAACTGGGGTTTCCGCTTGGTCCGTCATGGCTATACCCTCTGCCGACGATTCAGGCAGCCCGCGCCGCGGCTAGCGGCTGGGTGCAAAACCCGCAGCGACGGGCGTCGATCGGAATCTCACTTAGGCACTCGGGACATTTCTTGGTCGTGGGATCAGCCGGGGCCGACGCCTTGCGCATCCGTGCCACCAAGGCGTTGATTGGCGTAACCACGAAGAAGTATACCGCTGCCGCCGTCAGGAGAAACGCCACCAGGGCATTGATGAAATCGCCGACGGGAAAAACTGTACTGCCGATGGTGAAGCTGACTGCGGAGAAATCGGGCTTGCCGACCAGAGCGGCGATCAGCGGCGTGAGCAAGTCTTTGGTAAAGGCGGTCACCACCGACCCGAACGCCACGCCGATGACCACGCCAACCGCCAGGTCAACCACGTTGCCACGCAAGATAAATTGCTTGAAACCGCTAAGCATAGGACCTCCCAAACTAAAGTGGCGAACAATTTACGGCTGACATAGGGGGGAGGTCAAGCGCGGGCTGAGACGGGCGGTGGGTCGCGGTGGAGCTCAGCGTCACCACCCGCTCTATGCCATCGGCCGGGGGGGGCGGCGACCAGGGGTAGCTCGAACCCTTGATGGGGGGCGCTGCCTTCCCCCAGCGGTGTGGGAGTGCGAACGAGAAATCAAGCCATTACCCAGACGGGACGATGCGGTCACTGGCATGTCGCAGAAAGAATTCTTCCCCCGAACTGAAGACGATGGAATATGGGTACGCGACTGACTCTAACTCAGATCCGCATGGGCATCACGATGTAGCGGTACTTGTAGTCCTCGCTGTCTGCGGGGCGCAGTTGGCCAGCTGACTGAGGATCTTTGAGCTCCAGCTTGACCTCGCCTGCGCCCACTGCCTTGAGGAAGTCCAGAATATATTGAGCGTTGAAGCCGACCGTCAACGTGTCTCCGTCGTAGCTGGCTTCGATCGAGTCTTCTGATTCGCCGGTTTCGGTCGAGGAGGCCGACAGCTTTAGTTCGCCCTTTTCCAGGCGTAGACGCACAGCGCGCGAGCGTTCGTCAGCAAACTGGGCTACGCGGGAGATCGCGGCGCTCAGTTCGTCGCTGGGCAGGGTAACGCTCTTGTTGTTGTCCTTAGGAAGCACGGCTTCGTAGTTGGGGAATTGGCCGGTAAGCTGGCGCGAGGTGAGCAGCCGCGGACCGATACGGAAGTACAGTGTGGAGTCGTCCTTGGCGAACTCAATCGCTTCTACGTCGGTGGCAACGAGTAAAGACCCCAGCTCGTCCATCGCCTTCTTCGGGATGAGCGTCTTCAGCTCGCCGGAGATGCCTTCGAACTTTTCTCCGCCGCGTTCGATGTGGGATAACCGATGCCCATCGGTCGCCACCATGGTGATGGATTCGGGCTTCAGCACCATCAGAGCGCCGTTGAGGGTGTAGCGGGACTCCTCAGTGGCAATGGCAAAAACGGTCTTGGCAATCATTCCGCGCAGCACCTGGGCCGGAATCTTGACCACACCCGCCGTGGGAAAAACTGGCAAGGTGGGGAAATTCGACCGGGCCATTCCCACCATTTTGGTGTTTGAGCGCCCGCAGCGGATACTGATCCAGTGATTCTCCAGCAGCTTGATGGTGAGGTCTGCGTCCGGCAGCAGCTTGACGTAGTCATGCAGCTTGCGGGCGGGAATGGTACAAGCGCCTTCCTTTTTAACCTTGGCATTGCAAGCCGTACGCAGGCTTAAATCCAGGTCAGTGGCAGTAAGTGAGAGTTTGTCCCCAGAAGCTTCAAACAGGTAATTGGAAAGGATCGGAATGGTGGTCTTGCGTTCCACCACTCCCTGGGTCGCGGTCAGTTCCCGTAAGAGCTCAAATTTGCTGACCGTGATCTCCATGGTGGCTGTCCCCGTGGCTGAGGCCAAAGCTTCTACCGGCATAAACCCAAGTCTCCCGTCGGGCGGTGCTAATTTGAATACTTCCTTATATCAAAATCAAAACACCATTAAAACAGTAGTAGCAGTAGGGACGGCGTAAAAGTGGAAATCCCAGCAAACACCCAGCGGTGACCGCATTCCCCGTCCAGCCGGTCTGTCCAAAACCAGCCCGACATTTGGCGGAGATCAAAGTATCGTTTGGTCATACTGAGCGATTTCTGCCGGCTCTCACACAGCTTCCACATCCAATTCACAGCGCCAGCCAAGGAAGACTCTTCTGATGAGTGGAAATCTACGTAGAAGCCGCGTTTCATCCGCCCAACTGCTCGGTCATTTTATTGATCAGCCTGTTTAAATCTTTGTCAGTCTTCCGGGTCACGTCTATCTTATCGACGGAATGCAGCACCGTAGTGTGATGCTTGCCGCCAAACTGGCGTCCTATTTCCGGTAGCGAAGCCTCGGTCAGGTGCTTAGCCAAGTACATGGCAATTTGCCGGGGATAGACGATAGCGCGGGAATTGTTCTTGGCCTTAATCTCGACCAACCGTAACCCGAACTGCTCGGCCACCGCCTTCTGAATGGACTCGATAGTGACTTTCCGGGCTTGGGAGTCGATGAAATTCTTGAGCACCTGCTGGGCGTAGGGCAGCGTAATCTCGGCGCCAATCAACGAAGAGTGTGCCACCAGCCGAATGAGCGCGCCCTCGAGTTCGCGAACGTTGGAGCGGATATTTGACGCGATATATAGTGCGACATCGGTGGGCAGGGTGACCTTTTCCTGTTCCGCCTTCTTCTGCAGGATGGCGACCTTGGTTTCGAGGTCGGGGGGCTGGATGTCAGCGATGAGCCCCCACTCAAAGCGGCTGCGCAGCCGGTCTTCAATCTCCGCCAACTCTTTTGGAGGCCGGTCGCTGGCGATGACAATCTGTTTCATGGACTCGTGCAGCGCGTTAAAGGTGTGGAAGAACTCTTCCTGCGTCCGCTCCTTTTGCGCCAGGAACTGGATATCGTCCACCAGCAGCACGTCCACATTTCGGAACTTTTCACGGAAGCTGGTCATCTTGTCATAGCGCAGCGAGTTGATCATCTCGTTGGTGAACTTCTCGCTGGAGACGTAGCAGATGGCCGATTGGGGTTGCCGGCGCTTGATCTCATGGCCGATGGCCTGCATCAGGTGAGTCTTGCCCATACCCACGCCGCCGTAGAGGAAAAGCGGGTTATAAGCCTTGGAAGGACGTTCTGACACCGCCTGGCAGGCAGCGTGCGCGAACTGGTTACCGCTACCAATCACAAATGCGTCAAAGGTGTAGCGCGGGTTCAGTTGCGCGGCCCCGTCCCAATCAAACCGTGCTTGGGAGGCATGGGGGTTGGGGACGACGTGGGGGGAGAGTCCGCCATCGTGACGCACGGGTGTGGACGCCGGGTCATCTTCCGGCGTGACGAACTTCACTTCCTGAAATTCCAGGCCAAGATTATCGAGTGCTTCCTGGATAAGATCCGCGTACTTGTCTCCCACGTGGCGGAATTCCGCCGTGGGTACACGTACGAAAAGGACGGGGCCACTGGAGTGGCTGTAGCGAGTGGGTTTCAGCCAAGTGTCATAAGAATGCCGGTTAATCTTTTTTTCCAGCGCATCCAGAACGCGCAACCACGGATTGGGAGTGAGACTCGGACTTGGAACGGACATAAATAAATCTTCGCGGGGCTGCGGCCAGCTTCAGCCCCCGGTATCAAATCAATGGCAGCAAGCTTTCAATTCCAGCATAGCATCTGGTTTGCGCGAGCAGTTGCGCAGGGTTCGGAAAATTTCAGTAAGCTGGATCAGTCCGGCATACTAGCACAAAATTTTTCGCATGCGGGAATCTTCTCACCAGTTTTTTCTGTGCTCTAGGATTCAGAACCCGAACAAAACTTTCTGTCAAGTAGCCAGGTTATAACTGCCGCGCCGGTGGTGCAGAAGGCGCCAAAAACGGCGCGGTCGAGAATCGGGAGATATGCTGCACCTGATGTGCAACCGGTTTGCCCGCCTGCTGCCCCTCATTTATACTTCTCCTTCGTCTTAAACGAAACTCAGTTCGTCAGGAGCAGTTATTTTTCATGCCCAAGCGCACCTTCCAGCCCAACCGTCGTCACCGCTCGAAGACGCACGGATTTCGTACGCGGATGAAGACCAAGGCCGGGCGCGCAGTAATATCACGCCGGCGCGCCAAGGGCCGCAAGCGGGTGTCGGTAAGGCCCGGCTTTCGTGAGTAGTGTTTCTCCCTTTTCGGAATTGGCGGAAGTCTCGAAACCTGTGTTGGGTCGTGAACGGTGAGCGGTCTAGCTCGGGATGACATTACCGATGTGTCCGATCCCGGCCGGCGAAGGAAGTTCTTGCGCAGTGTACATCTGCTTCGGCATGCGGATTTCGAGCGAGTGTACAAACAGGGACGGCGGCATTTTGCCGCCCACATGACCGTGTTTTACCTCCCGCGCAAAGCAGGAGAAGGCGTGCGCGTGGGATTCACGGTGGGACGAATGCTGGGCGGCGCAGTGGTGCGCAATCGCATGAAGCGGCGCCTACGTGAGGCGGTCCGATTGCACGGTCCGATTCCGGCTGCCATGGATGTGGTGATCAATCCCAAGAAGTCGCTTTTGACCGCAGCCTTCGCCGATTTGCGGAGTGAAGTTCGCCGGGCATTCGACCTGATCGAGAAGTCGGCGGGAAAACCATGAGCGAGATGGCGACAAGTAAGATCGCCAAAATCTTCGTGCTTGGCTTGCTGCGCGGATACAAGTGGGCGCTGTCGCCGCTATTGCTGCCAGCCTGCCGATATGTGCCGACATGCTCCGACTATGCCATGGAAGCCGTGGATCGCTATGGCGTCTTCGCTGGCTGCCGGATGGGGATCGGGCGGGTGCTGCGCTGTCATCCCTTTGCCAAGGGCGGCTACGATCCGGTAGTCGAGTCCAGAGATTCCGTAGTAGCGCACGGTGCGGTACCACCTGCCACGGTCACTGAGTAGCGAATTTGCCAGAATTTCCCAATCCTCAACAAGATCCCGGCATGGAGCGCCGGCTGCTGTTGGTCTTTGCGCTCACATTCCTGGTGATCATTCTGTTCCAGCCCTTGCTCAAGAAGTATGTACCTCAGCCGGTCGCTCCTCCGACCGAAACCCGGACACCGGTCCAGCCCTCCGCGCCGCCTGCTGCGGCGACAGAACCTCTGGTTCCGGCTCCCAGTGCGGGCGCCGGCAAACAAGCTGCCTCAGAATCGGAGACCGTCGTCGAAAATGATCTTTATCGCATCGCGTTTACCAACCGGGGAGGCCTGGTCAAATCCTGGATTCTCAAAAAATATGACGACGACCACCACAGGCCGCTCGAGTTAGTCAGCAGAGCGGCGGAGAAGTACGGATATCCGCTGTCGCTCTGGACCTACGACGTGACCCAGCGGAATAAGCTGAACTCGGTGCTTTACGTCGCTTCCCATTCAGGCCAGCTGAGCGCCCCGGCGCAAGTTAGTTTTGAATACGCGGACCAGACTGTCGCGGTCCGCAAGACTTTCAGATTCGATCACAGCTACGTACTTTATGTCGAAACCTCGATCCTCGCTCAGGGGAGTCAGGTTGCCGCTTTCCCCCTGTGGCCGTCAGGTTTCGGTGATCAAGCCAGCCCGGCGTCCTATGCGGCAAGCCGCATCGAGCACCAGTACAACAACGATACCGAGCGTCTGGACATCAAGAAGGTCAGCGGAGGCGCCACTCTGCCAGGTCCGTTCAATTGGGCCGGGGTCGTGGATCAGTATTTCGCCGCCGTTTTTATACCTGACGATCCTCAAAACGCCGCCGCCATTACGTTGCGGAACCCAATCGATGTGCCCAAGGATTCGCGGAATTCGAATTCACCGGAAACCATCAAGGTAGATGTTCTGGGAATTGGCGTCGGCAATCTCAAAGGATCCGGGGGCGAACGCCTGTATGTGGGGCCCAAGTCACTGGGTGTTCTCGAATCGGTATCCGTGCCGACCGTGATCGGCGCCCCACAGGACTTGCGCGCCCTGGTCAACTTCGGCTTCTTTGGCGTGATCGCGCGTCCGCTGTTTCTCTGGCTCAAGTGGACCTACGAAAAAGTTGTCCATAACTGGGGTTGGGCCATTGCCATTCAGACGCTGATCATCAACCTGGCCCTGTTGCCATTGCGTATTTCCAGCATGAAATCGGCGCTCAAGATGCAAAAGGTGGCGCCGCAAATCAAGGCCATTCAGGAAAAGTACAAGAAGTACAGCATGCGTGATCCGCGCAAGCAGGAGATGAATCAGGAGGTCTCCGCCTTGTACAAGGCCGAGGGGGTCAATCCGGTTGGGGGATGCCTGCCCATGGTCATCCAGATGCCATTCCTGTTTGCTTACTACAGCATGCTGGGAGCGGCCCTGGACCTGCGACACGCGCGCTGGCTCTGGATCGGCGATCTATCGTCGCCGGATCCGTGGCATCTGTTGCCGATCGGGATTATTATCACCATGCTGTTAACGCAGCGCATGACGCCGCAGCCGGGCATGGATCCGACGCAGCAGAAGATGATGACCTTCATGATGCCGCTTATGCTCGGGGTTATCAGTTGGAACCTGGCGGCCGGCTTGTGTCTGTATTGGTCTGAGGGCAACCTGATCGCGATTGCGCAGCAGGCCATCATGAACCGTACCAGTCTGGGCCGGGAGATGCGCGAGATCGCGCTGAAGCGAGCACGGAAAAAAGAGAAATAGCTTCATCGTGTTCATTCCCGACAAAATCGCCGCCGCCAATAAGATCAACGATCTTTTGAATGGGATTGTGAGCAATGGGGGCTTGCGTCTTAAGTACCGGATTACAGTGGACCCACCATTGCCGGAGGAGCGGGACTGGGAGCGCCCCGAGGTTTTGGTGGAGCTCTCGGGGCCAGACTCACCGCTGCTGTTGGAGCGCGGGGGCGAGCTGCTGCGCGCTATCGAGTTTCTGGCGCTCGAAATGCTGCGCCTGCCGGGTAACGAGCATGAGAAGGTCTGCTTCGACTGCATGAACCATCGTGGAATGCGCCTGGAGGAGCTGCGTCTCGCAGCCGGCGTGGCGGCGGAAAGAGTGCGTAAGACCGGAGCTCCATACGAGTTTGCGCCCATGTCGTCACGCGAGCGCCGCATCGTCCACCTGGCCCTGCGCGACCAAGGCGACCTGCGCACCCAGAGCGAAGGTGAGGGCCTGCGCCGTTATGTTGTCGTGTACCCGCAGAACTACAAGGCTGTGACCAAACCCCCGCGAAAGACCATACCCTAGCCATCTTCAAGAAAACCTCGGCTGAATGCGGGGAGACGAGTGTCCTCTGCCGCTACAATCTCCCTGTGAACCTCGACGACACCATTGTCGCCATCGCCACTCCACCGGGCCGCGGTGGCATTGGCGTTGTCCGTATTGCCGGTCCGGAGGCCTGCACCATTGTCGTCCCCATGCTGCGGCTGAAACACGATCTCGAGTCCGGCCGAGCGGCCTTCGCGGAGCTGATCGAACCCCATGCCAGCCCGGAAATCTTATCCATCATGCACCACGGGAAGGCAGCTGGCCCTGGCCGTCCAGCCGAGCTAAGCGCGGCATCCGATTGCCGCATCGACGAGGTCGTCGTTACCTACTTCGCCAAGCCCCACTCCTACACTACCGACGACATCATCGAAGTCTCCGCCCACGGCTCGCCCGTGGTTCTGCACCATATTGTCGAGCTAGCTCTCGCTCGCGGCGCTCGCCTTGCCGAGCCGGGTGAATTCACTATGCGTGCGTTTCTCAACGGACGGCTCGATCTCACACAAGCTGAAGCCGTTCACGATCTGATCGAGTCGCGAACCCTTTACCAGGCCAAGGTCGCAGCCCAGCAACTTGAGGGAGCACTCTCCCGCCGCCTGCAGCCGATCAAGCAGAAACTGATCGAGCTGATTGCTGGGCTCGAAGCCGGCATCGACTTCGCGGAGGACGACGTCTCCGTCCTGCCGGCGGAACGAATCCTGGAGCATATCGCGAGCGTTCGCGCGCCACTGGAACAACTGGCTGCTTCCTTCGCCTACGGAAACCTGGTTCATGAAGGCCTGACGCTAGCCATCGTAGGCCGCCCTAACGTGGGGAAATCGAGCCTCTTCAATTGTCTGGTGAAGAGCGAGCGCGCCATCGTTACCGCAACCCCCGGAACCACTCGCGACTTAGTGAGCGAAACGGTTGCGCTCGGCGGCATTCCCCTAAGACTGGTGGACACGGCCGGTATTCGCCGCGCCCTTGATGAAGCTGAAAGCATCGGTATTCGCAAGTCCATGGAAGCGCTCGCCGACGCAGATCTGGTGCTGGTTGTTATGGATTCTTCTCAGCCGCTTGCCGCCGAAGATCACCAACTCCTTGAGCTGGTGGCCGAACGGCTGGCGATTCTGGTCGAAAACAAATCCGATATAGCCAGTTCACAGTTTCTCGTTCCCGGTTCTCCGTTGCCGAGAGCTCGCGTGTCGGCCCTCACCTCAGCCGGCATTCCCGAACTGCGGGCTGAAATTCTGCGTCATGTGGGCGGAGAGCAGGGCGCACGAAGCGAAACTGGGCTTTTGACCAATACCCGTCATCAGGGCTTGGTGCACGACGCGCTGACCGCTCTCGATGTAGCTGTCTCCGCGGTACGGAGGCGGGTTCCGCACGAAATGGTCCTGCTTGATCTCTACAATGCGCTGCGACCGCTGGATGAGATCACCGGAGCGACCACTAACGATGACATCCTGAACCTGATCTTCAGCAAGTTCTGTATTGGAAAGTAATAGGATGTTCCAGAACGTCCAGCGAAATGTAATAGCTCTGGCAAAGTCCGTTTGTCGTTGGATTTGTAGTCGGATATGTCCACCGGAGCACAGGGTAAGGCGAGGCAGATTGTGTACTCCAGCTTTTACTGCGGGGCGATTTCTGACCCCTCGGTTGACCTGGAGTACACAGAAAGAACCGCAGGGCACCGACGGACACGGGGATCAGAACGTTCAAAACAAAGCAAGACAAGGTACGACCCATTCGCCCAGAAATACCTGTTTCTGGGCCGCTTGGCACATGACTCGGGCGGTTCTATTGCCTGCAACCGTTTAGTAGCTAGCACAGGGTTTTTGGGCGGGCCTACTTCGTCGCACAATGAGCAGGATGACCCCAGTCTTGATCAACCGATCAGCGTTCATCAATTCCGGGTATCACCCATTCGTTCGAGCTGCTCTTGGAGGTCAGTTCTCTCCTTCGCGAACCAAGCAAGCGCTGGGCATCGCATGCCGGGGCAGTGGAACCAGGTAGAAATGTGGTCGGGATCGCCTTGGTTTTGTGGGAGTGCGCGTTTTCAAGAAGCGAAAGTTCCGTCACTGCGATCGCGAGCCGGATATTTCGGCGACGGGAGCCGAGGGAGGTAGACCCTACCTGCGGCGCAAGCGTTTTGTTGATACCTGGGATTTACCAAGGAAGGGAACTGGGTATGCGTTGCCGCTGGTGCAACACCAGTCCTGCGCTGAAGCATGGCCTGCATCGTTTTTTCCGAGATTACCTTCTGCATTTGAGACACTTGTCTTGTATTTGCCAACAGAACGCAGGTGCGCGATACAATCGCCCTCAGAAATGAGCAGCCCTAGTCGGCAGTACCCGCGATACTATTTTGATGGGCGAGTCAATATCACAGTCTACCGCCCTACTGGAAAATGCGATTTTTGGGGTCGCATCGCGGACCTAAGTGAGAGCGGGATGGGAGCCACGGTTGCCGGAGAACTGAACCAGGGTGAATTTGTTGGTCTGCAATTCTCCGTGTCTTCGGTATCTTCCTTATCGCAATCTCTGGAATTACGTGCTCGTGTTCGCCACCGGCGCGGATATTATTGCGGCTTTGAGTTCTTGGTGGTCAGTGATGTGCAACGCGAGCGGATCAAACTGGCCTGTGAAGGACTCCCCACCAGAGGTGGTCGGGAATCTTAGGCGGGCAGCTGCGCGGTTGCTGAATTCCCTTCCAGCCGGTCTGGAGATGAGGTGCTAATTCGACCTGCCCGGTTCTCGCTCGCCGAGTATCGCGTTGCTCGATTGGGGTTGACTCCCGGAATTGCGGTTGTGCCTCCAGAGCATGGTCGCAGTCAATGACGAAGGTGTCTAGGTGATGGCGAGCTGAGAGTTCGAGGGCGATTGCACATCGGTGCGCAGTCCAAGATCGACGCGACGCGTTGAAACTCGTCCGCATGATCCTCAAACGGGGTCGCGTCGCTGGTTGGCAGTAGGAGCTCAGTCCCATCTTCTCAAGCTATGCACACAACCTGGGTTCATAAAGCTGCTGCGGCCTGCTTGGTGTTTTACGGTCCAGCGGAAACACACATCCTCAGGACCAGCGGATGCGGATGACTATATGAACCTTTGCCTCCCGGAGGTGCTCAGATCTTTAGGTGCGCGATGGACTTGGAAACTTGGAATTGGGTGATGACATTACTTTCGTAACCGGAGACTGTCCAAGGTTGCACAGTCTGAGGATACAGTGACGCTAATCTTGACCAGAGAGGCGGTACTCTGTGGCCCCAGGCGCACGGCAAATTCCTCTAGTCGTAATGCAAAGCGTGCAGAATGCCACCCGGCGGATTACGAGGGATCGGCACCGACTACTTTGCGTCAGCGACAGTGTAGCGGTTCTGTTTCCATGCGCAAAGTCCCCGCGGCGGTATGTTTTGTTGGCTTTCATGGTCAGCCTGATTGCAGGGCAGGGGTTCCCGTCGGCACGGGCACAAAGCCAGATTAATGATGTTCACATTCAGCCTCGGGTTGCGCCCATGACGACGGAGGGACCCGGTGTGGAATCTGGGCTCGACACACATACACACCCGATCCGTGCAAACGTCGACTTGGTACTGGTGCCGGTGACTGTGACCGATCCGATGAATCGTGTGGTGAGGGGCTTAGACTCGGAGAACTTCACGGTTTACGAAGGTAAGCAACCGCAGGAGATCAAGAATTTATCCTGCGAGGATGTGCCGGTGTCATTGGGCGTGATTCTGGACCTCAGCGGCAGCATGGCAAGCAAAATCGATCGCGCCCGCGAAGCGGTATTGCAGTTCTTGAAGACAGCGAATCCGCAGGACGAGTTCTTCATGATCACTTTTGCCGAAAGGCCGCAACTTGTGGTCGCCTTCACTGAGAACGTGGAAAATCTACAAGCCCAGCTGCTCATAACGAGGCCCAAAGGGCGGACTGCGCTGCTGGATGCCATTTACCTGGGACTCACTGAGATGAGAGAGGCGAAGTACCGCAGGAAAGCCATCCTCATCATCTCCGATGGTGGTGATAACCACAGCCGTTATGTGGAACGAGAGATCAAGCTCGCGGTAAAGGAGGCGGACGTTGTCATCCATGCCATCGGTCTTTTCGATCGCCACTTCGCTACGGACGAAGAGCGCCTTGGCCCGGAACTACTTAGCGAGATCGCGGAAGTAACCGGCGGTCGGAGCATCCAGCTCGATAATCCTGACGAGCTTCCGATTGTCGCCGAACGAATCGGTGTTGAACTACGGAACCAATACCTGGTCGGATATCGCTCAAAGAATCCGGCTCATGATGGTAAGTGGCGCAAGATAAAGGTTCGGTTGAGACTGCCAAAAGGATGGCCACCGCTTTCTGTACGTGCCAAGACCGGATATTACGCGTTCTCCCGCTGAGGGGACGATGTCTTCTGGACATACAACACTGGTCGGGTCCTATTGACTACATCCTTGATTAAAGAATTCATGGATTAAAGAATTCATGAACAGAGGGTGGGCTCACCTTGCGCCACTTTCCCCGTTCTTCCAGCACAAGTCTCCCAGTCAAGGGTTAGGGGGCTGATATTTCCCTGCACCCATGCGACCGCCATCGCACCGCGGCGACATCCATGGCAACGGTTCAGAAAAGGCAGCTCGGTGGCCATCGCCATCAGCCAGACGCCGTGGGATCCAGATGCGGCTTCAAAGACACCTCACACCAGCCAAGGCGCTGCCGATTAACATCGCACGACCGAATCGCGTCTTATGGTGAATGAAATACAGAAGGAGCGAGTTTACCAGTTCAAACCAAACCGCGACGTACATCAAAGTAGCGTCCGATCAGGAACCATTGTCCACGTACCCAGCCCCCCGCGATGCGAAACCCGGCATGCGCTCACCCCAACCAGCCAAGGTGAAGGGTAAAAGGGTAAGAGAACAATTCCCGGAGGGCTATTTCGAGAGAACGCCGAGTGCTTCGCGGAACATGGCGTCGAAGGGGCTACGCTTTCCGTTTTTGGAGACGCCCGCCAAAGCTTTCTCCGCGGTCGCTCGCGGATATCCGAGATTCATCAGCGCAGAGAGCACGTCTTCTTCGACTGCGCTCATGGCCGGTACGGCCGCGACCTCT
>Ga0209526_10000486_pt1 | contig 26040 bp, 21 predicted proteins | sample JacPinW_OM2H0_M1_FD_188566 | JGI IMG/M metagenome (GOLD analysis project Ga0209526, IMG submission 188566) | Forest soil microbial communities from Algoma, Ontario, Canada - Jack Pine, Ontario site 1_JW_OM2H0_M1 (SPAdes) (version 2) | ecosystem: Environmental > Terrestrial > Soil > Boreal... | reverse complement strand
CGCCGGTCGGCGTGTCGCGCCCGGCGCCGACCAAGCCCACCCGCCACGGCAGCGAGGTCCGCACCACTGCCTGCACAGATGTCTTCCGATCGCATGGCGCGCCGCGCCATCCCCCGGCTTCTGAGCATTCCACAGCTAGCTTCCGGGCACCCACAGGCGCTCGCCCGGCACGACCACGTCGCTGCTCATCGCGTTGAACTCCATGATCCGGCTGATGACGACCCGCGGATCAGCGGCCGGGTCGGCCCGGAGGGCGATAGACCACAGTGTCTGACCCGGCTGGACGACTACCGGCCTCATGCTCTTGTAGACCGTGCCCGGCGCCACCCCGTGGTTGGCGGCCTGCGCCCCGGTCGCGGCCGCCACCCAGAACGCGCTGACCACGGCGATGATGATGGCGGCCGCGAAGCCGATCACCGCGCGGCGGCCACGGCGGGTGAGGCGCACCCCGTGCTCATGCCGTCCCGGGGCGAGCCCGTGGGCCCGAGCACGGCCCTCCAGCCCACCTTTCCCCAGGTCACGGCGGGCCGATCCACGAGCCCGCAGCTCACGGGTGAGAGTTTGGTGGGCACGCAGCTCGCGGGCCAGCGGTCCGCGGCTGCGCAGTTCGCGTTCGAGCCGGCTCCGGGGGCAAGGCTCGCGGTCCGGCCGGTCGCGACCGCCGGCCCGCCGGCCGGCGAGCTCTCGACCACCCAGATCACGCATCTCATCCTGGTGTTCGGTCGCTTCAGGCCGCTGGCCAACGCTCATCACGCTCATGCCGACCTCCTCCGTCGAATGACCGTTCTATCGCACAGTTTTTCGATCGAATACGTGTGCGATCGAATGACTGTACGATACCGTTCTACCCCAGGGGTACGACACTTTTACGGTTCATCGAACAGATGTTTGAGATCCGGTAGCAGAAGCGCTACCGTCGGCTCTGAACTCAGCCACGCGGATTCGGAGGTCATCGATGGACAACAGCGCGGAAGACGGCGGGGCGCAGGGGGCGCCGCCGGAGAACCGCACGGGCATCAGCGCCGCGGCCAAGCCGAAGGGCCGACCGGGGAGAAAGCCGAAGGGGAGCGTCCCCACGGTGGTCACGGAGATGCCGGACCGGCCCGATCCGGGTCATGTGCTCACCTGGCGGCAGCGCAAAGTGCTCCAGGTCATCCGGGAGTCCGTGCAGCGTCGTGGCTATCCACCGTCGATGCGCGAGATCGGCGAGGCGGTGGGGCTGACGAGCACGTCTAGCGTGTCGTACCAGCTGTCGACCCTGCAGAGCAAGGGCTACCTGCGCCGGGACGCCGGCCGGCCGCGCACCGTCGAGGTCCGCCTGCCGGGCCATCCCGCGGTGCGGCCCGAGGCCGAGCAGGACGAAGAGACCGCGATGGATATCCCGTCACAGGAGGCCGCCTATGTGCCACTGGTCGGCCGGATCGCCGCAGGTGGCCCGATCCTGGCCGAGGAGGCGATCGAGGACATCTTCCCGCTGCCCAAGCAGATCGTCGGCGACGGAACGCTGTTCCTGCTCAAGGTGGTCGGTGACTCCATGATCAATGCTGCTATCGCGGACGGTGACTGGGTCGTGATACGCCAGCAGCCGGTCGCGGAGAACGGCGACATCGTGGCGGCGATGATCGATGGCGAGGCCACGGTCAAGACCTTCAAGCACTCGGGCGGTCACGTCTGGCTCATGCCGCACAACCCGGCCTACGCCCCCATCCCGGGCGACGACGCCGCGATCCTGGGCCGCGTGGTCGCCGTACTTCGGCGCATCTGAGGAGGCAGCACGGGCGGCCCGTCAGCCGGGTACGACGTTGACCAGCCGGGGAGCCCGGACGATCACGGTCCGCACCTCCCGGCCGGCCAGTGCCCTGGTGACGCCGGGGGCCGCCAGCGCCAGCTCACGCAGCTCGTCCTCGCCGATCCCGGGCGGGACCTCCAGCCGGTCGCGCACCTTGCCGGCCACCTGGATGACACAGGTCACCAGATCCTCGATCAGCAGGGCCGGGTCGGCGGACGGCCAGCCGGCCTTCGCCACCGACGGCTCGTGCCCCAGCAAGGCCCAGCACTCCTCGGCCGTGTACGGCGCGAAGATCGACAGCAGCACCGTCAGCGTCTCCGCCGCCTCACGCACCGCGGGATCATCCGCCCCGGGCCCGGAGTCGATCGCCCGCCGGGCCGCGCTGGCCAGCTCCATCAGCCGCGCCACCGCCACGTTCAGCCGCGACGATTCGACCAGCCTGGTGACCTCGTCGATGGTCCGGTGGGTGACCTTCCGCAGCTCCAGATCCCCGGCACCTGGCCCGGGGGTTGTCGCGCCGGCGTCGGCCGCCACCCGCCACACCCGACCCAGAAACTTCACGCTGGCTTCCGGATTCATGTCGGCCCAGTCGATATCGTCCTCGGGCGGGCTCGCAAAGATCATCGTCAGGCGGATCGCGTCGACGCCATGCGCGGCCAACTGCTCGCCCAGGTCCACCCCGTTGCCCAGCGACTTGGACATCGCGCGGCCGTGGTTGATCACCTGGCCCTGGTTCAGCAGCCGGGTGAACGGCTCGGTGAAGTCGACCATGCCCATGTCGTGCAGCACCTTGACGAAGAACCTGCTGTACATCAGGTGCAGGATGGCGTGCTCCACGCCGCCCACGTACAGGTCGACGGGGGCCCACCGGCGCACCGCAGCCACGTCGAACGGGCCGTGCTCGTAGGCCGGCGAGCAGTACCGCAGGAAGTACCACGAGGAGTCGACGAACGTGTCCATGGTGTCGGTGTCGCGCAGGGCGGGGCCGCCGCACTTGGGGCACTGCGTGTTCACCCAGTCTGTGGCGGCCGCCAGTGGTGAGACGCCTTTGGGGACCAGATCCTGCCCGCGCAGATCGGGCAGTACCACCGGCAGTTGGTCGTCGGGCACGGCGACCTCACCGCACTCGGGGCAGTAGACGATCGGGATCGGCGTTCCCCAGAACCGTTGCCGGGACAGCAGCCAGTCACGCAGCCGGAAATTCACGGCGGCGCGTCCCTGGCCGTCCGATTCCAGCATCTGCGTGATGCGAGCGATGGCATCGGCCTTGCTCAGCCCGTTCAGCGGTCCGGAATTGATCAGGGTTCCGTCGCCGTGCGTGGCCACGCCGGTGACCGCGGGATCAGGCTCCCCGGTGTCCACCACGACACGCACGTCCAGTCCGTAAGTACGGGCAAAGTCCAGGTCGCGCTGGTCGTGCGCGGGAACGGCCATGATCGCCCCGGTGCCGTAGTCCGGTAGCACGTAGTCAGCTGCCCACACCGGCAGCCGTTCGCCGTTCACCGGGTTGACCGCGTAGCGGCCCAGGAAGACCCCGGTCTTTTCCCGGTCCGCGGACTGGCGCTCGATGTCGGTCAGCTTGCGCACCTGAGCTACGTACGCGCGCAGCGCTTCCCGCTGCTCCGGCGCGCAGATCTCCTCCGCCAGCGGTGAGTCGGCGGCGACCACGAAGAAGGTGGCACCGTACAGCGTGTCAGGTCGCGTGGTGAACACGGTGACCGGCTCGTCGCGCCCCTCGATGACGAACCGGACCTCCGCACCCTCCGAGCGGCCGATCCAGTTGCGCTGCATCAGCAACACCCGGTCCGGCCAGTTGCCCTCCAGGCTGGCCATGTCCGCCAGCAGCCGGTCGGCGTACTCGGTGATCTTGAAATACCACTGGGTCAGCACCCGGCGGATGACCTCGGTCCCGCAGCGCTCACACCTACCGCCGATGACCTGCTCGTTGGCCAGCACGGTCTGATCGTGCGGGCACCAGTTGACGTAGCCGTCCTTGCGGTAGGCCAGGCCCCGCTCGTAGAAGCGCAGGAACAGCCACTGGTTCCAGCGGTAGTAGCCCGGGTCGCAGGTGTGCAGCCGCCGGGACCAGTCGAACGACACCGCATATCTGCGGAACGAGGCGGCCTGAGTCTCGATGTTGGCGTAGGTCCAGTCGGCCGGGTGGGTGTTGTTCCTGATCGCCGCGTTCTCCGCGGGCAGGCCGAAGGCGTCCCAGCCGATCGGGTGCAGCACGTTGTGCCCGCGCTGGAAGTAATACCGGGCCACCGCGTCCGCGATCGCGTACGCCTCGGCATGACCCATGTGCAGATCACCCGACGGGTACGGGAACATGTCCAGCAGGTAGGTGCGGGGACGGTCGTCCGCAGGATCATCATTGGCCCGGAACAGGTCCAGGCCAGCCCACCGGGCCTGCCATTTTTCCTGGATGTCGCGCGGATCGTAGTGTTGTGCCCGCTCAGCGCTCTCGGCGGCTGTCATGATCTTTCCTCACCATGTGGTCGGTCCGGCTCCGGCAAATAGAAAAGCCCCCCGGTCCACGAGGGGCAGCCGCGCCAACGACGGTCAGTCGGCGCGGCTAGGTAAGGAGCAGCCGTGCGGAACGCATGCATTCAGGGTAGCGCACCCGGTGACCCTGCGCATATTCCACGCAGCAGCCCGACACGGCCGACAGCCTGGCAGGCGGCGCGGCCGCCTGCCTGATGAGATCCTGCACCAGGGCGGCTGCGGCCGAGCCTGGCCGCAAGCCACCTGGCGGCTTGGCCAGGCGTTGGCCCGACGTTACGAATAGCCGGCGTAGCGACGTCATCTGTACACAGCCCGCTAACTCCGGCGTGTCATCACCGCAACATCGATCGCGCAGACTGGAGCGGTGAACACCAACAATGCACCTGCCACGCCCGCGCCACGGCGGAAGATCGCGCTGGTGGCGCACGACCGCAGGAAGCAGGATCTCCGTGAGTGGGCCCGGTTCAACCGGGACGAACTGGCCAGGCATGACCTGTTTGCGACCGGTACCACGGGACGTCTGCTCAGTGAGGATCTCGGCTTGCCGGTCACCTGCTTCCAGAGCGGACCACTCGGGGGGGACCAGCAGATCGGGGCACGGATTGCCGACGGGGATATCGACCTGCTCATATTCCTGTGGGACCCGATGGAGTCCCAGCCCCACGACCACGATGTCAAGGCACTGCTGCGCATCGCCGTGGTGTGGAACATCCCGGTGGCCTGCAACCGGGCCAGTGCCGACTTCCTGATCTCCTCGCCAATGATGGACGAGCCCTCGGCCGAGAGCATGCCGGACGGAGTGCCGCGCCCGCACTCGGTGCTGGCGGATTCCTGGTCCTGACCCGGAGGCGTCCTGGCGTGACCCAGTCCTGACATAGCACCGTCCTGACATAAGCACCGTCCTGACGCCTGGCCGGGCAGCAGCCCGGCCAGGCGCAGCTATGCACTGCGCATCGCAGGCCAGCGAGCCGCCCTTGGGCACGCCCTAGCGCCAGGTGACGCGTAGCTGGTCGCGGAGGGTCGCGAGATGGCTCGCGTCCCCGCTCACGTCGAGGTCCCCCACGTCGCGGCGGTTCCAGAGCAGCAGGTAGAGGTCGGCGGCGGGACCGGTGATGTCGCAGTCGGCGGGACCGGCGCCGCGGGTGACGTCGGCCTGGCCCGGGCCCATCGCGACCAGCCAGTGAGCTGTCCCATCCGGCCCGTCGTCGGCGTGCACACCCAGGGTGCCGGGCGATGGCCGCCACGACCTGCGGCGTGCCGCGCGCGGCAGGAAGCCGCTGAGCAGCTCATCGACGCCGTCCGCGGCCAGCCGGGCGGGCACCGGCCCGAACCCCGACGCGGGAACCAGCCCTGAGCCCGACCCTGACACCGGCTCAGACCCCGACCCTGACACCGGCTCAGACCCCGACCCGGGCCCCGGATCGGGAACCGGCCCGGGCTCGCGCTGGCCGGCCTCGGCCGCCGCCTGCTGCGTGTCCACCCGGTGGATGGCCGTCTCGTGCGACTGCCGCCGGGCCCAGAACGCCAGCGGGGAGGGAGCGGCCATGAACGTCCAGCATTTCAGGTCCGGATCGGCGGCCGCGAGGGCCCGCACGAGGCTGGCATGCCCGTCACGGAACCAGTCGAGCAGGACGTCATCCGCAGGCCCGAGGGTAAGCATCTCATCTTCCCCGGGAGTCTCGACCATGTCGGTGCGCTGCTCCGCCACGTACCCGGTCGCCCACCTGTGCACGTAACCGGTGTGCTTGAGAAGGTCGCGCACGGCCCATCCGGGGCAGGCCGGAACGGGCGCCCCCAGGCCCGCCTGGCCGGCCGCCACGGACAATAGCTCACCATCGTGGCGCAGGCACTCGATGTGGTACGCGACATCGCTGGGGCGGTAGCCGGGCATCTGCATGTCACGAGCATGCCGCCCTCGCGTGCCCCGCGCCACTCCACTTTCACGCCTTCCCCGCGCGGGCGCCGCTCTGCGACGATGGGAACCGAACGGAGTTCGAGTCGAAGGCGGTACGGCCGTGACAATGCAGCCTCCTGGTTCCCTGGCGGCCGGCGACATCGACCTCTCGGACACCGCCTTCTGGGGCTGGCCCGCCGCGGACCGGCAGGCTGCCTTCGCCGTGCTGCGCGCCCGCGAGCACCCGGCCTTCTTTGCCGAGCCAGAGGCCCCTTTTGCAGAACGAGGCCCGGGGTACTTCGCGTTCGTACGCCACGCGGACGTGACCGAGGCGAGCAGGAACCCCGAGGTGTTCTGCTCCAGAAGGGGCGCGACGAGCATCCTCGATCTGCCCGCCGAGTTCAACGAGTACTTCGGCTCGATGATCAACATGGACGACCCGCGGCACGCCCGGCTGCGCCGGATTGTGTCCCGCGCCTTCACCCCGCGGATGATCGGCAAGTTCGAGGAGGACGTGGCGCGGGTGGCCACGCGGGTCGTCGACGACCTGCTGGAGACCGGGCCGTGCGACTTCGTGGAGAACGTGGCCGCACGCCTTCCGCTGACCATCATCTGCCAGATGATGGGCGTGCCGGACAGCAGCTACGACATGGTGCTGCGGAACACCAACATCATCTTGTCGGGCGCCGATCCCGACTTCCTCAGCGCTGACATCGGCGAAGCGATCGGGCAGATCCTGGCCGCCGGGCAGGAACTGGCCGACCTGGTCACCGGCCTGGCCGCGGCACGGACCGCCTATCCCGCCGATGACCTGGTCTCCTCGCTGGTCACGGCGAACATCGACGGTGAGCAACTGACCAGCGCGGAACTCGCGTCGTTCTTCATCCTGCTCGTGGTAGCCGGGAACGAGACCACCCGCACCGCGATCTCGCACTCGCTGGTGCTGCTCACCGACTACCCCACGCAGCGCGCGCTGCTGCTGGACGCCTTCGAGGACAGAATCAGCGGGGCGGTGGAGGAGATTGTCAGGTACGCCTCTCCGGTCATGTTCATGCGGCGCACGCTCACGCGCGACTACACGATGAACGGTCACACCTACCGTGAAGGCGACAAAACGGCGCTCTACTACTGGTCGGCCAACCAAGACGAGGCGGTCTTCGCCGATCCGGCCAGGTTCGACATCACCCGCTCCCCCAATCCGCACGTCGGGTTCGGTGCCGCGGGACCGCATTTCTGCCTGGGCGCGCACCTTGCCCGCCGGGAGATCACGGTCATGCTCCGCGAACTGCTGGGCCGCATCCCTGATATCAGCGCGGCCGGTCCGCCCGACCGGCTGTTGTCCAGCTTCATCAACGGCATCAAGCGGCTGCCCTGCGATTTCAGCCGCTGAGCGGCCGATAGGGGCAGCAGGCCGAAGATCCACGGGACACGCCTAAGGCTCACAGTGAAGGTGGAACGCCACGACGGGCCGGACTTGGCTTCAATTCTGATAACAAGCTGTGATCGAACGAACGCAACGTGTATAACTAGAGTTCCCTGGTTTCCAGGGGACCGCGCGGCGCCGAGGGGGGCCTTCGTCCACTCGGCGGCGCCACCCCGGGGGCGTGGCGCCGCCAGGACGAAGGTGCCGGGTCCGGCCGGGCTCAGGTGAGCTGGCTGATCCGGCCGGCCAGGGCGAAGTCAGCCGCGGTCAGGCCGCCCGCCGAATGAGTCGACAGCGTCAGCGTCACCCGGTTCCACTGAATCAGGATGTCCGGATGGTGATTCGCATCCTCGGCCAGGTACGCCACGGCTCCCACGTACAGCATCGCCGCGCGGAAGTCGGCCCGCTTGGTGGTGCAGGTGATACTGCTGCCGGCCAATGTCCATCCGGGCACGCTGGCCAGCTCGGCCGTGATTTCCTCGTCGGTGAGCAGTTCCATGTTCGCCGCCTGACAGCCGCCCGGGTGTGCTGAGCCTGCCCGGCACGGCCGGCGGCATGCCGCCGGCCGTGCCGCAGACTCTCCCTGGAGACTAACCCGAATTGCGGGCCGCAGCGCGGGCCGCCGCTCTGGACGCCCTCACCGGCGCCGGGACGCCCTCACGGCAGCCACCATGCGTGCGTTGGATCGGCCCCACAGGGCGCGACGGTGACCTGGGTTCCCGGGACCAGGCTGCTGCCGGGATCGGCGAGGCATTCGCCGCTCAGCGCGTTGCGCAGATCCCCGGTCCCGGATGGCGTCCACTTCTGCCAGGTGAGACCGTCACACCAGCGCAGGCGGACATTGGCGTACGCGGCACGGGACGCGACCGCGACGCAGAGGTGGCCGCCGCGGATCGCGCCGGCCCGGGCGCTCCATTGTTGCTGGCGGGCGCTGGTGCCGCAGCGGCCGATGACCACGGGCGCGTTCACGGCATAATGCCCGCGCGCCAGGCACGCCCCCAGGACGGCACTGGCCACGGTGCCCGACCGCAAGGCGGCCACCGCTCCCTGGGCCGCACTGACATAACCGGCATAGTCACCGCTGGTATACACGGCCCACGGGGCGAAGTTCGTTCCGCGCCCGCTGACTATGTAGGCGACGTTCGCGTTGCACTGGGCATTGAACGCGCATGCATCGGACGTGCCGGACTGCCCCGCGCTGTCGAGCTGCCAGAGCCCGCGATCGTAGATGCCGGGGCAGTTGACGGGCGGATAGTCACCGTCCAGGCCCGTCGGATTGCAGTAGTAGACCGCCGGCCGGCCACCGGATTCGGCCACGCAGACCGCGCTGGCCGTCACCAGGCTCCCGTTGTTCGCCCAGCCGGCGGCTGTGGCTCGGGCGGTACATGTCGCCGCGGCCGACGCGGCCTGCGCGGCGTTCAGCGGCCCGTGCGAGCCGTGTGGAGCGAGCGACACCTGGTTGACGGCTGATGACCGGACCGTGCCTGGTGCCGGGTGCGGGCTGGTGCCCGCGGCCGCGGCGCCGCCGATACCCACGGCGGCGAGAACGGCCAGGAGAAGGGCCCGGGTTTTCAGCCGGACGATGAACGCGAGCATCGATACTCCCCTCGTTCCGGGCGGATGGCAATCCCGCCACACAGCCGCGTGAAGTCACGCGACCCTTGAGGGGTTTCGACGGCCGGCCACAAGCCAGCGCAGGTCGACGATAACATTCGGGCTCGCCCGGCCCGCGGTCCAAGCACGTCAGGGGCCGCCGGGGGGACCTCGGGGGGCTGTTGGCGCCGCAGCTGGAAACCGGCCCCGGTAGGCTAGCCGGCGCAGGCCAGCCCGCCGGACCGGCCGTGGAGCGCCCGCAGGTGATCATGCCCGACGCAGAACCGCGCGGCACGCCGCCGCGCCCAAGCAAACCCTCATCCCCCGGCACGCCGCCGCGGCCAAGCCCACCGCGGCCAAGCCCACCGCCATCCCCCAGCACGCCGCGACCCACGCCGCTGCTCGGCGTGCATGAGCGGCTTGGCGCCACCATGACCGGCTTCGCCGGCTGGCAGATGCCGCTGCGCTACCGCAGTGAGACCGCGGAGCACCACGCGGTGCGCCGCGCTGCTGGCCTGTTCGACCTGTCGCATATGGGCGAGATCTCGGTCACCGGGCCGGGGGCGGGAGCCGCGCTCGACTACGCGCTGACCGGCCAGCCGTCCGCGGTGGCGGCCGGGCGTGCCCGGTACACGATGATCTGTGCCGGCAACGGCGGGGTGCTCGACGACCTGATCGTCTACCGGCTGGCCGACCAGGAGTTCCTGATTGTCGCCAATGCCGCCAACACCAAGGTCGTGCAGGACGCCCTCGCTCAGCGGGCCGACGGCTACGACGCGCAGGTCACCGATCGGACCGCCGATTACGCTCTGATCGCCATCCAGGGCCCGGCCGCGGCCAAGATCCTCGGGCCGCTCACCGACATCTCACTCGATGGCGTGAAGTATTACGCCAGTCACCGTGCCCATGTGTCCGGCCGCGAGGCTCTGCTCGCCCGGACCGGATACACCGGGGAGGACGGCTTCGAGCTGTTCACCGCCCCCGGCGACGCTGAGCACGTGTGGACGGCGCTGGCCGACGCGGGCTCCGGCGACGGCCTGGTACCCGCGGGCCTCGCCGCGCGCGATACGCTCCGCCTCGAGGCCGGAATGCCGCTGTACGGCAACGAACTCGGCCCTGACGTGACGCCTTTCGACGCCGGGCTGGGGCGGGTGGTCAAATTCGACAAGCCAGGCGACTTCGTCGGCCGGGCGGCGCTCCAGGCGTACGCGGAGGCCGGCCCGCGCCGGGTCCTGGTCGGCCTCACCGGGGCCACCCGCCGGGTCCCCCGGCACGGCTACGCCGTCCTGTGGCACGGCCAGGCCCGGGGCACGGTGACCAGCGGCGCGCCATCGCCCACCCTCGGCGTGCCGATCGCCATGGCCTACGTCGATCCAGAGATGGCGAGGCTGGCGGCCGCGGGCGGGGCCGGCGGCGCACTCGCGGTGGACATCAGGGGCAGCGCCGAGCCAGCCACCATGGTGGACCTGCCGTTCTACCGCCGGGCGGACTGAATCGCGCCAGGCGTCAGCCAAACTCGCAGCTGCCAGCTTCCAGACGAGAGGGTTACCATGATCGTTCCGGACGAACTGCGTTACACCGCGGAACACGAGTGGGTCGCCATCGACGGCACCGTCGCGTCCGTCGGCATCACGGACTATGCCCAAAATTCCCTGGGCGACGTGGTCTACGTCTCCATCCCCGCCGCGGGGACAGCGGTGACGGCCGGCGAGCCGTGCGGCGAGGTCGAGTCCACGAAGTCCGTCAGTGACATCTACTCGCCGGTGGACGGCGAGGTGATCGAGGCGAACCCGGAGATCGAGGACGATCCAGGGCTGGTCAACTCCGACCCCTACGGAGCGGGCTGGCTGATGCGGATCAGGCTGGCCGATGACGGGCCGCAGGCAGATGACCTGCTGACCGCCGAGCAGTACGCCGAGCTGACCAAAGAGGATGAGTGACCCTGTCCGGCTCCGGCTCAGCTGACCTGCAGCGGTACAACGCGGCGACGGCGCATCTGGAACCGCCGTTCGCGGTGGTGGACCTCGCGGCGCTGCGGGCCAACGCGGCGGACATGGCCCGGCGAGCGGCCGGCAAGCCGATCAGGCTGGCCAGCAAGTCGGTGCGCTGCCGGGCCCTGATCGAGCAAGCGCTGGCCATGGACGGGTTCCGCGGGATCATGGCCTTCACCCTGCCGGAGGCGCTCTGGCTGGCGGCGCATGGCACCGGCCAGGACATCCTGGTCGCCTACCCCACCGCCGACGCCGCGGCGCTCGCCCGGCTGGCCGGCGATGCGGTCGCCCGGGCCGCGATCACGGTGATGATCGACTGCCCGGATCACCTCGACATGATCGAGAAGGCCGCCGCGACGGTCCCCGCCGCCGGCCCGGTCCGGGTCTGCATCGACATCGATACGTCCTATGTCGCGCTCGGCGGCCGCATGCGCGCCGGAGCCCGCCGCTCCCCCGTCCGCACGCCCGCCGACGCCGCCGCCCTGGCCAGGAATGCCGTCGCCCGGCCCGGAATCCACCTGGCCGGCATCATGGCCTACGAGGCGCAGATCGCCGGTGTCGGCGACAACCCGGCGGGACGGCCGTACTATGCCAGGGCCGTTCGGTATATGCAGCGGAAATCCGGTGCGGAACTGGCTCAGCGACGCGGCGCGATCGCGGCCGCGGTCCGGGCCGTGACGCCCCTCGACTTCGTCAATGGCGGCGGCACGGGCTCCATCGAGAAGACCACGGCCGAGGACGCGGTGACGGAGATCGGCGCGGGCTCCGGCCTGTACCAGCCGGTGCTGTTCGACAGTTACCTGGGTTTCTCCGGGCGGCCCGCGGCGCTGTTCGCGCTGCCCGTGGTGCGCAGGCCCGGGCCGGGCGTGGTGACGGTTCTCGGCGGCGGGTACCTGGCGTCAGGTCCGGCCCAGGCCAGCAGGCTCCCCCGGCCATACTTGCCGGCCGGGCTGCGCCTGGACGCCCAGGAGGGCGCGGGCGAGGTGCAGACGCCACTGCTCGGGCAGGCGGCCGACGAACTGGCGATCGGCGACCGGGTCTGGTTCCGCCACGCCAAAGCCGGGGAGCTGTGCGAGCGGTTCACCGAGTTGCACCTGATCGAGGGGCGCTCCGTGGCCGCGACCGTGCCCACCTACCGCGGCGAGGGCCAGGCCTTCGCCTGAGTTACCTGCGGCGCCGGCGGAACACGTAGGCCGCGGCGCCGAGCACGATCACCGCGGCCGCCGCCCCCGCGCCGAGCCGCACCTCCGGGCGCGAGACCTGCTCCCGGACCCGCACGGCCACGCGCCGTGCGGCGTTCGCGGGGCTGGCCCGCTCGGTCAGGGCGTCGATGGTGCGCGCGAGGTTCTCGCGGGTGCGCTCGATCTCCTGGACCAGCGCATCCGGGTCGCGCGTCGCGACCACGCCGTCGCCATCGGCCATTAACCCATCCTTTCCTACCGAACGTTTCGTTAGCCGCCAGTCTCCCAGGCTCACCGGGGTTCTGTACGGCCGACACCCGGAGCGCCGGTTCGCGCGGGCGGGCACGGCTAGGTCCGGGTGGGGCGCGCGGGCGGGGTTCGCGCGGGCGGCCACGGCCGACCCTGCGCTGCGCCTTCGGCGCTTTTACGCGCTGGGTCGGCCGCACCCGTCCGCGCTTGGGTTACCCACCAGGCCGCCGGTACCGGGGCGGTGGGTTCGCCCCGGCGCCGGCGCTGGTGGATCAGTTGGAGGTGGCTAGGTGCTGGGCGGCGGCGATGATGGCGCGGCAGGCGATCGTCTGGCCGACGGCGCCGCGCACCTCGGTACCGTGGAAGGCCGCCGCCTCTAGTTCTCCCTTGATCTTGCCGGCTAGACGGTCCCTGACCCGCTCCAGCACGGACAGCACCCGGTCGGTGCGCAGGTAGGCCTCATCACCCGGGCTGCTGCTCTGCATCGCGGTGGTCGCGGCCCGCAGGGTGGCGGTGCCGAACTCGCCGACGCTCGAGTTGAGCTGCTTGTAGCAGGCGCCGAGCGCCGACACCCCCCGGCCGCTGAGCGCGTCATTGGGCTCGGCCAGCAGTTGGGTGACTACGCGCCCATCATGCCGGTAATCGTCCTTCAGCCCGGTCAGGTACATGAGGGTGGGCCGGATGTCAGTCTCGTCGATCCAGGTTCCGGTGGTGCCGCTGCCCGGGACGGTGACCTGGCCGCTGTTGGCACCAGCGGAGTTCGGGCCCGCGTCGGCGGCGGTTCCGTCCAGACCGCGGTGGGCGACACCGGGCCCGGCGATGCCGAGCCAGTTGGTGTTGATCTCCGCGGCATAGTCACCGTGATTCCAGGCAAAACCCGTGTTCTGGGTGACGCACGAGGTTCCACAGGTCGTCGCGCCGCTGCTCAGGAAGTAGTCGGGCTTGGCGAACAGGGCGAACGTCGGTGTTCTCGCCGGGTCGGCGTTCACCATGTGCAGGATGCCCATCTCCACTGGGTCCGCCAGGTAGTTGGTGATCTTCTGGCTGGCCTCCCCGGTATAGGGATTGCTCGCCGTCAGCCCGGCCACGTCGTGTTCCAGGGTCCGCACCGGGGCCGCCGTCGGCCCGGGCTTGCCGGTCACGTAGAACTCAGGTGCTGAGTCATTTTGCAGGCTGAACGGGGTCGTGTTTCCCGTCTGGGTGGCCAGCAGGCCGGTCAGGTTGCCGGCCAGTTCGCCGAACGAGCCCGCCGGGTAGGTGCACGCGACGGCGGGTGTCACCGTGTCGCCGCTCACCGTGGCACCGTTGCAGTTCGCCGGGGTGGGCTGGATGGCCCGGCCGACGTTCGCGCCCGCCATGTGGTCGCCCTCATCGGTGGTGGCGATGAACAGCGAATTCTTCGCAGTGATGCCGTCGGCAGCCAGCCTCGCGAAAAACGTTGAGAATGCTTGGTTGTAGTACTGGGCCTGGGCCACGTAGCACGGGCTTCCGCTGCCGAGCGCGGACGGCGCGCCGTTGCACGCGGTCAGGCCGGGGATGTTCTCGTTACCGTGGATATCCGCGATGTACGCGTTGGTCACCGGCACACCTGACTCCTGCATACCCGCGACGTAAGCCAGCGTCTGCGACGCGTTGATCGGCCCGAATCCAGGGAATCCGGGGGTGCTGAGGAAGCCGCCGTTGATCTGGTTCCCGTTCTCATCGACCAGGTTGCCCGCGGCGTTGGTCACCTGGTAGCCGTTCCTGGTCACGTTGGGCGTGCCCGCCCCGAGCTGGGGCGCGACGTACCGGTGACCGAACAGGGCCTGGTAGCCGGTGTAGCCGCCGGGCTCGTCGGGCAGGCTGTCGGTCACCGCGGTCGGGCTCGGCGTGGTCTGCCCGAACTTGACCCCCTGCGCCGTCGAGCAGAACGCGCTGCCCTGGGCGCAGTGCACGCCAATGCCGACGTAGTCCGCCGTCTCAGCGTCCTTGAAGCGGTCGGTGTCGGCGGTGAGCTGCTGCTGCTCCGGCGAGTTGGCGCCGAACACCTTGGGGATGTCCACCGCCGTGTTCTCCAGTACCTGGTTCACCGTGGCCACCTGACCAACATCGCAGCCAGCCCGGGTGAACGGCACCCACGGGGCCGGGGTGATGGTGTTCGGCGTCGGCGCGGGGGTCGTGGTGGCCGGCGGGGTGGCCGAGTAGACCATGGACGGGTTGGTGTCGTGGCCCGGGTTCGGAGTGGCCGCGGTGTCGAAGATCGGGTCCGTCCAGTAGGCGAACGAGCCGGCCCGATCGGTGGTGCCGTCGGTGTTGTACGCCTGGTAGGAGTTGCTGATCGGCATGCCCGCCCGGTCGCCGTACAGGCCGGTGAAGGTGGTCAGCAGGTCATTGGCGGTATGCGCGATGAGCGGGGTGTGGTTGTTGGACGCCAGCGTGCCGTTGTTCTCGAAGAAGTGCAGCAGGCTCGGCATCAATTGCAGGTCGGAAGGCACATTGGGGTTATCGCGGAAGAAATGGACGTTGTCAAAGGTGATGTGGATGACGTGCTTGACCCCGTTCCCGAGATGGCAGCCATTTCCCGCCGGCTCGTGCGCGGCGGGTGCCGCGACCGGCCGCCCGGCCGCGGCGAGCCCCGGCGCGGTGGCTCCGCCGATAGCGATCACGCCCAGAAGCGAAGCGCATCCGGTGAAGGCGGCGGCGGCCCTCGCGGTCACCCGCCGTCGTCGTTGGTGCTGTCGCATCGATCCCCTCCTCTGCCCGCTGCCCGGCTGGTCCGCCGGCAGCCCTGCCGTGGACCCTAGGGATGCTGCCCGAACTCCTGGCGACGGGAGGGAGACCTGGGGGCCAACTCTCCCATGGCCCTTCGTGGGACACCTGTCGCCTTCGAGCTACGCATGCCCCCCACCTTCCACCAAGTCCCGGCACGCGCCTAGTGGGTTGGGCCAGAATGCTCCGGGGCCGCGTAGGCCTCACCGGCCCGGCTGAGCACAGCCGTCGTTGCCCGACGTCAGCTGAAGGGATCGGCGGGCCATTTACAATTCGGTTCGTGACGATCAGGGCGGTCATCTTCGACTGGGGCGGCACGCTCACTCCGTGGCACACCGTCGACCATGAGGCACTCTGGCGGGGTGTGTGCGGGCAGCATTTCCCCGAGCGGGCGGACGCGCTGGCCGCCGCCATCTGGGCCGCTGAACTGGGACTGTGGCAGGCGACCGGGGACACCCGGGCCAGCGCTACCTTGGACCAGGTATTCGACCGGGCCGGCCTGGTGCCCACCGAGGCCTTCCTGGCCAGCTACTTCGAAGCGTGGGACCCTCACACCTTCACCGACCCCGAGGTGCCACCGCTGCTGCGCGACCTGCGCGAGCGGGGCCTGCGGGTGGGCGTGCTGTCCAACACGATGTGGCCGCGGAGCGCGCACGAGCGGGTGTTCGCCCGGGACGACGTGCTCGGCCTGATCGATGGCGCGGTCTACAGCAGCGAGATCCCGTGGGCCAAGCCGCATCCGAAGGCGTTCCTGGCCGCGATGGCGGCCGTGGGCGTGGACGACCCAGGCGCGTGCGTGTTCGTCGGCGACCGGCCCTACGACGACGTGCACGGCGCGAAAAGAGTCGGCATGCGGGCGGTTCTCATCCCCAACAGCGACGTCCCGCCGTTCGAGTCGGCCGCGCCGGACGCGGTGATCACCCGGCTCTCCGAACTGCCCCGCCACCTAGACACCTGGTGAGCACCCCGCGGACCGGAAACCAATTCACGTTTCATGATCACGGAGGATTCGCGGCCGTATATGACGCGGATGTTCCGTGATCATGGTCGGTGGCTGGCGGCCGGCTGGGTGCGCGCCAAAAATGATCGTCGCGCCCCTGAGGACTGCCTCAAGGGAACTTGTGCAGGCTGCACTAGCTGCAGTTGTGAACGTCGCTGGTGGCGGACGCTACGACGACGTCTCCAGCGCCACCGGCCACGATGACGTGGACGGCGTTGACAGTCAGGCCGTTGTCCGCCCCGGCAACGGGCTGCTGCTCGTTGATGATCAGGCGGGTGCCACCGGGCAGGCCGATCTCGCTGTTCGCGGCCGTCGGCACGGTCACGGATGTGCCAGCGATGCGCAGCGTCAGGCTCGTGCTGCCGGTCGCTGATCCACACGTGCTGGTGGAGGACGCCGTTGCCCCGCTGATCTCGATCAGTGAGACGCCCGGGATACCGATCGTCACGTGGGCGACTGTGGACGTGGCGATCGACGTGCCCGGCGCGAGTCTGGTGGTCACGTTGGGGCACAACGCGTCGGCGGTGACCACGATGGTGCTGATGCTGGCGGTGCAGCCAGTAGTCGTGCTGCTCGCCTGGGCGATACGGACCGGCCCGGTGTCTGGCGTGGCCGGAACCGTGACCCTGAGCAGCAGCAGGTTCACGGAGGCGGACAAGCCGAACGCGCGTCCGGTGTAGTACTCGAGCCGGATGGTCGCTGACCCCGCGGATGGCACGTAGAAGGCATCTCCGCTGAACGACACCGTGACCGGGACCGTGGCGGCGTCGTTCAGCGGCTGGTTGAGCACGGGAATGGTGCAGCTCACGGAGCCTGCGGCGTCCGTTGTGCCGGTGCACGCCTGCTGACCCGTCCCGCTGCCGAGACTGATACTCACCGTGCGTCCGGCGATCGGGACCGTACCATCCTCCTTGAGTACCGCGGACAGGTTCGCCGGGCTGCCGTTGGCAACGTGGCCTGGGCCGGTGTAGCTGACCGTGGTCTCTTCCCTGGTAATACTGAAGGCCGCGCTGGTATTGCTCGGCAGCAGGACATTGGTACCGGCGAAACTGGCGGTCACCGTCACTTGGCCACTGGCCTGGTCCGGCGTCAGCGTGCAACTCGCCGAGCCCGAGGAGTTGGTGGTGGCGGTGCAGGTCTGCGTGCCGCCGCCGGAGCCGAGGGTAAACGTGACCGGCGCGCCGGGAAGCTGGCTTCCCTCGGCGGTCAGGGTCGCTGACGCGGTGAATGGGTCGTGGTAGTCGGCGGTGACCGGTCCGGTGTAGGTCAACTGGGTGGCCGGTGGTGATCCGGTGCCGGGAAGGCCGGGCGGGAAGTCGACCACGTAGGTAGTGATCGAGTTGTCGGGCTGGCGGTCGCTGAATTGGTTGCCGCTGACGATATTGGCCGGGCTGGCGTCGAGTTGCTGCATGTTGCCGGATGAATCGGTGCGGTACCTGGTGACTCCGGCCCGGTCCAGGCCGCCGATGCCCAGCGGCCCGAGGTCGTAGCGGACGTCCCGGGGGGCCCCTGTCCTGTTGGTGCCGACGATCACGATCCGCTGGGGGTTCAGGAGGTCGTCAACCGCCGCCACGGTCGGGTTTGTCTCGGCGTTGTCGTTGCGTCGTGGGTCGAGGGGAGTGAGAATGCGGAACGTCGGCCGGATGAACCGGCTGTATTGCTCCAATGCGAAGAATCGCCTGGTCGGGGTAACGGTGTTCGGCTGTATCTGGTTGGGGAAGTTGTTCGCGAGTGCCGACTCCGTGAGGTTTTGGTTTGGCACCTCAAACAATCCCCAGCCGTTCTGCGGTTCGGCGGCCTGCCAGTAGGACCAGACGGCCGGGCGCAGGTACTGAAGATCCTTGGCGATTTGTTCGGACAGCGTGAGTCCCGCTCCGAGGTCGTTGGCGCCGCCGCCGTTCCCGAACTCTGACATCCACAAGTGCGTGAAGATCTTGAGACGGTTATTATTGTCCTGGATCAGCGCGGCGAGGGCGCGGCGCTGGTTACCATTATATGGGAGCAGGTCGAGCCCGTGGCCAAGGGTGACCTTCGACCAGTACATATGTGTGTTGACGTCGGCCAGGCATTGCCGGTTCTCATCGCTGTAATGGTTGTAGTCATCGATGGTCGACTCGACGTTGAACTTGTCCATCTCCCCGGGGCGGAAACCATCTGGGCTGGACACCCGGGTACTCAGGCCGAAGGCCGGGTCGTTGAGGCGATGGCAGATGAATGGCAAGAAATTGTTCTGCGCGGGCGGGTCGAAGTGCGCGCCTTCCTGATTGCTGTCACCCTTGAGTTGCTGTAGCCAGGCGTTGCCGGGCTCGTTGAAGGGATCAATGGTGCCAAAGTTGATCCCTCTGTCACGGAAAGCCTTGAGTACGTCGATAAGGAAATCGGCATAGGCGCGGTAGTTTGCGTCACTCAGATTATTTATCCAGTTGACGGGCACGCTGCCGATCTTGCTCCCGTTGCCCTGCGGGCACTGGGACTCGGTCATCCACCAGGGCGGGGAGTTGGCGAACGCTTCGAGTACCGGCGGCACGCCGTTGGTCGCGGTCACCAGCTTGATGGCCTCCGTCAGCAACTGCACCTGGTTACCGTCCCGGCTCAGATCCACCGCGGCGTTCGAGCTGGGCTTGACTACGGGGACTGCGCCTCCGGCCTGGAAGCCGCGGCAGTTGGCCGGCAGAACGCTGGTGTCGACTGTGGGTGGCCCGGTCCCGGTCGATGTCGCCGGGCTCGCGCCGATGTTGTAACGGATGACGTTCAGCCCGAGCCCGTGCTGGTGATTGGCGTCCGGCAGCCCGAAAAGCGCAGTCTCGATCGGCCCGCGCGCTGCGGGAGACCAGCCGCCGATCGTGTTCGCCCACCAGGCCAGGGACACCCCCCATCCGCCGAACCGGTATGCGCCGTCCTTCGTGACCGGGATGACCTCCGGCCCAGCCGCCGCGGCACTCACATGCACGCCCGCGACCATGGTCTGAGCCAGGACCATCGGCACGATGGCCGCGAACCGCAGCCAGCGCCATAAGGGGCGGAAATGAGGCCACCTGAGCGATGTGCTCACTGACGGCATGATCGTCTCCCCGTCTCAATGATCGGCGGTCAGGACAGCTACTGCTGAGTTCGCCGCGCACAACAGCGTGCGCCCTGCCACTAGCCCCGGCAGGGCTTGTTCCAGCCGACATTGCTGGCAGCAATAACCCTTGACACGGCACACTCACGCGGAACGCCTCGTAGACAGCCAGCGCGGCGTGCCGGGCCGCTGGCGGCGACTGCGATTCCTCTTACCCTCAGATCCCGAGCATTGGCATGTGGCGGCTGACGGCCGGCCTGTATCGGCGGTCAGATGAGAGCGTCGAGGAGTTCGCGCTCGCGTTGTGCGCTGAGGCCGGCTCGCCGTGTGCGGTCCAGGCCTTGCTCGCGTTCCCAGGCGAGGGTGTCGGTGAGCAGTTCTGCGTGCGGGCGGTGCCGTAGCCCTGCGGCGCTGGCTGCTGCGCCGCTGCGGGCCGACCATCCTTCCCATCCCGGCTCGACCAGCCACATCGGGAGCGATTCTGGTCCCATGTATTCGGCGACGCCCTGCGCCAGGAGCCACGCGGGGTCGGCGGTGATGACCGGCCCGGTATGCCCGCCTGCCGCGCGGGACTGCTCGACCCACTCGCTGAAGGGGACGACAGGCCCGACGGCGTTGTACGTGCCGGTGGTTCTGGCCTGCGCTGAGTCGAGTAGCCAGGCTGCGAGGTCGCGGACATCGATGACCTGGGTCGGCATGCCGGGGGATGCGGGGACGAGCATCGGTGTGTCTGGATCGCGCGCGGCGCGGGCGACCCAGTAGCCGGAGCGGTCGCTGTGGTCACCCGGGCCGCCGATGAGCCCGGCGCGTGCGATAAGCAAGCGGTCGCCCACGGCGGCGGCGCAGGCTTGCTCGCAGGCGGATTTCGCCTCGCCGTACTGCTCCCGGTCTGCAACATCCAGGTCCGTCGCGGTCAGGACCTGGGCGGACTCGTCAGCCCCTGGTGTGGCGTGGGAGGCGTAGACGTTGCCTGAGGAGACATAGGTCCAGTGCCGCGCGCGGCCGGCCAGCGCGCGCAGCGCGCCCCGGACGAATCCCGGCTGCCACGACACCTCGATGACCGCGTCCCACTCGTGGCCGTCGAGCGCCGCATACGCCATGGGCGCACGCCGGTCGGCGGCGGCGAGGAGCGCGCCTTCCGCCACGGTCCCGCTTTCGCCGCGTGCCAGGCAGGTCACTGCGTGACCGCGGTTCACCGCCTGGCGGGCGACCTCGCGACCGAGCCAGGCTGTACCGCCCAGCACCAAGATCTCCACTGCACCAATGAAGCACCGTAGCCGGGCGTGCGCTACCGCGTACGCCACCGGCGCAACGAGCGCGCCTGCCCGGCATTCCCTCGCCGGCTCTCTCGGGCCAATGTGCCGTCACTCGCTGCCGGGGGCTGCGGGCGGGCGTTCGAGGCCGACCTGGGTCTCCCGGTCGGCGAACCCAACCGAGCGGTAGATCCGGATGGCGGGATAGCCGGGGTCCGCGACGATGACCAGCGTGCTCGCGCCGAGTTCGGCGAGGCCGTACTGGCCAGCGTGCCAGACCAGGGTGCCCGCCAGGCCCTGGCGGCGAGCCGCCGGATGGGTCGCGACATCCTGGTAGCGGGCGATCCCGGCGCCGTCAGAGAACAGGCCGAGTTGGGCGGCGAGCCGACCATCGCGAAACGCGCCGAACCAGGCCCCGTGGCCTACTTCGGCGAGACGGCGCGCCTGCGCCGCGCGGCGCTCGATGAAGGGCAGATGCGCTGCTCGCTCCTCGGCGGACGTGCAGGCCAGCCGCAGTTCGCGGGATTGCGCCCAGTCGTCGTCGCCGGCCAGCGGCCGGTAACACGCGCCGTGGTCAGGGTGCGGCGGCCGATGTACCGCTGACGCGGTCAGCACGGTGCTCAGGTCGAGGCGGAGCCCGGCCTCCAGGAACTCCGCTGTCTGCACCTCACGGGCCTCGGTGACGTCGATGCCCAGCGCCACGTGAGCGGCGTCGGGGAACTCGGCGGCAAATCGGGCCAGCCACCGACCTGACTGGCCGGGCCCCGGCGCCGCCGCAAGCAGGAGGAAGTTTCCCCACCAGAACGCCGGGTTCGCCGGACTGCGGACGACGATGCAGTCGCCATGGTCGGTGATCACGCTGCCTTCCATGGCCCGGATCATCAGGTCAGTCCGGTAGCCGAGCGAGGTCACTTCCACTGGACCGAGCATAGGTCCGGTCTATCGCGCCGAGCATAGATCCGCTGAGGCCGGCCGGCCCGATCAGGCCGTGCCTGAGCCGTGTCGGCGATCTCGATGTCCTTGAAGAACCGGCGGGGCACCCGCAGCTTCTGCCCATTTATTGGAATAGCGGGGCTGCGGCTGAATCGCGCATCGAATCACGTATGGCCATTCCATCCTCCACGGAGTGAGGCTGTTCTCGGCAAAGAGCGGGACATAAAGTATCGATCATTAGCAAGCGGTCAAGTCAGGTCAGGCGCCACTCGCGTTCGAGGCAGGAATGGAGTTGGATTCTTCACGGACTTGGTCTCTGGAACGGCGGGGACAGGACCTGGGACCCCAACCCGCCGGGTCAGTGAGTTCGGTGATGGCCTGGGCCCAACCCCAGGTCGATCACGGCCAGGCCCGGCCGGGTTCACCGTCAAACGCGCGGACAAGCCAGCCGCGCACAGGTGATTCGCCGACGGCGCACTGGGCACCGGTGATCCACCGACAAGCTTTGATGCATAACGCAACGAGGCCCCTCCATGTATGAGATGGAGGGGCCTCGCGGCCTCACTGCACGGACAGGCCGATTGCTCGGCCGCCCTGCGTTGCGGGGCCAACCACCGGTGCCAGAAACCCGCCTGAAGCGCCGGCTGCCCGGCCCTTCCAGCGTTCCGGAGTTTCCCCCGGTTGGTTCCCGTTTCCGGCAGCTACCGCCGGTGCCGAAGACCCGCCCAAAGTGCCGGTCACCCGGCTCTTCCAGCGTTCCGGGGTTGCCCCCGGATGGTCCCCGTTTCCAACGGTGAATGCATTTCTACTGCTTCACGGGAAGTCCCACAAGGGTTATCCGCCAGTTATCTCAAGATTCTTTGGCCGTCCACACAGAGTCCACAGAATGCGCTCTCTTATCCACCGGCGCGCGGCGCTTTTCCACCGCGCTGTCCACAAGATAATCCACAACCCGGTCAGCGGCGCGTGGAGGGGGCCGGCTCAAGGTCGCTGACGTCCGCGACCCTTGCGTCAAGGGCCTGCAGCACCTCGTCAGCGGCTACCGCGACGGCGAGGCCGTGCTGCCCGGCGCCGAGCGTGATCTGCCGAGAGATGACGCAGAATGGCGGTGTGCCCGCTGACGACGATCTTCCCGCGCTGCGCGACGCCTGTACCCGGTTCCTGCATTGGCATGGGCCGGTCCGGGCCGCGGACCTGCTCGCGACGGTGCCCGCCGACTCCGCGATCGACAAGTACGGCCAGGGGGGTGCCGTGACCGAGCTTGAGGGAGAGATCGCCCGGCTCCTCGGCAAGCCAGCTGCAGTGTTCCTGCCCAGTGGCACGATGGCGCAGCAGGCCGTGTTGCGGGTGCACGCCGAACAGCGGCGGCGGCGGACGATCGTGTTCCACCCGGCGTGTCACATCGACCAGCACGAGGGCCGTGCCTATGAGCGGCTGCATCACCTGGTGGGGCGCCCCGCGGGCGAGCAGCACCGACTGCTCACCGTCGAGGACCTGCGCGGCGTCGCCGAGCCGCCGGCCGCGCTGGTGCTTGAGTTGCCGCAGCGGGACCTGGGCGGCCAGCAGCCGCTCTGGGACGAGTTGCAGGCGCAGGTCGATTGGGGCCGTGACATCGGGGCCGCGGTTCACCTCGATGGGGCCCGGCTGTGGGAGTCGGCGGCCGGCTACGGCCAGCCACCCGCCGTGGTGGCCGACCTCTTCGACACCGTGTACGTGTCCTTCTACAAGGGCCTGGGTGCGCTGCCGGGATGCTGTGTGGCCGGGCCGCAGGACATCGTCGCCGAGGTGCGCGAATGGCGGCAACGCCTGGGCGGGACGTTATTCGGCCTGTGGCCCGGCGCGGCGTCGGCGCTCACCTGCCTCGCCCGGCGGCTGCCGCTGATGCCGCGATACCTGCGGCACGCCCAGGCCATCGCCAACGCCCTGCGGGATCTTCCCGGTATCCAGGTGATCCCGGACCCGCCGCAGACCCCCATGCTGCACCTGCTGCTGCACACCACACAGCAGGGCTTCGCCGCCGCCGCCCGCAAGCTCGCCGAGGAGCAGGGCGTGTGGACCTGGCCGCAGGCCATGGCGACCGGCGACCCGGCCGTGCAGCGGGTGGAACTGGCGGTCGGCGACGCCACCAGCGCCCTGGAACCCGCCGAGATCCGCGGCATCATCGCCACCCTCCAGGGAGCCTAAGGCGCGTCCCCGGAGATCTACAGCGAGTAGTTGCGGCGACTGGGCGGTTCGCGTAATAGCCAATGTGGTGGGGCCGATGGGATTCGAACCCATACTGGCAGGATCCTAAGTCCTGTGCCTCTGCCGTTGGGCTACGGCCCCGGATGCCCGCTGCGAAATGTCCGGCCCAGGCGACGCCGCGGTGGTGGCGGCAGTTGCTGGGAGGTTTCGTTCAGGCAGCTAGGTCTTTGAGCAGGCGCTCGACGTGGCCAGTGGCCTTGACGTTGTAATACGCCCTCGCCACCTTTCCCGCGGGGTCGATCACGAAAGTCGACCTGATGACCCCCACCGTCTTCTTGCCGTACATGGTCTTCTCACCGTATGCCCCGTATGCCTGGTGCACCTCGTTGCCCGGGTCGGATAGGAGGGGGAAGTTCAGGCCCTCCTTGTCCCGGAACTTGGCCAGCTTGGCTGGCGCATCCCGGGAGATCCCCAGCACGGTGAGCCCCGCGCCGACGAGCCGGTTGAGATTGTCGCGGAAATCGCAGGCTTCCGTGGTGCAGCCCGGCGTCATCGCGGCCGGGTAGAAGTAGACGATCACCTGCTGCCCGCGCAGCGCGGACAGGCTCACCGTCTTGCCGTCGGCATCGGGCAGTGAGAAGTCCGGCGCCTCATCCCCGGGTGCCAGTCTCTGCTCGGTCACGCATGCTCCCCTCCGGTGCGGAACACCCACGGTACCGGCTCCTCCGGTTTGCGCGCGCTCGGTCGTGCCCAACATCCCCTGAGGGCCCAGGGCTGGAGGGTCACCCGCCGAGGAGGGCGGCGATGATCGGGGCCAAGTGGCGCAGCGCGCGGCCGCGGTGGCTGATCTTGTCCTTGTCCGCCGGCGCCATCTCGGCGGTGGTCAGCTCCGAGGAGTCCGGCAGGAAGATCGGGTCGTAGCCGAACCCGTTCGTGCCGCGCGGCGCGGCCGTCACCGACCCGTGCAAGGTGCCCTCCGTCACGTGCTCCGGCCCCGCCGGGAGCACGAGCGCCGCGGCGGCAGCGAAATGCGCGCCACGCTGGCCGGCGGGCACATCCGCCAACTGGCCGAGCACCAGCCGGAGGTTGGCCTCGTCATCCCCGTGCACTCCGGACCAGCGGGCAGACAGTACGCCGGGCATCCCGTTCAGGGCATCGATGCAGATACCGGAATCTTCGGCCGCCGTGGGCAGGCCGGTGAACGCGGCCACCGCCCGCGCCTTGAGCAACGCGTTCTCGGTGAAGGTGCGCCCCGTCTCGGCGACCTCGGGCATCTGCGGGAAGTCATCGAGGGTGACCAGATCCACCGGGACGTTGCCGTCGGCCAGGATCCTGCTCAATTCGGCGAGCTTGGCGGGGTTCCTCGTGGCCAGGACGAGCTTGGCGGCCGCGCCGCTCATCGGGTGAGGGCCTCCTGCTGGAGCCTGGTCAGCTCCGCGCAGCCGGCCACGCCGAGGTCGAGCAGCTGGTTGAGCAGGTCGCGGCCGAACGGCTCACGCTCGGCGGTGCCCTGGATCTCGACGAAACTGCCGTCCCCGGTGCACACCACGTTCATGTCGGTCTGCGCCGCGACGTCCTCCTCGTAGCAGAGGTCCAGCCGGGGCTGCGAGTCCACGATCCCGACGCTGACCGCCGCCACCGAGCCGATCAGCGGGTTACCCTTGCACCGCTTCCGCTCCTGCAGCCAGGCAACCGCGTCGGCGAGCGCCACGAAGCCACCGGTGATCGCGGCGGTGCGGGTGCCGCCGTCCGCCTGCAGCACGTCGCAGTCGATGATGATGGTGTTCTCGCCCAGCGCCTTGGTGTCCACGCAGGCCCGCAATGACCGGCCGACCAACCGGGAGATCTCCTGGGTCCGGCCGCCCGGGCGGCCCTTGATGGACTCGCGGTCGCCGCGGGTGTTCGTGGCCCGCGGCAGCATCGCGTACTCCGCGGTCACCCAGCCATGGCCGCTGCCGCGCCGCCAGCGGGGCACGTCCTCGGTCGCGCTCGCCGCGCAGAGCACCCGGGTGGCCCCGAACTCCACGAGGACTGAGCCCTCCGCGTGCTCCAGCCAGTGCCTGGTCATCCGTATCTCGCGCAGCTGATCAGGGCCGCGCCCATCGGGTCGGGACATGCGGGACAGCCTAACGCGGCACGATGACTGCCCCGGCCGACGGCTCGCAGCCGACGGCCAGCTGCCGACGGCTCGCAGCAGGCAGCAGGCAGCAGGCAGCAGGCAGCTAGCAGCTGGCCC